>Ga0302320_10030445_pt1 | contig 10282 bp, 6 predicted proteins | sample Bog_T0_3_FD_202130 | JGI IMG/M metagenome (GOLD analysis project Ga0302320, IMG submission 202130) | Peat permafrost microbial communities from Stordalen Mire near Abisko, Sweden - Bog_T0_3 | ecosystem: Environmental > Terrestrial > Soil > Wetlands > Peat | place: Sweden: Abisko, Stordalen Mire... | reverse complement strand
CCCCAACCTCGGCAACAGCTTCAATCCCCGCTTCTCCCTCGCCTGGGGAACCGGCGAGAGTCATTGGCCCGTCCTGCGCCTCGGCTACGGCATGTATGCCGGCCGCACTGAGAACGACACCGTTGAAGCCGCGCTCTCCCAAACCGGTTCGCTCAAGGGCGACCTCAACTTCTTCATGCGCCCCCTCGACGGCTTCAACTCCCAGACCAAGACCAGCAACGCCCCGCCCTTCCCGTACGTGCTGGCCGGAGATCCGCCAAGCGTCATCAAGCCCGCCGCCATTGAGTTCGCTCCCAACTACCGCAACCCCCAGATTCACCAGGCCGTCGCCGGCGTTGAAGAATCCCTCCCCGGCCACGTCACGCTCTTCGCCAGCGGCGTCCTCAGCCTGGCCCGCCGCCTGCCCATCTCTATCGACACCAACTTCGACCCCGCCGTCAACCCCGGAACCATCACCTACGGCGTCATCGACCCCAGCGGCAAAGGCCCCATCAAGGCCACGCAGATTACCGTCCCCTTCTACGCCTCCTGGCCCTCCGCCACCGGCCTTGACGGCCGCCTCAATCCCGACTACCAGCAAGTCATCCAGATCATGTCCCGCGCCAACTCCACGTATGAGGCGGCCATGCTCCGCGTCTCTCGCAACGCCCGCCGCGGCCTCAGCCTCCACGCCCACTACACTTACGCCCACGCCATGGACTGGAACCCCAACGAAAGCAGTCAGCTCACCGGCAGCGACGTCCTCGACCCCGCCGACTTCAGCAAGGAGTACGGCACCAGCAACCTAGACGTGCGCCACTCGGCCTCCGCCATGGTCATCTATGAGGCTCCGTGGAAGCTGCGCGGCTTCGCCGGCCGTCTCGCCAACGGCTGGATGCTCTCTGCCATCGGCCAGTTCCGCAGTGGACGGCCGTACACCATGCGCACCGCAGGCTCTCTGCCCGAGGAGTTCTTGGCCAACTCCGGCGAAGCCATCGTCGGACTCGGCCCCGGCATCAACGGCTCCGGCGGAGACAGCCGCGTCTACGGCCTGGGCAACGACAACGTCTCCTACAACATCGGCCGCAACACCTTCCGCTACCCCTCCACCTGGAAGGCCGACATGCGCCTCGGCAAGCGCTGGAGCCTGCCCCAGGCCCGCGAGATCCAGTTGATCGTCGAGAGCTTCAACCTCTTCAACCACCAGAACGTCACCGAGCTTGAAACCGTCGGCTACTCCATCGAGCCCGGCAGCCTCAATGGCGCGCTCCCCACACTCAACTTCCTCACCGGCCTCAAAGCCAACACCACCGAATTCGGTCAGCCCCTCAACATCAACGCCACCAACTTCTACCGCGAGCGCCAATTCCAGGCAGGCCTGCGCATGCGCTTCTAGCTGTACCCCAGCACCGGGTGCGGCGTGCAGCCCGCGGAGAAATGTAGCGCTGGCCTCCCGGCCGGCTGTACTGGGGGCGGCGTGCAGCCCGCGGAGAAATGTAGCGCTGGCCTCCCGGCCGGCTGTACTGGGGGCCTCCTGGCCCCCGGGCGGGTGCCCCAGGTCCCGCTTTTGGGACCTGGGAAACCACATATCCAGGCGGTCGCGCTTCTAGCTATACCCCAGCACCGGGTGCGGCGTATAAGGCTCCTCAAGACTCGCCACTTCCTCCGCGGTCAACCTCACCGCGAGCGCAGCCACCGCGTCCCCAAGATGGTGCGGCTTGCTCGCTCCCACAATCGGCGAGGTCACCCCCGGCTTGCTCAGCAGCCAGGCCAGCGCCAGTTGCGCCCGAGGGATTCCGCGTTTTTCCGCAAGCACGCCAAGCCGCTCCACCACCTTGCGATCGGCCTCCTCGGTCCGCGAATACATGCTCGTGCCAAAGCGATCCGTCTCAAATCGCTTGGTGGTCTCGGCCTGCCACGCCCGCGCCAGCCGCCCGCGCGCCAGCGGGCTCCACGGCAGTACGCCGATCCCCTCCGCCCGGCAAAGCCCGATCATCTCCCGCTCTTCCTCGCGATACAGCAGGTTGTAGTGGTTCTGCATCGACACAAACCGCGTCCACCCGCGCAGATCCGCCAGGTAAAGCGCCTTCGCAAACTGCCACGCATACATCGACGACGCCCCAATGTAACGCACCTTCCCTGCCTTTACCAGGTCGTGCAGCGCCTCCAGCGTCTCCTCGATCGGCGTCTCATAATCCCAGCGATGAATCTGGTAAAGGTCAACGTAATCGGTCTGCAAGCGCTTGAGGCTCTGATCCAACTCATAGAAAATGGCCTTCCGCGAAAGCCCCGCGCCATTGGGCTCCTCCCGCATCACCCCATGCACCTTGGTCGCGATCACCACCGCCTCGCGCCGCGTATTGGCCTTCAAAAAGCGCCCCAGAACCGCCTCGCTGTCGCCGCTGGAGTAAACATTCGCGGTGTCAAAAAAGTTGATGCCCAGGTCCAGCGCCTGGCGCAGAAACGGCTGGCTGTCCGCTTCGTTCAGCGTCCACGCGTGGCGGCCGGGCTTCGGGACGCCGGTGTCCGGTTCGCCATACGTCATGCAGCCCAGACAGATGCGCGACACCTTCAGTCCCGTCTTGCCAAGATTCACGTAATCCATTGTTTCTCCAGTCAGAGGACGCGGTACTGCGCTCCATTGCGGCCCGCGCGCGTCCACTCCAATCGTTCAGATTCTAGAGCATCTCTCCAATTGCTATCGAGTGAATCCTGTTGTCGATAGCTATCGGTTATACCTGCAAGATCTTGTAGCGCTGGCCTCCCGGCCCACGCTCACTCTACACCGATAGCAGAGATCCTCAAATGCTCGCCCATGCGTACAATCCGCGCAGAAGCGAACAACGCAAGCCAGGCCCGACCCTCCGCCGCGAACCTCAGCGCATCTGCCCCCCGCCGCAACCGGCATCGAAACTCGCAGCTTTGCCGTCGAGCGCCAAGCAAGTCACGCCGTTGATGTCCGTGCTGAACGTGCGCACGTGCGCCGCTTGCAGCTCGCGCAGCACCTCCATCCGCGGATGCCCATAGCGGTTGTGCAGCCCGCACGAGATCACCGCCCACTGCGGCCCAACGCGCGCCAGAAACTCCGGCCCCGTCGAGGTCAAACTGCCGTGATGGCCCACCTTCAGAACCGTGCTCTCCAGCCCCTGCTCGCCCAGCATCGCCTCTTCCACCGGAGCTTCCGCGTCCCCCACCAGCAGCACCGAAGTCGCGCCATAGCCAACATGAAGCACCAGCGAGTCGTTGTTCCCCGGCGTCTCTCCGGGCCGGTAGCCGCGCATCGGCGCCAGCACCGCAATCTGCGCCCCACCCAATGCCAGCGCATCGCCCGCCCGCAGCTCGCGCACTTTTACCTTGAGCCCGGCCGCTTCGTCCAGCAACGCGGCATACTCCCCCGAGCGCGGATTGTTGCCCACCCACAGCTCCGCGGGATGAAAGTTGCGCAGCACCGCCGGCAGCCCGCCCATGTGGTCGGAGTGCGCGTGGCTCAGCGCCACCACGTCCAGCCGCCGAATGCCGCGCGCCCACAACGCCTCGCTCACTACCTCTTCGCCAATGTCAAACTCCTGCGAAGCCTGCCGCGGTCCGCCGCCAAATCCGCCGCCATCCACCAGCAGCGTCTTCCCCTCAGGCGTAATCAGCAGCAGCGAGTCGCCCTGCCCCACATCGATCGCCTCAAACACCAGCGCATTCCGCGGATGCTCGATCGCTCGCGGAACCACTGCGGACAGTGCCCCCAGCAGCAGCGCCGCCCATGCAGCCCGCCGCATCCAGCGCGAGTCCATCGCCAGAGCCCGGTAAGCAAGAACCACCGCCGCCGCAAGCAACACGCAAAACATGCCCGACTGCCAAACCAGCGGCGCTGGAATGCGAAAATCTCCCCACGCCATTGACCCGAATAGCCGCACCAGACCCACGCCAAAGTGCAGAAACACCGCGGCCAGCATCGCCGGAACCACCGCCGCATGCGGCCAGACAAACAGCGCCGCCAGCGTCAGCAGCGCGGCCGGCATCAGCACCACCAGCAGCGGAAGAATGAATAGATTCACCGGCAGCGCAAAAATCGTTATGCGGTGAAAGTAGATCGCCATCGGCAGCGCCATCGCCAACTCCACCACGCAGGAAACGACCATCAACTCTGCAACGCGCAGCAGAAACCCAACCGCGAAAGGAAAGAAGCGCCAGGCAATGGGCCTGGCAAGGTTGCCCTGCAAGGTTGCCTGAGTCGCGGCTCTAATAAAACTTACCGTCCCGCGGAACATCGCAAGCTGCGGGTGCTCTCCACCATCGGTCTCAACCAGGGAAACGTCGCCGGACCCGTGAGCCGAGGGAGGGATCGCCCGATACAGAGCGCCAGCCACCATCCGCAGCATCACCCGAAACTGCGCCAGCCGCGGCTCCAGCTTCACGTCCAGCGCAACCTGGCGAAGACCGCGCGTGGCCGTCACATACGGATGAATCGTCCCTTGCAGCAGCGGCGCCGCAATGCCGCCAATCGCCACCACCGCCAGCAGCGTCATCTGCAAGCTCGACTCGAACAAACTGCGCGGGCTCGCCGCCAGCAGGCAAAGCGCCGCAAAGCCAATCGTGTTCATCGCGTTGCGTTCGCGATACACCAGCCGCCCAATCAGGTAAAGCGTCACCATCCAAAGCGACCGCTGCACCGGCGTCGCAAAGCCGGTAAACAGCGCATACCCGAACGAAGCAACAATCGTAACCAGCGTGGCCGGAACCCGCGGCAGCCGCAGCCGCCGTGCCAGCCACAAAATGCACGCCGCCACAATCGCCAGGTGAAACCCTGACACCACCAGCATGTGAAAAGATCCCGTGCGCTCAAACCCCACGCGCAGCTTATGCGTCAGGTAGGTCCGGTCGCCGGTCACCATCGCGGCCAGCATCTTGGCGTCGTCCTCGCTCAGCCGCAGCGCCGCCGGCAGCCGCCGCATCGCCGCCGGCAACCCCAGCAGCCGCGCGCTCGATGCGTGTTGCAACCCGCTCACCCGGCAGGGAAGAAAATGCCCCGGCGCCTTTCCAAGCCGCTCCACGCTGCCTATCTTCACCGTGCCCGCTGATGTGATTCCCTGCTCAACCAGAAATTCCTCGCGGCTCCACACTCCCGGATCGTGATAGTCGCCCGGCGGCATCAGTTGAACCACCGCCCGCACCCGCTCTCCGCAACCAAACGGCTTTGGGCCGTCTGCCTTTTGCGCCCAGCGCACGCTCAGGCGCACCATGCCTTCCACCGGCTCCTGCGTATCGTCCGCGTCGGTCACCACTTCAACATTTGCGACGCGCAGATCGATCCGCTGCGTCGGCCGCTCCTGCCCGGCAGGCTCGCCCGCCTCGTCCGGGCTCTGCTCCATCTCGCCGCGCACCGGCCCTGCATCCACCACCGTGCCTTCCACCGTGCGCATCAATCCGTCAGAGAGCGCGGCCAGCGCCGGCGCTGCAGCCGGATGCGGCTCCATCTCCGCGCACCACGCCCCCAGCAGCAGCCACACCACCGCCAGCGGCAACCACGCAATCCTTTGCGCGCGCAGCGCCGCCACCCCGCACAACCCGCCCACCAGCACCAGCGCAACCAGCACCCAGCTCGGCCGCAGACTCACCCATTCCGTCGCCGCAATCCCCACGGCAAACAGCCACGCCGCATGAAACAGCGGCACGGCGCTCAGCCCCGCGCCGCCGCCACGGTCCAGAGCCTGCCCGTTGCTGGGGGAGTCAATCTGCATCGCGCATCAAAACTGTAGAGTTATTCCGCGCGACCAGCCTAATGCATTTCCCGCATCGATGGGAACGAGGCCGCTCGCATCTCGCTCAGTCGCGCCGCAAATGCACCACCGTCTCCAGGTGAAACGTCTGCGGAAACAGGTCCGCCAGCGTGACGGATTCTATGCGATAGCCCGTGCCAACCAGCGACTTCAGGTCGCGCGCCAGCGTTGCCGGGTCGCAGGACACATAAGCCAGCGCCACCGCGCCCACCCCGCCCAGCAGCGCGCAGCTCTCCGCGCCCAGCCCCGTCCGCGGCGGGTCCACAACCACAAAATCCGGCGCAGCCGTATCGCCCCTCACCCGCTTGCGTCCCCCGCTCAAAAAATCCAGCGTCGCCGCCCGCACCGGCGCGCCACTCGTTCCCTTCAGGTTCTCCACCAGCGCCCGCATTGCCGACGGAGCCGACTCCACCGCCATCACGCGGCCAAACTGCGCGGTCAGCCGCCGCGCAAACAACCCCACCCCGGCAAACAAATCCCACGCCAGCCCACCCTGCTGCCCAGCTGTCACTTCGTCCACCAGCGCATCCACCAGCCAGCGATTCACCTGGAAGAACGCGCCCCGATCCACGCGGTAATCAAACCCCGCGGCCTTGTACCGCAGCGAGCCTGCGCCCCACTCGGCCACGATGCGGGTCGGCTGCGCCGGACCCTTTGTTCCCGCCTGGCCCTCCACCAAAAGAGCCGCACCCTTCAACGCCTTAACCCGCTCCTGCAAAGCTGCCGCAAACTCTTTGAAGCCCTTCGTCGCCGCATGCGCGCTCACCACGCTCAGCAGCAACTCGCTCTCTGCCGCGTCGCAAAACAGCGCAATCTCGCTTGGCCGCAGCGCCGTGCAAAACTGCCGCATCAACTCCGCTGCCTCGCGCGCCGCATTCACCAGCAGCGGCGCGGCAATCGGGCACTCGCTCACCGCAACCACCGCATGCGAGCGCCTTCCCCGATACCCGGGATTCCCGGCCGCATCCAAGGCCAGCCGAATCCGGCTGCGATAGCCCCACGGCTTGGCCGCCAGCACACGCAGCTCCTCCGGCGCCGTCACGCCGCCCCGCTCCAGCGTCTCGCGCAGAATCGCCTGCTTCAGCGCCAGTTGATTCTCATACCCCGTGTGCTGATAGGCGCAGCCGCCGCATGCGCCAAAATATCGGCAGCCGGGCGCAATCCGCTCCGGCGCTGCCGCCACAATCTCTTCCAACTCCGCACTCGCGTAGCCCGGCTTGCTCTGCGTCAAGCGAACCCGCGCCTGCTCGCCCGGCAACGCCAGCGGCACAAAAACCGCCTTGCCCTCAAGCCGCGCCAAAAACGCGCCCCCATACACCGGCTTGCCAATCTCCACCAGTTGCGCCGCCGCGGATTGCTTTGCGTCACTCTTCATTGCTGGCTCATGTAAAACAAACTCAACCGCGGAAGGCTATAGTGCACCAGCAACTGCTTCTGCGCAAACTGCCGCTCCACCTGCCGCAGTTGCACCGCCCCCATGCGGCTGCGATAAGGCGCCAACTCCCGCGCCGCGTGTTCCTTCAGCCCCACCAACAGATCTTCCGGCGCCGCCGCCGTCAGCGCCGCAAACAGCTTCTCTTCCAGCACCGTCAGCGTGCGCTCCAGCGCCTCCATATCGAAGGCCGATCTTCCGTCCGGACCGCCCCCGCGCACCTCGCTAGCCAGTGCGCGCAACCGTGCCGCCGTCGCCGCGCAAGCCTCAGGAGCCACCGTCGCCGCATCCAGCGCCGCAGCCGCCGCTTCAAGATGCGCCGCCACGCGCTCCCCCTCAAAGCCTGACTCAGCGCTCGCCGTCGCCGGGGCCGGGGCCGCTGTGCCCGCCCCCGCCTCGCGTAGCGCATCCGCCGCTTCCATCACCGCCTGCGCGCACCAGGCCAGCCCATTCACCTTGCGCATCCGGCCGCGCTTCTGCCGCGCTTCATATTTGTCAAAGGCCGCATCTATCCCGCGCAGCACCGCGTCCAGCGGTATCCCCGCCTCCCGCCACGTCTCAATCAGCGCCCAGTCCAGCGTGGACAGAAGCAGCAGCGCCCCACGCCTCTGCTGAAAGCGCTCTTCAATCTCCGTGTAATAGTTGAAATAGTTCTGCACGCCCGCGCCTTTGTTTCCGACTGCTTGTTCTAGTAAGAAGCTGGGTGCCCCAGGTCCCGATTTTGGGACCTGGGATACCACGAACTCACAACGCGGTTTCACGCGGTCAGAAATTTATTGCGCTTTGCCGCGCGGCTTGGCCGTGCGATTGCGCTCAAACAGAATGCGCAGCCCATCCAGCGTCAGCATGTCGTCAATTTCGCTGATGTAGCGCGAGTCTTCTGAGATCTGCCGCGCCAGCCCCCCGGTCGCAATCACCCGCGGCTTCACTCCCAGCTCCGCCACAATGCGCTCCAGAATCCCATCCACCAGCCCAATGTAGCCGTAGTAAAGCCCGCTCTGGATATGCGTGACCGTGTTGGTGCCAATCACCTTGGCCGGCCGCTTGATGTCCACGCGCCCCAGCCGCGCCGCCCGCGTAAACAAGGCATCGGCGCTGATGCCCAGCCCCGGCGCAATCGCCCCGCCAACGTACTCGCCCTTCGCCGAGATCACGTCAAACGTCGTCGCCGTGCCAAAGTCCACCACCACGCACGGCCCGCCATAGCGCTCAAACGCGGCAATGCAATTCACCACCCGGTCCGCGCCCAAATCCGCGGGATTGTCCTGCAACACCGGCATGCCCGTCTTGATGCCCGGCTCCACAAACAAGGGCTGCAGCTTGAAGTACTCCTGGCAAACCTGGCGCAGCGTCGAGTCCACCGGCGGCACCACCGACGAAATAATAATGTGGCTCACCTGGCTCGTCGCCATGCCGTTCATCTCAAACAGATTCACAAACAGCACGCCGTACTCGTCCGCCGTCCGCGTCCGGTGCGTCGTCACGCGCCAGTGCGCTGCCAATTCAGGCTTGTCGCCTTCGAGGCGATAGAGCCCCAGCACCGTATTCGTATTCCCCACATCAATCGCTAGTAGCATGGATTTCCCTGATTCATGATTGTCTTTCGGATTCGCCAACCAGCGATGGAGTGAACGCAACAGCCTGATTTCCAATGGCGAAGCCGTCTGCCCCACCGCAGGTGGCGCGAATCCCGCCCGTCTGCACCGTCACCAGCCCGCCTTCAGTGAGCACCCGCAAAAACCCATTCTCGTCCAGCCCGTCCGTCGTTCCCGCGCAGGCCTGCGGGCCATGCACCTCAACCCGCCGCCCGCGCACCCAGCTTGAACCCTGCTCCACGCGCCGCGGAATCGCGCTGCCCGCTGCGGGCTCAGCCAGCGCCTGCGCTTCATGCTCCAGCGATTCTAGCAGGGCCGCAAGCAGCGCTCCGCGCCCGACGCGTTGCCCGGTTTCCAGATCAAGCGAAGTAGCAGGCGTCGCCAGCCCCGCCTCAAACTCCCGCTGATGCACGTTGATCCCGATGCCCGCCACGGCATACGCAACCACGCCGCCTTCCGTGCGAGCCTCCACCAGAATCCCGCCCGTCTTGCGCGCACCGATTAACAAATCGTTGGGCCAGCGCAGGTCCACATTCAGCCCGCTCACCGCGCGCACCGCACTGGCCGCGGCCAACCCGGCGGCCAGCGGCAAAAGCGGCAACCGCGCCGCCGGCGCAGCGAGCCGCAGCACCACGCTCACATACAACCCCTCGCCCGCCGCCGAGTGCCAACTGTGCCCGCCGCGCCCGCGCCCCGCCCGCTGCGCATCGGCAAAGTAGACACTCCCATGCGGCGCGCCGGCCTGTGCGCCGCCGAGCGCATCGCTATTGGTCGAGCCGGTGACTGGAGTGAAATGCAGCTTGCCGGCAAACACGGTGCCCTTGAGCGCGGCCTCGAGCCCGTCCAAATCGAACATGGCTTAAGCCGGCTCCGCTTGAATGCGCATCGAAATATCGGCCGCCTTGGCGGAGTGCGTCAGCGCGCCCACGCTGATAAAGTCCACGCCCGTCTCGGCATACGAGCGGATGTTCTTCAGCACAATCCCGCCCGAAGCCTCCGTCGGAATCCAGCGCCCCGGCGCGTCGCTCTTGGGTAGCGCCGCTGTGAACTGCTTGATCCGCTCCACCGAGCGCCGCACTTCGTCCGCCGTCATGTTGTCCAGCAGAATCGCCTCCGCGCCAAACTCCAATGCCTCTTCCAGCTCCTGCCGGCTGCGCACTTCCACCTGCACGCGCTGGCCAAACTTGCGCTGCTGCAACGCACGCGTCAGCGCCGCCGGCAGCCCGCCGCCCAGTGAGATGTGATTGTTCTTGATCAAGATTCCAGAAGCCAGGTCGATGCGGTGATTCGTTCCCCCGCCGCACAGCACCGCGTACTTCTCCAGCGCCCGCAGCCCCGGCACCGTCTTGCGCGTATCCAGAACATGCGCATGCGTCCCATGGATCTCGTCCACAAACTCGCGCGTCAACGTGGCGATGCCGCTTAGATGTTGCAACAGGTTCAGGATCACGCGCTCGCAGCTCAGCAGCACCCGCGCGTTGTGCCGGATCACCGCCATCACCTGG
>Ga0302320_10030444_pt1 | contig 10282 bp, 7 predicted proteins | sample Bog_T0_3_FD_202130 | JGI IMG/M metagenome (GOLD analysis project Ga0302320, IMG submission 202130) | Peat permafrost microbial communities from Stordalen Mire near Abisko, Sweden - Bog_T0_3 | ecosystem: Environmental > Terrestrial > Soil > Wetlands > Peat | place: Sweden: Abisko, Stordalen Mire... | reverse complement strand
CTCGATGGATTGGGCTCTGAGGCCAAGAACGATCGGGAACTGAGCATGGAAGCGGCGAATGGCTATATGCTCGCCGCCGAGATTAAGGGCGTTCCGAGTCTGCCGAGCCTTGGCAAATACAAAGAGGCGGAGGCAATCCTCGCTAAGGCCGCGAGGTTAGTCGATCCCGTGCTGGAAAAAGCGCCGCGACGTGCGGATGCTCTGCTCTTAGCGGCGGAGATCGATCAGGATTGGATGATCGTCGCCAGTACGGAACAGGATGGGCCGGAGACACTGGCCCATTCGAGGCGCGCAGCGGCTCGAGCGGAGGCATTGACACACATTCCAGGCATCGATTCCTATCAAAGGAATGCCGCGGCAAGAATCATGCTCAATTCAGCGCAGGGGTTAATGAACATGCATCGGTACCCCGAAGCGGCTCCGTTGATCAGCCGAAGTCTCGATTCGATGCGGGCTTCCGGCAGCCCATCCGGCGTGCTTGCTCAAGGACTGAGTTTGCTCGCGAATGCCCGCAGGCTGAGTGGCGATCTCGACGGCGCATTGGCCGCCATCACCGAGGCGCGGCGGCTGTCGGAAAATGGAAAATTCTCAACCGAGGGGCAGAAGGCCGCTGGGTTATACGCGATTTTCTGGCGGCAAGGAATGATTCTCAACGAGGATGAATCCATCAGCTTGAATCGCCCCGGCGATGCGCTAGAGCCTTCGCGAAAAGCGTTTGACATCGTCGATGGACAGGCCGCCATAGATCCGAACGACGTCAGCTCGCGCGATCGCGTGGGGACGGCCGGTTTGCAACTCGGCGATGTTCTTCGTCATTCCGATCCCGCGGCCGCGCTGGCCATTTACGATCACGCCATCCGGCGTCTACGGGAGATGAACAACAATAGTGCCCATCAGGAAGCGCGGATTCTGGCACATTCGTCGTACGTTCTGCGAACTCTGCATCGAATACCCGAAGCAAAGAAGCGCGTCGCGGTCGCGTTCGATGTCTTGCGGCCAATGGGTGAGAGTCCGCAGATCGTGGGCGCGTTGGGCGGGGAATGGGATCAGGTGATGCGCGCATCGGCTGCGCTGGAGTCCGACGCGGGCCATCAAGAACGAGCGCTCGCGATCCTGACGGATCTGCACGGCAAAGTTCTGGCGCTGAAACCGGACACGGAGAACGATCTGCCTTACGCGGTCAGCCTTTCCCTAATCAACCAAGCGCTCGCCAAAACCGACCGAGCTCTTGGCCATGACGATGCTGCGCGTGTGCTTGAGACGCAAACCGCCGACCTCTGGCGCCGGTGGGACACCAAGCTTCGCAACAATTCTTTCGTTCAGCGTCAACTCAAGAAGGTTCTTTTGGATCCATCTACCGATTCCGCCAAGTGAAGCGGTGCTAACGTGCCAAGTACTAAAGGCTACCTCTCGGGGCGCTAGTACCAAACGCGTCCCGGCAATGCGTTTGTTCTGCTAAATGTAACCATCGCCTCCGCTAAATAAAGTGAGCCGCGATTCGACGACGACACGCGCCTCAAGGAGGATCCTTTGTTAAAACGTGGGAATGCAATTATCTGTTTTCTTTTGGGAACCGTGACCGCGCTGCACGCCGGTACCATCACCTTCGACAATCCACCCGCCGGCTTGACGCCCAACTACTTCATTCAGGGCAGCCCCGTGGGCGCGAGCTCGCAATTGACTAATCAGTTCGAGAGTCTTGGAGTAATTTTCTCGACCTTCGGTGGCGCTCCCTACGCGGCCCTGATCGACCTGACCGGACAAGCGCCCAGCGGCACGAACGGCATTGGAGCGCTCAACTCCTCCGGCAATGTCGACTACACGCAGGACATCGACATCTTTCTGGTCGTGCCGGGAACGACCACGGCCGCGGTCACTGACTTTATCTCCATCCAAGGGGATGAAGAGCCGATCCCCGGCAATGTCATCTTTAGCGCTTACGATATTAATGGCAATCTGGTCGCCTCTGGCACTCAGCCCGATAGCGCGGGCGGAGTCTATTCGCTATCCGCTGCCGGAATCCACGAATTTCGGCTGCACTCGGACAGTGGCACAGTAGCGTACGACAATCTCTCGTTCGACGTTCCCGCAGCGCCCTCCACTCCGTCAGGGGCGCCGGAACCGGGAAGCCTTTTTCTGTTCGCCACCGGCACAATGGGCGCACTGATGCTTGGCTTCGGGAGGAAGCTATTCGCCGGCAAGCGCGCGGCGTAACCAAGCTTGAGCGAAACGGAGATCGTGGCGGATGGAGTGAACCGATCGGCCGGTGACCTCCGCCGCCTCCGCTGCGGTCAATCCTCCGAAATACCGCATTTCGACGGCTTGGGCAAGGAGCGGATTTTCCGCAGCCAACTCGTCCAGTGCTCGGTCGAGTTCGAGAAACGGGAGAACTTCCTGATTGTCGGTTTGGATCTCGAGCGCCGCGTCATCCAATCTGTACAGGCCGCCGCCGCGCTTTTCGGAACCCCTGCCGCGCGCATAATCGACTAGCACCTGTCGCATCATTTTGGAGACGATGGCCAGGAAGTGGGCTTTGTCGGTGGCTAATAATACGCCCGTGCCGAACAGCCGTACGTAGACTTCATTCACCAGAGCCGTGGGCTGGAGTGTGTGATCCTTGCGCTCCCTGCGGAGATAATTGGCGGCGATTAGGCGGAGTTCCGCGTGAACGAGAGGCAGCAACTCGTGAGTCGCCTCCGCGTCGCCGTCGCGCACGCGCCGGAGCAACGCTGTAATTTCTGTTTCCACTCAGGATCGTCGTGCCAAGTATCGCATGATGAAATTCCCAAACAGAGCTGACCCCGGATCTTTACTTTGATTTGCCTTGGGCGGCGTTTGAGACGGGCATCGCATCCGGATCGCCTCTCTCCAAGCTGCTTATACGTTCGAAAAGCTGCGTTTTCAAAATCTGCTTAGATGTCGAGGCCGCTGCGAACCTCAAAGACGACTGGCTGCCGAATTCGGTGGCGTAGGCACCAGGCTCGCTGATCGTTACTTTCATTCCAAAGGTTTAACTTCCGCGCACCCAGACCCACGACTATAAAAGGCACGGCACGATCTCCCTTTTCGCAGCCCTGAATTATCTGGACGGCAAGATTCTTTCCCGTACGGAGGCGCGCCGCGACCCTATTGCTTACTGCTCTAGCCAGAATTTTTTTGGAGTTCGCCCAACGTTCGACCCCTAGCCGTCGTCTAAAGCCTGAAATCGAGGATGAATGGTATGGGAGATCGGGCTGCCTGCGCAGTCCGCCGCTAGCTTGCCCGATAATTTGACGGACGCCCAACTCGCCGAAGCCTGTAAGCGGGGAGAGTTGTGTGCGTTTGAACGCCTGTACGAGTTGCATGCGGGCCGCATGAAGAGTTTAGCCTTTCATTTATTGGGAAGCCGGGCGGATGCGGAGGACGCTGTGCAAGAAACGTTCATCAAGGTGTATCGGGCGGTGCGGGGCTTTGAGGGGAATTCGGCGCTGACCACCTGGATTTACCGGATTTTGTTGAATTGTTGTTACGACGCACTGCGGAAACGGAAGAGGCTGGCGGAAGATCCTGCGCCGGCGCAAATGCGGGCAGAGAATAGTAAAGTCGCGCTCAAAATCGCGCTGGAACGAGCATTGGGACTTTTGAATGAACAGCAGCGGACGGTATTTCTCATGTTTGAAGTGGAAGGGCTGAAGCACTCTGAAATTGCGGGCGCGCTGGAAGTGCCTGAAGGCACATCACGAAGCTGGCTTTTTGAAGCCAAGACTCAACTGAAACGTTTGCTGATGGGGATGGGCCAATGAAACTTGAATGTGGCGATTTAGAAAGAGCGCTGGCAAACCCCGACTTGCTGCCGGAGGCGAAAGAACATCTCAAGACGTGCGCGGCATGCCGCCAGGAGTACCGGTTGTGGACGGATGTTTCCGTGGCAGCGAGGGAGCTGCATGTGGATTGGGAATCGAAAGATCTGTGGCCGCGCATTCAAGCGGGTTTAGAGGCTGAGCAGAAGAGCCGGGCCAGCCAGCGGAAAGATTTGCGATTGTGGGCGTTGGCGACGGCAGCCATATTTCTTGCAGTCGCAACGCCACTCGTCTGGCACTACCGATTTTCGCCGCCGCCGCAAACGATTACGCAAGATCATGATTTTCTGACCGAGCAGGCGCTGATTGATGTGGAGAAGAGTGAGGCGGCTTATCGGAAGTCGATCGACCAATTGGCACGCTTGGCAAAACCAAAATTAGAAAACAGCTCTTCCGCTTTGGCCGTGAGTACGCAGGAGAAGCTGCTGATGTTGGACGCCGCCATTGCGGATACGCGGAGCAATGTGGCGTCGAATCGGTTTAATCTTCGTTTGCAAACGACGCTGGCCGACTTGTATCAGGAAAAACAACAAACTTTGAAGGAGTTGCTGACGAGTGATCAGAACAATTAATTTACTGTTGTGGAGCACGGCGCTGGCGACTGCCGTCTTCGGCCACGACAGCTTCGACCGCGCTGAGTACCGGCGTGTGTTCGACAAAACCGTCAGCGTGCAGAGCGGGGAAAAGATATCGCTCGAGCATAAGTTTGGCGATATTGTCATACACACACATCCGCAACAGGACGTGGTGATTCATGCGGATATCCGCGTCTCGGCATCGGACGAAAATGAAGCACACCAGTACGCGGATCGCGTGGAAATTCAAGTGGAACCGACTTCGGAATTGTTCATTCGCACGAAATATCCGGAAACGCCCAAATCGTTTTTTGGCATGCGCAACGTTTCGTTTTCGGTGCGGTATGAGCTAACGATTCCCGAAAGCTCGCCGGTACAGGTTCGAAATGGTTTTGGCGCCGTGCTTGTGGATGGGATCAAGGCGGGTTCGGACATTCTGACTTCGCACGGGGAGCTGAGGTTCAATAATGGACGGGGCGAGCAGAGACTAGAAGACTCGTTTGGGCGGGTTGAAGTGACCCATAACGCAGGCGACGTGACCGTGCAGACCACAAACGGGGATGTTAGCGCTAACGATGTAACAGGGGCACTTACTATTCAAGATCGCTTTGGGAAAGTGAGTGCGGAAAAGATTTCGAGCCGGCTCAAAATTACCAACGGGAACGGCGAAGTGCAGGTGAGCGATTGCGGCGGAGATGGGGATATCAAGACTTCGTTCGGGGGTGTTAGGGTTTCCAACCTGCGCGGCAGTTTGACCATCAATGACACGAATGGCAAGGTTGACGCGACTGGCATTGGTGGGGCAGCCACTCTAAACACCACATTTGGCGAAGTGACGTTCAGCGATGTTGGCAAGCAGTTATCCATTCGTTCGAACAACGGGCGGGTGATGGGCAACAAGGTGGGTGGGTCGCTGACGATTATCAGCTCATTTGGCGCTGTGCAAGTGAGCGATGTTCAACATGAAGTTCACGTTGAAACGCAAAATGGCGACGTTTCGGTGGAAAAGGCTGGGGGCGCGACTGAAGTTAAAACGAGTTTTGGGACGGTCCATGCGCTGAATCTTGGGGGCCTGATGACGGTTGACAATACGAACGGTAGCGTGAAAGCGTCTCATATCAAAGGCGGCGAGGTGAATACTACCTTCGGTGCTGTGGTGCTGGACGGGGTGGATGGGCCTATCAAGGTACATGACCAGAACGGCTCGGTGGACGTGGCGAGCGCAGTACACGACGTTTGCCAGCCGATTGGCGTGCGCACGTCGTTCGGGGCGATTCGGGTTCGGCTACAGAGCAACGCGAGTTACAAGGTAGCGGCGAAGACGTCGTTCGGCAAGATCCGTACTGATTTTCCGTTGAGCGCGCAAGGGCAGTTATCCGGCGATGAAGTGAATGGCACGATCGGCGGGGGCCGCTGCGAGATGACTCTGCAAAACCAGAATGGCGAGATCGAGATTTTGAAACAATAAGCCCACCAAATTCGTAGCAGATTAGAGACTTCTATGCGTCAACTCATCTATACGCTGCGCCAGTTTCGTAAGTCGCCGGTGTTCACTACGGCAGCGGTCTTAACGCTGGCCTTAGGAATCGGTGGAACCACGGCTATTTTCACCTTGATTCACGCGGTGATGCTGCGTTCGCTGCCCGTTTCGGATCCGGCGCTTTTGTATCGCGTGGGCGATGGCGACGATTGTTGCGTGGAAGGCGGCCCACAAGATCGGTGGGGCATGTTTTCGTTTCCGCTGTATGAGCGGCTGAAGGAAAATACGCCAGAGTTTGAGGAAGTGGCGGCGTTTCAAGCGGGCGGCTCCCGTTTTGGAGTGCGCAGGCAAGGGGAACTGGCGGCAAAACCGTTGCATGCCGAGTTCGTAACGGGCAATTATTTCTCAACGCTCGGGGTGAGGACGTTTGGCGGCCGACTGCTTATTCCGGCTGACGATAAACCGTCAGCGCCGCCAGCGGTTGTGATGAGCCATCACACCTGGCAGACGGAGTATGGCAGCGACCCGAATGTGGTGGGATCCACGTTTGTTGTTGAGGGGCATTCTTTTACGGTGGTCGGCATCGCACCGCCGGGATTTTTTGGCGAGACGCTGCAAGGCGACCCGCCCGATCTTTGGATTCCGCTGCAGCAAGAGCCTCTTATCAACGGCGATGGCGCATTGCTGCGTCAATCCATCAGTGCCTGGTTGCGAATCATTGGCCGTTTGCACCCGGGGGCGTCCACTTCGGGAATGGGGCCGCGATTGACACAAGTGCTGCGGCGATGGATGCAAAATGACTCCGGTTATCCGTCCAACTGGATGCCAGAGGTGATTCGCATGCTTCCCAAGCAGGTCATCAACATTGTTCCGGCGGGCGCGGGCGTTGCGGTAATGAAGGGAGAATATGGCAGCAGTCTGCAGATTCTGCTAGCTGTGTGCGGCATGGTTTTGTTGATTGCTTGTGCGAACGTGGCGAATCTGCTTTTGGCGCGCGCGGTGGCGCGGCGCACGCAAACGGCTTTGCGGCTTGCCCTGGGGGCTAGCAGAAAGCAGATCATCGCGCAGGCATTGTTTGAGAGCATCGTGCTGGCTATTGGCGGCGGGTTGGCAGGCTTAGGAGTTGCGGTGGCAGCCGCGCGTTTGCTGCTCAACCTGGCATTTCGAAATTCGCATTTTCTCCCCATCAGCACCTTGCCATCGCCGGAGGTGCTTGCCTTTGCGTTCGGCGTGGCATTAGTTACAGGAGTGATCTTCGGGGCGGCGCCGGCTTGGTTTGCGACGAGAACCGACCCCGTTGACGCTTTGCGCGGATCTGGACGAAGCACTTCCGATCAGTCTTCGGTGGCGCGAATTGCTCTTCTTATTATTCAGGCGGCTTTATCTGTTGTATTAGTGGCGGGCGCAACTATGCTGGGGCGCAGCCTGAACCAACTGGAACACCAAGACTTTGGATATAAGACGGAGGGACGCGTGGTGGTCTCGTTGAACAGTCCACCGGCGACTTATACGCAACCTAAGCTGGCAGCGCTCTACCAGCAGATCGAAGACGGCCTCAATGGCTTGCCGGGAGTAACGGGATCGGGCTTGGCTTTGTATAATCCACTCACTGACAACTGGGGAGAACTCATCTTGGTACAGGGACATCCGGCTCCGAAGCTGAGTGAAGAGGCAGACGCCTCCTGGGATCGCGTGAGCGCTCATTATCTGCAGAATTTTGGAGTCACGATTCTGCGGGGGCGCCATTTCAGCGATGCCGATAATGAAACGACGGCGCCGGTCGCCATTGTCAATCAAGCGTTTGTGAAGCGCTTTTTCAAAGGGAACGAAGATCCGCTGGGGCAGCATTTCGGTTTGGACCTGCCTGAAAACACGGGGACATTCCGAATTGTTGGCATCGCGCGCGACGCTAAATTCGCCGGCTGGGGACTCATGCGGCCAGCGCGGCCGATGTTCTATGTGCCGCTAGCGCAAAACGCCGATTACAGAAACGCGCTGATGAAACAAATTGAATTGCGGTCGCATTTCATACGCGGAATGATGCTTGTAACGAACGTTCCCACGGGACCCTTGCAAGCGGCACTCACGAAGATGCTGGCGGGGATTGATCCGAGCTTGACGATCAACAGCGTGAGGACGATGCAGGAGCAGGTGAGCCTCACATTCGATCAAGCACGGGCGGTAGCAAGCCTAGCGGGACTGTTCGGAACTGTTGCGTTGTTGCTGGCGGCGGTGGGATTGTACGGCGTGACCGCGTATACAGTGGCGCAGCGCACCAATGAGATTGGGATTCGCATGGCGCTGGGTGCAGGCCGCACGAGTGTGATTCGGTACGTGCTGAGGGGAGCATTTTTGCGGGTGGCTATCGGATTGGCACTGGGGTTGCCGCTGGCCGTGGGCGCGGGGCGCTTGATATCGAGTCAGTTGTATAACGTGCCCTTCTGGGATCCACTGGCGCTGGCACTCGCGGCGGGAGCGCTAGCGGTTTGTGCGTTGATTGCGGCGATTATTCCGGCCAGCGTGGCGGCGTCTATTTCTCCAATGACGGCGCTGCGGAGTGAATAAGCGGGCCGCGCAACTGCACGGCTCTACAGGCTGAAGCCTGCACCACCTTTTGCTTCTGGTGAGTCTGAGGGAAAATGTAGAAAGTCCAGAGGCCGCCTGGAAAGGCGGCCCGCTGGCAGGAATGCCCGCCCTACGGATCGCCGGCGTAACTTGAAACTTGCGGTGATTTGAGGGCGCGGGCGATGGTTTGTTAGGGAAGGCCGGATTAGGTCACTGACGCTTCCGGCTCGGATTCGAAGTTAGTCGTAAGTTGGGATTTGTCGGGAATGGGGAAATTCCAGCCGTTCTGGTTATTAGAAAGTAAACTCGGGAGTCGCGGCCGTGAACTTGTGGCAGACAGTATGGGTGCCGCAGTACTTCTCTAAGAGCTGCGCCATTTCGGCCAGAGCGGAGTCGACATCGCCGTCTGTGAACGGCGGGGCCATGATGTCTATGTTGATGGCTACTTTGCTGGTAAGCGGAGTGATCTTGCTGAAATCGGAGTTGCGCCAAGTCCAGCGGCGGCACATCACCTGCTTGGTTTGCGGCGTGTAGTAAATGACTTCGCCGGGTGCGGGGTTGTCAAAAGCGGTTGGCTTGAAAAGGGGGGCGAAGGTTTCGTCGCCATTGGCAAAGCCAAGACGCAGATCGCCTGGTGCAATGGCCGACAAATCGTCTCCACCGCAAGGCGCCATGCGGCGCAGGCTGACGAGATTCATGATGTCGACAATTTTGCTGATAGATCTGGGCGGTTTGCCTTTGCGGATTTGTTCGTAGAGAAATTTGATGCTTGGGGTAAATTTCTGAGGATCGACGCCGAGTTTGAGGTAGGCTTCATTCCAAACTGTAATCGCGGGCGGGGTTTCGGCCGGCGCTTGACTGGCCTCAACTAAAAGCACTCCCAATTCCGGATCGTTTGTTGTGTTGTCAATATCTGTGGCAACCACCACACCACGCCGAAAGGCGGGGAAGATCTCAAAGATCTTGGGGTCAACGGAATAAGTGGGCATCACTTATTACTTTAGAAAAGCACGCATCATCAGCATCGTCTTAGTCGTGCCCGAGAGGCTGATGCGTTTATTCAGCACCGCATAATTCGATTTCTCAATGCGCGTGAGCAAGCGGGTGTAGACTTCGCGCAAAGCCCAGAGAGAACGGCGGCTTTTCTTTTCGATCAGTCCGGTCAACGGCTCCGATTCTTCATAACAAGCCCAAGCGCGGCTGGCTTCGAACTTCATCAGGCTACGGAAACGATCGTTCTCCAAGCCCATTCGGAACTGTTCGGCGCTCACGCCAAAACGCCGCAGATCTTCGCGCGGCAGATAAACGCGGCCCATGTCCGCGTCTTCACGTATATCGCGCAGAATATTGGTCATCTGAAAGGCGACACCGCATTTTTCAGCCAGTAACAGCGCACGTACCGATTCAAAACCGAAAATGTGAATAATCGTCATACCCACAACGGACGCCACTTGGTAACAGTAGCGATAGAGCTCTTCCCACGTTTCGATCTCGTGCGGTTCAATGTCGGACATAATGCCGTCAATCATCTCGTGAAAAAAACGATGTGGAATGGAGTAGCGCTGCACCGTATCGCAAAAGGCCGGCCAGATAGGACTATCGCCCATTCGGCCTTTCAGCGAACTATCCAGATCCATACGCCAAAGAGCGATGCTTTGTTGAATTAGCGATTTGTCGTCGGTTTCCGGGTCGTCGCTTAGATCGTCGCAGTAGCGCATAAACGCATATACGGCACACATAGCATCGCGCCGCATCGGGTCCAAGAGACGAAAAGCATAGTAAAAATTTTTGGCGCGACTCTTCGCGAGCTTCCGGCAGTAGCG
>Ga0302320_10030442_pt1 | contig 10283 bp, 7 predicted proteins | sample Bog_T0_3_FD_202130 | JGI IMG/M metagenome (GOLD analysis project Ga0302320, IMG submission 202130) | Peat permafrost microbial communities from Stordalen Mire near Abisko, Sweden - Bog_T0_3 | ecosystem: Environmental > Terrestrial > Soil > Wetlands > Peat | place: Sweden: Abisko, Stordalen Mire... | reverse complement strand
GCGTACCCGCGCGGCACGGACGCGCGCCCGCAATTACGATTGAAACCCATCCCGGAGAGAATTCAATGCCCAGCGACCCGACCGATACTCTATTGAGGATCATCGATGATCGACACGATGAGCTGGTGGAATTGACCCGTGCGCTGATTCGCCACCCCACGGTGAATCCTCCCGGAGAGGCTTACGTTCCGTGCGCGGAATTCATCGGCGGCCGTTTGCGGGCCCGAGGGTTCGCCGTGGAGTATGTACGCGCGCTCGGCACGCCCGGCGACTGCGAGCAATATCCACGCGTCAATGTCATTGCGCGGCGCGGCGGCACCGGGCCCGGACCCTGTGTGCACTTCAATAGTCACATCGATGTCGTGCAAGGCGGGGGCGGCTGGACCGTGGACCCGTTCGCGGCGGTCGTGAAGGACGGCCGGGTGTATGGGCGCGGAGCGTGCGACATGAAGGGTGGGCTCGCGGCATCGCTCATCGCGGTCGAGGCTCTGATCGATTCCGGAGCGAAGCTGCCGGGCGCATTGGAGATCTCGGGTACCGTTGACGAGGAGTCGGGTGGCTACGGCGGCGTGCATTACTTGGCTGAACGAGGCTGGTTTTCGCAGCCACGGGTCGATCACGTCATCATCCCCGAGCCGCTCAACGTCGATCGGGTCTGCATCGGACATCGCGGGGTGTGGTGGGCCGAGATCGAAACGCACGGGCGGATGGCGCACGGCTCCATGCCCTTTCTCGGCGATTGCGCCGTGCGTCATATGCACGCCGTCATCGAGCGCTTCGAGCGCGATTTGTATCCCAAACTCGCGGCGCGCCGCACGGACATGCCCGTCGTGCCCTCGGGTGCGCGCCAGTCGACTCTGAATATCAATTCCATTCACGGCGGGCTGCCGGAGGCGCCGGGATATCCGACTGCCGTGGTGCCCGATTCCTGCCGAATGGTCATCGATCGCCGCTTGCTCATCGAAGAGAATATCGACGGCGTCAAGAATGAGGTACGGGAGTTGCTGGATCAGCTCGCGCTGGAGCGCGCCGGCTTTCGTTACAGCATGCGGGATATTTTCGAAGTGCGACCGACCATGGCGGATCGCCACGGACCGGTGGCGCGCAGTACCGCGGCCGCCATTCGCCGTGTGACCGGACGGGACGCCGAATTCGTTTGCTCGCCGGGAACCTATGATCAGAAGCACATCGACCGGGTCGGCAAGCTGCGCGATTGCATCGCTTATGGCCCCGGAATACTCGATCTGGCGCATCAGCCCGATGAATACGTGGTGATCGAGGACATGGTCAGCTCAGCCAAGGTGATGGCGCTGGCAGCGTGGTCACTGCTGCATGGAGTGGCGTGAAGCCGCGGGCTCTACTGGCACTCGTGGCGTTGTTGTGGCTGACCGGAATGCAGCTACTGGCGGCGCCCGGCGCACAGGCCGCGGCCCGAATCAGCATCGGTATGCAGTTAGAGCCGCCGATTCTGGATCCCACCGCGAATCCCGCGGCCGCGATTTCCGAAATCCTCTATGGCAATGTTTTCGAAGGTCTGGTGAGCTTCGCTCCCGACGGCTCCGTTGCGCCCAAGCTCGCGACATCCTGGGAAATCTCGGACGATGGACTATCCTACGTATTCCATTTGGAACGTCATGCCCGCTTTCACGACGGCAGCGCGTTCGACGCCGCCGTCGCCAAGTTTTCCCTGGATAGGGCGCTCGCGCCCGGATCGGTGAATCCGCAGAAATCGCGCCTGTCCAAGATCAGCGCCGTCGAGATCATCGACCCGTTCACCTTGCGGGTTCTGCTCAGCCGGCGATCCGGCAGCCTGCTGCAGTCCCTGGCATGGGGTGCGTTCGTCATGGTCTCACCGCAATCGGCGGCCACGAATGCCGTGCGGCCGGTAGGGACCGGGCCGTTTCGATTCACCGGATGGCGCCGCGGCGACTCGATCACTTTAGCGCGCAATTCGCACTACTGGGGTGAGCCGGCGTATTTGGGACAGGTGACTTTCAAATTCATCGCGGATCCCACGGCAGCTTATGCCGCGCTGATGGCGGGCGACGTGGATGTCTTTTCGAACTATCCGGCGCCGGAGAGTTTCCCGCAATTCGCTGCCGACCCGCGCTTTGCGGTGTTCGTCGGGTCCACGGAAATGGAGACCATTCTTGCGCTTAATCAGCGTGCGCCGCCGCTCGGCAACCTGGTGGTGCGCAGGGCGATTTCCTACGCGTTGGACCGTCACGCCATCATCGACGGCGCCATGTTCGGATACGGCACCCCGATTGGCAGCCATTTTCCGCCGCGCAATCCAGCCTACGTGGATTTGACGGGGGTTTATCCTCACGACATCGCCAAGGCCAAGGAACTGTTGGCCGCCGCCGGTTACCCGCAGGGGTTTTCCGTCACTCTCAAGCTGCCCCCGCCGAGCTACGCCCGGCGGGGCGGCGAGATCGTGGCCGCGCAGCTCGAACAGGTCGGTATTCGAACACGGATTGAAAACCTCGAGTGGGCGCAGTGGCTGGACCAAGTCTTTACCCGGCACGACTTTGAATTGAGCATCGTCGGCCACGCCGAACCCATGGACTATGACATCTACGCGCGCGACGACTATTACTTCGGCTACTCGAACGGCGAATTCAAGACTCTGGTCGCGGCGCTGGATGACACCATCGACCCGGCGCAGCGTCGCCTTCTGCTGCAGCGTATTCAGCGCAAGCTGGCCGACGATGCAGTCAACGGATTCTTGTTCCAGTATCCGAGGCTCGCCATCTGGAATGTCCATTTTCACGATCTGGGATTCGACAATGTACTGGGTGTCGTCGACCTGAGCCGCGCCCACGACGACAGGGCGGCGCCGGCCGGCATCCCGACCGGTCTGCGCGCGGCCCCCCGCGATGGCACGACTCGCGCCGCCGAGCGCGCGGAGGCGCCCGGACAACCCCCGGCATTGCGCCTTGCCGCGTGGCTCGTGTCGCTGGCTGCCTTGACTCTGTGCGCCTTCGTCGCGCTCCGTTTCGGCAGCGCCTATCTCGCCGGGCGTCTCGGCGTCTTGATGGCCACGCTGCTGTTGGCGACCGCCATCGTGTTCGTCGTAGTTCAGGTCGTGCCCGGCGATCCGGTACGCTACATGATGGGTCTTCAAGCCGATCCCGATAGTAGCGCGGCGACCCGCCATCAGCTGGGTCTCGATGCGGGGCCCGCGCAGCGATACTTGCTGTGGGTAAAGGGAATGCTCCACGGCGACTTCGGCCGGAGTTTCACCTATCGCGTCCCCGTGCGCGATCTCATCGTCGAGCGCCTGCAGGTCTCGTTGCCGCTGGCCGCACTCGCGCTGTTGTTCGCGACGGCGATCGCCTTCCCCGTGGGCTTCATTTCCGCCGCGCGTCGCGGTCGAATCAGCGATGCCGTGCTGACCGGCGTCACGCAGCTGGGCTTGGCCATACCCAATTTCTGGCTGGGAATGCTCTTGGTGATGCTGTTCGCCGTTCGGCTTCACTGGGTTTCCGCCGGCGGCTTCCCCGGCTGGGATGCTGGATTGTTCGCCGGCCTTGGCGCCATCACGTTGCCGGCCCTCGCTCTGGCGATGCCTCAGGCCGCGATCCTGGCGCGCGTGCTGCGCGGCTCGCTGATCGATACGCTTCAGCAAGATTATATCCGCACGGCCCGGGCGAAGGGCGCCGGCGAGTGGCGGGTGCTGTGGCATCACGCATTGCCCAATGCGCTGGTGCCGGTACTGACCATCGTGGGAATGCAGTTTTCCTTTCTGCTGGCGGGCGGCGTCATCATAGAAAATGTATTTTTTCTTCCGGGTTTGGGACGGCTGGTATTCCAGGCCATCGTGCAGCGCGACCTGATAGTGGTGCAGAGCGTGGTGGTCATGCTGGTGTTCGCCGTGGTGTCGGTGACATTTCTGGTGGATCTTGCGTATGTCCTGGTCAATCCCCGCCTGCGCACGCAAGGTGCTGCATGAGCGAAATCCAAGAACGCGGCGGCTCCCGGTCGCGAGGCGCCGGTCTGATCGCGGGCGCAGTCATCACCACCAGTTTCGTGGTCATCGCGGCGACTGCACACTGGTGGACGCCGTACGATCCCGCGGCGCTGTCCATCGTCGACAAGCTGCAACCTCCCAGCTGGCATCACTGGTTCGGTACCGATCAGCTCGGCCGCGACGTGGTGTCCATGATCATGGCCGGCGCCAAGAACTCGGTTGGCGTGGCATTAGTCTCGGTCATCATCGGGTTGTTCATCGGTGTGCCCCTGGGACTGGTGGCGGCCGCGCGCCGCGGCGGAATCGACGAGCTGATCATGCGCGGCAATGACCTGGTGTTCGCGTTCCCTTCCTTGCTGCTCGCCATTTTGATTACGGCGGTGTTCGGCCCTGCAGCGGTCAACGCCATCATCGCGATCGGCATTTTCAACATCCCGGTGTTTGCGCGCGTTACTCGGGGCGGGGCATTGCAGCTCTGGACTCACGACTATTGTCTGGCCGCCCGCGTCGCGGGCAAGCGCCCGCTTCGCATATCCGTCGAGCACATCCTGCCGAATCTGGCCGGCTTGCTGGCCGTGCAGGGAACCATTCAGTTTTCCTTGGGAGTGATTGCGGAGGCCGGCCTCTCCTATGTCGGGCTCGGCGCCCAACCTCCGACGCCGAGCTGGGGGCGGATGCTAAACGAAGCGCAGACCCTGACGGCGCTGGCGCCGTCGCTGGCCTTGTTTCCGGGCGCCGCCGTACTGCTGTTCGTGCTGGGATTGAATCTACTGGGCGACGGGCTGCGGCGCAGAGGCGAGCGTTCGCGATGACCGTGTCGAAGGCCGGCATAGCGTTGTTGCAAATCGACGCCTTGTGCGTGTCGGTCGGCCCCACGCCTATCCTGAGGAACCTATCGCTGCAGGTGGGCAGCGGTGAGATTCTCGGGCTGGTCGGCGCGTCCGGATCCGGGAAGTCGATGTTGGCGATGGCCATCTTGCAATTGCTGCCCGCAAACGCTCGGCTGAGCGGCGAAGTGCGCCTGTTCGGCGAGCGATTGACCACGAAGAGCACTGTCGAGCTGCAGGGCATTCGTGGCCGAGACATCGGGATGGTATTTCAGGAACCCATGTCCGCTTTGAACCCGCTGATGCGCATCGGCGACCAGGTGACGGAAACGGCGCGGCTGCATCGCTCGGTGTCCGCGGCCGAGGCCAGGTTTCTAGCACGTGAAACTCTGGATATGGTCGGCTTGCGCGGCGAACAGGGCGCCTTGGAGAGACTGCCTCACGAGCTTTCCGGCGGCCAGCGGCAACGGGTAGCCATCGCCATGGCCGTGGTGTTGGCGCCGTCCCTGCTCATTGCAGATGAGCCGACCACGGCTTTGGACGCAGTCACCCAGGCGGATGTGCTTCGATTGCTGCAGGAGCTTGCGCACACTCGGGGCATGGGTTTGATTTTGGTGAGCCATGATCTCGCGGTGGTGGCGCAAGTAACCGATCGGATCGCGTTGATGCATCAGGGAGAGATCGTCGAGGGGGGTGCTACCCGGCAAGTGCTGGGCCGCTTGCGCCATCCCTACGGGCAGGCGATGCTGGCCGCGGCGAACTTGAGGCCGAAGTGCAGCGAACCGGGGCGGGAATTCTCGACTCCCGTTTTGCAGGTCAGTGAAGTGGTGCGCGAATACCCGCGTCGGCGGCGTACGCTGTGGCGTGCGGCGATGCCCTTGCGAGCCGTCGACGGGGTCTGTCTGGTCGTTCATTCCGGTGAGACCGTGGGGCTGGTCGGTGAGTCCGGGTCGGGAAAGTCCAGCCTGCTGCGAATCATACTCGCGCTGGAGCGCCCGCAAGCGGGCGCCGTACGATTACTGGGCGAGGCGTTTTCGAGCGCTTCGGGCACGAATTTGCGCCGCCTGCGCCGCTGCATGCAGGCTGTGTTTCAGGATCCTTACGGTAGTTTCGACCCCCGATGGTCGGTGGAACAGCTGATCGCGGAGCCGTTCTTTTTAATGGATTCGCCGCCGACCGCCGCCGAGCGGCGGCGCAAGGTAGACAGGGTGCTCGAACAAGTCGGTCTATCGTCATCGGACGCGCCGCGCCGCCCGCATGAGTTCTCGGGCGGTCAGCGGCAGCGCATTGCCATCGCGCGTGCCTTGATCACTGAGCCCTCAGTGATCGCCTTCGATGAAGCGCTGTCTGCGCTGGACGTGTTGATCCGGGCTCAAATACTCGGGTTGCTGGCAGAATTGGCCGATCGCCTGAAACTGGCATATTTGTTCGTGTCGCACGATCTGCCGGTCATCCGTTCCATTGCCGACCGCGTCTATGTCATGCAGCAGGGGCGAATCGTGGAGCACGGACCGACGACAAGTGTGTTCGGGGCGCCGCGCCACGCGTATACTCGTGGGCTGATCGCCGCGACACCCACCTTGAGTTAGTTCGGCGGTCGGGCGCGCACGGGCGGCTTGGATTTCCCGGAGGCTGCGGCGGAGCACGCTGAGCGGTATAGTCTCCCCAATACCGCTGTTTCCAAGGATCCCCTATGTACCGTATCACCACGGCAGCGCTCCTGTGCGCCGCTTCGTTTGTAGCGATGTCCCAGCAAGCGCCCGACACCGGCAGCGGCGACAAATCCTGGATCGGCCGAAGCAACGTCTACACAGACATGGTGCTCGACGTGCAACTCGAGCATTCCCCGGAGCAGGGATCGCAGGAAGGCCTGGCGAAGTTCGACAGCCGCATTTCGAATCCCACCCTGAGCGACCAACTCGCCGAGCGGCGCGAGCTCGAGGCGGTCGTGGCGAAGTTGAAGGCGGCTCAAACCACGGAAACCGACAAGCGCGTGCGGGAAGATCTGCAGATCCTAGTCAAAGCGCTTGATTTGAGCTTTCGCCAGGATGACTTCGGCATACAACGCGAAGTGCCGTTCATGAATGCGAGCGAGAGCGTTTTCCAGGGTCTTCGCGGCCTGCTCGACGATCAAGTGGCGGCCGAGAGGCGGCCGGCGGCGATCGTCAGGCTGCGCAAGTACTCGGGCACGGAATCCGGATACAGGCCGTTCACGGATCTGCTGAAACAGCGCGAACTCGGGCAAATAGCCAAGCCCTCGATGATCTATCCATCCAAAGACGAGGTGGAAACCGAGTTGGGCCGCAATTCGAACTATGTCGATGGGATTGCCGCGCTGTTCAAGAAGTACAAGCTGACCGGCTGGGAAGATTCCTACGCGAAGCTGAAGACCGAACTGACTGAATACGACGCCTGGGTGCGCCTCAACATACTGCCCATGGCCCGCACTGATTTCCGCATGCCCGCGGAGAAGTATGCACTCGCCTTCGAAGGCTACGGGATCGACATTGCTCCGGCACAAATCGCCGTGATGGCTCATGCCGCGTACGCGCAGTACCAGGCCGAAATGGTGCCGCTGGCCGCGCAGGTGGCCAGGGCGAACGGCTATCCCTCGAGCGATTATCGCAAAGTGATCGCGGAATTGAAGAAGAAACAGATTACCGGCGAGGCGATTCTACCGTTCTTCGAGAAGCGGCTGAAGGAGATCGAAAGGATCATCGTCGCCAAGAATATCGTCACTTTGCCCGACCGTCCGGCCATCATCCGTATCGCCACCGCGGCTGAGACCGCGCAAGTGCCCGCGCCTCACATGGTTCCCCCGCCGTTCGTGCACAACACCGGCCAACGCGGCGAGTTCGTGCTGCCTCTGAATATTCCCTCTGCCACGGGCGGCGCGGAGGACAAATACGATGATTTCACCTTCGACGCGGTCTCGTGGACGCTGACCGCGCACGAGGCCCGGCCGGGTCACGAACTTCAGTTCGATTCCATGGTGGAACAAGGGGTCAGCCTGGCGCGCGCCCTCTATGCGTTCAATTCCACCAACGCCGAGGGCTGGGGTCTTTATTCCGAGTACATCATGCAGCCGTACGAGCCTGCCGAGGGGCAGCTAATGACCTTGCAGCTACGTTTGCTGCGGGCGGCGCGAGCATTTCTCGATCCGGAACTACAGAGCGGCAAGGTCACCCCGGCGCAGGCGTACGACGTTCTGGAAAAGGACGTCGTGCTGAGCCATGCCTTTGCCAAGGAAGAGGTGGAGCGATTCACTTTCCGGTCGCCGGGGCAGGCCAACAGTTATTTCTACGGCTATATCCGCCTGTTGTCTCTGCGCAAGGAGACGCAGGCCCTGCTCGGCGCGAAGTTCGATCAGAGGAAGTTTCACGACTTCCTGTTGAAACAGGGACTGTTGCCGCCGGACCTGATGCGCAAGGCCGTATTGGAGGATTTTGTACCGTCGCAGAAATAAGGCGCCACACGGCCGGCAATTGGCTATACTTTTTCCCTATCGAGAACATGGGTGCTTCATGCAAGAGCTTCATCAAGCGATGTCTGAAATCCATTCGATCCGTGTTCAGGTGGCGCGGGGCACGGAATTTCGGGGTTACGGGCCCGCGTCGATCGCCTTCAGCGGCATCCTCGCCTTATCGGTCGCCACCGTCCAGTCCGTGTGGATAACCGATCACAGTCACGATTTTGCTCGATATCTGCTCGTCTGGGTGTGTGCGGCCGTGGTTGCGGTGGGTTTGACGACTCTAGAGACATTCGTCCGGGCACGCCGCGTTCATTCGGGTTTCGCGCGCGAAATGGTGGGATCCGCGGCGGAACAGTTCCTGCCCGCCGTCGTAGTCGGCATGTTGCTGACCGTCGTGCTGATGCGTACGGCCGCGCAAGCAACGTGGATGCTGCCCGGCCTGTGGGAATTGATGTTCAGTTTGGGTGTATTCGCCTCAGCCCGGTTCCTGCCGCGGCAAATATTCGCTGTAGGTGTCTGGTACATGGCCGCCGGGTTGTACTGCCTGGCCGTCGGGGGCCCGGATCGACCGCTCTCGCCCTGGGCCATGGGCATTCCGTTCGGGATCGGCCAGCTTCTGGTTGCCGCCGTGCTTCGGTTCGGATTCGAAGACTCTCTTGAGTAAGCGCGATTCCCCGCAAGATGACGGCCCTCGTTTTGCCTATGGTGGGCTGGACCGCGTCATTCATGAGCGCGCGCGACTCAGCGTGCTCACATCGCTGATGACTCACCCGCGCGGCTTGTCGTTTGGCGATGTGAAGCGGCTGTGCGCGCTGACCGACGGAAATCTGAACCGACACTTGAAAATTTTAGAAGAGTCGAATCTGGTCACGATCAAGAAGGGCATTGATGGCAATCGCCCGCAGACCCTGTGTCGAATAACCGCTCTGGGACGCAAGCGCTACGTCGAGTATCTGAGCGTTCTCGAGCAGGTATTGCTCGACGCGGCCAGTGCGGTCGACGAGGATCCCGCCGGGAAGCGCGTGCGGGGACCGGTAAACGCATAACAATCGTCGATACTCTCCCACCAGGCTCCGACTTGACAATCAATGACTTTGCAATACAAAGTGATCTAAATCGTCGCACCCGCGCAAGCGTGCATAAGCAGCGACAGGACCTAGGAAGTCGACTACGTGCAACTTTTACAATCGCGGCTAAAAACCCGAATTCTCGAACGAAAAGTATTCATTCAGATGCGTATCCCCAAGAAGCGAAAGGCAACTCTCGCTGCTTTGCTGTGGATGGCGTCTGCGCTCTGGTCGGCATCCGCTGACGCCGCGGACTCGTTCACCTTCAGCGCGGCACTGGAAGACACAAAGCTCTATTTCACCGCGCCTCTGCGATGGGATGAGGAGGACTGGCTGTACTTCGGCGGTGCCCTCGCAGCCATCGGCGCGGCGCACGAATTCGACCAGCGGGTTCGCACACGTTATGCGACCGGTTCCTACGCGCTATTGGACGGAAAGGATAGGAACAGCTTGCGGGACGCGGTGCCTGCCCTGGCGCTGGTCGCCGGCACCTGGGCTTATGCCGGGTACCTAGGGGACTCCGATGGCTATCGGGAAGGGTGGTCGCTGATCGAGGCGGGGGTTCTGAGCACGGCGAGCGGTGAGATATTAGGGTTGGCGGCGGGCCGCGAGCGCCCCGACGCGACGACGTCCCCGAATCAATGGCGCCAGGGCGGCGATTCCTTCCCGTCGTTACACGCGAGCGCCGCATTTGCCATTGGCACCGTGTTCGCCGAGTCGGGAAGCGATGAATATAGATGGATCCGTCGTGTCGTCGGCTACGGGATCGCGGGCGCGACTGCCTACGTGCGAGTGAAGGAAAACGTACACTGGCTGTCCGATACGGTTGCCGGGGCCGCACTTGGCATAGCCACCGCTCGCTTTGTCCTGAACCGACAAGCTGCGGCGAGCCACGCGTCGCTGCAATTCCAACCACAGAAGGATGGATGGCTGCTTTCGTACTC
>Ga0302320_10030441_pt1 | contig 10283 bp, 13 predicted proteins | sample Bog_T0_3_FD_202130 | JGI IMG/M metagenome (GOLD analysis project Ga0302320, IMG submission 202130) | Peat permafrost microbial communities from Stordalen Mire near Abisko, Sweden - Bog_T0_3 | ecosystem: Environmental > Terrestrial > Soil > Wetlands > Peat | place: Sweden: Abisko, Stordalen Mire... | reverse complement strand
ACAAATATTTATATAGAAAAAAAAAATTTGAATTTTAAAACATAGAAAAAAACCCAGTGAACCATATTTTTAATTAATTTGCTACCCAGATTTTGCGCACGAATGAAAACATAAAAAACTCATTTTTCAAATTATTTAAGAAAAAATTTAATTTCAAATAACACAAAAAAAAATGTCTTTCATAGGTAAAATTTTGAAAGAATTTAAAAGATTTCATTTCCATCAATTAGGCTCCTTCTTCAAGAAGAATTGGTTCAGCTCCAGCTCCAAAAAAAAAGTTCCAATCCCGCTTAAAGACCGTATAGATGGATGTGAATTAGAAGTAAATTTGTCTGAAATTAATAGTCTATTTCATTTTTAGGGGTGGGAAAAACCTTATCTTTCTCACTTCCGAAACAATGACGCTCCATTATCAAAACTAGTCAAGGAAAATTTTATAAAGGACGATTTTTCGTTCACCTTTGAGTTTGAGAATGAAGCAGAAAAAAAACTAAGTCTTCATTTTATGGAGGGGAACATCCTCAAATTTTTTTGCCAAAATTCTTCCAAAAAATCAAAATTCAATTTAGACTATGTTATCCCAATGGACCTCCATCAGGACCCTTCTCCCCCCTTTGATTTTCAAGATAAACCAGACTTTATAGAAATATCCCCAAAGAGCCTCAATGGAGATTTTAAAATCCACATCAACAAAACACCCTTTTTCATTGATATCCTCAAAGCTGACAACAGCAAAATCATTGGCTTCAATCATAAAAATTGCCTTAATACCTCTCCAAATGTATCTCTTGATTTCGACTTTGACCATGAGTTCCTCTATGGAATACCCGAAAGAGCTGAGAAATTCCTGCTTCCGGACACCACGGCCGACGTTCCCTATCGTTTATATAATTTGGATCGTTTTGGTTATGACATGAACAATCGATCAGGCTTGTATGGTTCTATCCCCCTGTTAATATCTCCATATCCAGGAAAAACTGTGGGGTTGTTTTGGCGAAATGCTTCACTGTCCTGGGTGGATATTATGAAAAAAGATAAAAAAGCAAGTTGTTTATGGTTGAGTGAGGCTGGAGATTTGGAGTTTTATTTGATCCCTGCCAATAATGTCCAAGACTTGTTTTATAAATTGGGCAAATTATTGGGATTTGCTCCTCTTCCACCATATTTTAGTTTGGGCTACCATCATTCGAGATGGTCGTTTAATGATCAAAATGATGTTGAGGAAATAGACAAAAATTTCGATTTGCATGAGATTCCCTATGATGTGATATATTTAGATATTGATTATACGGATGAAATGAAATATTTCACATTCGACTTGAAAAAATTTCCAGATCCTTTGGCCATGGAAGATAAATTGCATGAAAAGGGTAGAAATTTGGTGACAATCATCGACCCTCATATCAAAAGGCAAAAGGGTTATTTTCTGTACGAGGATGCTGTTGCTAATAATTATTTTGTCAAAAACGAAAAAAATGAGGATTTCCAGGGTAGTTGTTGGCCTGGATTTTCCTATTGGCTCGATTATTTGAATTCGGATGTTGAAAAATATTGGTCATCGTTATATGCGTATGACAAATATATATATTCCAGACCAAATACATATATATGGAATGATATGAATGAGCCATCTGTATTTGGAGGTCCTGAAGGTACAATGCCAAGTACATTAATTCATAAGGTGAAAACTCCAAACGGCGAGGAAATTTCGGTAGAACATCGTGAGGTTCACAATATATATGGAATGTGTCAAGTGAGAGCCACATACAAAGGACTTATTGAACGAAACAAAGATAGAAATCAAAGAACATTTATTTTAACTAGATCATTTTTTGCAGGGATTCAAAAATATTCAGCTGTATGGACAGGAGATACGTTGACGAAATGGGAGTTTTTGAAAATGACATTACCGATGCTTTTATCGTTGTCAGTGTCAGGAGTGTCTTTTTGTGGGGCAGACATTGGAGGGTTTCATCTAGACCCAAGTTTTGACCTTGAGATTAGATGGTTTCAAAGTGCGGTGGTTTATCCTTTTTTCAGAGGTCATTCAACCAAAAATTCAAAAAGAAGAGAACCGTGGCTTTATGAGGAAAAAAATAAAAATGCAGTGAAACAGGCGATAGTTTTAAGATATGAAATGATTCCTTATATTTATACTCTTTTCTACGAGTATACTAAAACCAATGTTCCAATTTTGAGACCTTTGTGGTATATTTTGCCCGAGAAAATTGAAGTATATGGCGTTGATGATCAAATACTGATGGGAGATGCCATTTTGTCGTGTCCGATTCTTGAAGAAAAACAAAATACGTAAAATATGTTTGTTAATTTGAAATTATTTTTGAATAAAAATATAGGGTCTCATTGAAAAATGTAGCAGAATTCAGATGGTTTTGTTATCATACTTTAAAACAAGTTTCTGCTGAACATGATATAAATGCAAGTGAGTTAAATTACAATCCGTTATTTATCAAGGAAGGATCTATCTTGACTTTGTGGGATATTAAGCAAAAGTTAGTTATATTTTCATAAAAACTATTGATCTTATTTATATCTATAGAGAATACTTCAGAGGAACCAGGGATCTTTTAGAAAAATTTGATTATAAATTATTGATTGTTATTGATAAAGCCGAAAAAGCATGCGGGACCTTTTATATTGACGATGGGAATACTTTCGATCACATAAATGTCAATTTCTAATTTTATTTTTAATCTAAAAATATGTTTAGAAAGAAAATTACATATATTCAGACCTCACTTATGAAAAAGGAACTTTAATTTATTGTCCAAAGGCTGGAAATTGTGACGTTCCTTATAAGAACAAGATAAAAATGATTGAAATTGTGGGGTTAAGTTGTGATTTCGATATAAATAAGACTAGATTCAACACAAACACAGATTTTGTCATCACGAATGAAAAAAAGGAAAAGACGACCTCGATAAAACTCAAAGTGAATTTGGATATTACACATGAATGGAAATTAGAAGTTTATAAATATCTGTAGGTTTCTTTGAAAAAAGAAAAAAATATGAATGAGAAATTAGAAATTTAGAAAATTTTTTTTTTATAAACTAATTTTTTAAAATTATTTTTTTATATTAATTTTATTCATTAATTATGTTATTAATTAGCTTTAAAATTAAAACTCTATTGATAGAAGAAGAAAAAAAAAATAAGAAAGGAAAAATAAAGAGGGAAAATGAAAAAAATTCAAAAACAGTTTTTAGTTATTAGTTAAATTAAACAATTTCAATGTTTTTGTTTTTCTTCTCCTTTTTTAGAATCGCACATCGAACAAACGTCACTTTCTTTATCATTTTTAAAGGAACAAATTTTGCATTGCCATCTGTCATCATTCACATCTTTACCAATTTTTTGTCCATGGAGATTTTTAATAGAATTTGTCGGCTTTTTGGTTTTCTGATTTTCCTTTTTTTCTTCCATCTTATTTTTCTTATAAATAACTTGTGTTGACCCATTTTTAGCTGTCCTGGTTCCACCACCAGCTCCCCCTTTATTTCCATTTTGAGCTTTTTCCATAAAATTAATTATTTTTTTTTAATTTATTGTTTCTAGTTTTCAAAAAATTATTTAATTATTTTTATTCTTGTTTTTTATATTTAGCCAAGACCTCGTTTTTTATTTTGTCATATTGTTCTTTCATCCCTAAATCTTTCACCATTTTCTCAACATTCTCATCTAAATCTCCTCCAATAAACAAATAACTATCATTTCCTTTTATGCTCTCCTCTCGATTAATAAGTACTATCGGCACCTCCTTGGGAATCATAGTAATTAAGCTGGCAAAAGGAAATACCACCAAGGAAGTCCCCATCACAATTACTAGATCCGTATTTTTTAAGATTTGACTTTTTAGGAAAAAGTCATAAGGCAATTTTTCACCGAAAAATACGATATCTGGCTTGACTAGACCATTGCAATTTTCTTTCTGGCATTTGTAAATCGTCTCCTTTTCAATATTCTCCATCATTTCTTTTATGTCATTTTCACCGCCACACTTCACACAATGGCAAGTTCGCATATGTCCATGTGCTTGACATATACTATCTAAAGGAACATCAGCTTCCATTTCAAGACTGTCAATGTTTTGGGTGAAACTTTGAAGCAAAGTTCCCATGTCATATATCATTTTTTGGAAAAAATGACTGGTTGTTGGCTTTATCTTAGCAGTCAAAAAGCCTTTACTTAAAGTATAAAATGCTTGAGGGTTTTTCTTGAAATAAGAGAGCTCAAAAACGGCCTCAGGATAAGGCAAATTATATTCTTTGAGTTTGGAGTAAAGACCAGTTCCTGGGGTACGGAAATCAGGTATCCCAGCTGAAACACTGATCCCTGCCCCGGTTAAAAACACAATCCTGTTATACTTTTTTGATTTGATGCCTTCAATTAATGTTTTGTAAGAGAATTTCTGGTCTTCAGAAACTTTTAATTTGCCAAATGCATCTTCAAGTGTCTCATTTTTTTCAATGCTTTTTTGAGGTTCATCAACTTTTTTTTCTTCTGGTTTTGATTCTTCAACCTTCTTTTCTTTGTTTTCTTCTTTTTCTTTTGGTTCGTCTTTCTTTGATTGTTCTGCAGGGAATTTAATTTTGCTGAAAAGTCGTTGCATCTCTTCCAAATTTGTAGTGATGATGTAGGAATCACAATCGTAACACCAAAAAGAACCATCAGAAAAACTAACAACAATCTTATGTGACGTTTGAGTGTTATGATTAGCCATATGTCCCTTGACCTCACGAGAACAATATACGTTAGTGCATTCCAAACAATACCAATTTTCTGATTGGTCTTGGCATTCTAAACAAGAACTTGAATGAACGAGCTCCTTTTTTTCAGAAAGTAAAAGTTTCAGGGAATCGATCATGTTTTGTTGGATGTGAGGACAATCTCTTTTAGGATGAACCGCAAAACCACCAAGCTCCTTGCCATCTACTACAAATTTTATTTCTTTGTTTTTGATATTCATAATTCAATTTATTTGAAAAAATGTCTTTGATTTTTGTTCAAGGTTCGGGTTAATTTAAATCATTCTAAAATCAATTCGAATGAATTCTGATAAATATTTAAATTCTGGGGAAACATAAATAAAAATAAATTATTTACTTCAAAGAATTTCAAATAGTTTCGATTTTGATTAACAGGAGAAAAAAAAAATCGGGTTTTTGCATTTAATAATTTTTTTCAGATAAACTCCAATTAATTATCATAATAATAATTAAAAAAATTTAAATTTTTGAACAATAATAAATGTCAAAAAAATTTAATCGTGAAAAAGCAAAAGGTCAACTGGAAAACATTGTCGTAGACACCGTTCAAAAATTTTGCGAACTAGAAGGAGAGAAAGCGGACCAAAAAAATAAATTAAAAAGCAAGTTTCATGAGGATCTACCAAATAATGAAGGAGTTTTAAAGAAGTTTGAAAACATCAGAACAAAACTTTGTACTTTCTTATTTTGTATAATTTTCAAAATGTTATATATAACAAATATTCAGTGTCCTTGAACCAGGAAATTGACAATCATACAAAATTAAAATCTGCAAAAAAACATGAGTTTAAAAAGGCCGTTAATTCTTTTCAGGTACTCTAAAAAATGAATTCCATACAAGGCAAAATATTTATTTCAGGAAGCTATTTCTGATTTTTTATCAAGGAAGATGCTGCCAGTAAAATTCAATAACGAGCTGTTGAATGAACTCACTAAAGCAGATCAGGAGATCTCATACACAATAAATGAGCTACAAAAATTAAAGGGCCTTCTATTTTGCGGATGGTTTTTTTAAAATTAAAAAATCATTTTTGAACATTTTTTAGTTCAAGAAAAAGTGTTGAGGGTCATTTTAACGATTTAAAATCAATGAGTTATTTCTGGAATGGGTTATTAAAATGTGAGGCTCAACAAAGTCAAGGTGTTGAAGAAATTCACTATGGTCCTGTATTGAATGAAATGGAATTGAGAAAAATTCTTAATGACGTGATAGATAAAAACTTTCCACATGAGCAAACCCAAATTATAAAAGAAGAAAAAATTCAATACCAATATATAGATAAGCCTGTTTTGGTAGATGATAATGTGAGATTGGCACATGAATTGCTATTTGGATTGGGTAAATTCTTCATAAAATAATTTATATATCTCTTTATTTTATTAGGAAGACCGCAAGAAATTTCCCAGGCAATCACTTATTATTATGAAGAGGCTGAAAAAAACCATAATATTTTCGCTTGCAATGTTTTAGGTCAAATTTATTTTGAGGGAATATTCGTTCCAAAAGACATAAATAAAGTTCTTATTGATATTTTCAATTATCTTCAAATAAATTCTAATTTTTAGTCATATTCATTTTATTCAAAATCAGCAAATCAACATGATTCTGAAGCTCTATACCGATTGGGAATGTTATTTGAACAAGGGTATTTGCATGATCTGAATCATGGTCATGAAGAAAAGGAAAATAGTTTGCATGATGAACATATCAAAATAGCAAAAAGATATTATGAAAAATCAGCAGAAAGCGGACATCTTGATGCTTTGACTGATCTTGGATTCATTTATCAAATGGGCATCAAAGATCCTAACAATCCAAACATTTACCTCGAAGAACCAGACTTAAACAAAGCTATTCATTATTATAAGAAAGCCAAGAAAAAGAGATTCCCTCGTGCTTTGAATAATTTGGGGAGATTATATATTGAAAACCCCATAGAAGAAAAAGTTTTCGGAGATAATCTGAGAAAAGGAATTAAATATTTGGAAATAGCTTCGGAGCTTGGAAATATCAAGGCATTATATAATTTGGGTAAATTAATTTTATTTTTGCAATTTTCAAATGAATTTTTTTTAGGTGTTTGCTATGAAACTGGAAAAGGGGTCCCACAAAATTATGAAAAGGCAAGAAGGTTGTTTTTTAATTATTTTGAAATTCTAAAAGAATTGCTTAGTTTATTTAAAGAAGCAGCTCAAAAGGGAGATTTGAACGCAAAGTTGTTTTATGTTGTTTATTTGTTGAAAAATGCGAATTATGAGGATCGTGATGAAGATTTTGTTGAATCTTCTTTTATATTGCAGGAAATCATAGCCAAAGATCCTAACATGGTAGAGGCCTATTTTTATTTAGGATATTTGTACGAAAATGGTTAATTTTTTAATTAAGCAAATAAATTAACTGTGTGAATTTCTTAGGATTTGGAGTCGACAAAAATTTATCATATTCAATCAATTATTACAAGTAATTTGTAGTTAAAAAATACAAAAAATGACTATTTTTTTTATTAAACCAAAGCAAAGCAGCCCTCTTGGATCATGCTCCTTCTTTAAACAAACTGGGCGATTTCTTTCATTCAGGAGTCGGCGTCCAGAAGAGAGATATGAGCAAAGCAATCCAATTTTATGAAACCGCAGCTAATTTTAATAATACAGACGCCCTCATAAACTTAGGGTATTATTTACTCAACTTATTGTATTTCATTCATGAATTTTATAGAGCTTTGTATGAAACAGGGTGTCAGGAGTTCACTCAAGATATACCAAAAGTAAATCATTAAAAATATAGAAAATTTATGATATTTTTTATTTTTAGTGTCTTTACTATTATGAAACAGCAGCTCGTTTGGGTGATTCTCGTGGGTTCTTAAATCTTGGACATATCTATGAAACTTTCAAGAAAGATGAACATGAAGCGATGAAAAATTATGAGAAAGCAACTGAAAGAGGAAATGAAATAGCAAAAAACATCTTAGCTTTGAAAGGCAAGACGTTCATCCCTTCTATGAAAAAAAATAACCTGCAATCAAATATGTCAAAAATTTTAAACAACAACAACTCGCAAATGATTTTAGAAGATAACACACAAAATTCCTTATTTTTAAATCAATCTAAACTGAACATCAAAGTTAAAAATTCACCATTACCCTTGATTAGTAGTTATATTTCAAGTGGCATTCCTAAACAATTGATTCATAAACAAATGATTTTCGATTCACAAATTAACAATATTGATGGGTCTGATAAATCAAAGGGGAAGTTCAGCACAGACGAGAATAAAAAACAGATTCCTCTGGGAAACTCTGGGAAAAAACCAGATAAGAAGACGTCAATGAAAGAAAATATTCCCAGTAACAGGATTTATGATAAATTCAAATGATAATAAAAATATTGTAATGATATATTATCGTTCTATCATTAAGATATTTATTTTATTTTTTTTGAAAAAAATTCTGAATTTTCGAAAAAAATTGTAATTAAAAAAATTATGAGACATTTCTTTAGAAAATTTTATTTGTTTTTATATTTTTTTGCGTTTATTATTTTGTTTTCACAAAAACTTTCCTTATAAATTATTTTCTCTCGATTCTTTTATATAATAAGCCAAATAAAAAAATGAAATGAGTTTTGTAATCTTTACTCTAAATATTTTTTTTGCCGATTATTTTTAAATACTCCTCATCAATTTTTTTTAACAGAGTTTTGCCTGCTCCCAAAAAAAGCGAGTTTTGTGAACTTGATAGCATACTCTGTTCTTGAGTGTTTTCAATCTTTTTATCTTCAATCCTGCTGATCGATTTAAATAACAAACTCATATTTTGTGCACTTTCATTAGTTTTCGCTGATTTTTGCAACCTGGCTTCATTTGATTTATTATTGTTATAAAGGTTTGAATTATTAATATTTTCTGTTTTGAGAGGTTGTTCATTTTTATATTCAAATTCATTCATTAAAATATGTCCTGTGTTTATGCTTTTCACAATCAATTTCCCTGCATTTATAGTTAAGCTTCTTTTGGGGTCATTTTTGAACTCACTTGGGTTGTTTTGTAAATGGCTTTCATGAGTTTGTAAAAAGGAACCTGAAGAAATCAGATTTCTATCAATCGAGAACTCTTCAACATTGTTTTTTTTATTAAAATTGATCTGATTTTCTTTGATAAAAGAAAGACTATCGACCACTTTCCTTTCATCTTCTACTTTTTTCCTATTATTTATTTGATCACCATATTCTTTGAGGGTTTTCATTGAAATCATCCCTGCTCCTTCAATTAATTTTGTTCTTGGATTGAAAATTTTCTGAATTCCATATTGCAATTCTCCAGGTTGAACAGTGCCCAATAATTTCAAAAGATCCCGAACTTCGTTTTCGAATACTTCCTTTTGACGGTTTTCTGTGTTTTTGTTTTGGGTGGGAGCCAATTTCGTTGGCGGAAAAATGGATAAAATTGATTCATCCCTTTGAAATGTTATTTTTTTCCAAAAAAAAAATTACTTAAAATCATGCGAAAAACTTTCTTCTAAATTTAAATCTTCCTTCATTTCATTTTCCAGAATTTGAATTTCTGATGTTTCATTGAGATTTTCCTGTTTTCCTATAGTGCTCAAATTCAGTCGTTCAATGTTTTTTTTTAACTCTTTACCGCAAAAATAAAATTATTGAGGTTAATTTAGGAAAATGTCTATATATTTTTCACGTTCTGCTTCTTTTTGATTATTAGGTTCCAATGAGATAAAAGTGCGAAGTTTGGGCACCAAAGTTCTGAAAATTTTAGTATCATTGCTCGAGTAAAGAACAAGAGTTTTGATCCCTTTTATTAAAGGGATCATATTTTGAATTGAAAGTTTAAATTTCAAGAACAAGTCCATAATTACTGAAGAAAAATTTGGGAAGATTCTAAAAAACTTTTAATTTCTCAGATTTTTAAGTTAATATACGAATGTATCAAATCCAATGTCCTCAAACCTTGGCATATGTTATTTATGCTGTACATCAAACATTGCAAAGCTTCTTGATTATAATCAATTTCATTGAATTTGCTTATCAGAAATTGAAACAATTCACTTGACAATATATTCTAAAAATAATACAAAAATTGGTTTCCAAAATTTTAAAAGTAGCAAAAAAATTAAAAGTTCTTTAACATAAGAGTATGTTTTAGTAATGAAACAATAATATTAAAAATATTTACCGTAAAAATTTGTATTACGATAAAAGTTCTTTAACATAAGAGTATGTTTTAGTAATGAAACAATAATATTAAAAATATTACCGTAAAAATTTGTTTTAAATATCTATAAAATAAATATGATATCATCAATATTATAAATTTTATAAAAATGTAGAAAAAATCCTTACTTCGCAAGCAATATTATTATTTGAAAGATTATAAAGAAAAAGACCAAGGATTGTAATGAAACTAACACATAGATCCTGAATACTATTTTCCTTTTTCCTAGCTTTATCTTCCAAACGTTTTTTAGCCTCATCCTTCAA
>Ga0302320_10030440_pt1 | contig 10283 bp, 8 predicted proteins | sample Bog_T0_3_FD_202130 | JGI IMG/M metagenome (GOLD analysis project Ga0302320, IMG submission 202130) | Peat permafrost microbial communities from Stordalen Mire near Abisko, Sweden - Bog_T0_3 | ecosystem: Environmental > Terrestrial > Soil > Wetlands > Peat | place: Sweden: Abisko, Stordalen Mire... | reverse complement strand
CTTCAACGCGCCATCGCGCTCCGCGCGACGGATGATACCAATGGCCGCGCGATCCTTCACGCTGCCACCTGGGTTAAGGTATTCAAGTTTGGCGAAAATTTCCGCGGATCCGCTGGGCACCAGCCGCGTCAGCCGCAACATGGGCGTTCCACCGACCAGGTCGGTAATATCGTCGGCCACCCCGAGATTGGAAACTTCAAAACTTTTCTGATGCACGTTACAGGGTAAGGGGAATCCTCTGCAAAGGTCAATGCACGGAGGAGTGGGAACTTCCGCCGCTCAACTTAACGCCAAAGGCAGCTGGAATCTCCGCGCATCTGCTCTTCTCAAATTGATGTTATAAATTGCTGCATGCTTATCTGGCAGCACCTGCTGGCGGTGTTTCTGTTCGTTGGCGTGCCTGTCTGGGATTTTTACGAAACGCGCGCCCTCAAAACCAGCACCAATCCGCGCAGAAAAATCCTTTCCTATCGCAGAATCGTCGCCGTGGAGTGGGTCGCATCTCTGCTTGCTTACATCCTGCTGCGGGCCCGCATTTTCATGGTCTGGCCCGATGCTCGCCAGGCCGCTCTGCAGAAAATTGGCCGCTCTTTTCTATTAGGCTTTGTGTTCGCGTTCCTGTTGGCTATGCTGCTGCAGACATTTCTCGTGCGCCGCAACCCTGCCATGCGCGAGAAAACGTTGCTGGCCTTTCGACGCATCGCCTTTATTTTGCCCGTAACCCGCGAAGAGCGCAGCTGGTTCCTGGCCGTATGTTTGACCGCCGGAGTTTGCGAAGAAATTTTATATCGCGGATTTCTCATCCGGTATCTATCCGATTTTCCGTGGCACACCACGCTCTGGATTGGATTAGGAATTTCGACTCTCGCCTTCGGAATGGCGCACATCTACCAGGGCCTGACTGGAATCATCGGAACCGCTTTGCTGGGAGCACTTCTGGCCGTTATTTTTTTCATCACAGGAAGTCTCTGGCTGCCCATCGCAATCCACGCCTTGATCGATCTTAGAATTCTGTTTCTGCTTCGTCCCGAGGAATCGATTTCTTGAAATCAATTTCTTGGAGAATCGTCAGGAGATGGATGCAGATGCAACCGGGATAACGTCAAATACTTTCATCACGTCTAATGCCCAGCCGCCGAAGTCCCCATTTGGAGGAGAGCCTGCGCCCGTGCCCGTACCACATTCAAGACCGAAGTGTCTTCAACAATTTTCCGCAGAATCGGCGCTACCCCCTGTATTTCGCTCAGTTCATGATTCTGCGCCTGAGCTTCCATGCGCTTCAGCTCTTCATCCAGCGCCAACTTCTGATATCGATGGTAGTAAGTCAACCGTCGTCCAAAATCCAGCGTATTCGCCATATTCTGGAAAAGCGCGGTTAACTCGCGCACCGGCTCCACGCTCGAAAAATTGTAGCGCGCCGTAAATGACCGCTGCCCGTCCTGATAACTCAGAATCTTTTCGCCGGTAAAAGCCAGCTTGCGGTTATTCGAATCAACCTTCCCGGAGAAGTACTTCGCATCTTTCGCCCACTCGAAGATGCGCTCGCGGTTCCCCGGCGACACCTCAAACTCCGTCCGATACTCTTGTTCATCGCCCTCCTCCACCCTCGCCGTACACTCATACGTGCCATGACCACGATTGTCGACAGCGATCGAATAGTGCGTCGGGTCCGACTTTGGAAAGTCCAGCGTAAACGTAACCACCGGAGGCGAAGACGAGTCGCCCCCGCCCGCCGCCTGCGCCATCGCCGCCCCGGATGCCAGGATCGGGATAAAGATCAGGATAAAGATTAAACAGATGCCGAAGCGCCAGGTCGCTCCCCCGTCCTGCATCCTCGCCGCTTTCCGAAAGCCACTTGCTCGAAGAAAAAGATCTGTCATCACCGGGCCGCAACCCTCTGTCTCGCCAGCGTCCCCGCCGTATGCAAATGGCAGATCGCAATCGCCAGTGCGTCCGAGGCATCCATCGGCTCGGGAGCCTTCGCCAGGCTAAGTAATCGTGTCACCATCTGTTGCACCTGCCGCTTTTCCGCCCGTCCGTATCCCACCACCGAAGACTTGATGGTCAGAGGAGAATATTCGGCAACCTCCAACCCCGCCGCTGCCGCCGCCAGCATTGCCACTCCCCGAACCTGCCCCAACAGCAGCGCCGACTTCACGTTCAGCGCATAAAAAATCCCCTCAATCGCCACTTCATCGGGACGATGCTCGCCGATCAGCGCCCCGAGCCCGTCGTAGATCCGCGACAGCCGCCGCGCCAGAGGCTCCCGCGCCGAGAGTTCGATGGCTCCGCAGGTCAAGCACACCAGGCCCCCGTTCGAATTCATCTCTACCACCCCGTAGCCGGTGTACGCCCCACCGCAATCGATGCCGAGTACTCGCATGTTGAGTGCAGTCTATCGCGGAATCCGCGCCGGCGCGAACTCGCTGAACCTCTGACGGCATCCGGCTCTTGCAAGGCCCCGCGCTTACCAGCGTAACCTCGGTAACCAGATTCGGTACTGCGAAATGAAGGCATGTCCATTTAAATTACTCCCCGTACGAACAGCTCGATTAAATAAGTCGCAGCAGCGACACGAGGGACAAACCAGCGGCAAGTTCGCAAACTTGTTGCGGGGATGTTGTTCGCCCTGCGACCTCGCAGAGCTCCAGCGGCACTGCTTGCCAGCCGGTCAATTGTTCGCTCATTACCAGCTTGTGCCTGCTTGGTCGGGTCTGCTCGCACACCATTTCGCAAATTATTTTCCGTCCGCGCAACTTTGCTGGATTCTTGCGGGTTGAGAACTTTGAGGTTGAACGCCTGGCTCCGCTACCACTCTTCTCCCGGCTGCACCGCGTCGCTGCCTGGGATTGCAAGGAACCACGAACCGAGAACATCAGAACTCAGGAGAAACTCTATGCGTCGCAGACGTCTTCCCAAGCCCTCCCAACTGCTCGCGGTGCTGCTGACCGCGTCGCTGTTCGGAATTTTCACCCTCCAACCCAGCGCCCAAACCGCACCCGATACCCACACCGCTCACCCCATGAGCTTCGGTTATGACAAAGCTCACGAGATCACCATCGAGGGAACCATTCAGGAAGTTGTCACCAGGCACACGGCCGGAAGCCCCGCCGGCCTGCACTTGTTGGTGGGAGCTTCGCAAGGTGTCGTCGACGCTCACCTCGGTCAATTTCTAACGAAAGACGCGCGCGAGTCCCTGCACACCGGCACACCGGTGCAGATCGTCGGCGCCATGGAGACGATCCACGGCAAGAGCTACCTGTTGGCGCGCCTGCTCATTCTTAATGGCCAGAGCATAGCAGTAAGAAACCAGCGCGGATTCCTTTTGCACTCCCTGGGACTTCGAGCCTCCGCTCAAACGGCTTCCAACGGAGGTGCACAATGACTTACTGCATCATGACAATCGGTAAATCGATCCTCCTTGTCGCGACTCTCAGTCTGATCGGCGCACTGGCAGCCTGCGGCGGCAGCTCCCACAACTCAGGCGGCGGCACGACCACCCCGACAATTTCGCTGAGTACGCCCCCCACTTCCCTGGCAATCGGCAAAATTACGTCCATTACCGCGACCATCACCAACGACACCAGCGGTGCCAACTGGTCCGCCACCTGTGGATCGACCACGGCCAACGCTTGCGGCACCTTTAGCCCAACGAATACCGCCAGCGGCACCCCAGTGACGTATACCGCGCCCGCTGCCGTGCCCCCATCCGCAGTCACTATTACTGCGACCGTAGCCGACGACGCCAGCGTATCGCAAAGCACCGCCCCAATTACAATCACTTCTTCCACTGCAATCACGGTCGCACTGACTGCTCCATTGCCGCCCGCTTCCTTGGCCATCAACGGCACCGCACCCCTCGTTGCGACCGTTACGAACGACACGGCCAACGCGGGAGTCGCATGGACGGTCTCCTGCGGAACTTCGACGGTCTGTGGCTCTTTTAGCCCGGCGAGTACCGCCAGCGCCGCGCAAACCACCTATACTGCCCCAGCCGCTGTGCCCACAGGCAACACCGTAACTGTCACCGCAGCCTCGGTAACCGATCCCACCGCCACCGCAACTGCCACCATCGTCATCACCAACCCGCCATCCGGCTTAACCGTCGGCAGCACCTACGTCTTCTCTCTGTCTGGCCTGGACGCGAATGGCTCCTACGCAGTTGCCGGCGCCTTTACGGTTGGAGCCAACGGCACAATCACTCAAGGCGAGCAGGATTTCGTCGACGTCAGCGCCACTACGGAAATAGCAGAATACTTTACTGACAACATCTCCAGTAGCAGTAGTTACGCTTTCAGCACCGACGGCAACCTGATTCTCACCCTCGTAACCTGTGACGGAACAAACTGCAGCGCCACAGACAGCAATCTCGGCGTGGGCGGCACGGAAACGGTGGACGCGACTCTCATCTCCTCCTCATCCGCGCTGGTCACGGAGTTCGACACCTCCGCGACCTCCACCGGGACCTTGGAGCTCCAGAACACAACGGCCGGGCTTGCCGGCGGCTACGAATTCTTCCTCGCGGGAGAAGACCCAGACGGGAACGCCATCGCCGACGGCGTTCCCACTACCCTCGGGGGCATTCTCAATTTTAATTCCGGGACTCTGTCTACAACCGACAGCGTCTTCGACATCAATGACCCCAGCTATGCCAGCGCCTTCACTGGGCTCACCTTCTCCTCTGGCGGCGTAAGCGCGTCACCTGACTCCTTCGGACGCGTCGCCATCACTCTTAACCCAGCCTCCACCATCCAGCAGATCCAACTGATCGGTTACGAAGTGGACGTCAATCACCTCCGGCTGGTCGAAACCGCCGACACCTACGGTGGCGTCACCGGCGGCGTGGCTCTTGGCCAGACCGGAACCTTCACCAACGCCACGATCTCCGGTTCCAGTTATGTGTTCGACGCCGACGGCGCCGACATCGCCAATGGCCCGCTTCAAGCTGCCGGTGTGATCGCCTTCACCGGAACCTCTGGCAGCAGTACGAGCGGAACCGTTAGCGGCACGGTGAGCTATAACGACGGCACCCTACTAAACGCGCCGGGAGGAACCGCCTTCAGTGGAACCTACACCCTGGACACCACCAACCCGGGACGGATCACTATCTCCAACTTTACCGATGGGGTAACGTTCAGCTTCAACTTCCAACTCTACCTAAACGGTAGCGGCTACGGCTCCCTGATCTCAGTAGACTCTGATGACCTGCTAGCTGGCCGTGTTTACCTTCAATCTGGCACTTACAGCGCAGCAACCTTCAGCGGAGCCTACGCGGTTGCCGCCCGGCAGGTCGTTACCTCCGACAGCGACTTTCCTCAGGACGGCAACGGCCTCATCACCGCCGATGGCATCGATATCTTGGCCGGATTCCTGGACCTCAACGAATCCACGCCAACCCCTGATGTCGCGCTGACCGGCAACTTTGTCGCCAGCTCTACCGGAGTCTTCACCGGCACCGTCAGCGGCATTTCTTCGTCGGGCGCCTCTTCGGATAACTTCACCTTCTACCTGGTAGACGACACCAAGGCAGTGGCCATTGAAAGCGACACTGACCAACTAACCCTCGGCTACTTCTCTCTACAACAGTAGCGAGAAGCCGGGGAGCATTCAGACTTCAACCCTAGTGGCGCACTCCGGTGCGCCACTTTTTTATTTGCCGATCGTGATTTTGCTGATGTTGATTTCGGCTGACCTAACAGCACTTGGGCCGGCGCATCTTCGCTTCTTCAAATTCCTTGCGGAATGCGGCATAGGACTTGCTCGACGAAATCATTCCTGCGCGTTGCAGAAAGCGCGCGTAGGCAGCTTCGTCGAAAATCTCCTGCAAGGTCAGCCGGAGAGTACGAAGTGTGTCCAGCAAACAAAGACGAACAACGTCCAACAAGTTATAAACTTTTTTCATCCCTGCTCCTCTGCGAATCTCGTTCTCACGAACGGCGATTCTTTCATCCGCGCTTCTCTCGACCCACTCACAATTCCCATCCACTGCCGCGCCGATTCCACCAGCACCAGCGTCACCATCACCACCAGCACACCCGTCACCGCGGCGTCGAGCCGGTTGTTGAAGATCAACCGTTCGGTCACGCTCGTCAGCGGAAGTGGACCCGCAGCCAACACCCGCGCTTGCGCCAGAAATCCCACGCGCGGATTCGCGTCGAACATCTTGTGCCAAGATGCGGTAAAAGTAACCGCGACCAGCCAGGCCAGTGGCACCAGCGTCACCGCCGCATATTTCGCGCGATGCATCTTGATGATGATGGTGGTAGCGACGCACAGCGCCACCGTGGCCAGCAGTTGATTCGAAATCCCGAACAGCGGCCATAACGAATTAATCCCGCCCAGCGGATCTTTCACTCCTTGCCACAAAAAATATCCCCAGGCCGCCACGATCAGCGCGCTCGTCCCCAGGATCGAGGGATACCAACTGGTGCGCCCCAGTGGCCGGTAAATATGGCCAAGCGCGTCCTGCACCATGAAGCGCGCCACGCGCGTGCCCGCATCCAGAATGGTCAGTATGAACAACGCCTCAAACATAATCGCGAAGTGATACCACAACGCCATCAGAGTATCGCCGCCCAGGCTGCGCGAAAAAATGTGCGCCATACCGACCGCAAACGCAGGCGCGCCGCCGGTGCGGTTATACAGCGTCTGTTCCCCCACCGAGTGAGCCAGCGCCTGCATCTCCGCCGCAGTCACCGGAAAGCCCCAACTGGAAATGGTTGCCGCCGCTTTTTCCGGCGCCTGGCCAACAATTCCAGCCGGGCTGTTGATGGCGAAATAAATTCCCGGCTGCATCACGCACGCCGCAATGATCGCCATGACCGCCACCGCGGATTCCGCCATCATCGCCCCGTAGCCCACCATGCGGGTCTGAGTCTCGCGCGCGATCATTTTTGGCGTAGTGCCACTCGATATCAGCGCGTGAAATCCGCTGATCGCTCCGCAGGCAATCGTGATGAAGGCAAAGGGAAATATTTTCCCCGCAAACACCGGCCCCGTACCATCGACAAATCGGGTGAGCGCCGGCATCTGTAACGAGGGATGCAAAACTACAATGCCGACAGCCAGCAGCGCTACCGTCCCCAACTTAACGAAGGTGCTCAGATAATCGCGCGGCGCGAGCAGCAACCAGACCGGCAAAGCCGAAGCAGCAAATCCATACACCATGATGAGAATCGCCAGTGTCGGAGCGCTGAAGGTAAACAGGTTCGCCAGCGCCGCATCCCGTGAAACATACTGTCCGCCCCAAATCGCAGCCAGAACGAGCACAAATCCAATCGCCGAAACTTCCAGAACTTTCCCGGGACGAATCCTGCGTAGATAGACGCCCATCAATAAAGCAATCGGCATCGTCATCGCGATCGTCAACGTCCCCCATGGACTCGACTTGAGGGCATTGACCACGATCAACGCGGCCACGCCGAGAAGGATGATCAGAATCGAAATCACCGCCACGTACGCCACGAAACCGCCGACGGGTCCAATCTCTTCCTTCGCCATCTCGGTCAGGGATTTTCCGTCACGGCGCACCGAGAACAACAGGATGACGAAATCCTGCACGCACCCAGCAAACACCGCGCCGGCAAGAACCCACATCGTCCCCGGCAAATAACCAAACTGCGCCGCCAGCACCGGCCCCACCAGCGGACCAGGTCCCGCGATAGCAGCGAAGTGGTGGCCAAACACCACCCATTTGTTCGTCACTATAAAATCGCGGCCGTTCTCCAGTCGTTCCGCAGGAGTGGCGCGAAGGCCATCGAGCGCCAGAACTTTAGTCGCGATGAATTTGCTGTAGAAGCGGTACCCCAGCGCATAGCAGCAAGTCGCCGCCACCACCAGCCACATTGCATTGATCGGCTCGCCCCGACGCGTTGCGACCGTGCCCACCGCTATGGCGCCTAACACGGCAAGAGCCGCCCAACCCAGCAGCTTAAGAGTCTTTGCCATAAATGTTAATCGGATCGTGGATTGGACCAGAGCCCATCTGAGCAATCCAGTTGAGCATTGTGCCGAAACCCGCCCCGCGACGCAATACAGAAATCCAGCGACCCCCTACTTCACTCGGCCATGTTCCTTAGAGCATTCATGGCTGAGCAATTCGCTTTCTTAGACAGGAGGTTGCTGCATAATAAGAAAATGGCGCGTGTAGTCTTTGAAGAACGCTGGCTCCCGAAGTCGATCCTCTGTCTGCGCGATTACAATGCCAATAAATTTCTGCGCGATCTGATTGCCGGCGTCACCGTAGGGCTGGTCGCGTTGCCTCTGGCCATGGCCTTCGCCATCGCCTCCGGACTCACTCCGCAAGCGGGCATTTACTGCGCCATCGTCACCGGATTTCTCATCTCGGCGTTGGGCGGATCGAAAACGCAGATTGGCGGACCAACCGGGGCGTTCGTTGTCGTCATCTCCGGCATCGTCGCCGCCCACGGCATCGACGGACTTTACATGTGTACCGTGATGGCTGGCATTCTCTTGGTCATCCTGGGTATCGCGGGCATGGGCACGGCCGTCAAATTCATTCCGCGTCCGGTCGTGATTGGATTCACCAACGGGATCGCCATCCTCATTGCCAGCACTCAAATAAAAGATTTCTTTGGGCTGCAACTCGCCAAGGTGCCCGGCGTATTCTGGCTGCGCATGGAGGCGCTCGCCGGAAGCTTCCATACTTTTTCGTTGACCGCGACCGCATTGGCCGCTGGCACGGTTGCAGTGATGATGCTGTGCCGCGCGATTTCGAATCGCATTCCGGCTGCGATTGTCGCGTTTCTGCTGGGCACCGCCGCCGTCGTCCTCTTCAAGCTACCGGCGGAAACCATCGGATCGCGCTTTGGCGGAATTCCTTCCGGCCTGCCGCACTTCGCGATTCCCCATTTCCGCGCCGACCTCATCCACGGGCTTCTAGGCCCGGCACTCACCGTGGCTATGCTGGGCGCCATCGAATCTCTGATGTCTGCCGTAGTTTCCGACCGCATGAGCAACGACCATCACAATCCCAACGTCGAGCTCTTTGGGCAGGGAGTCGCCAATATTATTTCGCCGATGTTCGGTGGACTTCCCGCTACCGGCGCCATCGCCCGAACCGCCACCAACATCCGTTCCGGCGCCCAGTCCCCGGTCGCGGGAATGATTCACGCGCTCACGCTGCTCTGCATCTTGCTCTTTGCGGCGCGCTGGGTCGGTCATGTCCCGCTGGCGGTGCTCGCCGGGATTCTGATGGTCGTCGCCTACAACATGGGCGAATGGCGCGAGATTCCTCAACTGCTGAAGCTTACCAAGACCGACATCAGCGTCTGGCTGGTCACCTTTGCGCTCACCGTTTTCGCCGATCTTACCGTCGCCGTGGAAGCCGGCATGATCCTGGCTGCTCTGCTTTTCATCAGCCGCGTGGCCTCCACCACCACCGTTTCTCAAGTGACCGATGAATACGTCGAAGACGGCCGCATGCACATTCTTCAAGACAAGGACATCCCTTACTACGCGACCATCTTCCGCATCCACGGACCTTTTTTGTTCGGCGCCACCGACAAACTTTCCGTGGTCACGCGGGATCTGCACACCCTGCCGCCCGTCGTCATTCTGCGATTGCGCAACATGACCGCGCTGGATGCAACCGGACTATTCGCGATCGAAGAAATTGCCCGCGCCCTGCAGGCGGCCAATCGCGTTCTCATTCTTTGTGGCGCGCGCGAACAACCCGCAAGTCTTATCCATCAAGCGGAATTCGAAGAGGTAGTCGGCGCCGAAAATATCTGCGACAACGTCCAGGCTGCGATCCGCCGCGCCGAGCAAGTTCACAACCAGATGGAAGCCGCTGCCATCGGTCTAAGAAGCTGAACATCGCGAGGGGGATCCGCATAACGGATCGCATCATCGAGAGACCTTCAAATCAGATCTCTATCAATCGAGGAAACGGGATCGGTCTTGGACCGTAGGCAGAACACAAGTTTCGGAGCGGCCGAAAATGCGGTAGCGGTTGCGGGCGACCACGTTGTAAGCGGAATCAAGCAGGAACTTCGGAAGCAGCCGTAACAGGAATCCCGCGAGACGCCAGAAGCCTCCGAGATGTTGCAGGACGAATAGCACGGCGGCGGAGCGTGAGAGCAGAACCTCCCGCTCTCCTTGACAGTCTTCGTTCGGCGAGACCGGATTGGACACAACTGGGTTCGACACTACTGGGTTCGACACTACATAGACCGTGTCGAGTTCTCTGGCATCGACTCCGTGGCGAGCCAGGATCCCGGCGGCCAGCGGGCTCTGCAGCGACGCGAAGCGGAAAATTTCCC
>Ga0302320_10030438_pt1 | contig 10284 bp, 10 predicted proteins | sample Bog_T0_3_FD_202130 | JGI IMG/M metagenome (GOLD analysis project Ga0302320, IMG submission 202130) | Peat permafrost microbial communities from Stordalen Mire near Abisko, Sweden - Bog_T0_3 | ecosystem: Environmental > Terrestrial > Soil > Wetlands > Peat | place: Sweden: Abisko, Stordalen Mire... | reverse complement strand
TTTGACACAGGCGGTGTTCTGAGTCGTTCGGCGACTAATACTTCGCGAGGCTTGCGATCGCCTGGAAGATGTTTTCCGGCTGCGGAAGGATGACGTCCTCGAGCAGAGGCTGGTAGGCGACGAAGGTGTCCATGGCCCCGATGCGGCGGACGGGCGCGTCGAGCGAGTCGAAGAGTTCTTCGCCGATGCGGGCGGCGATTTCCGCTCCGTAGCCCCAGCTGATCATGTCCTCATGAGCCACGAGGGCTTTGCTTGTCTTCGTGACCGAAGTCGCGATGGCTTCCCAGTCATAGGGGCTGAGGGTGCGCAGGTCCAGAATTTCGGTTTCGATGCCTAGTTCGCGTTGGGCGCGCTGGGCGGCCTGGAGGGCGCGAGGAACGATGGCGCCGTAGGTGATAAGGGTCAGGTGCCCGCCTTCGCGGACGATCTTCGCCTTGCCGAAGGGAATCATATAGTCGGGGCCGGGATAGGGCGCGCGGCCGTACGCTTCGCGATAGAGGCGTTTGTGTTCGAAGAAGAGCACGGGGTCGTCGCAGCGGATGGCGGTGCGCAGCAGACCGTTGGCGTCGAGGGCGTTCGAAGGGAAGACGACACGGATGCCGGGCGTATGGGTGAAGATGCTCTCGCCGGACTGCGAGTGGTAGATGGCGCCGCCGGTAAGGTAGCCGCCGATCGGAACCCGGATGACCGCCGGGGCCGAGAAGGTTCCATTGGAGCGCCAGCGCAGGACGCTGAGCTCGTTGCGGAGCTGATGCATGGCGGGCCAGATATAGTCGAAAAACTGTATTTCGGCGATGGGTTTAAGACCGCGGACGGCCATGCCGGTGGCGCGGCCGACGATGGCGGCCTCGGCGAGCGAGGAATTGAAAACGCGCTCTGATCCGAATTCACACTGCAGCCCGGCGGTCAGCTTGAAGACTCCACCCTTGCCTTTGACCTGCTTCTCTTTCAGATACTCCTCGCGGGAGCAGTCGGCGACGTCTTCGCCGAAGAGGACAATGCGCGGATCGCGGCGCATTTCATCGTGAAGGCAGGCGTTAATCAGGTCGGCCATGGTCCGGTCACTTGTCCGATCATTGGCCCGGTCGGCGACATCCGCGGGAGCCGTCTGGAGCTCAGGGCGTGTCGGGTCGTAGTCCTCGGAATATTGATGGCGGAGGATGGCGGCTGGCTCCGGTGAAGGTAGGGGCGCGCCGAGGGCGCGCTCGGCGGCTTGGCGAACTTCCTCGTCGACTTCTTTTTCGAGGCGCTCGACCGCTTCGGCGTCGAGAATGCCTTCGCGCAGCAGCACCATCTGGAAGGTGTGGAGGGGGTCGCGAAGAGATTCGGCGTCGCGCTCGGTGTCGGGTCGATAGAGACGGGCGTCATCGGAATAGGAATGCGCGTACGGGCGGATGACATGACCGTGAACGAGCGCGGGACCCTTGCGGGCGCGGCAGTGGGCGACAGCGGTTTCGAACGCGGCGAGGCAGGCGAGCGGATCGGTGCCGTCGACTTCGGCGAAGTGGAAGTTAGGGAAATTGGCGAGCAGGTGCGAGATGTTGCCCCCAGGCGTGTTGACTTCAACGGGGACGGAGATGGCGTAGCCGTTGTCTTCGACCACGAAGAGGACGGGAAGCTTGAGGTTCGAGGCGATGCTGATGGCTTCCCAGAACTCCCCCTGGCTGGTGGCGCCTTCGCCGATGGAGACGTAGACGACCTCGTCTGCCTGGAATTGAATGGGGTGGAACTGGCTGTAATCGCCTTCACGCTGCTGAGCGGCCTCGGGGTGCAGGTTGAGGTAGAGGGCTGCTTCGGCGCAGCCGACGGCCTGGAGGCACTGGGTCGCGGTTGAAGAGGAGGGCGTGACGATGTGAAGCTTCGGGCTGGTCCAGTGGGAGGGCATCTGGCGGCCGCCGCTGGCAGCGTCGGTGGCGGCGCCTACGCCCTGGAGGAAATGTTCTTCAACGGTAGTGCCGAGGGCGAGCGAAAGCGCGCGGTCGCGGTAGTAAGGGAAGAACCAGTCGTAGCCAGGCCGCAGCGAGAGAGCAGCGGTTACGAGGAGGGCCTCGTGGCCCGCGCCGGAAATCTGGAAGAAGACTTTCTGCTGATTCTTGAGGATGATCTCGCGGTCGTCGGTGCGGCGCGAGAGGTACATCAGGCGATAAATCTCGATGAGCTTCTCGGGGGGCAGAGCGAGGCCGCTCCCGTTGCGCGAGGATGGGTGCTCGGCGGACTTTCTGAGTTCAGCGCCGGAGACGGCGGTGCGGGCCATGCGGACCCCTCACATCGTTTAGATGGTGCTTCTTCAGTTTAGAGCGTGCGCCAGCAATTGCGAAGGTGTTTCGTCGCACAGGCCGAAGCGAAGACGACGGGGAATTGTATCGCGGGAGAGCGGAGAAAGGGGATGGCCGGAAGGGATCATTTCTTCCCCAGCCGGGGGACGGCCGGTTGCGCTCCCGTAACTCCGCTCAAAGCAGTTCCTGGCTGTACCCTCGGGGGAATCGCTGGTATGTTGGCAACCTATGGCGGATTCGGGGAAGCCCTGGTATCTGAGAAAGAAGTCGGGGAAGCAGCCATTTCAAAACGTGCCGTGGGCGCGCCTTTGGCTTTTTGCCTCCGGGGTCTTCTGTCTTTTCTCGATCATTGGATTTTTTGTCGACTTGATGAATCAGGGACGAACCCCTTTTGCCATCGTGATCGTCATGGCCATCGTTTCCGGTCTGAATGCCGTGTTGTGGATTGTGGCCGTGGCACGCCTGCCGTGGTCGTCTCTCCTTGTTCTAACGGCACTGCAATTCGGTATGGGTCCAATGATGAGCTGGATCGCCCGGTGGATGGGGCAAACGTTCGCACTGTCTGCACCAAACCCTGCCGCCGGAGTACGGTTCGCGGCGTTCTGCATTCTGGCGGTGGTGATCGCTTCCTACATTCTCTTTCTGAATTATTTTCGCGTGGAAGGGATGGAGTCGCTCCGTATCCGCAGCGAGCTGGAGCTGGCGCATGGCATTCAGAAGACCCTGGTGCCCCCCGTGTCGCGGCGGACGGCGCTTTTCGAGGTGTACGGGATATCGAAGCCGAGCGATGAAGTCGGCGGAGATCTGGTGGATGCGCTGCTGCTGCCGAACGGGGACATCGTGGCCTACCTCGCGGATATTGCCGGGCATGGTTTGCCGGCGGGAATCCTGATGGGGATGCTGAAGACGGCGGCGCGGACGGCGCTGCTCGACGCGGCGACGGGCCATCCGAGCGGGACACTGCCCCTGCTGCTGGAGAAGCTGAACCGGGTGCTGCCGGATGTGAAGGAACCCCAGATGTATGCCACGCTGACCGCGTTCCGGCTCAACGCGGACGGGCGGGCGTGGTACGCGATGGCGGCGAGCCCTCCGGTCCTGCACTGGAGCCCGGTGCGGCGGGATTTCCGGACGTTTGAGGAGGAGCAGTTCCCGCTGGGATTGCTGCCCGTATCGGGGTTCACGGGGGAGGCGATCGAGCTGGGGCCGGGCGATTTGCTGGTGGTGGCGACCGATGGGGTGCTGGAGGTCTGCGACCGGCAGCAGCGGGAATTCGGGATCGAAGGTGTGGAGAGGGCGATTGCAGCCGACGCGCGGGCGCCGCTGGAGGCGATGGCGCAATCGATCCTGGGCAATGCGCGGACGTTTGGCAAGCAGATCGATGATCAGACGCTGCTGATGATCAGGAGATTGGGCTGAGAACCTCCAGGCGCCGTTATCCGTCCCATGCCAGCCGCACTCAATCGGAAGCCGAAGCGACCGCTTAGTCGCCTTCCAGCATCCTTTTCTTTACAGTCTTGGCGAGCTTCTCAATTTCAGCAGCTTCGTTGACGACGTCGAGGGAGAGTTGATCCTTGCTGCTCTTATCGACGGCATCTTTGAGCTGTCGGGCCAGATCGAGAAGATGCTGGGTGTCGTCGATGATCTGCTTCTGACGGATAGCATTGCGCTGCTCCGCCATGGCTTTGACCATCCGCGACTGCCCGCCATCGGGAGTATTGGAGGCGCCGAGACTGGAGGGGTCACGGACGATGGTGTTTTGAGCAGCTCCGACAACGTTGTACTTGGACGCGGTGGTTTGCTGCTGGGCGTGCGCAGCAGTGAGCGTAACCATGGCCAGCAGAACCAGCGAGCCAAGCCGGATGGGGTGTCTGGAGATGGAGAGATACATCATGGAACGCCTCCTCCGTGGATTTCAAGATACGGGGTTGGTGAAGACTTTCCGGGGTGGAATAAATTATAAGGCCGTTTTACCGGCGAAAGATAAAGCACTGGAGCGCAATTTTGAGGAAAAGCGATGTGGACTGAGTGGATCATGATCGGCCGGCGGCAGTTTTTTGAGGGGCTGGGGGATAAGTATGTTGCGGATTTACAGGAGTTTCTGCATGACAAACTGCCCAAGCTGATCTTCATTGCGCTGTTCTCCTGGGCGTTGACGTGGGTATTGCAACTGATAACAGATCGAATCCTGCGGGCGGCGGATCCGTCGTCGAGCTCGGCGGGGCATTATGCGCAGTTGCGGACTCTGACCTCGGTGATTCGCGCGACCGGGATCGGCATCATTGTGTTTCTGGCGATCCTGCAGGTTTTGCCCGTTCTGGGTTTCAATCTGGGGCCGCTCCTGACCAGCGCTGGTGTGGCGGGGGTCGCGATCGGCCTGGCGGCGCAGAACATCGTGAAAGATTGCTTCAACGGGTTCCTGATCCTGATCGACGATCAGTTCAATGTCGGCGATACGGTCACGATTGCCGGGGTCAGCGGCACGGTGGAAACGATGACGCTGCGCCGGACGCAGGTGCGGGGCGGGGATGGGACGCTGTTCATCATTCCTAACTCGCAGATCACCACGGTGGCGAACCAGACGCGCGACTATTCGGTGGCGACCATCAATGTGTCGGTAGATTTTTCGGCGAATCCCGACGACGTGATGAAGCTGCTGAAAGAAGTAGCGATGAGCGTGCGGAACGATCCGGCCTACAAGGACGTTTACCTGGAGGATCCGACTCTGCTGGGCGTTGATTCGATCAAGGGCTCTCAGGTGATCTACCCGGTGCAGTTGAAAACGAAAGCAAATCAGCAGTGGGCGGCTCTGCGAGAGACCCAGCGGCGCATCCGGATTGCACTGGATGAGAAGGGAATTCTGCCCGGCGATCCGAATCGCATTTACAACAGGGACGGCGTTCAGCGTTCAGCGATCGGCGTTCAGGAAAAACACGAAGAGCCAAAGACCGACCCGACTGCGGCGAAGTCGACCGAAGTGAATCCGTTCACGGGAGAAGGTTAAAAACAGCGTTCAGCGGTCAGCTTTCAGCGTTCAGGAAGGCGGACGCGCAAAGCCATTCGGGAAATCTTAGCTGCGGGAAGCAGGGATCTCGTCGAAGGTAAGGTTTTGGGCCCGGCTGCCGGTTTGCTCCCGCCACTGATCGAAGAGGCGGCCGTAGCTGAGCGTGATGAACTGCCCTGCGTCGATCCCGAGTTTGCGCCCGGTCTCGTCGATCCAGTCAGGTGGCCCTTCGAGTTCGGCGTAGACACCGATGGGGGTTTCGTCGAGGACGCAGTGGCCGGTGGCGTCGGAGAATTCTGTGCGCCATTTCTCATAAACAAAGGCGGGTTCGAATCCGAGCCGCGCGAAGATGTGCCCAATCGCCTCGCCGTCCTGCACCTCCGTTTCGGTCTCTACCCGGGACTTGTGTCGGGCGTCGGGATCGTTGTCCGGCGGAAGGCATTTGTGGGTGACGATCCAGCGAACGCCATACTTGCGCACGCGAAGGATGGCTGTCTGCGAGCGGAGACGGCGGTCGGGTGTGTCATAGAGGATGTTGCGCTCGAAGGTGCGCGGAGTTTCTTCGTGAAATCCGGCAGAAGTGAGGGCGCGCAGGAGGGCCGCGGGATCGGGGACGCGAAATTTCACTTCGACTTCGATGGGCATAAAAGCAGGGTACAGGGTACAAGGAACAGGGAATGGCAGGTAGCTGGCAGCCGCTGGCTCGTATCTGGAAGAATAGGGCCCATGGGGACGCTGAGGCTCAAGGTGGAGGCCGATCCGAAGAGTGAAGCTTCGCTGCGCGCAATTGCGCGGGCGGCGGAGATTCTGCGGGACGGCGGAACCGTCGCCTTCCCCACGGAGACGGTCTACGGGCTGGGTGCGAATGCGCTCTCCGCCTCTGCCGTCGAGAAAATCTTCACGGCCAAGGAGCGGCCGAGCTGGGATCCCCTGATCGTGCATATTGGCGAGCGCGCGATGCTGGGGCAGGTGGCGGCCGAGGTGTGCCAGGATGCCCATCGGCTGATCGAGGCTTTTTGGCCGGGACCCTTGACCCTGCTGTTGCCCCGGCATGCAAGGGTGCCGGAGATTGTCACCGCCGGGCTGGAACGGGTAGGCGTGCGGATGCCGGCCCATCCGGTGGCGCGTGCGTTGTTGGTCCAGGCCGGAGTGCCGGTGGCCGCGCCCAGCGCGAATCGCTTTGGGCGGACCAGCCCCACCCGGGCGGAGCACGTGGCCGAGGATCTGGATGGCCGGATCGACGCGATCCTCGAGGGAGGAGAAACAACGCATGGCGTGGAATCGACAGTGGTGGCTGTGCGGCCGGACGAGTGCGTCATTTATCGGCCCGGGGTGATCACGCTGGAGCAGATTCGTGAGGTGTGCCGAGGCGACGTGCGGTTCCGAACGGAGATCGAGAAAAGTGAGCTGGAAAAAGCGGCTCCGGCGCCGGGCATGGGGTCGCGGCATTATGCGCCGCAGGCGCGGCTGGTGTTGGTGGAAGGATCGCCGCCGGGTCTGAATGTTGCGTTGGTCGATGAGGTGAATCGCCAGGAGGAGGCCGGAGAGGTGGTCGGCGTCATGGCGCCGGAGGGTTTCATGGCAGCACTGATGCTGATGCGGAAGAAGCCGTTCGACATGCGGGGGTTCGCGATGGGATACGACTCGGTGCATGTCTACCACTGGGGAGCGTGGGAGCGGTCCGAAGGACTGGCGCAGAAGCTCTATGCGGGGCTGCGATGGCTGGATGCGGCGGGCGTGACGGTGATTGTGTGTCCGTTACCGGAGCCATTCGGCATTGGGCTCGCGGTCCGGGATCGCCTGGTCAGGGCTGCGAATAGAGGGCCCGGAACAGATCGCTGAGAAAAGGTAGCCGGAACCTCCCGTTCAGAGCAGATCGAGTTGGACGGCGGTAGCGCGTGCGCGGGGACGCCAGAATGTGCGCAGACTCCAGCCGCCGAAGTGGAAGGTGAGCAAGAGAATGCCTCCTCCGATGATGAGGCAGATCGGGATGAGCCATAGGCCGAAGGGGTCGTGGCCGGTGGCTGGACCGGAGCCAGCGCCGAAGCCGACTCCCCAGGTGTTGGCGTCGTGCGTGATATTCAGTCCGGCGTGGCGCGGAAAGGCCGCTTTCAGAAGCGCCGCCATCACCAGGATGCCGCCGACGCAGTATCCGAAGACGGAGATCACGAAGACGAGCAGTCCGACGAAGCTGAGCGTCGCCCAGCGGAGGATGCTGCGCAGCCCGAGCGCCGGGGAACGGCTGAGCTGCGCGCGCTGCAGCAACTCGTCGGTGCGATACCGCAGCGCGAGCTTTTCGGGGCTGCCGAGAGCGGTCAGGGTCGCCTGGATCGAGTCAGGCGACGGATCGCTGGAGGTCTTATCGAGGATGTGGGCGTGAATCTCCTCAACGATGTCGCGGGCGTCCTCGTCCATGAGTTCATGCAGTTGTTTGCGGAGCGCAGCGAGATAAGAGTCGATGGACTTCTGAGATTCGGCAGAGAGTGTCATGAGCGTTTCCTCGAAAGGGGCTGAACCGCAGGCTGAGTAAGGGGACCGAGGAGGTTCGACATGCTGGCGGAGAAGCGGGCCCAGATGCGTGACATCTCGAGCGCGCGGTCGCGGCCGGCGTCGGTGAGACGGTAGTACTTGCGCGGATGGCCCGAATCGGATTCGACCCATTGCGAGTCGACCAGGCCGAGAGCGCGGAGGCGGCTGAGGAGTGGGTACACGGTGCCCTCCACAACGACGAGGCCAGCGCTCGCCTCGAGATTGCGCAGGATTTCAAGGCCATAGAGGGGGGCTTCCCACAGGACGGCGAGAATGGCGAGTTCGAGGGACCCTTTGCGGAGCTGGATCTCCCACTTCTCGGCGCTTTCGGGGACGGGAGGCAAGGTTTGCTTCACGGCAAGATACTATGTAGTGCATGGTATAGTGTCAAGTACTTTCTGGACCGATTGATGCGGCGCGGCGGCCGTTTGCCGGAAAAGGGAGACGAAACCACCGTTGGGCGATGGATGGCGCAGGCGTTTGAGGAGGAGTTCTGACTTAGAACTGCGTCTGGTTCTCGCCTGCCTTGTAGAGATACTTGATGCTCGATTTGTAGATGAGGGCACGGGTTCCCGATTCGCCGGAGCGCGCCGTGCGGAATGGCGACGACGAGGTACAGCGCACCTTGATGGCGCTGCGGTCGTACCACTCGATGCAGCCCTCAATCTTTTCGCCGTCTTCGAGGACAAAAACCATCGAGGTCTGGGCCTGGACCTGTTTCTGGAAGTAGAAGGATTCGGCGTGTGAGCTTTCGTGGGCGACAGCAATACTGGCGCTGGCGGAGCGCACAATCAGGGCGGGTTCTTCGTGACGCTGGAAACGGCGGTTGCGCAATGCGCTGCCCGGCAATGTGGGGCGAATGAGCTTGCGCGGCCCGATGACGTCGAGGTCCACCCGGTTATCGGGAGGCGGCGGGGCCGGGGCCGGGGACGGAACGGGGACGGGGCCGGCGATGACCGGGCCGGCGATGATCGGGCCAAGGGCAGACGCGGCACGCTGCGCCGAGTTTTTCGGACGCAAGGTCCGCACAGCTGAGGCAGGCAACTGGGACATAGGACCCACAATCCTTTACGGACAAGATTGGCTATGTGATGCAGGAAAAGCGGGCTGCGTCGCACGGCGGATGCACAATGTGGAAATCGATTGGATGGATCGTATCCTGGCGAGGGTGTGGGAATCCAGCAAAACATGTGACGACAGGGTGCAGGGAACAGGGTGCCGAACAGCGTTCAGCGGTAAGGTGGGTCAGCGTTCATGAGCACAAAACGCAACAGGATACGTCGGCGATTATGGCCCGGAGAGCTGCGCGGCGAAGCTGTCCAGGGCGAGCGAGCGCAACAGGTTGCGGCGCATGCCCGACTCGACCTGGCGAAGGCCGCGCGCGGCAGTTTCGATCCAGTCAAAAGTGACTGCGTCGGCCATGGCGCCGAGCTCCCGCTGCAGGTCGATATTGCGGACGAGCGGGGAACTGTCGGCTTTGAGGAGCAGCAGGTCTTCGAGGAGAGACGATGCGGCGCGCAGGAGGCCTTCGGTTTTCTGCTGGCCGTCGGCGCCGGCGCGATAGGTTTCTGTGACGTGAAAGAGGTCGGAGGCGTCGTTCTGGCCCATCGCGTTGCGCAGGAGAACGAGGGCGTCGGCCCGGCTGGCGAGGTACGCGGGGGGATCGAAGCCAAGAGCGCGGCCAATGGCGCCTTCCGCCAGGCGGGCGATGAGGGCTCGTTCGGCGGGCTTGGTTTGAGGATGGCGTTCGGCGAGGAGCTTTTCGATCTGCTCCGTCGGGATCGCGCCGAGACGGAAGATTCCGGCGCGGGAGCGGATGGTGGGTAGAAGCTCTCCGATGTTTTCGGCAAGCAGGACGATGGTGGCGTGGTCAGGCGGCTCTTCGAGGACTTTGAGGAGGGCGTTGGCCGCCTCTTTCATAAAGGACGCGCTGGTGAAGATGGAAAAGGCGCGGCGCGCTTCGGCGGGGACACGGTAGATTTCGCGGGTGAGGACGCGGACCTGGCCGATCTTAATGAGAAGCTGCGGCGGGTCGGGCGGGATGACCAGAACATCCGGATGGGTCTGGATGAGGATCCGTGTGTCGCGCTTGTCGGCCTCGCGCATGTCCTCGCGGGTGGCGATGGCTTCGTCGACGCGGGCGTCGAGGTCGAGGGCCTGGCCGATCCTTTCGCAGTTAGAGCAGACACCGCAGAAGTCGGGGAGGCCGCCGGTGCCGGGCCCGGGGATCGGCGGGTTGAGGCAGTTCGCGGCCTGGGCGAGCATGATGGCAAGGGTGTACTTCCCGGCGCCGCGCGGTCCCGCGAGGATCAGCGAGTGGGGCAGCCGGCCGGCGGCGAGCGATTCCCGCAGGTGCCGGACTGTGGGTTCGTTGCCGAGGAAGTCGCGGAAGGGCATCAACAGCAGGGTACAGGGTACAGGGAACAGGGTACAGGGAAGCGTTCGGCGTTCAGCGTTTGTGGTTTAAAGCTTGGTGTC
>Ga0302320_10030437_pt1 | contig 10284 bp, 9 predicted proteins | sample Bog_T0_3_FD_202130 | JGI IMG/M metagenome (GOLD analysis project Ga0302320, IMG submission 202130) | Peat permafrost microbial communities from Stordalen Mire near Abisko, Sweden - Bog_T0_3 | ecosystem: Environmental > Terrestrial > Soil > Wetlands > Peat | place: Sweden: Abisko, Stordalen Mire... | reverse complement strand
AGCGAAGCCACCGCCCGAACCTTGTTTGAAAACGCCGGCCAGGGCATTCTCACGGTGAGCCGGGAGGGCCTGATTGTGGACGCCAATCTGATGGCTCAGAAGCTGTTCGGCTATACCGGCGAGGAACTGAGGGGAGCCTGCGTCGATCGGCTCCTCCCCGAAAACCTCCGCGAAAACCATGTTGCACACCGCGCGGCCTACGCGCTCGACCCCTATGCCCGCGCCATGGGACAAGGCATGGATCTGGTGGCCCGCCGCAAGGACGGCTCCACCTTCCCGGTCGAAATCAGCCTCAGCTATGTGCAGGACAAACAGGGTGGACTGGCGATGGCTTTCGTCTCCGATATCACCGCGCGCAAGAAGTCGGACCAGGAGCGCGATGCCCTGATCGGCGAGTTAGAAAGCGTGGTTGCGGAAAAAACGGTGCTCGTGAAAGAAGTCCACCACCGGCTCAAAAATAATCTGGCGGTAATCGCGGGGCTGATCGGCATGCAGAGCAGCGCGCTCGACGACCCTCGGGCACAGGTAGCCTTCGAAGAGTGTCAGCGGCGGGTGATGTCCATGTCGCTCATCCACGAGTTTCTCTACGCGACCGACCATCTCGACCGAGTCAATTTCGGCCAGTACGCGCGGCAGCTTGCCGGAGAACTGACCTATTCCTATGCCATCAAGCCGAACCTGGTACAGATCGACGTAGACGCCCAGGAAATCGATCTTCCCGTCCACCGTGCGGTTCCTTGCGGGCTCATCCTTAACGAACTGCTCTCCAACGCGATGAAGTACGCGTTTCCCGACGGACGCACAGGCCAAATCCACATTGCTTTCGGGCGGCGCGAATCGCGCGAAGTGGCGCTTTCCTGCTCCGACAACGGAGTCGGAATTCCCGCCACCTTCGACTGGACGAAGTCCACCTCGCTCGGCATGCAGATCATCCGAATTCTGAGCAAACAGATCGACGCCAGGCTCACGCTCGACCGTTCGGCCGGCACGAAGTTCGAACTGACGCTGCCCCCCGCCGCCCTGACTCTGCCTACTGGTTCCGCGCCACCGTAACCGTTCGAGTGCCTTCGTAGACACTGGCGCCGCTTTATTACTCACCTTACTTTCAACCACCTCATGTAGCGCGCGCTTTCAGCGCTCTCAGCGTGCAGCGTCGAGTTCACTCGACCGTCTTCAACCTCGCCGGAGCCTGCCTGGCCGACGCCCAGGGCATATTTCATCCCACCCCCGTATTTTTCTGAAGGACTTCAGGAGGTTTTTTCGTCTGCATATTTACAGGATTCGGATGGCAAACAAGGTTCGGAGTGCCCGCGGACTACAGAAGAGTGAAAAATTCCCGCCGGAAGATCAGCAGCTCACGCGTCTCATCACAAGCTGGGGCGCGGGCGATCGCGCGGCCGAAAACAGAATCTTCGATGCCCTCTATTGTTCCCTTCGCACCCAGGCCCGCATTTGCCTGCGGCGCGAAAGCGGCGCCGTCTCTGTCGGCCCCACCCTTCTGGTCAACGAAGCCTACCTTGTCCTCGCCCGCTGCCGAAGCCTCAGCGTGAACGACCGTTCCCACTTCATCCGCATCGTGGCCCGCATCATGCGCAACCTGCTGGTCGACCGAGCCCGCGAGCGCAAGTCGCTGTCTAACGGCGGCGGTCTCCGCAAGGTCGACTGGGAAGACGCCACAATTCCCTTTGAATACGATGCCGACCGCATCCTGGCGGTAGCCGCCGTCCTCGATGAGCTTGCATTGCGCTCACCCGACCTCGCCCGGTTAGTCGAGCTTCGCTATTTCTGCGGCTTCACCGAGGAAGAAACCGCGCGCATCATGGGCGTCGCCACTCGCACCATTCGCCGTCAGTGGGCCGTGGCGCGGATCCGCCTGTCGGAGTCGCTGCATGGCCTGCAATAGCTCCGACGCGCGTTTTTGCGAAGTCAATCGCATCCTCGAAGGCGCCATCGATGCGGCGCCCGAAGAGCGCGATCGCTTCATCGCGGACGCCTGCGGATCCGATGCCGCTCTCGAACACAGCGTTCACAGACTTCTGAAGCTCTCCGCCGGAATCGTCGACTTTCTCGACGTCCCTCCTGTCCCTGACGAACCCGCCATCCGGCCGGGCGATCTTCTGCTCGATCGTTTTCGCATTGTCTCGGGCCTCGGCCACGGCGGAATGGGTTCGGTCTGGTTGGCGGACGACCCCCAACGGGGACCGGTAGCGCTCAAGACACTGCGGCACGATCTTCGCGCAGATCCCGTCTCGCTCGCCCGCTTCCGCGCCGAAATCGAGATCGCCCGCGCCGTCTCGCATCCAAACGTCTGCGCGATCTTCGATCTCTTCATAACCGACCACCCAACCGCACCGGCGTTTTTCACCATGCAGTTCTGCGGCGGCGAAACCCTGGCCGAACGCATCGCTCGCGGACCGGTGCCACTGGAAGAATCGACCGAAATCGCTCGCGGAATCGCCGCCGGCCTCGACGCCCTGCACGCCCAGGCCATCGTGCATCGCGACCTGAAACCCTCCAACATCATTCTGCGCAGCCTTCCCGACGGCTCCCTGGTCCCGGTCATTACCGACTTCGGGCTCGCCCAGGCCGAATGCGTCCTCGAACTCCCGGCCTCCCGGATCCTCGGCTCGCCCGATTACATGGCCCCGGAGCAATTTCGCGGCAACACCGTCACACCCGCAGCGGACATTTTCTCGCTCGGCGTGATCCTGTTCGAGATGCTGGCCGGCGCGCGCCCTTATCCGAAGGAAGACATTTTCCCCGCCGCCCTTCGCCGTGTAGCCGACGACGCCCCGCCCCTCAGCTCTTTGCGCGCCGGAACTCCCGAAGCCCTGGACGACGTTCTCGCTCAAACCCTCTCTCGCGACCCCTCCGCGCGCTTCCCCTCCGCCGAAGCCCTCGTGCGCGCGCTCGAGCCTATCTCGCGGCCGAACGCAGTGTCCCCAGCCCGCCATCTACGCCCAGAATCTGACCGGTTACCCAGTCGTTCTCCGGATCCAGCAGCCATTGAATGGCGGAGGCGACATGCTCGGGTTTGCCGACGCGCCCCAGCGCATGCATGCCTGCCGATGCTTTCAAAGCGAGTTCGTTCGACATAATTCGCGCCGTAAGCGGCGTATCGATCAGCCCCGGCGCGACGCAATTGACGCGAATATTGCGCGCAGCATAGGTTGCCGCCGCCGAAAGCGTCAGCCCGATCACGCCCGCTTTCGCCGCCGCAATGGCCTCATGATTCGCGAGCCCGATCCTCGCCGCCGCCGAGGAACACAGGATGATCGATCCGCCTGTCTGCATCATCAGCCGAGCCCCGGCGCTCACCACATTGAACGATGTGGTGAGGTTCGCGCCGATCGCGTCCGCCCAGTCCAAATCACTTGTCAAGTGCGCAGGTTTGAGCAGAACGCTGCCCGCGCAGTTGACGACCCCCGAGACTGGCCCCAGCTGAGAGAAAACCTGCTGGAGTTCGCCGGGACGCGCCGCATCCAGCAGTTCGCTTTGCGCGCCCAACTCCGCGGAAAGCACCGCAAGCCGGTCGGCGAACCGCCCCATCAGGATCAGTTCCGCCCCCTCGCGCTTCAAACGGCGCGCCAGTGCCGCTCCGATCCCTCCGGTGGCGCCTACGATCGCAAACCGAGTATTTTCAAAACCCAAAGCTTACACTGAGATGCCCGTTTTCCGGTCGCGGGCGCAATAAAATTCCAGCGTCCGCTTGCCGCCGGGAATCGTAAACGAAGTATGGACGAGATGAAGACAGAGTCCGTGTGGGATTATCCGCGCCCCCCGCGCATCGAACCTTGCGCGCTGCGCGTTCGCGTGGAATTCAACGGCATGCTGATTGCCGACTCAACCAACGCCTGGCGTTTGCTCGAAACCAGCCACCCCCCGAGCTATTACATCCCGCCCTCCGACGTCCGGGTCGAGCTTCTTTCGCCAACCGAAGACCACACCTTCTGCGAATACAAAGGGCGCGCCTCTTACTGGAACCTAACGGTGGCGGGCAGCAAAGCGGAATCCGCCGCCTGGAGCTACCCCTCCCCGACAGTCGCCTACCAGGACCTTAAAGACCACCTGGCGTTTTACGCCCATCGCGTCGATGCCTGCTTCGTCGGCGAGGAACGCGTTCGGCCCCAGCAAGGCGGATTTTATGGCGGCTGGATTACATCGAACCTGAAAGGCCCGTTCAAAGGAGTTCCCGGCAGCCGGGGCTGGTGATGGCGCGGTTTGTAAAAACCGTAATGATCGACGCGCCCGTCGACAAAGTCTTCCGCTTCCACGAACGCGAAGACGCGCTGTCTCTGCTCACGCCCCCCTTCCCCCCTGTTCGCGTGATCTCCCGCAGCGACGGCATTCAGCCAGGCGCCAAAGTCGTTCTCCGCGTGGTCGTTTTCCGCTGGGTCGCGCTCCACACCGAGTACATAACGGATCGATTATTCGTCGACGAACAAATCTCCGGACCCTTTGCGAGATGGGTTCATCGCCACGAATTCGAAGGCTTCGGATCGCGCACCCGCCTCACCGACCGCATCGAATACGAACTCCCCGGTGGCCCGCTCGTCAATCGGCTGCTCGGTTGGGCCGTTACACCCGGCCTGAATCGCATGTTCGAACATCGCCACCGCGTCACGCGCCAGTTCTGCGAAGCAAAACCGTAAAGCGGCGCTACCAGCGATCATCCTGGCCCGCGGCGGGTTTCGCGCCCGAAAAACGCGAGTAGGTGTATTGGGTATTGAAGCCCTGCCGGCTCCTGCGGATGCGGTCCGGATCGATCCTCACGCCCACATCGGGAGCGTCCTTCCTGAAAATCAGCTGAGTCTCCGGATCCTTTGCATACTTGGGTTCCCCGGTCCGGGGAAAAAGAACCGGGTCCAGCGTTGGGTAAATCCGGTGCGCCAGGCTCCATACATTCACCGCGTCTCGCGGCCGGATCACCGTTGCGGCGCCAATCTTCCGGAACTCGTAGATCTTGTTGATCACCTGGTTCTCGAATTCTGTCTTCTTGTCGGGCAACGGATAGAGCACGCCAAGATTCGGAGCCAACTGGTTAATCTTCAGCCGAATCGTCGCGATGGCAGGGCTGTCGTCCACCGCCCTGTTCCCCATTCCGTATTTGTTCACCTTGCGATTGATGGCTCCGCTGGTCAGCCTGAGTTCAGCGTCTTTCAGGACCCGCTTAACCGTATCCGGATGGGAGAACCCCCGGCCCCCGACGTTGTCGAACAGCCTGGCCCACAAGCCCATCATGGTGTCGTTCGGATACCTGGCCGCTTTGCCCCGCGTTCTGATAATCGTCATGTACAGTTCCAGCGGCGAGTAACTCCATCCCGCGGACGTGTCGAACGGCGTCGAAAAGTTCTTCGTAATCTCCCTGCTGACAATGTGCCACTGGAGCCGATGGCTCTGATCGCCATGCGCCCGGCCGGCGCCGGGATCCTTTGCGTGACCGAAATCGATCGAGGCCATAAACTGCCCGCCGCCCAGCAGTTCCGTAAACAGCATGCGGGTTGCCGGCCACCAGCAGTAGCCTTCGAAATATTCGAGCGCTCGGGAAAGCTTGAAATATCCCGACGGCTTCTCGTTCTGTTGAAATCGAACATCCGGGGCGGACCACACACGGGCCCGCCGCATCTCGCTGTCGAAACTGCTCATGTGCATCCTGCAGCGATCTTCATCCTGAATCAGGATCGCGATCTTCATCAGATCGTGCGTTAAGTCCAACGTACTGAGCTGGTGCTCCAACGCAAACGTCCTGAGCATTCCCGCCCATTTGGTGTAATGGCGCACGCAAACAGAGCCCACTTTCCAGCGTGCGGACTGCGGGGCAACATCGTTCGAATGACCGGCGGCTTCTAATGTACACATGGTGTCGGGGGCAAATCCAAGGATCTATACAACCAGATTTTGGGAGCCGGCGCAAGTTGCACCCTGACGAAACCCTTGGGACCGGACGGTTGCACTGGGAGCTACACTGGTTTCATTCTCATGAAGCTTCGAACCGCCTGCATCGTTCTCGCCACCGCAGCCCCTCTCACCCTCCACCCCGCCAACAACGACGCCATTCGAGGTTTCGACGCCGCCTCCCAGGCCGAGGAACTTACATGGGAACAGCAGGCCCGCGCCATTCCGGACGCCACCCACGTCCGCAACTTCATCGAAAAGCTTTCCAGCCGGGCCCATCTCGCCGGCACTCCCCAGTCGAAGGAAACCGCCGAATACATCCTCGCCCAGCTGCGCGAATACGGCCTCGACGCGCATATCGAGCAATACGAAGCCCTGCTTCCCACCCCGCAAACTCGGTCGCTTGAAATGACCTCGCCGGTCTCCTTCAAAGCGAAGCTCGACGAAACTCCTATCGCCGTCGATAAGAACTCCTCCGACCCCGGCATGGTCCCCCCCTACAACGCCTATTCGGGCGATGGCGACGTGAATGCCGAACTCGTTTACGTCAATTATGGCGTTCCCGCCGATTACGAAATCCTGCGCCAGCAGGGCATCGACGTAAAAGGCAAAATCGTGATCGCCCGCTATGGCGGCAGCTGGCGCGGCATCAAGCCGAAGGTCGCTTACGAACACGGTGCGGTCGGCTGCCTGATTTATTCCGACCCCAAAGACGACGGTTATTACCAGGGCGATGTCTATCCCAAAGGCCCCTACCGCCCCTCCGACGGCGTGCAGCGCGGCAGCGTCATGGACATGGTTCTCTACCCCGGCGATCCCCTTTCGCCCGGCTGGGCTTCCGAAGCCGGTTCAAAGCGCCTCGCCCTCAGCGAAGCGACTACGCTCATGAAGATTCCGGTGATTCCCATCTCCTGGGCAGACGCCAAACCGCTGCTCGAAAACCTTGCCGGCCCCGTCGCCCCCGAAGCCTGGCGCGGCGCCCTCCCCCTCACCTACCACCTGGGACCTGGCGGCACAAAAATCCACCTTCAGGTGAAGATGGACAACTCCACCCATCCCCTCTACGATGTGATCGCCAAAATCCCCGGCAGCGAGTATCCCGATGAGTGGATCCTCCAGGGCAATCATCACGACGCCTGGGTGCACGGCGCGAGCGACCCGCTCTCCGGCGCCGCGCCTCTTCTCGAAAGCGCCCGCGCCCTCGCCGAACTCACCCGCAAAGGCTGGAAACCGAAGCGCACCATCATGCTCGCCTTCTGGGATGGTGAGGAATTCGGCCTCATCGGCTCCACCGAATTCATGGAAAAGCATCAGGAAGAGCTTTCCCAAAAGCTCGTCGCCTACGTCAATTCCGATTCCAACGGCAAAGGCCGCCTCGGAATCGGCGGCTCGCATACTCTGGAGAATTTTTCCCAGGAAGTCGCGCGCGATATTAATGACCCGGTCAGCGGCAAGAGCCTGCTCGAAGAAGCGCTCAGCCGCCCCCGCCGTAACCGGCAAGGCGCCGCCCCCGAAGAAGAACCCGCCCCTCCCGGCGAGTTCCGCATTTCCCCCCTCGGCTCAGGCTCCGATTACACGCCCTTCCTCCAGCACCTCGGCATCGCGACCCTCAACGTAGGCTTCGGCGGCGAGGGCGGCGGAGGCGTCTACCACTCGGACTACGACGATTTCTACTGGTACAGTCATTTCTCCGATACCACCTTCGTTTATGGCCGTACGCTTGCCCAGGTGGACGCCACCATCATGATGCGCCTTGCCGATGCACCTGTCCTTCCCTTTCAGTTCGGCCGCTTCGCCGCCACCGTGGGCCGCTATCTCGACGAGATCGAAAAACTCCCCAACCAGACCCGCAAACCCGACCTTTCCAAAGTCCGCTCCGAACTCGGCCAACTCGCCAAAACATCCGGCTCTTTCGATAATGCGTACATAAAGGCTATGCCGAAACTCGCCACGGCGCCCCAGGCAAAGCTTGCCCCGCTCAATCAGATCCTTTTCCGCACCGAGCGCGATCTCACGCTCGATCCCGGCCTGCCCGGACGCCCGTGGTTCCGTCATCGCATCTACGCGCCCGGCATGTACACCGGTTACGCCGTCAAGACTCTGCCCGGTATTCGGGAAGCCGTGGAAGCAGGTAAACCGGACGAGGCCGATCAGCAGGCAAAACAGGTCGTACAGGTTCTGCGCGCCCTGAACGACCAGGTGGAGCAGGCCTCGAAGCTCCTGGGAGCTCTCTGACAATGGCGCAAACTCCCTGGGGCGAGATCCCAGTCGCCGACGCCCATGTGCACTTCTTCTCGCCGTCCTTTTTCCATTCGCTGGCCGAGCAGAAGAAAGTAGGGTCGGTGGCGGCGGAACTGGGTTGGGACGAGCCCTGCACCGCCGAACATCTGGCCGATCGATGGGTCGGCGAACTGGACCGCAACGGCCTCACCCACGCCATGCTGATCGCCAGCATTCCGAATGACACAGTTTCCGTTGGCGCAGCCCTCGAACGCCACCCCGATCGTTTTCGCGCCGTCTACATGGCGAATCCTACCCTGCCCAGCGCCGACATCCGCTATGAGAGCGCCTTCGCCGAGGACTTCGTCAGCGGCGTATTCCTCTTCCCCGCCCTGCATCGCTTCTCCCTGCATGACGAAAAGGTCTTCGGGCTGGTCCAGGTGCTCGCCGGACACACCAACTCCATGGTCTACGTCCATTGCGGGGCACTGAGCCTCGGATTCCGCAAAAAACTCGGCCTGCCCTGTAACTTCGACATCCAGTACTCGAACCCGATCGACCTCCAGGCGCTGGCCTCCAATTTTCCGCGCGTCCATTTCGTCATCCCGCACTTCGGCGCCGGCTTCTTTCGCGAAGCTCTGATGGTCGCCGATATGTGCCCCAACGTTTACCTGGATACTTCCAGTTCCAACAGCTGGCTGAAATATCAGGCCGACGATCTTACCCTCGAAAAAGCTTTTGCCAAAGCCCTCAACGTCCTGGGACCCCGGCGTTTGCTCTTCGGCACCGACTCTTCCTGGTTTCCCCGCGGCTGGGTCAGGCCGGTTTTCGACGCGCAGGTGCAGGCGCTCGCGAGCCTCGGGATCGACGAAGAATCCGCCCGCGCGATTTTCGGCGGAAATTTAATGAGAATCGCGCGCCCTCGCTCCACTAATACTTTGACAGCTTGATCCAACCGCTTCTGCGGTGGAAACGCCGCTCCGGCGTGTCCGCCAGTCGAGCCCGCAGGGCCCTACAGTTCCCCATTTCCACTCCATCGCGGATCGCCATCCTCGATTCGGGCTTTTCCTCCGAACGCAACACCCGCGAATTCTCGCCTGACGATCTTCCCGCCCTGCATGCCTGGGGACCCGAAGCCATCGTCGCGCCTCTCGAAACGCTGCTCGCGCTCGCCGATCAGAAACTGAGCGGCGTGGCCGATCTCGCCACCCTGCGTTCCGCGATTGTGGTTCTCACCGACCTCGACGGCGAACCCCTGGCCGACGCTTATCGCGAGCTCCTTTGGCAGGCTTTCCAGGTCCCGATCTTCGAGCAGCTGCGCGGCCGCGATGGCGCGATTCTGGCCCGCGAATGCGAAGTGCACAACGGCTTACACCTCGATCCGGGCGCTGAGGCGACACCCGAACTTCACGCCGCAACCATCAACGACCATTGCGAATGCGGCCTCGAAACCCCGCGCCTGCTCGTCTCCTCCCTTTCCCGCTCCTTCGTACGCGCAGCTTAACTGATCCCACCATCCCCCGCAGATCATTGAAAATGAATGTGGCGCACACTCTCAGTGTGCAGCGTCGAGTGTCACTCGACGCCTCTGCGCATTCCAGGCGCACATGCCTAAATACCAATAGACCGCTGTCACCGAGCTTTGCCCGGCTCACCCGGATCGTGAGCTGGCCCGCCGCATGCTACAATCCCTCATCCGCCCGCCCCGTCCGCGTCGCACACTGAGGCCCCCCCATGCGCATACCGGTTAGCCCTTCCATCCTCTTACTCACCGCGATCCAACTCGCCGCCGCACCTCCGGCCCCCATCCCCATGTACCAGCGCTTCCTGAGCCCCGCGTCGCCCCAGGAAGTCGTCTCCGCCCGCAAAACTGACCGCATCGCCTGGGTCGATTACGCCGAAGGCAAACGCAACGCCTATACGGCGGCCGCCCCTTCGTTCTCCCCGGTCCGCCTCACCAATTTCACCAAAGACGACGGCATCATGATGTCCGAAGTCCACATCTCCGACGACGGCAGCACCGTCATCTTCCTCCGCGGCGAAACCGGCAACCGCGAAGGCTGGTCCCCCAATCCCACCGCCGATCCCAACGGCTACGAACGCGCCTTCTGGGCCGCCCGCACCGGCACCCCCGGCACAGCCTGGCGCGTGGTCGATTGCGCCAACCCC
>Ga0302320_10030436_pt1 | contig 10284 bp, 10 predicted proteins | sample Bog_T0_3_FD_202130 | JGI IMG/M metagenome (GOLD analysis project Ga0302320, IMG submission 202130) | Peat permafrost microbial communities from Stordalen Mire near Abisko, Sweden - Bog_T0_3 | ecosystem: Environmental > Terrestrial > Soil > Wetlands > Peat | place: Sweden: Abisko, Stordalen Mire... | reverse complement strand
AAGGCGTTCCTGAAGAAAAAATCGGTCAATCCCCATGACAGTAGTAACTATGCTAGTTACTACTTAGGTATGTTGGTGAATTATCTGGACTTAGAGCAACCATCGTACTACTCTAGAGCCATACAGAGGACACGTTCTCTGCCAATTCCAAACAAAAGGGGTTACCCATCATGAAACTCGCCATCCGCATCATTGCTCTCTCCGTGGTGTTCGTCGGCGTTGCTGCCGCTTCCGTCTCCAACTCCTCAACCCGCGCGCTGCCCAGCCACCAATCGGCTACTGTGAGCAACCCCGTTCCGCTCTGCGCTCCTGGCTTGCCTGGATGCCCCGGCGTGGCTTCTACCCGGTAAGTTCAGGCACAATGGCACGAAAGTGTCATAAACGATTAAGGTTTTCCATTGTGATTCGCGGTAATCGGCACTATTCTGAGAGAGTTCTCAGGATAGTGAGCGGCCCCGATGTCTTCACAATTGGCGATGACCATGATGAGCGCGGCGGAATTCCTGCTTTCGGCCGTGCTGGGTTTCTTGTTCTGGAAAAAGGGGCTGCATCGCCGCTTTCCGGCGATGGGCACCTATCTGTCGCTGCGCGTTGCTTCGGCTCCAGTTCTGTCGCTGCTTTTGCTTGGCCAGATGGGCCGGCTGGGCGGTTCCCAACAGTTCCAGCGCACAAGCGCCCAGGTGTATTTTTTCGCTTACTGGCTTGTGTACCTGGCCAGCGCCGTTATTTTGTACTTCATTTGCATGGAGGTCTTCCGGGCTGCGCTCTCGGCTCTGCCCGGGCTGCTGAAGTTCGGAGTTGTGATATTCCGTTGGGCCGTTCTGGTTTCAATCATCGTAACTGTCTCTTCTATGTCCTTTGCTCATCGCGGCGTCTTGATCATGCCGGATGTTGCCATTCCACTGATGCGTTCAGTAAGCCTGCTGGAATTGTGCCTCCTGGCTTTCCTCTGCCTGAGCATGAATGCGCTGCGCCTTTCGGTGCGGGACCTGTCCTTTGGCATATCGCTTGGTTTCGGACTCATGGCGTCCAACGACTTTGTATTTGCAGCCCTGACATCCCGCTTTGCTTCGCTCACCGCCCCACTGCAGTTCGTCTACGAGTCTGTGATTCTGGTTTCACTCGGCACATGGGTCGCCTACTGCGCCCTTCCGGAACCGGTTCGCAAGCCTGTCATGATGCCGGTGAACTCCACAATTTATCGCTGGAATGAGATCGCGTCGGCGCTAGGTCACACCGGCACCCAAGTGGCCGTACACCAGCCCGCCAACAGCTTCTTCCTCACCGATGTGGAGAACGTCGTGGAGAAGGTGTTGAACAGGAACCTGAAGCGGCGCGAATCGGAATCTTAAGAGCAGAGATTAGTAATTAGTGGTTAGTGATTAGGAAACGCAAAAAAGCCACGGCGCTTGCCGTGGCTTTTTTGCTGATTCTCAGGCCGACCTATTCTGCTGCCAAAGGCTCTATCGAGGCAAACCGGCCACGGTTGCCACGATCGACGAACTTCACACGGCCAGTGACCTTGGCGAAGAGCGTGTCGTCGGAGCCAATTCCTACATTGACGCCCGGCTTGATGCGGGTGCCGCGTTGGCGAATGATGATCGATCCGCCGGTAACCAGTTCGCCGCCAAAGGCTTTTACGCCCAGGCGCTGTGCATTCGAGTCGCGTCCGTTTGTGGAGCTGCCTCCACCCTTCTTATGTGCCATTGCCGAATCCCCTTCTCAAATTCCAAAACTGCCAGTCCTGTATCTGCCAGTTAGCTGGCAGCGGTGTAAGTGACGCCGTCGGCCTCGATGGCCTTGATGCGCACTTCAGTGAAGTTCTGCCGGTGTCCCTGCAGCTTCTTGTATTGCTTCTTGCGCTTGAGGTGGAAGACGAGGATCTTGCTGCCGCGGCCTTCGCCGAGAACATCGGCAGTCACCTTGGCAGTGGCCGGCTTGGTGACCGTTCCCGCCTCACCGCCTACGGCCAAAACATCGACAAACTCGACCGTCTTGTCTTCTGAAACCACGCTTTCGATCTTGACCACGTCGCCCGGAGCGACTCGGTACTGCTTACCACCGGTACGAATAACCGCGTACATAAACCCTCCAGCGCGGCTCCCGCAAGGGCGGGTGCGCTTATGCTTCCCAAAAATAGCTCGGGCAGAAATCTTCTGGTCCGTGGTACTGATACGCTCAAGCCCTAAAACTGTAAGGCGAACGTCTGGCTCCACGGCGACAGGCAGGAATCGCCAAACTAGAGTAGTGTACCGGTTTTGCGGGCCAAAGGTCAATCTTAAACACGGCCAGATTACGTGACAAATGCGAGATTCCCGGCATAGCGTTCGAAAAGACCCGCTCCCGATCCCGGCTTTCAAGGTTGGGCCGTGCGGGTCGGCGGAAGCGCTCCGGTCGGAAGAACGGGGTAGATCCCTTTCGACGCATGGGGAATACCAGGCGTGTTCAGCCCCTTTGGCGTAACCGGCTGAGGCTCTGCGTCTTGCGGTGTACCGGAAGGCTTGCCGGGCATTATCACCTTGGACTCCGCGTTAAAGCGTTCCGTTACATCCGTCAGACGTTGTGTCTCATAGCCGCGGCGCTTGGCCACGATGCGGTAGTCGAAAGCCAGGGACGAAGTACCGCCTCCCGACTCACGCACTTCAAAGCTGATCGCGGTCTCGTTGATGACGTAAAGCCCTTTCGAGTCTCCCTTGGGGGTGATGAAAACGTGATAGCCCGCCGCTTCACTTACAGTTTCAGAGAACACCGGGTCAATCTTGACCACGGCGACTCCCTGCTGCAATTCTCCTGCTCCGAAATCCTCCATCCAGTTCTCAGGAGATTGCATGGCATAGGTCTCCACCTTGCGCGTACCTCCGCCGGTCGACACGAGCGACTTTACCTGCCCGGTGCAACTCAGGTCGCCGTCGCCGCCGATTCCGCAAGTACCGGTAGGCGTAGAAGCTATCAGCGTTTTGAAAAGTGCATTCGTGCCAGCTTCAGCGGTTTTGGTTCGAACGTCCGTTCCAAAACCTGCGGTTCCGGCGTTGACGAGATAAAGTGTCGGCCACGTGTCGCTTTTGTTCGCAATTCCGGCGCCGGAGTAGCCTCCGCCATTGGATACATCAAGCGCAGGATACTTGGGTGAACTGTTGGACACGCTGGCGGCTGTGTAATTGCCCTGGTTACTGGCGAAGAGGGTCGAGTCGATGGAGCTGTTGTTGGCGAAATATCCCGCATAGCCGTTATCGGTAGTGCCCAGAACGCCTCCGCCGAATCCGCTCGTTGAAACGGCCGAGTCACCCCATACTCCCCACATGCTTCCAGAGCCTATCGCCTTCCCCATCGTGCTGGATCCCTCAGAGGACCCTACAACGCCGGAACTGCTGCCCGATACGCCATTCACGCCGATGCCTTTGCTCGAAGCCCCGACCACACCGCTACCGATTACGTCATCGCTGTCCGCTCCGCCTGTCGATATGCCATAGATAGCGGTGCTGCCGAGGCCGGATGCGGTGCCAAATACGGCATAGCTGTCCTTCCCGCCCTGGTTCTCTCCATAGAGTGCGTAGGAGTCTGCACCGTCGGCCTCACCAATCACGCCGATGGAAGCGACATTCGGTACATAAGCCCTCAAGCCGATCGAATAGCCTGAACCTCCGGTCGCGTCATTCTCCGCATAGAGTGCCGGACTGTAGGTTGTGTTGTTGATAAAGTAGCCGCCCGCCCCGGTACCGGAAGATGTGCCGTAAACACCGGAGCCGGTTCCGGAAGTACCGTATACGCCGGAGCCAGTGGCGGAGACGCCTTCAGCGCCATATCCTGAGTCGGATTGTCCATAGGCGCCCATGGAGCCATTGGTTCCGGTACCGACCAGTGCGGCATAGCCAACTCCTGTGGCTTGGCGCGCCAGGACTTCACCGGCGAAAGCATTCGCGCTTCCCAGTTGCGCGTAAACCGAATTCAAGGTGCTCTCAAGCGCATTCGTATCGAGGCCCACACTGACCGCACCGGAAGTAGTTGTCGCGGTAACCGGGCTGGTTCCGGTCACGCTTGCGATGGTGCCGGGAAAGGTCTGCGCTGGTGCAAACGAAATTACGCCGGTTTGTGCGATGGAGAGAATGGTTGGCGTTGGCGATCCCACACCATTCTGAAATTGAAAATTGAAACTGCTGGTCGGGTTGGGACTGTTGTTGGCGGAATCGGTGACGTAGAGCCTCCAGGTTTGGGTCACGGGAGCCTTGGTTGTAGTTGACCAGGCGCTGTCGCTGAAATCCAGAAGCTGTGAACGATATCCGGCGGATGCGGTTGCTGTGGCTTCTGCCGTCAATGTTGCGGTCCCACGAAACATCGACGTGCCACCGACATCCAGAGTCGCTCCGGGAGTGGGCTCGTTGATCCCAATCTCTGAGCCGACCTGCGTGATCTCCGAGTTGCCTTGAGTCAGCGTCCCCGTCCATACGGGAACCGTTCCGGCGGTGCCGGAGCCCGTCACAGGCTCTGAAGTGAGGGGTGTAATTGCTGGAGACGCGCTGCCGGCCGCAGCGGAAGGGGTTGAGGATAGGGTCAACCGGGCGAACTGGGCCAACTGATCTTGAGTCACAAAATCCGTAGCGGCATGGCCGGCCAGGGACTCGGCATCGGCCGACTTCATGGCATAGGGAACGCTGGAAAGGAGCACTCGCTCCTGCTCAGGGCCGCGCTCAAGGGTCACACCCAGCCATCTAGCTGCACCACCGGCAAAGACTGTTTGGGGCAGGCCGCTCGGGCTGGCGCCCCCCAGCAGAACCGAGAAAGCTCCATCTTCGCCCACTGGTACCCGCTGCGTCTCAGCCCACAGCGGATCGCTATCTTCCGCAGCCGCATAAATGCGGAACACCACTTCCACTGTATCGCCGGCACGGGCGGCTATCTTGCCCGAGTAGCGCACCTGTTGCGGAACTACCGGTGCCATTCTCAAAACCGGCGTCGTCGTGTCCTGCGCTGCTTCCTGCGCCCCCGCGCGAATGCTGAGCGGACTAAGAACCAATGAAGCGGCTACGACAAGGCGAATCGCCCATTCGCGGGACGCGAAGACACTGCTTGCGGTTTGCATGAAGATCTCTTTCCTTCAGTTGCCGGTTTCGTACCGACGATTGAGACACGCGCGAATGGGAACACCCCTATGTGGTTCCAACAGGGCTTTTGTGACAGCGGAGATGTTGGGATGCCTTAATGCATCTTTAAATCTGCCGAAAGAGAGCGGCTTCTGCCATTTCACTCGACGCGCGGAGCCAGTTCCGACTTGATCTCTTCAATCTGCTTTACGTGGCGCAGGGCATGAAGGCCTATACTCAGCAGCATTTCGTGGCAATTTGCCTGCTTGAGTATCGGGTGCCAGGTCACCTTGCTGCGTAGATCTTCCTGGTTGGCCCGGACAAATTCCACGGTGCGCTCGCGGCTGGCAAGGAAGTGTGCGAGCGCGCTGGCCAATGTGGGAAATGCTCCGGTTGGATGGCCCTCAGGCGGGGATTCGATGCGGCGGGTGCGATCGGTACCGCGAGCAAGCATTTTGGCTTCCCGCACTGGATTGATCAGGGGCGTTTGGGGCAGAGTGGCAATGCAGATTTGCGAGAACATGTAGTCCTCCGAGACGGCGATATGCTCGACGCATCCGAGAATCGACCACCTGCCTGGTGCTGGAATGCGACGGGCCGCCTCTTCGGTCACGCCTTGGAGTGCCGCGACCAGCGCTGATCGACCCTCTTCAAGCAGGACAAGAATCTGCTTCCGTTCAGTCTCCTTCTGCTCGGTCTCCTGGATGAGTTCTTCCATTGGGTGATCCTCCTGGTTTCGTCTTCACGGAAAGCGTAGTCCTTTGCGCGACCCGTGATCTGCGAAACCTCTCAGCGGGCCAGCCAGAGGTTTCGCAACATCGGCACAGAAAATCCCCAGCGGCCTTCAGTTTGCTGGAAAAGATAGACGATCAAGATGGCGAAGATGGGCTCAAGGGGATTGCGAAAACGTGACCCGGGAATGATGAAGTAGTAGATGGCTGGGAGCAGAACCACGGCCCAGGTAAAGAGGCCAGCAGCGGGAAGCTTTCGCCGCAGCGCAAGCAGCAGGCCAAGGATACCGGCTATCGATGTGAGGCAGTGTGCAGACTCACGCACATATTCAGCGGCGGAAGGAGCGGCGGTATGAGGCACGCTGGCCCAGAACATGTAAAAGCGCCACGCGACCAGCTTCCAGAAGTGCGCAGGATTAGAGCGAGCCCATTGCCATGCCAACTGTCCGCGCATCTGCACGTAGGCGCGTTCGCCCATGCGGGCGTAGAGTTGGTGCTCGGGGGCAAGCTCGACCGTTGGCACGGTGGCTCCCCAGGGCATGCCCATTGAGTCGGGAGCCCAGGCCATCGCAGCCTCAGCGCCGAAGTTGCCCCGCGTGGGGATGAAGGCATGGAACACTTCCCAGTTGCGAATGACCCAGGGAAGCGCTACAGCGGTCGAAAGCGCGGCGGCTAGCAGAGATAGAACTGCCCCTTTGAGCAGGTTTTTCCGCTGCGGCAGTCCAGCGAGGACCCACACACCTTGAACGGGCGCAAGCAACAGGAGCGTCGGGTTGGTCATGGCAATTGCTCCCCACAGCAGGCCGAAAAGCGCCCAGTCTCGTGCACGATAGGTTACCGGAGGCTGCTCGCCGGTGCCGCGCATTCTCATGCCCAGCACCAGCACCCATGCGAACAGCATTGTGGAGAGCGAGGTCTCCCATATCCATTTCACCGCGTACTGGATGATGCCGGGATAGAGCGCCCATATCCACGCGGCCCACAAAGCGGTTCGGCGGCCGGCAACGCGTACGCCCATTTCGAATACAAAAAGAACGGTGAGCGTCTGGAAGAGGCTGTCGATCGTTTGGATAACAAATGCTGAAACTTGTGTGTAGATGCCGAAGACCTTAAACACCCCGGCCAGCAGCAGGGTGAAGCCGGGAACCATCCATGTTGTCGGCCCGGTGTTTCCGCTGAAGGGTGAACTGTATCCGTGACCGCTTGCAAGCGAAGCAGCTACGCGGCCTGTCTCCCAGGCGAATTCGAAGTGGTGATTGTAGGGGGTGATGCGGAAGGTGTGGCCGAGGATTATGTAGGCTAGCCGCACAAGGAACGCGGTCCAGAAGATTGCGCCAGGTGCACGAAAGCGCGCCTTCGATGAGGCCTTAGAAATCTGGTTCATGACATCCACTTGAGCAGGCGAAGAATGCCCATCTCCGCGGCCTTTGAATGAGCGGAGACGTTATCGCGTGCCATGATGTCTTCGCGGTTCTGAGCGTAATAGCGATAAGCCCTTGCAAGCATTTCGCTGTTTGTCACGGTAGGTTTCCAGTCCATGGCCTGGCGGATGCGGGAAGTGTCAAAGGTGAAATCCTCAGCAATCATGCGGTAATGGTATGGGCCGAGCGGCGAAATCTTGAGGATGTGAGCCAGCCTCATGGCTGCCAGGGTCGGCCCTTTGGGCAACGACCGCACGCGAGAACGGCTGCCCGCTTCCGCGATGACTGCTTCGTAGCATTGCCGGAGGCTGGGAACGTTGTCGCTGCCCACGTTGAAGGTGCCTGAACCTTCGTATTCAAGCGACTGCACGCATGCTTGTGCCAGGTCGCCAGCGTAAATGAACTGGTATCGGTTGGCACCCGAACCGACAACCCAGACCGTCTTGTTTTCGCGAATGAACTCGAACAGGATGGCGAGCAGACCGAGGCGGCCGCTATCAATAATGGTGGGGCAGCGCAGGATCACGACATCGAGTCCATCTTCAAACTGGTGCAGCAGCCGCTCGCCTTCCAATTTCGACTCGCCGTACAACTCCGCTGGAGCGGGCGGGTCGTCTTCGCGCACCGGACGCCCCATGTTGCTTGCCCAGAGACAATTGCTTGAGGTGAATACCAGTTTCTTCACGCCTGCCTGGCGTGCGCATTCTGCAAGCACTCTTGTTCCGTCTACGTTGCATGTCCAGAGCAAATCGTGGCTCATTTTTCCGTGTGCAAGCATGGCGGCAATATGAAAAACGGCGTCGAACTTGTGAGAGGCAAAGATCGCCCGCATTGATGCTTCGTCGCGAATATCGGCATGGATACTGGTAAGCGAAGGATGTTTCGTTGAATCGGGCACCAGATCGATACTCACGACTTCAGCACCATCGGCGAGCAGCTTATTCTTTAGAATGCTGCCGAAAAAACCTGCCCCGCCAGTCACCAGATACTTCGCCATTTCCGATTCCATTCCGAGCCATTTGCGTATCGCTCACTCAATTCACAAGGAATACGCTTTGAAGACTAGCATCCATCTTATCAATGCCGCTTGACGTTCGGGCGCATCGAGTCTACGACCGCGGGGGAACCACATAGAAGAGGATCGCGAAGAAGTGTGCGACGCTCCCAGCTAACACAAACAGATGCCAGGTCGCGTGAAAATAACGCAAGCGGTCGAGCGCGAAGAACACGACGCCAAGCGTGTACGCCATTCCACCCGCGCCCAGCAAAATGACCCCGTGCCAGCCAATGGCGTGCGCCAGCAGGCGAGTTGCAAAAACGCCGAACCAGCCTTGAAACAAGTAGACGAGCGCGGAGGCTACTGCGAACCGTCCCACGGCGAAGCTCTTGAAGATCACGCCCACAACAGCGAGTCCCCATTCAACTCCGAAGACAGTCCAGCCAACGGTACCGTGGAGAGACACAAGCGTAAACGGTGTGTAGGTGCCTGCGATGAGCAGATAAATGGCAGAGTGATCGAGGATCTGAAACACGTGCCGTGCGCGCGTCCGCACAAGCGAATGGTAAAGGGTAGAGCACACGTAGACCAACACCAATGTGGCGCTGAACACGCTGGTGCTGACTACCACACAGGCCGAGCCGCGCGTAGATGCGGCGATCAGGTAAACCGCGCCCACCACGGCGAGAATCGCTCCAATGCCGTGAGTGATGGCGTTCGCCAGGATGTCGCCCAGATTGTCGCCGAGGTTGAGATGAGTTTCCACTTGGCGATGATAATCCAGGGCGATGAAGTCTAGCATCGATACGAAGCCCCTAGCATTTTTCGGCTATGCGCTTCGTGTGAGTTTAGTTACGCGGCCAGTATGATTCCAATCTGAAACGTAGATGTTGGCTTGCTGGTCGATGTGGCATCCATGAGCCGCACTGAAAAATACTGGAGCGATCTCTCCCGGCTGGAGCTCATAGTTTGCCCATTGGGCTTTCTGGGGATTGTCGCCGAGGAATGCCACAGGCGTATTGTCGCGGTCGAGGATGGTGACGCGGCCTTCCAATTCCGAGACCACCGCATATTCGCCGTGAAAGCTTACCTGGCAGGGACGCCGCAGATGCTGCGTAATGGTGCGCACAAACCTTCCGTCAAAATCGAAATGGCAGAGGCGGCGATTTTCCCGATCGCACACCAACAGCAGAGGCTGATCGTAACGTGTGTCCACTGCCAGGCCATGGCTGCAGTCGAACAGGCCATCGGTATTTCCCTTTCCGCCAAAGCTTTTGCGGTATTCGCCGTTCTTGCCAAAGCGAAAAATGCGGGAGTCCCCGTACCCATTGGCGATGAAGATGCTGCCATCGGGCCCCGGCACCGCTGCTGTGAGCCGCCACTCGTTGGGCGCCTTGAAACCCGCATCTGGCGGCGCGGTTATCTTCTGCACTACCGTTCCGTCCAATTTCATTTTGACGAAGAGCCAGTTCTCCAGCGGTGTTCCCTTCTGCACCGTTGTGTAGAGGTATTCGTCGGCGCCCTCTTGCGCGTAGAACATTGAGTGGACTTCTGGATATTGATTTGCAATGGTCTTCTTGAGGGTGCCATCGGGATTGTAGACAAGGATGCCGGTTTCGCTTTGCGTGCTCACATACAAATGGCCGGCTTTGTCCGATGCGATAGCGCCATGCGTGCCGCCGAAGGAGGTTTTCGGAGGTAATTGTCCCCACCCCGAAACAACGCTGTACGTCCATTCGCCGTTGCCGGTCTGCGCCTTTGCGCTTTTCCCGTCGTCAGCCGTTGCTGCTTCTGCTTCCACACGCGCACCTGAAAACGCAGCCAGCGCGGCGACACCGGTTACTGCACAAAAGCGTCGCCGGTTGAAGGTTCCCTGTGCAACTTGAGGCTGTCTCTGTTTCATGGCGAACTCCTCGTAATAGGTTGGGTCGGCGTTGCGGCTGCAGCGGGCTGGGCAGGCGTGTTGTACAGATAGACGTGACGGAGATTCTTCATAGCACTGAGTGGAGCGATGGCCGCCGAAGTAACTTGTGTCCCGCTCAGATTCAAGTAAGTCA
>Ga0302320_10030435_pt1 | contig 10284 bp, 9 predicted proteins | sample Bog_T0_3_FD_202130 | JGI IMG/M metagenome (GOLD analysis project Ga0302320, IMG submission 202130) | Peat permafrost microbial communities from Stordalen Mire near Abisko, Sweden - Bog_T0_3 | ecosystem: Environmental > Terrestrial > Soil > Wetlands > Peat | place: Sweden: Abisko, Stordalen Mire... | reverse complement strand
GGAAGTAACTATGTTATAAAAAGCGGTTCGCAGCGTACCGAAGTTGCGGCTCGAAGAAGAAAAAGGCTACCTTCCTAAGGTTGGTTGGTATAGTAAGAACAACCTTAAACGTGGTCGAGCCACACATTGAAAGGAAGGCAGCCGTATGAGAAAAATGAAAGATTTCATCGTCGCAGGCAAGGATATTTTTATTGGGCTTGAGGATTCGAAGCGCAGTTGGAAGATTAGCTGCCGAAGTGAGAGGATGGAAGTTCATTACGCATCGATGCCGGCGGAGTATGAGATATTGCGAAATTATCTTCGGAAAAACTATCCGGGATGCAAGATAAAAATCATGTATGAGGCTGGATTTAAAGGATTTGGATTGTATCATAGACTTGTTAAGGATGGCCATGAATGCGTGGTAACGCCGCCAAATAAGGTCACCCAGGAAAAAGACAGCCGAGTGAAGACCGATAAAATAGACTGCAGGCGATTGGCCATAAATCTTGAGAATGGGGACTTCAAGAGTTGTCACATTCCCGATGAGGAACTGATGGCGGATCGCCAGATCAGCCGGACTCTGATGGCAATGCAGAAAAACATTACACGGACTCGAAACCAGATTCGGAAGTTTCTGGAATTGCACTGGGTTGGCGAGGACTTCCCTGCAGGAGCCTGGTCAAAGAGTGATTATGATCGTTTGATGGAGCTGGAGCTTGGTGGTAAGCTGGGATTATGCCTTAACAAATTAAAGGAGACCTTGCAGTATTTTTTAGAGGTGAAAAAACAGCTGGAAAAGGAACTCAAAGCATTGACTGAGAAAGATCGATATGTTTCGACCTTCAAGGCAATTGAAAGTGCACCGGGTATCGGATGGTTCACGGCAATCCGGTTGGTTTTGGAATTGGGTGACGACTTATCCCGTTTCAAGGATGGCAAACATTTCGCCAGTTACACAGGATTGACCGGTAGCGAGTTTTCCACAGGGGAAACAGTCCGGCGCGGGCATATAACCCGTCAAGGTCCTCGCCACGTCCGATCATGGCTTATTGAATGCTCATGGATGGCAAAGAGTCGTGACCCGGTACTGCTTGATAAATATAATGGCGTATTGCAACGATCCGGCAGCAAGAAGAAAGCGATCGTGGCAGTCGCTCGGAAGCTGGCGGTGAGACTATGGCGATGCGCAGTTACAGGAGAAGCATACACTGTCGGCTTGGTTGAAACCTGAAAACTAAGAGGTACTTTTTCTCAAAATCCTGATGTTTGCATAAAAGAAAGATAAGTATGGTTACTTTCGGAAATAGGTGTACGACGTGCACACCCTTGTGGTGAAAAAACCTCGTTTGGAAGTTTGTCGACACCGTTTTTCCGACTTTTCGAATATGTTACCTGTGGCTCGACCACGTATAGCAGGTTGTAGAGATCTTTCTTGAAATGCATTGTGCAGGATCATTGGACCAACAACGGATATGGGAGAATCATTCGACCGCGAGAGCTTAGAGCGCTCTATCAGTCGAACAGCTCTTGTGCCGAGTAAAAATAGGGAGAAAAAAGAACAAAACAAAGAAAAAAACCCTTCGTGCGGGAGGGACAGCTTTTTTTCATTGCTTTTTATCATAGCAGGGGTGTGCCTGAAGACGCGTGCCTTTCGCGGCTTTAAGCCAGGGGCTGGTGCAATTAAAAATATTAATACGCCGTCCATTTTGCCTTTTGAGCAAAATGGGTAACCGCCTGAGCGGTTCCCCCACCAAAGGCATTGGATTTAGGCTCGATTACCTTACCTGAGTAAACAATTTTTTTTTCAAAGGGATCAGTAGTAGTATTTCAAATGAGATAATTATATATTTCAATTGAGCGAGGAGATCCTTTATGGAAGACAAAATGCGGAAGAGTAAGAAAAATAAGCCGGCAGGTCAGTCGTATGGGAACAGTCAGGATAATTGCAGGGAAACATTCCGGTACCCACTCGCCGATGCTCCTGAAGGTGCTCTCCTCAAAACCGAGACAGCTGCTTTGAGAGGGGAACGGCTTAAAGGAAGGCCGGGGCAAGGAAAAATAAGGATGCGGACTACTATTACTGCAAATATTCAAAATATTAAGCAGGGATATTCCATCCATGAATTCGAATCGTTGAAGTCCGCTCTCGGCATATCCGGAGAACGCCTTACCATGCTCGCCGGAATTTCCCCGGCTACCATGCATCGCAGAAAATCCTCAGGGGTTCTGACGCCGGATGAATCGGAAAAAATATACCGGCTCAGAAAGATTTACGATACCGCCATGGACGTTTTGGAAAACGAAGAAAACGTTAAAACATGGCTTAATACCCCTCAGCGGGTTTTTGAGGGAAAAAAGCCGCTTGATTATGCCGATACCCTCCCCGGGTGTGAAGAGGTCGAACGGGTCCTGAGAAGGATGGAGCTTGGTATCGTCCAATGATTATCCGTGCCTGGAGGCTGGTCAAGGAGAGGTATGCCGCAGATGCCTTTTCAGGGATTGGAGCCTCGGAATACGGAGGGCGGTGGAACTCCCCCGGCACGCGCGCCGTATATGTTTCCGGGTCGTTATCGCTCGCCACTCTTGAGATACTTGCGGGTGGAGCAGCTCTTGGGTTGTTGTCCGGATTTATCAAGATAGCCGTTGAATTTGACGATTCCCGCGTGCTGCCGGTGGCAAATTTACCGGCGGATTGGAATGCCTATCCGGCAAGCGGGAAAACCAGGGAAATCGGCGACACCTGGCTGAAGGCCAAGGTCAGCATGGTGCTGGAAGTTCCGAGCGCCGTAGTTCCGGGAGAATTCAATTATATGATCAATCCCCAGCATCCCGAGGTGAAAAGCCATCTGGTCATCCATGAGCCGGAGAAATACGGCCTGGACCCGCGACTGATCTAATATTTTGATTTATAGATCGTTGCGTTGTTTGTATCATAAATGGCTTAAAGTCGAGATCGGGCCAGGTGGGGAACCGACTTCAACGTCAAAAGATATTAAGGGTTCAACATGTTGAACCTCTACGAATTGGGCAACCACATAGGGTTGCCCCTACAAAATCTTTTCCAGGTGTTTTCTACCCTAAAAGAGGGCGTTGCGGGAGGGGGTGTGCCTGAAGACGCATGCCTTTCGCGGCTTCAGGCCAGGGGCTGGTGCAATTAAAAATATTAATACGCCGTCCATTTTGCCTTTTGAGCAAAATGGGTAACCGCCTTAGCGGTTCCCCCCTCAAAGGCTATTGATGTAAGCTCGGTTCCCCCAACAGAATAGTAACGAAGACTTTAGAGAAAACCTTAACCGATAGTCTCCCTCATCGCCGCAATGGTCTCCCCGGCCGTTTTTTCAAGGAATTCAAAACAACCGGCAGATGCTCCGCTTCCCGCCTGTCCGGCATCTTTTTCAATGGCCGCAGCGAGCGCCCGGAGACGTTCGCAGCTCAGCGTCGCGGCAACGCCCTTGATCGCATGGGCAATTGCCTTCATCCGGGCGAAATCTGCCGCTGCGATGCTGGCGCGCAGCGACTCGACGTAGCCGGGAAGATCGCTGCTGAACCGCCTGACTGCGGCATCGAGGATATCCTCGTCCCCGGCCAATCGGTCAAGCAGGCGGTCCCGGTCGAAAAGCGGCGCGGCATCGTTGCCGTGCCGGCTGCCGGTTTCTTCCGCTGGTTTTTGTTCCGGCGCCGCGGCGACACAATTGCCGGTCCCTGCAGGCAGCCAGGCGGCCAGCACTTCCTCCAACCTTTTACGGACAATCGGCTTTGCGATATGGTCGTTCATGCCGGCGGCCAGGCATCGGTCGCGATCTTCACTCATGGCGAAGGCCGTCATGGCGATGATCGGGACGTTCCTGTTCGGATTAATCTCCGGAAGGTTACGAATCCGCCTCGTCGCCTCAAAGCCGTCCAGCTCCGGCATCTGGATATCCATCAATACCAGGTCATAGCGGGTTTTCGCAACCGCCCCGACCGCCTCAAGACCGTTCTCAACGACTTCCACCTTGACAATGCCGAGTTTTTTAAGGATGCCCGTCGCTACCATCTGATTGGTTTTATTATCTTCGGCAAGCAGCACCAGCATCTCGCGTCGGGCAGCCGTGGAGAGCGACGATGTCGCAGCCGGAACGTTGAGGGAATCCGATTCACGGAGCGGAACCTCCCGTTCCGGAGTGGATTGCTTCTTAAATTCGACAGTGAACCAGAACTCCGAGCCCTTACCCGATTCGCTGTTCACGCCGATTTCCCCTCCCATGAGCATGACAAGCTGTCGTGATATTGACAGACCCAGACCGGTGCCGCCGAACTTCCTGGTGGTTGAAGAGTCGACCTGCGTGAAGGTATGGAAAAGCCGGCTCTGTTTATCCGGGGGAATGCCGATGCCGGTATCGTGCACGCTGAAATGGATTCTGGCTGAATCGTGTGTTTCCGCAAGAAGGGTAACCCTGACCGCAATTTCTCCGCGATGGGTAAATTTGATCGCATTTCCTACCAGGTTGACCATGATCTGCCGGAGGCGGCCCGGGTCACCCGTTACCTGCCGGGGTACCGAAGGCGCAATCATGCAGAACAATTCAAGCCCTTTCTTGAGGGCCCGCGCAGCGGGAATAGCCGTAGCATCCTTGATGAGTCTGATGAGATTAAAATCCACCCGCTCAAGATCGAGCTTTCCTGCTTCTATTTTCGAAATATCCAGGATATCGTTGATAAGGGCCAGCAGCGTCTCCCCGCTCGCCTCCATAGTTTCGAGATAGCCGCGCTGCTCATCGGTCAAATTTGTTTCCCTGAGAAGGCCGGCAATGCCGATGATGCCGTTCATCGGGGTGCGGATCTCATGGCTCATGGTGGCCAGGAAGGCGCTCTTCGCCTGGTTGGCGGCTTCCGCGCGCCTGGTCATTTCGTTGGCGTGCTCGGTCATCGCTTCGAGGTACCGGTTGGCATTTTTCAGTTCCTCAAATGTTTTGCGCAGCTCGTTTTCCGCCCGTTTGCTCTCCGTAATGTCCACAATGACCGACAGCAGGTAGGACATTCCCTGATTGACGATCACCTCGGCTGAAAAATGACCGATAAGCACGCCCCCATTCCTGGTTCGCAATTGCACCTCGAAATTACGGACCCTTTCCCCGGAGTTCAGGAGTCCCAGCGTATTGTAAGCTCTTTCCGTATCCACGAACAAGTTAACTTCAGAGAAGTTCTTTCCGATCATTTCGCTGCGCCGGTAGCCCAGGTGGCGAAGCGCAGAATCGTTAACCTCGATGATCCGGTTATCGGGAATACTGCTGACCGCCATGAGGGCAGGGTTGTTATTGAAGAGTGTTTCGAACTTATCCAGCGCCGCCTGCTGCTTCGACAGGTCCTTCGAAATTCCGAATATGCAATCGCTGCCGTTCCACCGGCCGAACCAGAAGCGGCTCTCCGCGGGGATCAGGTCTCCCTTTTTCGTCACGAGCGGCAGCGGGCAGGTATCGCTTTCACTCCTGAGGATAGCCTGAAGGATACCTTCCACCTCTCCCCGGTTCTCCCTGGGGAAGAGGTCGGTGATGTGCATACCAAGAAGTTCATGCGGCGTATAACCGAGCTTTTGCATGATGGCGGCATTGGTTATCAGGATCGACCCTGCGGCCGAGCCGACCATGATCAGATCGTTGTCGGTTTCGAAAAAGCTCCGGAAGTTTTCCTCGTTTTCCCGCAGCCGTTCCTCGGCAAGCTTGCGTTGCGAAATATCAGCATGGGTACCGCTCACGCGGAGCGGCCGCCCGTCAGGCGCTCGTTCCATGACATTCCCGCGATCATACACCCAGACCCATGAACCGTTTTTGTGGCGAATCCGGTACTCCATTTCGAAGAGCCCGCTGTTCCCGCGCATGTAACCTCGGATGAGCGCTTCATTCGTATCAGCCTCGTCGGGATGGAATAACTGTTTCCACTTGCGAAAATCGAACGGGCTCAATTCAGCAACCGTGTATCCCTGTATCGCCGCCCACCGTTCACTGACCGTAACCGTAACCGCACCGCTTTCGATCGTGCACGTCCATATCCCCACCTCGGTCCCATCAAGCACCTCCTGCAGCTGCCGGGTCTGTTCTTTCAGCGACTCCTCGGCCCTCGTGAGAAGATCATTCTGCTGGGTGCGCAGTTCGATGAGGCCGTTGATCTCGCTGCAAAGCGCCAGGGATGCATCCTGAAGCACCCGGAGGGGATGGGTTTCGGGGAAGTGCGTTTGTTCGAAATCATCCTGGTTCCAGACTGCCGCTCCGATGAGAGCCACCACCTGGTCAAGATCACGCCGGTCGACGACGATACGGTCGTTTTCCGGATGGCTGAGGACCGGTGCAGCGCTTCCCCGGCGTATCTCACGGTTGATCCTTTCGACTGCCTCTTCGACCGTGGCGACAAACACAAACTCCTGGCCCAGGAGCTTCTGCGCAAAGAGCAGCAACGCTTTGAACAGCCGGCTGGCGCCGCAGAGATAGGTCATCTTCGTTGTACACGAGTGCTCGTTGTTCAACCTCTTGAGAGCGTCGACGTAGTGCCTGCGGGCAAGAAAGGAAGCCTTTTTAAGGCCGGTGTAATCGACAATCCGGTAGTAAGCCGCATGGTTGAGCACCTGGTCGCCGAACAAACGCTCAAGCACGGTTACAATCTGCTTTCCATCCTCATCCGTGAGGGTGCCCTCGATCCGGGAGTAGAAAAGCCGACCGGGAATGACTCCATTGGAATAACTGGCACTGCCCGAATTGGTGGCATACTGCCATTGCGGCCGGCATTCCAGATCGGTGAGTGAGAGGTTTTTGCCGATCATGTTCCTCATGGCAATTCTGCCGTCCGGCTGCAAAAGGACTACTATCTGAGGCTCTTAATTCGTTCTTCCGGCGAAACCAGGGAGAGAATCCGGATTCCAAAGCTCTCGTCGATGACAACTACCTCTCCTTTGGCCACCGCCTTGTTGTTGACGAGGAGATCTACCGGCTCGCCGGCCATTCGATCAAGTTCGACAACCGAACCGGGCGCGAGGTCGAGAACCCTCTTGATCGAGAGTGTCGTACTGCCAAGCTGGATACTGACATCGAGGTCGACATCGAGAAGAAGTTCGATATTATCCTGCTCCCGTCCGGAGGAGCGTGCCGATCCGACAGCCGCCGGCCGCGGGGATTCCACAAATTCCGGCTGGGGAGGATTCATGCTGCACGGCTGCGGCGATCCTTCACCAGTGGGGTCTTCGGGCCGGTTTTTGCCTGCCAGCTGCATGCCGATGGATTCCGGGATCAGTACGGCAACCGGCGTCTCCTCGGTGCCTTCCACCGCCATTGACCCGGTCATTATGAAGCACCGGTTCCAGGGGACCGGCGGCGCATCCGGCACAAATGCCGCAATCCGTGCCGGACCTGCCAGTGTCTTGACGCCTCGCTCGGCTCCCAGTGCCGTTGCATAGGAGGATGCCACCTGGTTTGACAGTTCCGTGACCGCATCCATCTGGTCCGGTCCGAACTCCCCGCCATCGGGCTGCATCAGCATGAGGTCGCCGACCATGGCGGCGGCACGCTTGCCGAGCAGGAGATGCATCTCTCCCTGCAGACCCGCGGTAAAGGGAAGGGAAATGGCGATATTTTCTCCGGGAAGGATTTTTCCGGCGTGAGCAGCTTCCGCACGAGCGCAGGTCCTTATGGCTATGGATACCTTCCGGCTGAGGACAGTCGCCAGCACACCGGATGCCTGTTGCGCAAACAGGGCAAGGGGTTTTTCAAGCGCTGCCGAATCGCCATCCTTGGGCAGCACCGGGGCGGCATTACCGGCGGGCGGCGGTGTCTCGCCAAGGCCGCCGCCGGCAAGAAGCTGGTCGATCTGTTCTTTAGTCAGGATTTCACTCATTGCAGCCCGGCACCTCCTTCTCAAGAACCCTGGTAATTTTGATCGCCTTCCTGCGCCCGATCAGTCCGGATCGCGCAGCCATTTTCGTTTTTCCGTCAATTTGTACCATCAGTTCGCTGCCGACGGACTTGTCAAGGCACAGCACATCGCCCTGCTGAAGCTGGAGAAGGTTACGAAGGGAAAGGGTCGAGGTCCCGATCACGGTTGAAAGGGTGATATCGACCTCCTTGATTTCCTGTTCGAGTATTGCGCGGGTTTCGGAGGTGGGAGCCGTCATTGACGACATCCATGATTCACCGGTCAGGCTCGGGATGATGCTCTCCAGGACCAGATAGGGGAAGCATATACTCATGAGACCCGAGGCGTTCTGCATGTGCACTTCGAGCGAAACGAGGATCACCGTCTCGCTGGGAGGAGCGATCTGTACGAACTGCGGGTTTGTTTCGTAGATATCCACCTGCGGCGTAAATTCCCCGACGTTGCTCCAGACGCTCTTTAGATCGGCAAGACCGCGTTCGACGATGCGATTGAGTACGCTGCGCTCGATCTGCGTCAACTCGCGATTCTGCTCGGAGAGACGCCCCTGGCCGCCGAATAACCGGTCGACAATGAAAAAAACCAGGGCCGGATTGATTTCAAAAATTGCCGATCCTTCGAGCGGCGGCATGGTGAATACATAAATGCAGCTCGGATTCGAGATGGACATGGTGAATTCGGCATAGGTCAGCTGGTCGACGCTGACCAGCTCAACCTCGACGAAGGTGCGCAAAAAATTAGTCAGCGTCGTTGAGAATTGCCGGGCATAATTTTCATGGAGACTCTGGATAGTCCGCATCTGGTCTTTTGAGACGCGGTCCGGCCTGCGAAAATCGTAGAGCGATACTTTTGTCTCGGAATCCGGAGCGTTGCTTTTCGCAGGCGGTGCCGGGGATTCGGCGCCGTCCTGCTCCGGGCTCGTAGATACTACCGCCAGCAGTGCATCGACTTCGGCCTGGGAGAGAATGTCGCTCATAGTTTTCGCACCGGTCCAGCCTTACTGGATGATGTATTCTGTAAAGTACACGTTCCGGATATCGCCGAGCTGCGCAGGCAGCGATTCGTTCGCCATCTTCATGAAGTTCTTGCGGATTTGGTTTTTAGCCTCAGGAGCGGTAATTTCCTCGAGCGACATTTTCGAAAGCTGGTCGATGAGATAACCCTTGTACTTCGGAATCCGCTGGGCAATGGCATCGGCGAGCGGCGATGGCCCCTTCCCCTCCTTGCCTCCTCCCCCCTTTTTGGCCTGGCGCTCGTCATATTCAAGGACGACTTCAGTCTTGAGGAAGCGCTCTCCGTCGGTCCCGGCTATATTGACAACCGCCTCTATCGGCGATTGCTCCGTCGTCTCTCCCATAATGGTTGCCTCGCTGTCCACCCGGCCAAGGGAGTCCAGCTGCACGCGGGGCGGCGGCGGCGGCGGGGCCGATTCGACCGGTCTGGCGGTAGCCATCCTGACGATCACGATCCCGAGGACGGCCTGGAATGCAAGAACAACGGCAAGAATGCCTATGAAAAACATACGGGAATTTTTTGCAGGCGCCGGTGAACCCGATTCTTTTACGGGTTCGGACTTCTCAACTTTCTTTTCATTCATGGAGTTCTCCGTTTACTCGATCGGCCTGTCCGGGGCCAACAGGGCCGAATCCGGGTGCTGTGCCGCATTCTCTCCGGTTACGATCCGGACCGCGCCGTTGCACAACTGCCGATAGGTCACAACAGAGGCTACAATATCGGCGATTTTGTCCGGTACCAGGAGCTTCTTGCCGTCGGTAAGGGTTATGAGGGTATCCGGCGTCGCTTCGAGTGTCTCGATGAGATCGGCGTTCAGCACAAATTCCTGGCGATTAAGACGATGCAGGGTGATCACATGCCTCTCCCCTTGGTTGACAAGCCGGGCGCCGGACATCTGCGCTTGTTCAAAAGATGCAACTGGCTACTGCATGCACCAGGCAGTTCATAAGTATCTTAAAGCACACGCCGTTCGCCCTGAGCTTATCGACGGGCGACTTCCATACTCACGAAGTTCATGGTTCGACAAGCTCACCACGAACGGTTTTATGTGCTGATACTTATGAACCGCTTAGTAAGTGATATTACCAATGAACTATTTAATGATTCAACAGCTATCGCCATTGGCACTCCCATTATATCATTGTAAAACCGGCGCTTCAAGATTCGGTTCGCAACTCGCCGGCCCACCAAATCGTTACAAGCCGGCTTGATGCATTTCCTTGTCCGCAATACGCGCAACAAAGGTCCGGAAATCGAGCTTACCCATTCATTTGCACAAGGGTCGCAAGCATCTGGGTGCTGGTGGTAATGACCTTTGCATTCGCTTCGTACGCATATTGCGTGGTGATCATCGAAGTCATCTCCGACGATAGGTCCACATTCGATTGCTCA
>Ga0302320_10030432_pt1 | contig 10286 bp, 9 predicted proteins | sample Bog_T0_3_FD_202130 | JGI IMG/M metagenome (GOLD analysis project Ga0302320, IMG submission 202130) | Peat permafrost microbial communities from Stordalen Mire near Abisko, Sweden - Bog_T0_3 | ecosystem: Environmental > Terrestrial > Soil > Wetlands > Peat | place: Sweden: Abisko, Stordalen Mire... | reverse complement strand
CGATTCGACGTACAATCAAGAAGGACCGGGAGACTGCGGAGAGGTGGCCGAGCGGTTGATGGCTCCGGTCTTGAAAACCGGCATACCCGAAAGGGTATCGGGGGTTCGAATCCCTCCCTCTCCGCCAAGATACCTTCCAAGAACATCCCAAGACATCCGATAAAATCAAGTAAGGCCTAGCAAATTCTGGACTTTACGCCTTTTTGCGTCCAGGTGCATCCAAGTGCAGCCGCGTTCTGGTGGGTGTACTCTTGGGTGTATTCTGTTCTTGAAGTGGGTGTACTTTTCCTGGATAGGGGACGGGCATGGCCGGACTGACCGATACGGAGATTAAGAAAGCCAAGGCGACGGAGAAAGCCTACAGCATGGGCGACGGAGGCGGGCTCTACCTCTGGGTGAAACCGACTGGCGGGAAGCTCTGGCGCTGGTCCTACCGTTTTGACGGCAAGGAAAAGCTGATGTCCCTCGGCAAATATCCCGATGTGCCCCTGGCGCTAGCGCGTGAGCGCCACGCCGAGGCCCGCAAACTCCTGGCGACCGGCGTGGACCCGATGGCGCAACGGAAGGCCGAGAAGACCGCAGAGAAAATCGCGGTCGAGAACTCCTTCCAGAGCGTGACCACAAAGTGGTTGGAGCATTGGCAGGAAGGGAAAAGCCCCCGCCATGTGGATACGGTCCGGCGACGCATGGTGTCCGATATTCTGCCCTGCTTGGGAGCGCGGCCGATTGCCGAGATCGAAGCGCCGGAATTGGTGGCGATGGCCAACGCGATTCAGGATCGCGGCGCGCGCGATATTGCCAAACGCGCTCTGGAGACTGTGGGGCAGGTGTTTCGCTACGGTATTGCCCACGGATACGCGAAACGCAACCCGGCCAAAGAGATCCGCCCCAGCGACATTCTGAAATCCATACCAAAGACCAACTATGCCCGCGTCGATGCCAGAGAGTTGCCAACCCTGCTCAGACGCATTGAGGTCTACCAGGGGAAGCAGGTCACGCGGTTGGCAATGAAACTGATGTCCATGACCTTCGTGCGTACCACCGAATTGATCGAAGCCAAATGGGGGGAATTTGACTTGGAAAATGCCCGCTGGGACATACCCGCCGAGCGCATGAAGATGCGCACTCCGCACATTGTGCCGCTGGCCAAGCAGGCATTGGAGGTGCTGGAGATGTTGCGCGAATTCACTGGGAGCAACGAATGGCTTTTCCCCGGCGACCTCAACCCTGCGCAACCGATGAGCAACAACACGATCTTGAAAGCGCTGGAGCGGATGGGTTACAAGGGCCGCATGACAGGCCACGGCTTCCGTGGTCTGGCGTCCACCATCCTGCACGAGCAGGGTTACGCACACGAGCATATCGAATTGCAGCTTGCTCACGCGCCACGGAATGCGGTGAGTGCGGCGTACAACCATGCTCTCTACTTGGAGCCTCGCGCCAGGATGATGCAGGACTGGGCGGACTTTCTGGAGCAAACACAGCGTGGAGGCAAGGTGCTGCCCTTCCGTCCAACTGCGGCATAGCGATTCGGTCATCTTGGCCGGCAGAGATCAGGCATACGTCGCAATCGGATCCCAGGTAGGCGGCAAGCTGGAATCCGGCGTCATCTTGACGACAGATGATTCACGCCAGCACTCTGACTGCGGATTTCCCGGCTGACTTCTATTTGACGGGCTATCCACTCTTCTACCTCTGTTTCGATCCAACCGACAGCTCTGGCGCCCAGCGACACTGGCCGTGGGAACCTCCCTTCGGTGACGCGCTGATAGACGGTGCTGCGTGATAGGCCGGTGCGATCCAATACGATTGGCAGTCTCAAGATCTTTCTCGGCATCCCTTTACCTCATTGGTTGAGTTGCATTTGAATTACGTTCGGCTTTACCTCAATGCACTGATCACAACATCCGTCGAATTTGCCGACAAACTCGCCGTCGCCATCTTCACTTCAATTGCGGCGATGTCTTACTTTTTTCCAGAACACTCTGCACGGTTAGGTTCTTTTCTCTGACGCAACCTCACATCGATCTTCAAAAATGACGTTCTGCAGATGTCCGTTCTGCAGGGGCGTCATGCGGCACTATCAACGAATGCTGAGCACGACCCGACCGGTCATCCGATTTGGTGCGTTCCCCATGTTGCAAGCTCCCAACGCCGCCTTTACTGCACGTCACAAGACTCATTCTCGCCACACATTGTCCCTTCTCACAGCGGTATATCCGGCTTCATTACCAAATGTCTGCGCGCTTCCGAGCCAGATGTCGATGGTTGTGTTGTCCTTCTACGTCCTCCTCTTGCCGGTACCCCATCGGCCTCTTCATTCAGTCTCTTCATGTACCCGCATAACGCTGTTGCGGTGATTCTCAGGCCGTTCTCTGCAAAGATACGGACCAGCATATTGAGCGTGTATCCCCTTTTCCGCAGCGCATTCAGTTCAGGAAGTACCGCCCGTACGACCCCGCCAAGCATGTACGAAGCGCGTCGCGGTGGGGGTTCATTCGCCTTTTCCTTGAGGAATGCACGAAGCTCGTCGACATTGTGCGACGAGAGTACCTGCACCCTGCGACGAGCCTCATTCTCCATACACAAGCACGATATGTCATTTACACTAGTGATGTCACACATGTATGATAATAGTAATGAAAAAACGGGTAAGAGGCGCGGCAAGGTAGGCGCTGGATATACCGAAACTCCCTACGGTCGTTTTGGCATATCCACCGGCCCAACCCAATCCGCTTCGCTACTCGGGTCTGGGCCTGCGCACCTTGCTCAGGGCTTCGCCCCGAGACCCCACAGGAGCACTGAAATGGCAAGGCCACAGCAAGCAGAACATCGCCGAGGGCTGCTCATCAAACTTTTGTCACAAGAGAAAGAGTTCATTCGACATCAGGCCCACATCGCCGGCTTGACCGTCAGTGAATACATTCGAAGATGCGCACTGAATCGGCCGATACGTTCACAAGTAAGCCGGGATGTGGCCGCTGAACTCAGCAAATTGTTTGGTCTGCAAAAGCATCTACTGATGGAGATCAAAAGCTTTCCCAACGAGGAAGAAATTCGCCGCGAACTCAACTCAACATTATCGGCGATCCACACGGCACTCGCCACATTCAACAAGAACACCGCTGAGTGAACATGATCGCCAAGGTGCAACCTGCCCGGCAACACTCCAGCAGCTTCAGGCGATTACACGCCTACCTGACAACCGAGCGTGATGCCGACACCGGCGAACCTCTCCTCAGAGGAGACGTGGTGTTGTCGGACAACATTGCCGGTTTGGACACTGTAGCGATACAGATGGAGGGCATCGCATTTCTGAACCCGCGCTGTAAGGATGCGCTCTGTCATTATGAGCTTTCCTGGCCACCCGATGAACGTCCGACCAGAGATCAATGGACCGTCTGTGCTTTGTACACTCTCCGTGTACTCGGTTACCAGGACCATCAATATATGGTCGTCGCGCACAATGACAGAGCGCACTTCCACATCCACATCATGGTGAACAAGGTTCATCCGGAAACCTTCAGAGCGCATACACCTTATCGAAACTGGTTGACTCTCGATTCCGCAGCGCGCGCCCTCGAAGCGAAATATGGCTGGGCCCATACAACGGGTCCGACACGATGGGATGAGGAATCGAAGCGGGTTGTACGAACATCAAGTTCCGAACGCAATGCGCTTCGAATCGCCCGACAACAGCCGACAGGTGCGGCGGCAAAGGTTGAACATTATCACGATGAAGAATCTCTGCAAACCTTCATACGGCGGGAAGTGGGCCCCAGTGTCCGGCAACTCCTCATCCGGCGCAATGTGACATGGGACGATCTCCACATCCTTCTTTCGAAGGTTCGTCTCCGGCTTGAGAAGGGAGAATCGGGCGGATACACAGTTCTCGCCATCGACCACAACATCCGGGTGAAAGCCTCCGACGTATTCCGGCACAACTTTGCGGGAAAGATCAACCGTGAAACGACAGAAGCCGCTCTTGGGCCGTGGACACCAGCCTCAACGTCCTTTCAACATGCCGCACCACATCCGGAACAACTTAGTGGACGTAATCCCACACAGAGAGAGGAACGCAAGGCGCAACGACGGGCTGACCGCTCCGCTCTGATGGATGAATACAACCGGTATCGCAATCGGCAACGGGAGGTGTGCAAGGCCTTCACGACAGACGGCAGGGAAGGCAGGCAATATCTTCTTGAGGTGTTACGACAACAAAAGAGAGAGATTCGTGCGTCAGCTCTGCCGTGGCCGGACAAAAAGGTCTTGCTCTCCCAGGCAACGGCCCAGTCCGTCCTCGAAGTGCGCGCCTTGAAGCTGGCCATTCAACAGAGGCGCCGAGAGCAATTTCCTAAAGACCTCCGCTCATGGGTCGCGGCCAGGGCCGGCGAAGGAGACGCGCGGGCGGCTGCACAACTTCGAGGATGGCGCTATGCGGATCAACGAAATCAGCGGCGGCTCGACGCAAGGCTGGAAGCAAACGCACTGCATATTGGTCCACCGCCGGAGGACAATCAAAAGTCTGACTGGGCAGGCTTTGTCCAGCAAGGGCTGTTGGCTCAACAGAAGCAACAGGCTCTTGCCAATCAGATCGCTGCGACACGTATTTGGACGATCAACCGGAAAACCGGCGACGTGTCATACATGCTGAACGGCAAGGTCTCCGTTATCGACCGCGGGCGCCTTGTGACGGTACTCAACCAGGATGAAGCGGCCATTGTCTTCGGGTTGGAGATGGCCGTCCAGAAATACGGATCGCGGATCGCATGTACTGGAAGCGAAAAATGGAAGCGGATGGTTACCTGGTGCGCGATCAGGCACGGCATCTTCGCCCAATTCACGGACCCGGAGATGCAAGACGCCTTCCACCAGGAACAATTGCTGGCCGATCCTCTCCAACTTCGAGCAGTGCGACTGCATTCCATCGAAACCAAACTCAGAACTGAGGAGACCGAGGATTTAGTCTTCACCGACGAAACGGATGCGCGGCTGCTTCTTTCAACTCTCCAGCCTGCGGCCCAGTCCCGACAACTTCTTGAAATCCTGAAAGCATCGCAACAAGCAGAGCCGAAGGCGAATGTCGGCGGCGACTTGACAATCACACTTCTCAGGTCTCCCACGGGCGAGCAGTCTTTTAAGATATCGATTCACGAAGGGAAGCGGCAAGAGATCATCGACCGGGTTGCTCAACTCCGGCAGGCTGCATATCTGGCATCGCGCAACAACTTCAGAATGCTCAGCAACGAACATGGTGGCAGATAGCTCATAGCTGAGGACATCCGCCATCGACTGCGAAGTGCGCGAACAATGCGCCTTGGCCATTGGCAGGAAGCCGTCCACGATCATCACGTAAGTGCGATCGCACGCTGCCAAATGCCCTGTTGAGATTATGCAAGCGTGGGTTGTGTCTGATTCTTTAGCTTGTAAACAAAGGCGAAGTAGGCCACCATCACGCGAAACGTCTTGGACTTATTTACGCCGCCAAGAATCTCCCCGCCGACTCTCTCCAGTTCATCCGCAATCTCGTAGGTCAACGCAAACACAAAAGAGGTGTCAATACTTTGAAATGGAATGTTCGGCCACTGGTTGTTGTAGAACGAAAGGAGTTGCGCCTGCGCGGCCTTGCTCTTGAAATTCATGATGATGTGCTCAGCGAGCGCGTTCTGTCTCCGGATTTTCAGCACGGCAAAGAGTTGGCTGAAATGTGTTTTGGTGAATTTGGAATCCACCGTAAGCCGGACTTGAGTGCGTTTCTCTGCAGGAGCAACGACTCTGCGCTTCGGTCGCGGTGTTGGCTTCTTGGGTGGGGTCATCGTCCTTTCCTCTCGTGGCGTAGTCTACATCAGAAGTGTAAGACACTCTATAGAGATGCGGCAACCAAATGCAATCGAAGGAGTTCCCGTGAAGGAATAACCAGGGGCATGGTGGATTCATTGCACTGAAGGGGCCGGGGGCAAACCGCATCAATCAAAGCAATGCGAACCGTGGGGGTGCAAGGAAAAAGGAAGTTGGCTAAGTATCCCGGCAGAGCCCGAGTTAGAGGCGCCTTAATAATCAACAGCGTTGACGCATGAAAAATCCACAGTTTGGGCAGAGCCTGAGCTTCTGGCCCTGAGAGGGCGAGGATGCTACGACTGGGGGCATGGGTGCCAGGAAGCTGTATCAACACGGGGTAAGCATTGGCGCGACCGCGCAACAATTGGGGCGGGGTCGCAAGACGGCACGGAAGCATTTCGAAGAGACGCCCCAAGCGTACTCGATCACTGGAAACTCAGCCAGAAGACCAAGCTCGCCATCGAGCAAGACGACGCTACACCGACTTCCTAAGATCTGCGGTTCATATAGCGCGCACGTTCTTTCTCAGGCTAATGGATGAGGAAACTTCCATCCTGTGATTTCAGGTGCATCGATGCCATGCTTATACGCGTAAGCGCGGCACTCGATCTGCTGGTTATGAAACGCTTCCTTTGCGTGCCCACCGACTTTTTGAAGTTTTGGTACACGGTCGATCGCGTCGATTGCCAGGCTGAAGCGGTCGGTCTCATTGTTCATGGCCAGTTCCATCGGAGTGTTGATGTTGCCCTTTTCTTTATAACCCCTCACATGCAGGTTCCGGTGGTTTGTGCGACGGTAGGCGAGACGGTGAATGAGCCAAGGATAGCCATGAAAGTTAAAGATGATCGGCTTGTCTGTCGTGAACAGTGAATCGAAGTCCGCATCCGTCAAGCCATGCGGATGCTCAGTGCTGGGCTGCAGCTTGAACAGATCCACCACGTTGATGAAGCGGATCTTCAGGTCAGGGAAAGCTTCGCGCAGAAGCACAGTTGCTGCTAGCGCTTCCTGGGTTGGGATATCGCCCGCCGATGCGAAGACGACATCCGGCTCCATCCCCTTGTCGTTGCTCGCCCAATCCCAAATTCCGATGCCCTTTGTGCAGTGCTCGATCGCAGCATCCACCTTCAAATACTGCAGGTGAAGCTGCTTGTCAGACACGATCACGTTGACATAGTTCTCGCTCCGCAGGCAGTGGTTTGCGACCGACAGCAGGCAGTTCACGTCCGGGGGCAGGTAAATACGCGTGACAGCCGCGCTCTTGTTAAGCACCACGTCGAGAAATCCGGGATCCTGATGGGTAAAGCCGTTATGATCCTGCCGCCACACCGTAGAGGTAATGAGCAGATTGAGGGAAGCAACGGGGCGACGCCACGTCAAGTGATTGCAGATCGAGAGCCACTTCGCATGCTGGTTGAACATTGAGTCGATTACGTGAACGAACGCTTCATAGGAAGAGAAGAAGCCATGGCGTCCTGTCAGCAAATAGCCTTCGAGCATCCCCTCCATCGTGTGTTCGCTGAGCATCTCCATGACACGCCCATCGGTCGAGAGCTCTCCGCCGTCGGTGTCCTCCGGGAAATCCTGCGCGATCCAGAACTTCTTGCTGACTTCGTAGACTGCCTCTAACTTGTTCGAGGTTGTTTCGTCTGGACCGAAGACGCGAAAGTTGGTCATGTTCAGTTTCATGACATCGCGCAGCAACGCCCCGAGCGGCGGCACATTCTCGGTCTCGATGGTGCCGGGCTTGTCGACTTTGATCGCGTAATCACTGAAATCCGGCATTCGCAGGTTTCGCTTGAGAAGGCCTCCATTCGCGTGAGGATTGGCGCTCATGCGCAGGGTGCCTGCAGGAGCCAGTTCTTTCAGTTCGGGGATCAGGCGGCCGTTTTCATCAAACAGTTCCTCTGGCTTCTGCTCGCGCATCCAGGCCTGGAGGATTTGCAACTGTTCGGGATTCTTCTTGACGTCGGTAAGCGGCACCTGATGTGCACGCCAGAATCCTTCCAGGCGATGGCCGGCAGTCTCTTTCGGTGCGCCCCATCCCTTGGGAGAGCGCAACACGATCATCGGCCAGCGCGGCCGGATTGCGATGCCGGTACTCCGGCACTTCTGCTGGTGCGATCGGATTTCGTTCACGCAGTGTTCGATGGTGGCCGCCATCGCCTGGTGCATGCTCTCCGGATCGGAACCTTCAACGAAGTACGGCGTCCATCCATAGCCGCGCATCAGGTCTTCGAGTTCTTCGTGCGTTATGCGCGCAAGTAGCGTGGGATTGTTGATCTTGTATCCATTCAGGTGAAGGATCGGCAGCACCGCACCGTCCCGAACCGGGCTCAGGAACTTGCTGATGTGCCACGAGGTTGCCAGCGGTCCAGTCTCCGACTCGCCATCCCCCACCACTGCGGCGACAATCAAGTCCGGATTGTCGAATGCGGCGCCGCACGCATGCGACAGCACATAGCCGAGCTCGCCTCCTTCGTGGATCGAGCCCGGAGTCTCAGGCGTGCAGTGGCTTCCGATACCACCTGGGAAGGAGAACTGTTTGAAGAAATCGCGCAGACCCTGCAGGTCTTCGCTCTTATCCGGGTAGATCTCCGAGTAGGCACCCTCGAGATAACACGGTGCCAGCACACCCGGAGCACCATGGCCCGGGCCGGCCATGAAGATCATCTCTTGGTTGTACTTCTTGATGAGACGACTCAGATGAATATAGAGGAAGGCCAACCCCGGACTCGCCCCCCAGTGGCCGAGAAGGCGGTTCTTGATGTGCTCTGGCTTGAGCGGCTCGCGCAGCAGCGGATTGTCCTGCAGGTAAATCATGCCCAGTGCAAGATAGTTGCACGCACGCCAATAGGCATCGAGCTTGTGGACTTCGTCCTGGGAGAGTGGTGATCCATTTACCGTGGATCGAGCAGAGCCGTATGCGCTCAGCGATGAAATCATCGTTACTTCTGCTTCCGTTGCTGCTGTCATTTCTTTCTGCTCCTGTTTCCGCTCTGTGAAGTCGAAGTTAACGCTTCCAGCCGCGGTTTCGATCGATTTTGCCGGCCCTTGAGGTAGCTGCGCTGATTGACCTCTGCTTTTGAGAGATCGAATTCCTTGCTCCGCGTACTACTTGCCAGGTTTTGGTGGGTAATTCCTAAAAAGCTTGCTCATGGCCTTTTGCATGTTCTTGTAGTTCTTGTCGGGGTCTTTTTTGAGGTTAAGGGTCTTACTGGCATCCCCGCGCCAGATCAACTGTTCTCGTTCGGAGTCATACAGAATCACCGTCACCGTCCCGACGGGAATAGTGGAAGTCTTGCCCTTGGCGGAGACCGCCTCCGACCAGCCCGGGGTTCCCACGATCGAGAAATCCACGCTGTTTCCCTCGTGAACGATGGCCACATAGGCAACGGAAAGGTCCGCGTCTTCTTCCATCTTGACGAGGCCTTTTTGCGCGAGTTGCTCATCGATAGCTCGCCTGATGGCTTGATCGACCAACTGATCCGGTGTATTGCCGCCCGGAATGTCAACCCACTGGTAGGTTTTGTAGTTCGTAAAATTGGCGCCACGGTCGTAGTTATAGTGAATATCCTGGCCGTAGGCGCAAGCGATCACGAAGAAAAGAATTGGCAAAAACCTCAATTGCTTTGCAAGTCTCATTGCATTTCCTTTCTGTTGGTCGGCGTTTGCACCGGGGTGGGCAAGGTCTTTCGCAACAGCAACCGAACGCCGGATGCTCCACGGCGGGTGTGATCCGGCAATGGCTGTCTGTTCGTTGTCGCTTTAGTTGCCATTTTCTCTTCCTGTAAGGAAGCCGCGGGATAAGTCAACGGAGTTCCCACATTCCAACGGATCAGCTGGTGCAATTCGCAGAATTCGGGATTCCCCAGCAACGCGATGCCTCTGAACCAGCCTGTGGGCGATATAAACGCAGATTCCAACAAATGCAAGACATCCCAAGAGCGTTCCCACTCGGGACACGTAGGCAGCCGCGCGGTCCAGATCATTGCTGAAGACGTAGCCGAGTCCGCCATAGACGGATGCATAGAGAGCTGCGCCAGCCGCATCAAAGACCAGGAAGCGCACTCGGTTGGTGCGCGATGTCCCAGCCAGTGGCGGCGCGACCGCATCCAGCCCGGGTACGAACTTTGCCACCAGTAGGAGAGGTAGCCCATGCCGGGCAAATATTCTCTTTGCCCTCTGATCGTGAAAGTCAGGGTCTCGCGTGAATCGATGCAAGAGGTGCAATACCTTGTCACCCTTGTGACGACCTGCCTCGTACCAAATCCAGTCAGCCAGCACGCAGGCGACGATAGCGAGACCCATTGTGGCAAGGACGTGCAGCTTCCGAGCCGCCACGAGCGCCCCGGCCGCCAGCAAAAACGGAGGTCCCGGTAAAGGGAGCCCTATCTGGTGTGCAAAGAGCACAGCAAAGAAAATGGAGTAGCCGTGCTTTAGAACGAATT
>Ga0302320_10030431_pt1 | contig 10286 bp, 8 predicted proteins | sample Bog_T0_3_FD_202130 | JGI IMG/M metagenome (GOLD analysis project Ga0302320, IMG submission 202130) | Peat permafrost microbial communities from Stordalen Mire near Abisko, Sweden - Bog_T0_3 | ecosystem: Environmental > Terrestrial > Soil > Wetlands > Peat | place: Sweden: Abisko, Stordalen Mire... | reverse complement strand
ATGTGGAAGTAGCCACCGTAAGGTGGCCCCAATAACGTCGGGGCCGCGTTAGCGACCCCGCCCAAGCCGCTTTGAGCGGCTCACATAATCAAGCCCCCGGCTCTGCCGGGGGTATTGACAACGATGAGGACTGCAATGAAAGCAGTCCTCAGGGCCAAAGCGATTGGGCTGGTTCTTACAGCGCCGTCTCCCCGCGCTCGTCGTTGCGGATGCGGATGGCTTCCTCGATCCGGCTGACAAATACCTTGCCGTCCCCAATGCGGCCCGTCCGCGCGGCGCCAATGATCGCCTGGATGGCGCGTTCCCGCATGTCGTCGGTCACAACCAGCTCGATCTTGACCTTCGGCAATAGATCGACGGTGTACTCCCGGCCGCGGTAAAACTCCGTGTGGCCCTTCTGGCGTCCATGGCCGCGGGCCTCGAGAATGGTCATGCCTTCAATGCCTGCTTCCAGCAGCGCATCTTTGACGGCGTCCAGCTTGGAGGGCTGAAGAATGGCTTCAATCTTGAGCATGTTCGAAAATGCCTCGTTTGACAGCGTAACAGGCGGGAGGGCCATTGGGCTTGTGCCCGCCGAAAGTTTTTGTGAATCTCCGGCCTTTAGCTTTGGATTTCCGGCTTTGATACCGTTGCTCCTTACGCCGAGACCATTGCCCGGCAAGCAAAGACTGGCGCCTCAAAGCCAGGAACTGAGAGCTGAGAGCTGACAACGGATAGCTAGGCGTTCAGGTCGTACCCCTCTTCATTGTGCTGCGACAGATCCAGGCCGGCGTTCTCCTGCTCGGCGCTGACGCGGAGTCCCATGGTCTTGTCCACCACGAAAAGCAGAATCAGCGTGCCAGCAATGGAGATGCTCCAGGCAATTGCGACTCCTGTGAGCTGGTTGAGCAACTGCCCCCAATGCCCATCGAGCGCCCCGGTCGCCTGGTCCTTGCCGAAGGCCGGATTGATGAGCCGGGTGGCGAAGATGCCGGTCAGCAGGGCGCCCAGCGTTCCACCGGCTCCGTGCACGCCAAAGGCGTCCAGCGAGTCGTCGTAGCCGAACAGGCCCTTCACCACAAACACCATGAAGAAGCAGAACAGCCCGGCGATGAAGCCGATCGCCAGCGCCGACATGGGCTGCACAAATCCGGAGGCCGGCGTAATGGCCACCAGGCCGGCTACCGCTCCCGAAATGGCCCCCAGTGCGGTTGGCTTGCCGTTGTGCATCCACTCGGCGATCGACCAGCCGATGGCCGCCGCCGCCGCCGCGAAATGCGTGTTCACGAAAGCGCTGGTGGCCAGCCCATTGGCCCCGAGCGCGCTCCCGGCATTGAAGCCGAACCAGCCCACCCACAGCAAACAGGCGCCAATGAAACTGAGCACCATCGAGTGCGGAGCCATCTTCATGTGCGGATATCCCAGGCGTTTCCCCAGGTAAATGCAGGTCACCAGCGCTGAAACACCCGAGGTGATGTGAACCACCGTGCCGCCGGCAAAATCCAGCGAGGGGAAGTGCCCACCCGTGGAGTTGAGGAAGCCGCCGACGCCCCAGACCATGTGGGCCATCGGGCTATAAATCAGCAACGACCAAGCGGACAAAAACACTGCCATCGAGCTGAACTTCATGCGCTCGGCAAAAGCGCCGGTAATCAGCGCCGGAGTGATGATGGCGAACATGAGCTGGTAGATCATGTAGGTCTGCTCGGGGATGGTGGCGGCATAGTCCGTGTTCGGCGCCAGACCCACGCCGCGCAGAAACATGTGTTCGAAGCCGCCAATGAAGCTGGTGCCATGCCCGAAGGCGAGTGAGTAGCCCACCGCTGCCCACAGAACCGTCACCAGGCCCATCATGGCGAAGCTCTGCATCATTGTGCCGAGAATGTTCTTCTTGCGCACCAGCCCGCCATAGAACAGCGCCAGACCGGGCCCGGTCATCAGCAGTACGAGCGCGGCCGAGACCAGCATCCATGCGTTGTCCCCGGCCGATTGCGCACTCTGCACCGCTTGCTGCAGCGCCGCAATTTGCGCCTGCGTTGCCGGCGCAGATGCGGCTGGCGCCGGACCCTGTGCGAGAACATGGACGGAAGAACTCAAAAGGGCAGGCAGGATACACAAAAGGAGGTTACGACTGCGCATGTTCGTTTCTGCTCCGGAATTGACGTCCCTGGATGGTTCGAGGGCGGAAGGCAGCTTCGTGTCCTGAGCCTGCTTCAAAGAGGCTCGGCTGCTGCATACACCTGACCCATGGCCGGCGAAGTCCGGTAACAGGTTAAAAAGTCTGCAGGGACATGGTTTGCTTAACCTGATTTTCTTAAAGACGAGCGGATAACGCAAGCGACTTCGCCGCTCTTCATGGCTTCCTCATGAGTTTTATGAGATGCATCGGCTGCCATCGCCTGCACGCAGCCAGGTTTTGCGGATCGATTGTCCCATGTGCGAATGTGGAACGGATGGGTGCGCGATGAGGATTGGCCTGAATTCCGCAAGCATGGCTGCAACATTGCTGATGCCGGTCATGGCCTCGGCGGGCCTGGCTTTCGCCGCCATGGCGCAGCACCCGGCCTGCCAGAAAGTCGTGTTGACAGGTGAGGTGCGCGCGGGGGCGGAATGGAGCCAGGCAATCGGGCAGGGATGGATTCTGCGACTGCTTCCCATTGACGCTGCCAAAACGCCTCCCGGTCAGGCCGCCTACAGCGGATGGGACCTGGTGGTCGATCGGGAGCGGCCAGCGGGTTTCCCCGATGCGCTGCTGCTGGCAACCCCGCCCTTTGACTCCATCAACGAGCGGGAAATTGGAACCACCTTTGGCGTGCGCGCCCAGGATGCCATCGGCTGGAACCCACGCAGCTTTCGCTTCCTTACCGACCCGGCAGACCTTCGGGAAGCCCAGGAGTTGTACCGGAATATGGGCCGGGAGCGGCAGGCGCGAACCAGGCTTCAGTCGCCTAGCGCCGCACCTGGCATGGGTACTAGCGTAACTGAAGCCTCCCAAAGACTGATCGAACTCTCGCGCCTTTCCTCGGCGGGACTGTTCCGCATTCTGGACGCGCGTCTCGCTCCCGGCATCGCGGACGCGGCGCCGTTCGCTCAAGATTGGGCAATCCAGTTCGCGCGCACTCCGCATAGCTTCGCGCCCGCTTCCGGAGCCAGGGCCACCCCGCTCGGCGAACTCCTCTGGATGCGGTTCTCCATCACCTTGTGGCTCCCCGAAAGGTGGCGCGCGCCTGCTCTGCCACGCCCCACGCAAACTCCATGTTTCGAGTAACACGCACCGAGCGATTCTGACCACGCAATCCCAGCCGAAAACGGGTTATAGTAGTGTTATGGCGGCTTTAACGGAGCGAGACCACTACTTATTCGGCGCGCTTGAGAGCAGTGCGAAGAACCGCGTCAAGCTCAAGGAAGTGAACTACGGCTTCGAAGAGCCGGAGGGCGTCTTTCTCACCTCCATGGATTTTGCGGTGAACTGGATACGGAAGAGCTCGGTGTGGCCCATGACCTTCGGCCTGGCCTGCTGCGCCATCGAGATGATGTCGATGGGCGCTTCAAGGTTCGACGTTGCGCGATTTGGTGCAGAGGTCTTTCGTCCGTCGCCGCGCCAGTCGGATCTGATGGTGATCGCCGGCCGTGTCTCGAACAAAATGGCTCCCGTCATCCGCAGGCTTTACGATCAAATGCCGGAGCCCAAATGGGTCATCTCGATGGGCGCTTGCGCCACCTCCGGCGGCGTGTTCAACAATTACGCGCTGGTGCAGGGCGTCAACCAGGTGATTCCCGTCGATGTTTATGTCCCGGGTTGCCCACCGCGGCCTGAGCAACTTTTGTATGCAATTACGCTTCTACAAGAGAAGATACAGCGCGAGCCCAGGAGCTTGAGGAAGACGCTGAATGCAGAATGAGAGTCGAAGACCGCGCATTTTTCAGCGGTAAGTAACTGAAGTAACGTGGCGCCAAATCGTTTGTATTGCACATCTGAATACTGCAACTTGTTGAAAAAGATGTTCTACCGGGATTCACCTATGGTACGTTAAGTAGTGCTGTAGGGACACCCGTCGATCCGTTTTGTACGGATTCGAGCCAGTCCGAGCCGAATTGTGAGCTCGAAACAGCTTTTATCTAATGACCGTTCAGATCTGTTGCGGAGGAAAAACGCATGTACTCTCGTGTTTCAAAATATGTGAGCAGGGTGCTCGCCCTGGCTTTTGTGGCATCTCTGCCCCTGGCCCTGGCAGCCCAGGATTCGCCCAAACCATCCACAAAGGGCGCCGGAGATCCAACCATCTCAAAGTGGGATATCTTCGCGGGATATAGCTATCTGGCTCCCCACGGAACGTCCACCACGGGAACTACCGCCGAGAGCATCGATTACGGCGGCATTGTGAGTGTTGCCCGCTACTTTAACAAGTACGTCGGAGCACAGTTGGAAGTTGACGAGCACATCCTCAACGAGAACAAGTATTATCCTCACTGCCCGAGCTGCGGGTCGACTTGGTCGAATAACGACTTCACCGGCGGCAGCGGCGGATTGATCTTCCGCTTCCCCGGCCAAGACGTGACTCCGTTCGTGCACGCCCTGGTTGGCGCCGAGTACGCGGGCATTCAGGCCGGCTCGAAGATTGAGTCTTTCGGCGCCGTGCTCACCGCCGGCGGCGGCATGGACTACAACACACCCTTCTTCAATCACCATCTGGCCATTCGCGTCTTCCAGGCGGACTACCAGTACACCCACGAGAACTTCGGCGGCTATCCCATCGTGCGGGGCAACTACAACATCGCTCGCCTCAGCGCAGGTTTCGTTTATCACATCGGCACCTTTGAGCCGCCGCCGCCGGTTACCCTGGCGTGCTCGGCCAGCCCGGCTTCCATCTTCCCCGGCGAACCGGTCACTGTGACCGCCACTGCCGGCAGTCTCGATCCCAAGGCCAGCGTCGTCTACTCATGGTCGGGTACCGGGGCATCGGGCAACGGCACCACCGTTTCCATCGCGACCGCCTCGCTTGCTCCCGGCAGCTATACGATCAAGGGAACTGTCAAGGAAGGCAAGGCTGGCAAGGAAGGCCTGAAGGCCGGAGAAACGGCAGATTGCTCGGCCAGCTTCACGGTCAAGGCTTACGAGCCGCCGACGGTCAGCTGCACGGCCGATCCCAGCACCATCAAGCCGGGTGAGGGAAGCACCGTCACCTCGGTGGGCGCCAGCCCGCAGAACCGTCCGCTCACCTACAGCTACTCGGCAACCGCAGGCACCATCAGCGGAACCGGCACCACGGCAGCCTTCTCTTCCGCTGGCGCGCCGACCGGTGCGGCTGGTATTACCTGCACAGTCACAGATGACAAGGGTCAGACTGCCACCGCGAACACCAGCGTGACCATCACGGCCCCGTATGTTGCTCCGGTTGCTCACACCCAGGCACTGTGCTCCATCACCTTCACCAAGGACCTCAAGCGTCCCACCCGTGTCGACAACGAAGCCAAGGCTTGCCTTGACGAAGTTGCTCTCGACCTGCAGCGCCAGTCCGACGCAAAGGCTGTAATCGTTGGCGAAGCATCGGCAACGGAAACGGCGGCGCCAAAGGGCAAGAAGCACGCCAAGGTGATTCAGTTCGCAGCCCAGCGCGCAGTCAACACCAAGGAGTACCTGGTCACCGAGAAGGGCATTGATGCTTCCCGCATCAGCGTCGCCACCGGTTCAACCGAAGGCCAGACCGTGGAAGACTACCTGGTCCCCGCGGGCGCAACCTTCAGCACCGACATCACCGGAACTACACCGGTCGACGAGTCCATAGTGAAGGCTGAGGTCCGCAAGCCCCTGGCCACCGCTCCTGCACCGCATGCCCACAAGAAGGCAGAAGCAAAGACATCTGCTCCTGCTGAAAAGAAGGCTGCGAAAAAGAAGAAGATGTAGGCCAATCGGCCTGCATCGGCTGTGAACCAGTTCTCCCAGCCTTTCCGCAACCGCGGAAGGGCTGGGTGCCAAACAGGACAAGCCAAACCTCCTGCAACGATTTGAGGCTGACCGGGAAGCTGGTCAGCCTCATTCATTTTCCGGAGGCTCAATCTACTCCTATTTGAATCGCTACTCTCGGGGTTTTCTGTTCGAATGAGCTGTATGCGGATTTGTCCTGAATTTCTTCCCCGGCGCGGAGATTTTACCCGGACTCTGCTCTTCTCTCTTCTTGCGATCTCCTGCCTGCGCCTGCCTGCACAAACTGCGTGGAACGCCGTTGGACCCGCCGGCGGCGATGCGCGCGCCTTCGCGGCGGTCCCAGGGCAATCCAGCCACCTCTATCTTGGCACTACCAACAGTTGGATCTACGAGTCGCTCGATCGCGGTGCCACCTGGCGCCGCCTGGCCAGGCTGGGCCCTTCCGACGACCTGGTCTTCGACAACATTGTCGTCGACGCCGCAAATCCTGCCACAATCTTTGCCGCCGCCTGGAGGATCGGACTGCCCGGCGGTGGAATGTGGCTCAGTCGTGACAGCGGTAACAGTTGGAAGGCTGTGGACGGCCTGCGCGGACAATCCATTCGGGCCTTTACCCAGGCTCCTTCGAACCCCCAAATGCTCTTTGCGGGAACGCTCGACGGTGTCTTCCGCTCCATCGACGCAGGCATATCCTGGCAGTTGATCAGCCCGCCGGCCAGCAAGGAGATCCACGAAGTGGAGTCGCTCGCCGTCGACCCCGTCCATCCCGACATCGTCTACGCCGGTACCTGGCATCTGCCCTGGAAAACCTCCGACGGCGGCAAGAACTGGAAGAGCATCAAGCAGGGCGTCATTGAAGATTCCGACGTCTTCTCCATCATTCTCGATGCAGCCAATCCCCGGACCCTCTATCTGAGCGCGTGCAGCGGAATCTACAAGAGCGATAGCGGCGGCGACCTGTTCCACAAGATTGAAGGCATCCCCGAAGACGCGCGCAGAACCCGCGTCCTCATGCAGGATCCCAACAACCACCAGGCTGTTTACGCAGGCACCACCGAGGGCCTCTACAAGACCACCGACAACGGCCGCACCTTCAAGATCCTGACCAACCCCGACGTGATCGTCAACGACGTCTTCGTCGACCCCACCGACTCGAATCGAGTGCTTCTCGCGACCGATCGTGGCGGCGTGCTCGCCAGCAACGATGCGGGAGCCACATTCTCTGCCTCGAACACCGGCTTCTCCGAGCGCAAGGTGGATGCTCTTCTTGTAGACCGTTCCGACCCGGCCCGCATTTACGCCGGAGTGGTCAACGACAAAGCCTACGGCGGTGTGTTCGTGACCCTTAACGGCGGCGCAAGCTGGGCCCAGATTGCCGACGGACTCGACGGGCGCGATGTTTTCGCCCTGGCCCAGGCCCCGGATGGAACCGTCCTGGCCGGTACCAGCCACGGCATCTTCGCTCTCGTTCAGAATCTCGCGGCGGGAGTCTCTCCTCATTGGGAGCCGCGCAACGCCATTGCCAGTTCCAGCTCCAAACCTGCCCAGGGGAAAAAGTCCCGAACCGGGGCAACCGAGATCGACGGCCGCGTCGGCGCCCTCGACCTGAATGGCGACACCTGGCTCGCCTCCACAAATCTGGGGCTCTTTACCAGCAAGGATCAGGGCGCTACCTGGCAGGGCGGTCCGGTGATGGACTCCGGCGAATACCAGTCGGTTGCGGCGCTTGGGTCCACCATGGTGGCGGCGCGGCCTGACGGCATGGTCCTCTCCACCGACGCCGGCCAGTCCTGGATGCCCATGCAGCTTCCCGGCACGCTCACGCGCATCCATCGCATCGCCTTCGCCCCGGATGGAACCCTCTGGCTGGGCGCGCGCGAGGGCGTCTACTACTCGCAGAACCACGGCAAATCCTGGATGTGGATCGAGCGCCTCCCCTTCCGCGATGTGGACGACCTGAGCTACGACGCGCGGCTCCAGCGCCTCTTCGTCGCCTCCCACTCCAGCGACCAGATCTACTCCATCGACCCCAAAACCATGACCTGGAAGTGGGGTCGAACCGGCTTCAAGCTCGGCCTGGTGCGCTCCGCCGGAGACCGCATGGTGGCGGCTTCGCTCTACGACGGTGTCTTGCTCGAACCAGCCCCTTCGCTCATCCAAACCGGGCAAAAGTGAATCCACCGCCGCGCATTCTGTATCATCAGAGGATGCAGACCCCGACTGCGGATTCCCGCCAGCCCGTCGCTTTCCGGAGCTATGACCCGCGCCTCGAGCCCATCGCCGCCAAGGTGCTCGCCCATCAACGCCTCGACTTCAACGACGGCCTGGTCCTCTACGGCACCTCCGACGTGCTGGCCGTGGGCTGGCTCGCCAACCATGTGCGCGAGCAGATGCATGGCGATGTCACCTACTTCAACGTCAATCGCCACATCAATCCGACCAATGTATGCGTGGCCGCCTGCAAGCTGTGTGCCTTTGGCCGCAAGAAGGGCGATCCGGCCGGCTACACCATGGCGCTTGAAGAGGCATGGGAAACTGCGGCCTCCGGCTACTCGGAAGAGGTGACCGAGTTCCACATCGTCGGAGGGCTCCACCCCGACCTTCCGCTCGAATACTTCCTCGACCTGGTGCGCGGACTCAAGCAGCGCTTTCCCAAGGTGCACATCAAGGCGTTCACCATGGTTGAGGTGGCTTATTTTGCGCGCCGCGCCAAGCTCACCATCGAGCAGACCCTCGTCAAGCTGCGCGATGCCGGTGTGGACTCCATGCCCGGCGGCGGCGCGGAGATCTTTGCCGCACGCGTCCGCTCCATCATCTGCGATCACAAGATCGACGGCAGTGAGTGGCTTGAGACCGCGCGGCTGGCCCACAAGCTGGGCTTCAAATCCAATGCCACCATGTTATACGGCCACATCGAGAACGACGAAGACCGCGTTGACCACCTGCTCAAGCTGCGCGCCGTGCAGGACGAAACCGGCGGTTTCCAGACCTTTATCCCCCTGGCCTTCCATCCGGAAAACACGCCGCTGGACCACCTGCCCGTAACCACCGGCCTCACCGACCTGCGGCAAATTGCCGTGAGCCGCCTCCTGCTCGACAATTTCCCCCACATCAAAGCCTACTGGCAGATGCTCACGCCCAAGATCGCGCAGATCGCCCTGCGCTTCGGGGCGGACGACCTGGACGGCACCGTGATCGAAGAGAAGATCTACCACGACGCCGGCGCCACCACGCCCCAGGGCATGACCCGCAAGGAACTGTGCCACCTGATTGAGGCGGCAGGCCGCGTCCCCGTCGAGCGCGACACGCTCTACCATGCGGTCACGCGCACCGAAGACAGCTTCACGGTGGCTGTGTAACCTCTGGAGGGGGAGTCCTCTGCGTGGTCCTGCAGCGGCAGGAAAGGCTCGCCTGTCGCCTTCTTCTTGAACGCCGGAAAGGAAGTGCGCCATGACCGAATTTGGTCCAGCCGCCATCATCGGCCTATGCATCGGATTCATGTGGGGCATTGGCTGCTCGCTGGCCATCCTCTACTCCATCTACCTCGGCGGCTACCGCAAAGCGGTGGAGGACTCCCTGCTCCCGGAAAAGTCCAGGCGCTGGCGCGAGACCCTCAAGCGGCTTGAGGATCGCCGCGCCAAGGCCGCTCTGAAGGAAGCGCGCAGGTAAACGCGCCGTTTCACGCCATCTCTCGCCAACAAAAAAGAGGCCCACGCTGTGTGTGGGCCTCTTTTGCTGACGGGTATAGCATTTTCGGATTTTCTGTGGACCGAAAACTGGCACTCAAGTGGCTTTTTCCTCAAGAAAAATCCACCCTGCACGCCCCTCAAAAAGTCTACGTGTATTCCGAAAATGCTCTAGAAAAACGACCCGGAACTGCGTCGTCCCTTCTATTCCTTCTTGGGCTCCTCTTTGGGCTTGGCCGGTGTCTTCGCGGGCGGCTTTGGAGAGGGCTTGGTCGCAGGCGTGGCAGCGGGCTTCGCTGGGGGTGGAGGCGCCGGTTTGGTCGCAGGCGTAACGGTCGTCTTTGCCGGAGCTGGAGGTGTGGGCTTCGCAGGCGGTGTGACGGCAGTCTTTGCCGGGGCCGGAGGAGCGCTCTTGGCTGGTGGTGCAGCTTCAGTCTTTGCCGGAGTGGGTGGTGTGCTCTTCGCCGGTGGTGCAGCTTCAGTCTTTGCCGGAGTCGCAGGGGTGCTCTTTGCCGGTGGTGTGGCGGCAGTCTTGGCCGGAGTTACGGGCATGCTCTTCGCCGGCGGCGGAACCGGCGCCTTGGCGACGGCCGCGGTCTTGGTCGTTGCGGTTTTGGCAGCGGCTTGTACCTCGGGCGGTGCCTGAGCCTTGGCCAGCTCCGTCACCGGCCTGGGCGGTGGAGGCTTGAAGCCCG
>Ga0302320_10030429_pt1 | contig 10286 bp, 6 predicted proteins | sample Bog_T0_3_FD_202130 | JGI IMG/M metagenome (GOLD analysis project Ga0302320, IMG submission 202130) | Peat permafrost microbial communities from Stordalen Mire near Abisko, Sweden - Bog_T0_3 | ecosystem: Environmental > Terrestrial > Soil > Wetlands > Peat | place: Sweden: Abisko, Stordalen Mire... | reverse complement strand
TGGTGGAAAGTCCAGCCCGAAGGCGCGGCCCATCAAGGCGAAGTAGAGATGGCCGGGCGGCCTGAAGTTATCCGTGGCGAAGAGCGGCGTGATCAGCCCTTTGAGAAAGTCGGCCGCTGGAAGAAGGGGCGCCCAATCCAGATTTGACAGTTCGTCGTCCTGGAAAAAGCCGTCGTAAGCGCGATAGTTCAGCGCGATGAAGGCGGCCACGAGGGCGACCGCGGCCGCCGCGAGCCGCAGCCTGCTGCCACGTTCCTTGCCTGCGAATTCCGCCACTCCCTGATTATGCATTCCTGGGCGTGGCGGGTCGCTATAATCGGCGTTTGCGGCCGGTCTCAATGAAAGCTGTCTGTCTACTGAGCGGAGGTCTGGATTCGGCCACTTGTCTGGCGTATTCGCGTAAGCACGGCTATGAGTCGTACGCGCTTTCTTTCGATTACGGGCAGAGGCATCGCGTGGAACTCGACGCCGCCTGTCGCGTGGCGGAAACGCTGGGCGCAGCCGCGCACCGCGTGGTGAAGATCGACCTGCGCGTGTTCGGCCACTCCGCTCTGACCGATGACATCGAGGTGCCCAAGGGCCGCGATGAAGCCGTCATGAACGCCGGCATCCCCGTCACCTACGTGCCGGCGCGCAACACGATTTTCCTCTCCTTCGCGCTGGCCTGGGCGGAAGTTTTGGAATCGAGCGATATTTTCATCGGAGTGAACGCGCTCGATTATTCGGGCTATCCCGATTGCCGTCCGGAATTCATCGAGGCTTTCGAACGCATGGCGAATCTGGCGACGAAGTCCGGCGTGGAAGGCCGCACGCGGGTGAAGATCCACACGCCGCTGATTCAGATGTCGAAGGCGCAGATTGTGCGGTTGGGTGCGGAACTCGGGGTGCCGTTTGGATTGACGCACAGTTGTTACGATCCGGATGCGGCGGGACGGCCGTGCGGCCAGTGCGATTCCTGCCTGCTCCGGGCCAGGGGTTTCCGCGAGGCCGGTCTCGTCGACCCGGCGTTATAAGCAATGAAGATCGCTGAGATCTTTTATTCCGTACAGGGCGAGGGGATGCTGGTTGGCGTGCCTTCCCTCTTCATCCGCACCAGCGGCTGCAATCTGCGCTGCTCGTGGTGCGATACGCCGTATACGTCGTGGAACCCGGAAGGCGAGGAGCTTTCGATCGCCGCCATTCTGGAGCGCGCGAATGGGTATAAGGCGGCTCGGCATGTGGTGTTGACAGGGGGCGAGCCGATGATCGCTCCCGGGATTGTGGAACTTTCGGAGCGCCTGCGCGCGCGCGGCATGCACATTACCATCGAAACCGCCGGGACGGTCTGGGCGCCGGTGGCCTGCGATTTGATGAGCATCAGCCCGAAGCTCTCAAATTCGACGCCGGAAGGAGTCTTCAAGGCTCAACACGAACGTTTGCGGTTACAGCCTGACGTTCTGCGGCGCCTGATGGCGGACTATGACTATCAGTTGAAGTTCGTCATGGCGCGGGAGGAAGATCTCAGCGAAGTGCAGTCCCTCGCTTCGGCAATCGGCGCGCCGGCGCATAAGATTGTTCTCATGCCGGAAGGAATCAGTGCCGATGTCCTCAATCGGCGCGGCGCCTGGATCGCAGAGTTGTGCAAGGAACACGGGTACCGGTTCAGCCCTCGCCTGCACGTGCATCTTTACGGCAATAAGCGCGGTACTTGAAAACTAACTCCGAGCCAACTCTGTTAACTTTCGTGTACGAGTAACATTCCGCCGCCCGGGTCCGATTTTCCGCAGTTAACACCAGCCTGTATAACCGAACTGTCAAGCCCTTGATTTATTTAGACAAATTGGGCGTAGCGCCACTAACCGAGCGGTGCAATGAACCGGTATTGTTAACCGATGGCCATCACCCACCACCAACCAGCCGCATTGAACGCATAGCCTCCGTGTCCCTATGATCGGGCTGTACCTGAAAAAGGGAAAAGACAAATGAAAAAGATATCGAAGTTAGTGGTTGGCTGGCTGGCGCTGACATTCGCCGCTACCGTAGTATGGGCGGGAAGCGAAAAGCTCTCGAGCGACCTGAACGGCCGGTCGAGCAATGTAGAGGTGATCGTGCAGTACAAAGTCACGCCGACGGAGGCTCATCATCAGAAAGTTGCCGCGCTGGGTGGAAAGCTGCACAGCAAGATGGACTTCATCAAAGGGGCGCATTATACGGTCCCGGCGTCCGCGTTGCAGACGCTGGCCAACGATCCGGACGTGGCTTATATAACTCCCGATCGGGCGATCCAGCCGTCCTTCGATCAGATTACCGACGGCACCGTTTACTCTAACGTGGTTAACTCGAGCGGCTATAACGGCGCAGGTGTCGGAGTAGCAATTATAGACAGCGGCATTGCCGATCTGCCCGATTTCCACAACGGCTCGACCGACCGCATCGTCTACCAGCAGTCCTTTATCGGGGGCACACCGGCGGATCAGTACGGGCACGGCACGCATGTGGCCGGCATTCTCGGCGGGAACGGCAACGGCACCGTGTACATCGGAATCGCACCGCAGGTCAACATCATCAACCTTCGCGTGCTGGATGTGAACGGCAACGGCACGGACTCAAATGTGATCGCTGCGATCCAGACTGCTATTTCGCTGCAAAGCCAATACAACATACGAGTGATCAACCTGTCGCTGGGCCGCCCGGTCTACGAAGCCGCTGCGCTGGACCCGCTCGATCAGGCCGTGGAAGCCGCCTGGAACGCCGGTATCACGGTGGTAGTGGCGGCTGGTAACCAGGGACGCAACAACACGGCGAACACGGAAGGTTATGGCACCATCGGCGCGCCCGGCAACGATCCTTACGTGATCACCGTCGGCTGCGTGAAGGCCGAAGCAACCACGGTGCGCACGGACGATCTGATCGCCAGCTACAGTTCGAAGGGACCCACGCTGTACGACCATTACGTGAAGCCCGACCTGATTGCGCCGGGCAACCTGGTAGTTTCCACTTTGCCCGCGGGTATGACTCTGTCCAATCTCTATCCGGCAAATCGCGTCACGGGTAACTACTTTACGCTGAGCGGCACCAGCATGGCTACCCCGGTGGTGGCCGCCGCGGCTGCCATGGCCTATCAGGCAGATCCGTATATCACGCCCGACCAGGTGAAAGCGATTCTGATGGCGACCTCGTCGAAGAATAACTTCCCCACCAGCAGCGTGGCGGTGGATCCGGTTACCCATCTCAGCTACACCAGCTACTACGACATTTTCACCATTGGCGCCGGCGAAGTGAATCTGGAAGCGGCCAGTCAACTCAGTTCGCTCCCGTCGGGTTCGGCGAAATCGCCGTCCGTGACGTATAACTCATCTACAGGCAAGGTGACGCTGCAGGGCGTTAGCGGCTCGAATGTGGTTTGGGGATCGAACGTGGTCTGGGGATCGAATGTGGTCTGGGGCAGCAGCGTCTTGCTGGCCAACAACGTAGTCTGGGGATCGAATGTAGTGTGGGGTACCAGTTCCATGACGGGTTTCAACGTTGTATGGGGCAGCAACGTAGTGTGGGGCACGACGTCGACCGAGGCTTCGGAGAGCATGGGCGTCGCTGTCGATGGTGAACAGTAAGGGCTTCCGGAAGGCCGGGGCGCTAACCGTGGATAACTGTTGTGAGAAGCCGATTAATGACACACTTACTAGTGTGAATGGATAAAGAGACCCAAGTCATGAGTTCCATGAACATGCCGGGGAAAGCCATCGCCTACTGGTGGATGGTGGTACTTACCGGCCTTCTGTCCTACGCGATGGTTCTCCATACCATGGAGTTCCACGGCGCGGACCTGAGGCGGCTGGCACTCTATATATTCGCCGCCATGGTAGCTTCGGGACTGAAGATTCGTCTGCCCGGGTTACTGGTCACGCTGTCGATGAACTATGTGGTCGTCATCGCTTCGCTGCTGAGCATGAATGCGAGCGCAGGCATCATTGTGGGTTTCGCGAGCGCTATCGGGCAATGCTGTATCTACGCCACGCGGAGGCCGCGCTGGTTCCAGGTAGTCTTCAGTACCTCCGCGATGGTTTTGCCCATTCTGATGGCGGACGGAGCTCTGCATTCGCGCTTTTTGGCCTTGGCGGATCCGACCGGGTGCCTGGGGCTGATGGGCGCGTCGCTGGCATACTTCTTCATGAACACGGTCATCGTGGCGGGCATAATCAGCTTCACTACCGGGAGGCGTCTTTTCCCGACGTGGCGCGATTCCTATCTGTGGACATCCCCGCAATACCTCGTCGGGGGGGGCATTGCGGGCGCGATACATCTTCTGCAGGCGAAGGTCGGGTGGCCGGCCCTGATCATGGGTATTCCAGCCCTTTACCTCGTGTACCGGTCCTACAGTATCTATCTCGGACGCGTCGAGGAACAGCAAAAGCACATCCTGGATATGGCAGGATTACACCTTCGGACCATCGAAACGCTCGCGCTGGCCATCGACGCCAAAGACGATACTACGGCGGCGCACCTGCGCCGCGTGCAGGTCTACGCTTCGGAAATCGGCAAGGAGCTGAATCTTTCCGAGTTGGAAATGCAAGCCCTGGAAGCGGCGGCACTGCTGCACGATGTGGGCAAGCTGGCGGTTCCCGAGTACATCATTTCCAAACCCGGCAAGCTGACTCCGGATGAGTTCGAGAAGATGAAAGTGCATCCGGTAGTGGGTGCGGAGATCCTGGAGCGCGTCCATTTTCCCTACCCGGTTGTTCCCATCGTGCGCTCGCATCACGAAAAGTACGACGGGACCGGCTACCCCGATGGACTGGCCGGCGAGGAGATACCCATCGGCGCACGCATTCTCTCCGCGGTTGATTGCCTCGATGCGCTGGCTTCCAACCGGCAGTATCGAACGGCTCTGCCTCTCGAAGAAGCCATGCGGATCGTCAGAAGCGAATCCGGCAAGAGTTACGATCCCCGCATTGTAGCCATACTCGACCGGCGCTTCCGCGAACTGGAACAGAAAGCCAAGGCGGTGGAAGGTACGGAAGTGGTCAGGTTATCGTCGAATGTAAAAGTAGAGCGCGGCCTCGCTCCGGCGACCGGGTTTGCCCCGGCGGCGCCTGCTTTCGAAACGCCGGCCCGCAACAACTTCAGCCTGGCAATTTCGGGCGCGCGCCGCGAATTTCAGCTGCTGATCGAAGTTACCAACGATCTGGGCAGTTCTCTCAGCCTCGAAGAGACGCTGGCACTGCTGGCCGTCCGCCTCGACAAAATTATTGCGCACGATGCCATCGCGATCTACATCATGCAGGGCGATAAATTAGTGCCCCGTTTTGTGAAGGGGGAGAGCTTCCGCCTGTTTTCGTCGCTCGAGATTCCCCTGGGTCATGGGCTCTCCGGTTGGGTGGCCGAGAACGATTTGCCTGTGGTTAACGGCAATCCCTCGGTCGAGCCGGGTTACCTCAACGACCCGCGTCTGGTAACGCCTCTGCGCTCGGCCATTTCCGTGCCGCTGCGAGCGCGCGACCGCGTGGTGGGCGTGCTGACTCTCTATCATCTGCAGGCGGAAGCTTTCAGCTCAGACCACCGGCGCATCCTGCTGGCTATTTCACCGAAAGCCGGTCTGGCTATAGAGAATTCACTATGCTTTGAACGAGCCACCAGCGCGGCCGATACCGACGAATTGACCGGTCTGCGCAATGCCCGCTCGCTCTTCAGCCAGCTCGAACATGAGGTGTCCAACAGTTCGCGCAGGGTTGGGACTTTCGCCGTAATCGTCATGGATCTGGATGGTTTCAAGAAGGCCAACGACGAGTACGGGCATCTGGCGGGCAATCGCGTCCTGCAGGCGGTGGCAAACGCACTGCGGGCTAATTGCCGCGCCGGAGATTTCATCGCTCGTCTGGGCGGCGACGAATTCGTCGTGATCATGCCGGAGGCGGGACCGTGCGTGGCGGAAGTACTCACCAAGCTGGATCGGATCGGCAGCCGGATTTCCGCCGACGCGCAGTGCGATGCCCAGATCAGCATCAGCGCCGGAGTGTCGCGCTATCCGGAAGACGGAGCCGATGCCGAAACGCTCCTCGAGAAAGCCGATGAGCGGATGTACGACGCCAAGCGCCGTAAGAAGCTTTTGCTTGTGGCATAATCTAGCGGCGGTCACGCGGCTATCAGCCGGATCCCTTACAGGTTTGAGCCGCCCAACGCGGCTGACAGCCGCACGTCCGGGGAAAACGCCAGTCCGCTGCGGACCACACGATATACTGTGCGTTTGATTTGGAGAACCTCGAATTGGGCATAGCCACGCACACCCTCGTCTCGCCGTCCGACGCGCCGGCGCTGAATTTCGATCGCGAAAGTCTTGAAGATATCGGTTACATGACCTGCATGACCCTGGTGCTGCTGGGCAATTATGCGCAGACCGGGCACTTCGGTGGGCCATTGGCGTACACGCCTTACAACGTGGCGGCGCATCTGGCCGGGCCGGAACTGGGCGGCATGCGGTTCGACTACCGGCGCCCCAAGCATCCTTATTGCGATAAGTTCATGCTGGCGGGCGGACATAATGTCCCCACCGGCTACGCGCTGTGGATGATCATGGGCCAGGCGCTGGAGCGTAAATATAAGCTGACTGGTAACAAGCGCTATTACGTGGATCCGAACGTCGCCATTCTGCCCATCGACGCTTTGGGATTCCGGCGCGGCGCGGGAGCTCTCCATTCATTACTGCAGGATCAGGGCCTCGAAGACCATCCTCTTTTCCAGCAGGCCAAAGCGCGCGGCATCAAAGCGCTGGCTGGACACGCCGAGAGCGTCGATGTCACTAACGACGTGAACGGCGGACCTTCCGGAGTAGGTATCGCAACGGCGGGCGGTAAGGCCGCTTTCTGGGATATGGTCGGCGCGCCGGACTCCCTGAAGGTCATCGCACTCGAAGGCGAATTTGCCATGACGGAGGGCCACGCGCAGGAACTCAAGACGCAGGCCCTGGCGATGCAGGTCGGCAAGCGGTTGCGCATTTTGCTTTCCGAGAATAACGCCGGTATCGACGACGTGCTGTTGGGCGGCGTGATTGCCGGCAAGTATCGCGATTACGATCTGGTCCAGCAATGGACTTCCTACGGCTGGAACGTTTTCACTCTCGAAAACGGCAACGATTACGCGCAGGTGGTCTCGGTGCTCAAGACCATGGAGGATTGGGACCCGACCGACCGCCGTCCCATGATTGTCATCGGCAGGACCACTAAGGGCTATTGGCCCCGCGCCGTCAATGGCAAGATTCCGGGGCATGGCAATCAGCTGGTCAGTTATCAAAGCCATCCTTATGGGATGAAGATGAACTCGGATTACTTCGTCGCGCTGGCGAAGACGTTCGAGGAGCACTACGGGGTGGAATTCTCCGGTATTCGACAGGGCGCGGTGACGGACCCCCGCGAGCGGCTGATCCAGTTCAAGACCAACATCGACGTAGTGATGTCGCTGCTCGATCGCAACGGTCTGGGGGATTGGCTGGCCGACCGGCTGGTGGAAATCGGCGATTCGATCAAAGACGAGTTGCCCATGCATTTCGATGCGAAGGCAGATCCGTTTCTCGACGACCGCCTCAAGGTGGCGAATCTCCCGGTGGAACCGCAGATACTCACGGCCACCAATCGGCTTTCGGGCGCCGAGAAACAAGTTGCAGTCACGCTGTTCCGCAAGCCGGGCGAGATGGCCGGCACGCGCCGCGGGATTTCGGAAATCATCAAGTGGATGAATTACGTCACCGACAACCGCTTCATCACGCTGGCGGCCGATCTTTCGGAATCGATCAATGTGGAGCACGGCAGCATCTGGGGCCACTACGATCCCGAGACCAATCCGCTGGGCACGCGTATCAAAGCATCGATTCAGGAAGCCGGCAATGTGGCGACGGCCATTGGGTTGGTGGGGCAGAGCGTGAGTGTCGACCCTCAGGCGTTTTCGGGATTATGGGCGCTCAGCGGAACTTACGGAGCCTTCACTCCGCTGATGTATACTCCGGCGCGCGTGTGGAGCCAGCAGAGCCAGGACAGCAAGTTCCGCATGGGCGTGCTGCACATTCTGGCGGGACATTCGGGGCCGGAGACGGCTGCCGACGGACGTACGCACTTCGGCATCTTCGCTACTCAGGTGTGGAAGCTGTTTCCCCGCGGCCAGACGATTCACCTGAACTTCTGGGATTACAACGATGTGGCGGCGGGGTATTTTGCGGCGGCGGAAATTGCCGCACGCGACCCCAAAGTGGGCATCATTTCGATCGAAGTGGCGCGCCCGGATTTCCCCGTGGCCGACAGAAATCAGTTCGCCGACAAAGACCTGAAGGCGGCCGCCAAGGGGTTGTATGTGATTCGCGATTTCGCGCCCGGCCCACGGCATGGGTACGTGATCGCGCAGGGCTCCAGCTCGACGGTGAATCTGGTGAGGCAGATACCGCGCCTTGAAGAAGCCGGTGTCAATGTTAAGGTAATCTCGGCGATCAGCGAAGAACTGTTCGACAGACAGCCGGAGCAGTATCGCCATTCCGTGTTGCCTCCCGAAGCGTACTACGACGCCATGGTGGTGAGCACAGGGACGCGCCGCATGTGGCCGATCCGCGATCTGGGCCCGATGACCGATGCCTTCTCGCTGACCTCGGATTGGGATAACCAGTGGCTCACCGGCGGTCTGGAACCGGAAGTGATCGCGGAGGCGCACCTGGATCAGGCGTCGATTTTCGCCGGGATTCAGCGCTTCGCGCAGGCGCGGGAAGAACGCTTGGGGCGGCAGCGGGCGTTACTCGAGGCTCTGAAGTAAGAGTGGACGCTCTAAACTAAGGCACGCCCGACCAATCGGGGTTGCCACCGTGGGCGAGCGTGCGTCAAACTGAAGATGCGCCTTGAGTGGGCGCGCCATGCCGGACTATTGCACCTGCGGTACACAACTGGTCGAGAACGCAAGCTTCTGTCATCGCTGCGGGCGGCCCACGTCTGAAGCTGAGATCGTTGAAACTCCTGCTCCCACTCCTCCGCGGCCACCGACGCTGCAGGAGAAGCTGGCGCAAATTCCCGTAAGCTTCAGCAATCCTATCGCGCTGCGCGTGGCGTTTCTAATGTCGCTCGCGACCATGCTGCTGGAAATGATTCCGGTGCTGGGCCTGCTTTCTTTCCTGTGGTGGCTGGCAGCAGGGTGGGGGGCGGTGCAGATCTACCGGCGGATCACCGGTTTGTCGCTCAGTGTCTCGGCCGGTGCGCGGCTTGGCTCCATCACGGGCGTTCTGGCGTTTGTGGGGACCGTGCTGCTCGTTACGCTTCAGATGGTTTTCGTGGGGAAGCAATTTTTCGACGAGATGATCCAGCAGGACCCGCGTATGAAGCAGGTGATCGCGGACCCGGCCATGCTGGCAACGGTATGTCTGGTGATGCTGGCGCTGGTCTTCAGCCTGGTGGTAGGAATCTGTGCGGCCGGTGGCGCGCTGGGCGCACGTTTCAGCGCGCGCAAAACGAGTTAGCCGGCGGGCGGTACCGTTTCGAGAGCGACACGGGCCGGCTGCTCGGTTTCGATCCGGCGGCCGAGCAACGCGTCGTAGCTTCGAAGAGCCTCGCGGGCGGATGAATCCCATCCAAAGCGGTGCTCGACGGTCTGGCGCGCCTGGCAGGCAATCGTCGCGCGCAGTTGCTCGTCGCGCAGCAGGCGTTCGATGGCGGTGGCGAAGGCAGGGCCGATTTCGCGCAGCAGAACTTCCGTCTCGTCGCGCAAGCCCAACCCCTGGCATCCGGAAGCCGTGCTGACGATGGCCCGACCGCACGCCATGGCTTCCATAACTTTAATATTGGTCCCCGCCGACAAGGGCAGCGGAATCGCTACCACGTCGCAGTCCCGATACGCGGCGCGTACATCGTCCACAAAACCCTGCACAACGATTCGCAAATCGGGCGCGAGCAGCGCGCTCTTACCCGCGAGGCGCGCGGCCCGTTCATGGTCGGGGCCGGCAATGACGTGCAGCTTCGCATCCGGACACGCACGCCAGAGCGAGGGCATGATAGTTTCTCGCAGCGCTTCGAACGCCAGCAGGTTCGGTAAGTGCCGGAAGGATCCGACAAACAGGACCGTGCTGCCGCGGCCCTGTCCGGGGGCAGGCTGAAATCGATCGAGATCCACACCGTTGGGTACCACGACGGTGCTCCGCGGTGGCGCGCCGAACTTTAGAGCTGTTTCCCGATCGCGTTCCGACATGGTCCATACGGCGTTCGAACATTGCAACGCTTCGCGCTCGAAAGCAAGCCACTGGAGATACTCGGTTTTGGCTTTGGGATCGGGTGAAAACTGCGCCAGCTGAT
>Ga0302320_10030428_pt1 | contig 10286 bp, 9 predicted proteins | sample Bog_T0_3_FD_202130 | JGI IMG/M metagenome (GOLD analysis project Ga0302320, IMG submission 202130) | Peat permafrost microbial communities from Stordalen Mire near Abisko, Sweden - Bog_T0_3 | ecosystem: Environmental > Terrestrial > Soil > Wetlands > Peat | place: Sweden: Abisko, Stordalen Mire... | reverse complement strand
CCACCGAACACATGACGGCAATCGAAAAGAATCCCGAAAGGATCAAATCGTTTTTCGAAGACCCGAAAATCGCCTATGCTGCATGACAGTATTTTGTTGCCGGATCAATAAAGGCGGGCAGCCCGGCGTCTACGGCACGCTCGGCACGCCTGCTGCCGGAAACATCCCCGGAGGCCGTGAGAGCGCTGCCACCTTCACCGACGAGAGTGGCAATCTTTGGCTCCTTGGCGGCCAAGGCTACGACGCCAACGGCATCCTCAGCTATCTCAACGACCTATGGGAGTTCAACCCCTCGACAAACGAATGGACCTGGGTGGGCGGAAGCAGCACAACCGGCAAAACGTACATCACCGGCCGGGTCGGCGTGTACGGGACGCTGGGCAAGCCTGCCGCCGGCAACATCCCCGGAGGCCGTGAAGAAGCCGCAGGCTGGGCCGACTCGAGCGGCCACTTCTGGCTGTTTGGCGGAGTTGGATTCGATTCCACAGACCTGCAGGGCAATCTCAACGACCTTTGGGAGTTCCTGCCCCAGGCGGCGCCGCCCACCTTCAGCGAGCCTGGCGCCATTTACACTTCCACCCAGACGGTCAGCCTCGCTGACGCAACCTCTGATGCCACCATCTACTACACGCTCGACGGCACCACTCCCACCAGCAGGTCCACAAAATATGCCACCGCGCTCTCCATCAGCAAAACCACCACCGTCAAGGCCATAGCCGAAGCAGCCGGCTCCCTCAACAGCGCCGTCGCCTCGGCCACCTACTCCATCCTCAAGGCGCAGACCATCGCCTTCACCCCGCCGGCCACCCCGGTCACCTACGGCTTCAAACCCATCACGCTTTCGGCATCGGCCACCTCGGGCCTGGCGGTCAAATTCAGCGTGGTTTCCGGCCCCGCCACGGTCAGCGGCAGCACACTCACCATCACCGGAGCCGGCACCGTCGTCGTAGCAGCCAATCAGTCCGGAAACGCAACCTTCGCCGCTGCTCCACAGGTCACGAAAAGCATCACGGTCAACAAGGCCAAGCTGACCGTCACGGCCAACAACCTGTCCATGAAGAAAGGCGCAACCGTCCCCGCGTTGACTTACTTGATCACCGGGTTTGTCAACAGCGATACGCAAGCCAAGGCGACGACGGGCCAACCCGCGCTCTCCACCACCGCAACCTCACAATCGGCCACCGGCTCCTATCCCATCACGGTCAAAGCCGGAACGCTGGCCGCCCCCAACTACACCCTCACCCTGGTCAACGGCACGCTCACCGTGACCAATTAAACTTGCAGCCGTCCCACCATCACGACCAAGGCTCTGCCAAACAGACACTCATCCCGGGCGGTGCGCAAGCGCCGCCCATCCATCCCGCATGGTCCACAATCGGAGCCCCCGGGCCCGGCCTCTCCGATCCCAGTGCAGAAGGCCCGCTCACTGTCCACTACGCCCTAACCCCTGCCTTCCTGCGCTACCATAAAGACAGCACTGAGGCCGCCCATGTTTGTCGTTATCTGGCAATTCGAAATCGCCGAGGAAAAAGTCCCCGCCTTTGAGGCCGCCTACAGTCCTGACGGAGCCTGGGCCCAGCTCTTCCGCACATCGCCCGACTACCGCGGCACTGAACTCCTCCGCGACGCCTACATCCCCGGTCTCTACCTCACCATTGACCGCTGGGCCAGCGAAGACGCCTTCCGCGCCTTCCGCAAAGACCACGACGCCGACTACGAGACCCTCGACCGAGCCTGCGACGCCCTCACCAGCCGCGAAACCCGCATCGGCGCTTATATCGTCTGATTCTGCCCCTCAAAACCCCGCCCCACACTTGCTACCCCTCAACTTTCCCCCTTTCTTCGCCATTTTCTGCTGTCATTGTCTCTCCAGCCCTGCTACAATCCCATCGAAATCAATTCCAAGCCGCCGCGCCGTTTCCTGCCAGGAAAGCAGAAGCCGCGCTGGTTGAGCACCCTGAGGAGCCACCCATGGCCATCGCTGACGACCGCACAAAAGCCGTAGAACTCGCCCTTGCTCAGATCGAAAAACAGTTCGGCAAGGGCTCCATCGTCCGCCTCGGCTCCAAAGAGGCGCTCGTGCCCATTGCCGTCATCTCCACCGGCTCCATCAGCTTCGACGCCGCCCTCGGCGTCGGCGGAATCCCCCGCGGCCGCGTCACTGAGATCTACGGCCCTGAGTCCTCCGGCAAAACCACCATCACCCTCCAGATCATCGCCGAAGCCCAGAAGGCGGGCGGCCTGGCCGCCTTCGTCGATGCCGAGCACGCCCTTGACCCAGCCTATGCCCGCAAGCTCGGCGTCGATATTGACAACCTCCTCGTCTCCCAGCCCGACTCCGGCGAGCAGGCCCTCGAAATCACTGAGGCCCTCGTCCGCTCCGGCGCCATTGATGTCCTCGTCGTTGACTCCGTCGCCGCACTCGTCCCCAAGGCCGAGCTCGACGGCGAAATGGGCGACTCCCACGTCGGCCTACAGGCCCGCCTCATGTCCCAGGCCCTCCGCAAGCTCACAGGCACCGTCTCCAAATCCCGCACTGCTCTGATCTTTATCAATCAAATCCGCGAGAAAATCGGAGTCATGTTCGGCAACCCTGAAACCACCACCGGTGGCCGCGCCCTCAAGTTCTACTCCTCCGTCCGCATCGATATCCGCCGCATCGCCGCCATCAAAGAGGGCGATGCCGTCACTGGCAACCGCACCAAGGTCAAAATCGTCAAGAACAAGGTCGCCGCTCCCTTCCGTGAAGCCGAGTTCGACATCCTCTACGGCGAGGGCATCAGCCGCGAGGGCGACGTCCTCGACCTCGCCGTCGCCAACAACATCGTTGAGAAATCCGGCGCATGGTACAGCTACTCCGGCGAGCGCATCGGCCAGGGCCGCGAAAATACCCGCGGCTTCCTCAAAGAAAACCGCGACCTCTTCGCCCGCATGGATGCCGAGCTCCGCAAAAAACTCAACATCGGCGCCCTCAAGGCTGAAGTCCCTGAGGTCCCCGCTACCGGCGCTGCTGAAGCCAAAGAAGCCGTCCGCCCCCGCAAAGGCGCCACCGCCTAGCCCCTTCCAGGCGTCATTGCCTTAACCTTCCCAAGTCGGTGCGGCTGCCCTCGGGCAGCCGCATTTTTTCCTTCTCCCGCCCCCTCCCCGGTGCTACGTTCACCTCAAGGCTTGCTCGCTCGCCCATCCCGCGAACGTCCATCTCTCCGTGCGCACCCGTCTGATAAGGAGCAGTCTCCATGCCGGACCCCAAAACCACCAATCGACTCACTGCCTGGCTCCCCATCGTCATGTCCCTCACCTCCCTCGCCCTCGTCATCCAGGGCCACATCCAATTCGGCTCCCATCCCCCCAAGGACGAAGGGTGGCAGGCCCACATCTTCCAGTTCCTCATGGGCGCTCAACTGCCCATCATCGCCCTCTTCGTCCTCAACCACCGCTGGAATTTCAAAAAACACCTCCCCATCTTTGCTGCCCAGGTCTTCCTCTTTCTCCTCGCTCTCGCCGCCTTGCGGTACTTTGCCCTCTAGCCGCTGCTAGAATCCCTTTGAGACGCGCATGACCGTGAGAGCCATCTATCCCGGCACCTTTGACCCGCCCACCAACGGCCATGTTGACCTCATCCAGCGCGGCGCAAAGCTCTTTCAGCACCTCACCGTCGCCATCCTCAACAATCCCGTCAAGAATCCCCTCTTCACCGTCGAAGAGCGCGTCGAAATGCTCCAGGAGGTCACTGTCCCCCTCGGCAACGTATCCGTCGCCACCTTCGACGGCCTCATGGTCGAGTTCGCCCGCCAGCACGGCGCTACCGCCGTCCTCCGCGGCATCCGAGCCATCTCTGATTACGAGTACGAGTTCCAGATGGCCCTCATGAACCGCCGCCTCGCCCCCGAAATCGAAACCGTCTTCCTCCAGCCCGCCGGCCGCTACTCCTTTGTCAGCTCCCGCATGGTCAAAGAGGTCTTCAGCTTTGGCGGCGACGTCACCGGCCTCGTCCCCCCCAACGTCCTCAAGCGCCTCCGCACCCGCATCACCCAAAGCTAGCCCTCGCCAGGCGCCCGCCGACCCATTCCGCCCCCATTCCCGTCGAACTATAATGAACCGTAACTCCCCTTCGCCCAACCACCGAACGGTCCATGCTGAACGGCCTTCGCCGGGGTTCGAGCACTGAGGCCTGCCTCCGCATGAACAACGACGAACTCATCCTGCTCACCGGCGCCACCGGCTTCCTCGGCGTCCAACTGGTCCGCGAACTCCTCGAGCGCCAGCCCAACGCCCGCCTCGCCCTCCTCATCCGCGATCGCGTCGGCAAAACCGGCCGGCAGCGCGCCGATGCCATCGTTCCCCCAGCCCACCGCTCCCGCGTCCAGGTCTACTCCGGTGACGTGAGCCAGCCCAACTGCGGCCTCGACCCTGAAGCCCTGGCGCGCCTCTCCGCCGAAACCACCCGCGTAATCCACTCCGCCGCCACCGTCCGCTTCGATCACTCCCTCGATGAGGCTCGCCAAACCAACGTTGAAGGCACTCGCCGCCTGCTCGACTTTGCCGCCAGCGCGCGAAATCTGCGCAGCTTCACCTACGTCGGCACCGCCTACGTTGCCGGCGAGCGCTCCGATCTCGTCCTCGAGAGCGAACTAGCCGTCGGCCAGGCATATCGCAACACCTACGAGCAAAGCAAAGCCGAAGCCGAAGCCCTCGTCCGCTCCCGGCTCGCCACCTTGCCCGGCGTCATTCTGCGCCCCAGCATCATCGTCGGCGACTCCCGCACCGGCGTCACATCCAGCTTCAAAATGATGTACTGGCCGCTCAAAATCTATGCCCGCCGCCTCTGGCGCACCGTGCCCGGCTACCCCGACGCCGTGCTCGATATCGTCCCCGTCGATTACGTCGCCGCCTCCGTAGCCCGCCTTGCCTTTGACCCCGCAGCGCTCGGCCAAACCGTTCATCTCTGCGCCGGCCCCAGCTCCAGCGCCACCATTCAACAGGTAGCCCAGAGCGCCCGCGAGTACTTCAACGCCCCCGAGCCGCGTTACGTAAATCCCCGCCTCTTCTTCGCCGCCATCCGTCCCCTGCTCTGGCTCGCCCTATGGGGGAAGAAGCGCCGCGTCCTCCGCGACGGCCGCGCCTATCGCGACTACTTCACCATGAAGATGCAGTTTGATACCACCAATGCCCAGCGCCTCCTCGAGCCCGCCGGCCTCTGCCCGCCCCCCGTGCTCGACTACCTTGACCGCCTCTTCCACTACTGCATCGCCAGCGACTGGGGCCGCAAGCCGGTCTCTGCCTCATGAATCTTGTTCGCCGCTTTCAACTCGCGCGCGACCCCAGCGTCACCGTCGCCAACCTCATCGACGAACTCGTCCGCCGCAAGGGCGATTGTGAAGTCTCCGTCGCAGCCGACGGCTCCTTCCACCTCAGCCATCTGCACGCCCATGTGCGCTCCATCGACGCGTTTCTCCGCCGCGCCGTCGCCCTCAAGCCCGGCCAGCCCGTCGCAATCTACCGCACCAACACCCGCGAGTCCTTCCACTGGTTTCTCGCCATCATCCGCGCCGGCGGCATTGCCGTTCCGCTCAACCCCATGCTTTCCCTCTCTGAGGTGCGCCGCATCCTCACCGAAAGCGGCACAGAAATCCTGGTAACCGACAAGGCAGTCTTCCAGCGCAACATCGTCCAGCGCCACGCTCTCCCTGTCCGCGTCTGGATTCAAGCCGACAATGAGCCCGATACGCTCGAAGGCTTCCTCCGCGAATCCAGCGGGAGCCCCTCGTTTCCGCCCGTTGTCATCGACCCGTCCGCCACCGTCGCCATCTTCCACACATCCGGAACCAGCGGCTTCCCCAAGGGCGCGGCCCTCTCCAGCAAAGCTCTGCTCGGCGCGCGCTCATCCACCGTGCTCGCCGGCCTCATCCTCGGCCCGCGTGACCTCGCCCTCATCGCCTTACCCTGGTCCCACATCATGGCCGTCAGCATCGCCATCTACGGCCTCATGGCCGGCATCCGTGGCTGCTTTCTTGATCGCTTTGACGTGGCCGCCGCCCTCCAGCTCGTCGAGCGCTTCCGCATCACCGCCTTCGTTGGTGTCCCGGCCATGTTCGCCCAACTCGTCAACAGCAATCCCGATCCGGCCCGTCTGCGCAGTGTGCGCGTCTGGCTCTCCGCCAGCGACCACCTCCCCCCTGAAGTCGGAAAATCCCTCCACACCTACGGCGCGCTCCTCCGCCTGCCGGGGAGCCGCCGCATTCCCCCTGTGCTGCTCAACGGCTACGGCATGGTCGAACTCGGCGGACTCGCCATGATGGGCATCGAGTTTTCCCTCGCGCCGGGCAGCGGCGAACTGCACTTTCCCGTTCCGCCCTTCCGCATCCGCGTCGTCGATGAAGATGGCCGCCCCGTCCCAGCAGGCGTCACCGGCGAGTGCCAGATTCGCCGCCGCGGCTTCGCCCCCCACTATTGGAAAGACAAAGACAGCGATCTGCTCACCGGCGATGGCTGGCTCCGCACCGGCGACCTCGCCAACCGCAACCGCCTCGGCCTCATCCGCCTCGTCGGCCGCATGAAAGACGTCATCAAGTCCGGTGGCTACTCGGTTTACCTGCGCGAAATCGAAGAGGCCGTCTTATCTCATCCGTCGGTAGCCCACGCCGCAGCATTCGGGCTACCCCACAGTGAGAAAGGCGAAATCCCCGCCGCCGCCGTTGAACTCCACGCGGGCTCACAAGCCACTGAATCCGACTTGCTCGAATGGTGCCGCAACCATCTTGCCGCCTATAAAGCGCCGCGCCGGATCTGGGTCCTCGAACCCGGCGCCCTGCCGCGCAATCACAATGGCAAATTGCTGCGCCGGGTCCTCAGCGAACAATTCTCCGCCGAGATCATCTAAGCGCGATCGCGACAGCCCGCACACCCCCATGAGCCACTAGGTCTCCGACTGCTTGTTCGTGTACCAACATGGGTGCCCCACCCTCGGCGCGCCTTTGTTTTGCGGCTGGGGTGGGAGACCTCAGCCCTCCATCGAACCGGCGAAATCACACGGTCGGGCCCCTAGTCGTGCCGCAGCGCCTCCACCGGAGAAAGCTTCGCCCCCCGCCAAGCAGGCAGCGCCCCGGCCAGCAACCCGGCAAGAATCGCAATCCCCAGCGCCTCTGCCAGCAGCGGCCCAGGAATCGACGTCGACACGATGCTCGCCGTCTGCGGCAGCGTCGCCAGCACGCGCAGCGCGCCCCAGCCCACCGCCACGCCCAGCAATCCCCCGCCCAGCCCCAGCACCACCGCCTCCAGTTGGATCAGCGCCAGCACATGCCAGCGCGTCCAGCCCAGCGCCCGCAAAATGCCGATCTCGCGCGTCCTCTCAAACACTGACATTGCCATCGTGTTCGCAATCCCCAGTACCCCGATCAGCAGCGCGATCCCCGAGGTACCCCATGCCGAAGCATGCGCCAGCCGCACAAACTGGTTGTTGCTCGCTCGCTCTGCCGCCGGCACCGCCCGCAGCCCCGGCAGCGCCGCCTCAATCGCCGCCTGTGCGCGCTTCAGATACTCGTCCGGCGCCTCACCCGCCGGCACGGGCCGCAGCCGCACATGAATCGTTGAAACCTTCCCCTGCAGGCTGCCAAGCAGTTGCATCTGGTCCAGCGGCATAATCACCGCGCCCGCCTCCAGCGCTGACCCACCGTGATAAATAGCGCACACCGTGAAAGGCGTACCCTGAATCTCCAGCGTGTCGCCCGGCTTCTTCTTCAGGTTCTCCGCCAGCAGGTCGCCCAGCATCACCTCCGCCTGCCCATCGCGAAACGGCTTGCCCGCAACCATCTCCAGCGACGCTAACTCGAACGAATCCGCCTTCCAGCCATACGCCAGCGCATTCACGTCCTGCGTCAGATCCATCACGTTGTAGATCATCGGAGCCGCCTGTGCCACCATCGGCAGCGCCTTGATCTTGTCCACCGCCGACTCGTCCACTGACGTGCTGAGAAACGTCTGCTGAATCACCGCGATATCGATCCCGCTGCTCGAGTAGAGTCGCAGCCAGCCCTGCTCAAAAGCTCGCGAGAAACCCACCAGCCCCACAAACGCCCCAATCGCCATGCCGATTCCGCAGAGCGTCAGCAGCGTCCTCAACCGCCGCCGCCTGAGGTTCTTCCACACAAATCCCGTGAATGTCAGTTGAGAGGCCATAAGGTCCGATTGGATCCTCGCATTTTCAGATTTGCAAAACGGAGTCCCAGTTTATTCGGCGCCAACCGCGGTGTCCACTCAGAAACAAATTGGCTTGAGCAGCTTGAGGGGCCGAAGCCAAGGCCGCCGCCGCAAAAGGCCAAACTTCCTCGCCTGAGCCTCCGCAATCAAGCCGAAAACCGCCTCCTCCTTTGCGGCTGGCGCGAAATCTGTAAAATGAAAGCATTATGACCGTCGCCAGTTCTGCTAAAGTCTTTGCCGATCGCATCGGCCGCATTGAAGTCTCCGCAACCATGGCCGTCGCCGCTGAGGCTGCCAAGCTCCGCGCCGGGGGCGCCAACCTGGTCGATTTCGGCGCCGGCGAGCCCCACTTTCCCACCCCCCGCCACATCAAAGATGCCGCCATCGCCGCTATTGATGCCAACTTCACCCGCTACACCGTCGTACCCGGCATCCCTGACGTGCGCAAAGCCATCGTCGATCGCCACGCCACTGACTTTGGCTCCGACTACGGCATTAACGAGGCCATCTTCACCACCGGCGGCAAGCTCGCCCTCTTCAACACCATCCAGATCCTCGTCGATCACGGCGATGAGGTCATCCTCCCCGTCCCTTACTGGGTCAGCTTCAAAGACATCATCCAGTACGCCGGAGGCAAGGTCGTCTTCCTTGAAACCAGCGAGGCTGAGAACTTCCGCATCACCGCCGACGCCATTGAGAAGGCCATCACCCCGCGCACCAAAGCCATCATCCTCAACTCGCCTTCCAACCCCGCCGGCTCCGTCGTCTCGGCTGAGGACCTCGAGCGCATCGTCCACCTCGCCCACGATCGCGGCATCTACCTGCTGCTCGACGAGTGCTACGTCTATCTCAACTACGCCGGCAAACCGGTCTCCGGCGGCTCGTTCACCTGGGCCAAAGAGCACATCGTCGTCCTCGGCTCGCTCTCCAAAACCTACTCCATGACCGGCTGGCGCGCCGGCTTTGCCCTCGCCTCCAAGCCTGTCGTCGCCAACCTCAGCAAGCTCCAGTCCCAGTCCACATCCAACGCCGCCAGCATGGTCCAGAAGGCCGCCATCGCCGCCCTCGCCGGCCCACAGGAGTGCGTCTCGGAGTTCCGCGCCGAGTTCATTGACCTGCGCGACTACATGCTTGCCAAGCTGGCTCAGATCCCCGGCGTCACCTGCACCAAACCCGAGGGCGCCTTCTACGTCTACCCCAACATCGGCGCCTACCTGGGCAAAGGCGGCATCAAGACAGCCACAGAACTGGCCACCCGCCTCCTCCACGAGGCCCACGTCGTCACGGTTCCCGGCGAAGCCTTCGGCACCGCCGAGCATATCCGCATCTCTTACCCCGTCACCAAGCAGAACATCGACGAGGGCACCCGCCGCATCGCAGAGTTCCTCGTCAAGCTGGCTTAGTTTCGGGCGGCTGGGCCGGGCAACTCAATCCGGCCCCGGTTCCCGCAAACCGGCCGCATCGCACCCGGCGCTCGCGCATTGCAACTCGGCTGGCCGAGCCCCGTCCCTCCCGCTTTTCAGCACTTGAGACGCACCTTTGCAAAAAAGGTGCTGTAAGCACTGTGCAAACAACCCGCTCGTCGAGTAGGATGTCACTTCAATGTCTAAGTCGGTCGATTTCCGCCCTGTGATACTTGCCGGAGGCAGCGGTACCCGCTTCTGGCCCCGCTCCCGTCGCGCCCGCGCCAAGCAGGTTCTCGCCCTTGATGGCGAGCGCTCTATGATCCAGCAGACAGTCGAGCGCCTCAAGCCGCTGGCCTCGCTCGGCTCAACCTGGGTCATCACCAACGAATACCTCGCCCAGGAGATCGCCGATCAGCTCCCCGGCCTGCCCGCCGCCCAGATCGTTCAGGAGCCCGTCGCCCGCAACACCGCACCCGCCTGCGGCCTCGCCGCCTTCCTCATTGAAAAGCAGAATCCCGATGCAGTCCTCGGTATCTTCCCGTCAGACCACGTCATCTCCGACGAGCCCCGCTTCCTCCGCGCCCTCCAGAAAGGCATCGCCCTCGCCGCCGAAGGCGACAGCATGGTCGTCCTCGGCATCGAGCCCACCCGCGCTGAAACCGGCTACGGCTACATCGAAACCGG
>Ga0302320_10030426_pt1 | contig 10286 bp, 9 predicted proteins | sample Bog_T0_3_FD_202130 | JGI IMG/M metagenome (GOLD analysis project Ga0302320, IMG submission 202130) | Peat permafrost microbial communities from Stordalen Mire near Abisko, Sweden - Bog_T0_3 | ecosystem: Environmental > Terrestrial > Soil > Wetlands > Peat | place: Sweden: Abisko, Stordalen Mire... | reverse complement strand
TGATCAAATGGCACATGGGACAGCCGCACCAATGACTGTTCTTTCCGGGTGACCCATTCGCCGCCTGATTCCTCGGCCCGAAAATTCCGCACGTCGGCAAAATCTCCGAACTGCGAGGCTACCCGAGCAGTGGAGGTATCACGGGTGGGCTTGAAATTGCTCAATAGAATTCCGTCTGAACATAGGTCGTCAAGCCCACCGTGGGTGCTGCGGCAGGTCACCAACCGGCTGCCTTTTTCGGTGAACCAGTTGTCGTTGACGTAGTGGTTGTCCAGGCTAATGAGGATGGTGGCCGGATTCAAAGCCCCGCGAGTGAGGCCGCGGACGATTCGCTCCGGCGCCAAGGGGTAATAATTGGTCATGGTTGCCGCCATCCAAACATCGGCAGTGGCAAAACCATCAGCATCGAGCTGGTGGTTCCGGCCCAACGTTTCCACAACGGAACGATAATTTATGGGGTCGCCATTCTGGCAGGCGTAGCGGTAGGAATTTTGCTCCGGATGCCATTGAATTTCGGCCCGTTCGCCCTTTGCATTCATCACAAGAAAATGATTCGTATGATCCGCAACGGTTGCAGTGACCAGATCCACACCTTTGAGCTGGCAAAGGAGTTGAGCCAGCTTTTCAGTTTCGCTTGGGGCACAGTGAAGTTCCACCCACGATTCGATGCCGACGACCGGCAGGACAACGTCCTTGGGGCCGGCGATGGTCGTGCCGACGTGGTAACCGGCCCGTTCCAGGAACGCCGCATCCTGAACCCGGATGCCACGGCCGGCGTGGTTGTGGCCATGATCGGAGAGAATCACAATTTCCAGGTCGCGCCCTGCCCGGGCCTTGTACCGGGCGCGCATTTTCTGGAGCCGGCCATCCAACTCGCAGAGCAAGCCCAAGATATCCCGGTCCAAATGCTGGGAATCATCCGAGGCGCGCATATAAACGTAGTAATTGTTTCGCTGGCTGGTGGTCTTCCAAAAAATTTCAATTCCACCTTTCATTTCCCCGCGAAAGGTTCGCGCGGCATACAGGTAGCCCATGGCGCGCAAGAACCCATTTTGCAGCTGCCAGTCCATTTGGCGCTCGTGTTCCATGGTGGTGGTGACCCCATTGATGGAGATGATCGAATTCACGGCCGCGCTATAATATGTGCGTTGATACCCGGGCAGCGGGCGGTCACCGAAAATATCGGTCCAAGCCACGTCGCTGGCGGAGGGAAAGGTCGAAATCATCCGGCTGACCGGATAGTAGCCCTCTTCAGCGGTAAAAGCGTGAAGCTTGGTCGTCCGCCCAAAAAAATTCGTCCGGGTGATGCCGGCCTGCAACGCCTGCATATCCCGGTAGGCAATACCATCCAGGGCCAGCACAAAGCGCGAGGGCAGCGCCACAGCCGTGGCCGTTTCAGCCAATAGGGCAAGCAGGACGAGAAAGGAAACTCGCCTCCAATTTTTCCAACCTCCTTTTGCCCGGCCAATCGTCGAAACCAAAATCATCGTGCTAAATATTTAACCCAAGGACCGCGATGTGTCCTGTAAAAATGCGTTTTTTCACCGAACAACCCACTTCCCGGCTTGCGTGCTGCGCTGGATAATGCAAGATTATTCGTTCAGCGCGGCTTAAAATGGACAACATAACTGAAATCAAACAAAACATTAGAAAACTGATGGTGGAAAACCTCATGCTCCAGATCAGCCCCGAGGAAATCGGAGACGACCAGCCGTTGTTTGGTCCAGGCAGTGTCGGTTTGGATTCCGTTGACGCGCTGCAACTCGTGGTGGCTCTCGACAAGGCGTACGGATTAAAAATCGCCGATCCCGAAGCCGCGAAAAAAATTCTCGAAAATGTAAATTCCATTGCCGCTGCGGTGCTCAAACATCAATCAAACACCGGCACGTAAGTCTCAAAAACAAGTTTTGTTCAAATTGTCCTGTCCGGTCCGTGATGTTTCTTTGACCCCGTTTTAACTCAGCCGCATGGGCATCACGACGTACAGAAACGGTCCGTTTATTTTCACCACGCCGGGGCTTAATTCATCAATTAACTCAATAAACACTTCGTCTTCCGTCAATGAACCGAGCGGATCTATGAGGTAACGCGGATTAAAAGCGATGGCGAATTCCTTGCCTTTGTAATTTATCGCCATGGTTTCGCGCGCCTCGCCCACTTCTGGAGAATTGGCGGTGATGGTGAGATTGTTGCGGCCAAAGGCCAGTTTGACGGAGTTGGCCTTCTCGCTGGTCATAATTTCCGCCCGCCGGAGCGCCTGTTGAAACTCCTCCCGGCCGAGGGAAATGCGTTCTTTCGCTTCGCCGGGAATCACCTGCCGGTAATTGGGATAATTGCCTTCTATCAGCTTGGTAATCAGCAGCACGGAAAAACCGTTTTCATTGTGGAGCGAAAAAGAGGCCTGATTTTCCCCGAACTTTATTTCAACAGTTCCCTTGTCCTGCAGCAAACGCGTCAGCTCGTTGACCGCCTTGGCCGGCACGATGAATTCGCCGCTGCTCTTTTCGGAAACGTCCACCTCCTCATCCACGAGCGCCAGGCGGCGACCGTCGGTGGCGACAAATGTCATTTTCCCGTCTTTGAGACTGATAAAGATGCCGTTTAGAACATAGCGCGATTCATCGGTGGAAACCGCAAAAGACGTTTTTCTGAGCATTGATTTAATCGTCTCTTGGGAGAGGGTCACCTTCTTGTCATCCTTGAATTTTGGCAGCGGCGGAAACTCGTCTGCTCCGAGACCATGAATTTTAAAAAATGAGGAGCCGCTGCGAATGCTGGCGACGTTTTTTTCATCCGTTTCGATTTCGACGTCGCCATTCAATTCGCGCACAATGCCGAAGAGTTTTTTTACCGGCAGGGTCGTTGCGCCTGGTTTTGTTACTTTTGCCTCAACTTTGCACGCGACGGTAACGTCCAAATCCGTCGCGGTAATTTCCAAGTGACTGCCCTCGGCGCGCAATAGTACATTTGAAAGAATCGGCAGAGTCGTGCGCGTGCTGACAACATTTTGCACGGACTGGAGGCCAGCGATGATCTGGTCTTTGGTGATTGTGAGGTTCATGCGCGTTTAATATGTCTTTCTTTTATAAAAAAACTATCCGTATTAAGGCCGGTGAACAAGCCTAACAACTCTCAAAGCGTAATCCTGCCCGGAGAGAAAGGTATATGACACCGGCGACAACTTCAAGGTATCCGGGTCAGACAAAATGAAAAGCCAAAGTTGTACGCAGTGTGCACAGTTCATTCACAAACGATTCGCATCCAATCAGCCGTGTTGTGCGCGGCGGACGACCTCCGGCAAAATGGAACAAACAAAATCAACTTCGTTTTCTGTCGAATCACGACCCAAAGAGAAACGGACCAGAGAATTGGCCGAATGTTTTCTGCCAGTGGCCAAAATAACATGGCTGGGCTCCAGAGAACCAGCGGAGCAGGCGGAGCCGCTCGATGCGCAAACGCCTTCCATATCCAGCCCGGCCATGAGAGCAATTCCATCGGATCCTTTTACTGTGAAAGCAACGGTGTTGGAAAGAGAACCTTGGAGCGGAGAAACAATCTCACAACCGGAAATGTCAGAAATGCAGGAAATCAGCCGGTTAATGTGAGGTTTTAACGCAACGGCATTGAAGACGGGAGGCTTAACAAATTTTTCAAGAGCGGCAACCAGTCCAATGATGGCAGCCAAATTTTCGGTGCCAGCCCGGCGTTCATTTTCATGGCCGCCGCCAAACACGATCGGGTCAGGGTGCAAGGGAGATTTAATAAACAGCAAGCCGGCGCCCTTGGGCCCGTGGAACTTGTGGGGACAGAGAGAAACAAGGTCGGCGTTAAACTGAAAAAGATTTTCAAATGGCTCCTTGCCAAACCATTGCATGGCATCCGTGTGAAAAATGATTTTACGCTCCCGGCAGGCCTTCCCCAGATCGGCCACAGGCTGCAGGGTGCCAATTTCATTATTTGCGGCCATGACGGAAACGAGAATGGTATCGGGCCGGATTGACGATTGGAGATCGGCCACCGAAACGCGCCCTTCTGAATTGACCGGCAACCGGGAGACAGAGAAACCCTCGTGTTTTTCGAGATAATCGAAACATTGCAGCACGGCATGATGCTCAACGGCGGAAGTAATCAGGTGTCGGCCGCGGGCCTTGAGCGCCCGGGCGGTGCCAAAAATGGCGAGATTATTGGCCTCGGTGCCGCCACCGGTGAAAATGATTTCGCTGGGTTTGGCGCCGAGGAAACTGGCGGAGCGGTCGCGGGCGTCGTCCAGCAAGGCGCGGGCTTTTCGGCCCACATGGTGGACCGAAGACGGATTGCCCCAGATTTCCCCTAAAAAGGGCAACATCGCCTCACTCACGCCGGGATCCAAGGGCGTGGTGGCGTTGTAATCGAAATAAATCGTGCGCGGCATTTGCAAAATTCGATTTACGATTTACGATTTACGGGCATCGTTCAAAGCGAAAGCCATCGTAAATTGAAAATCGAACAGCGTAAATGGAAACACGGGTAAAAATATGCGGCATCACCAGCGCGACAGACGGCTTGGATGCCGCCGAGGCTGGTGCGGACATGATCGGGTTGATGTTTTATGAACACAGCCCGCGGCATGTCACCCTGGCTCGGGCGGTGGAGATCGCCCGGGCGCTGCCACCGCTGGTGGTGCGCGTGGGCGTGTTCGCCAATCCAGACGAGGCGATTGTGACGCGGGCGATTGCCGAATGCGGCCTGGGCCTGCTGCAATTTCATGGTGACGAAACGTCCGATTTCTGCACGAAGTTCGGCGTGATGAGCATGAAAGCGCTGCGGGTGCGGGACGGGGAATCCCTGGCGCAATTGGAACATTATCACACCGACGCCTTTTTGCTGGATGCCTGTTCCAAGAACGGACTGGGCGGCACGGGCGAAATATTCAATTGGGACCTGGCGGTGGCCGCACAGAAGTTCGGCCGGCCCATTTTCCTTGCCGGCGGCTTGACGCCTGAAAACGTGGCGTCCGCGGTGCTGAAAGTGCGGCCCTTTGCCGTGGACGTTTCCAGCGGCGTGGAGTCGGTGCCGGGAAAAAAAGACGCAGTCAAGGTCCGGGCATTTATCGCCGCGGCCAAGGGGGCGGGCGAAGCCGCATGAAAAAAGAAAAAATGCGTTGTCCTTGGCCCACGGATGACCTTTATATCCGGTATCACGACGAGGAATGGGGCGTGCCGGTCCACGATGACCGGTTGTTGTTTGAATACCTCATTTTGGAAGGCGCACAAGCGGGCCTGAGCTGGCATACGGTATTGAAGAAACGGGAGAATTATCGCGCCGCCTTCGATAATTTCGAGGCTGAGAAAATCGCGCGTTACGGCGATAAAGAAATTGCAGCGCTGCTGAACAACGCCGGCATCATCCGCAACCGGTTGAAAATTCACGCGACCATTCAGAATGCCCGGGCGGTGCTAAACGTTCGCGAGGAATTCGGCAGTTTTGATGCGTATCTCTGGCGGTTTGTAGACGGCAGTCCACTCATCAATCAGCGCAAAAGCATGCGGGAAGTTCCGCCGCGCACCAAAATTTCTGACGCGCTTAGCAAGGATTTGCTCCAGCGGGGATTTAAGTTTGCCGGCTCGACGATTTGTTATGCGAACATGCAGGCCGTCGGCATGGTCAATGATCATTTGGTGACCTGTTTCCGGCACCGGGAACTTGTCAAAAAGATATGAAACGGATCGCGGTTTATTGCGGATCAAACAAAGGTGTCCGCCCTGAATACGCTGCGGCGGCCGCACAACTGGGTGTACTCCTGGCGCGGGAAAAAATCGAACTGGTCTATGGCGGGGGCATGGTGGGGCTGATGGGAATTGTGGCGGACGCGGTCTTGAAGGAAGGGGGCCATGTCATTGGAGTGATTCCGGAAAAGCTGGTTATCAAGGAAGTCGTGCATGAGAAACTGCCGGACCTGCGGGTGGTGAAAACCATGCATGAGCGCAAGGCCCTGATGGCGGAGCTGGCGGACGGATTCATAGCGCTGCCCGGCGGCTACGGCACCTTGGAAGAGTTTTTCGAGGTGCTTACGTGGGGCCAATTGGGCTGGCATCGAAAACCGTTCGGCCTGCTGGATGTGGCGGGGTTCTACGGGCGGCTGCATGATTTTCTCGATCACGCCCGGAACGAAGGTTTTCTGCGAGCGCAGCATCGCGCGTTGGCGCTGGTGGAGGACAGCGCGGAAAAAATGCTGGCGCGGATGCGAAATTTCCGCCCGGTGGCGGAAGCAAAATGGGCAAAGTGACGGCAGCCGCATACAACAATTAATGCAATATAAAAAGCAAAAAATGGTATTCCGTCCGGCAAGGCATGTGATAGTGTCTGCTCATAGAAATCATGAAAATCTCAGTTCCATGCGAGATTCAACCGGGCGAGACCCGGGCTCCTCTGACGCCGGACAGCATTGCGAAATTGGTCAAGCTGGGCGCGCAGGTTGAAGTCCAGGCCGGCGTCGGCGTTGCCGCCGGGTTCCCGGATGAAGCCTACACCAAAGCCGGCGCGACCGTCACCAGCGACCGCAAGGCGCTGATCAGTTCGGGCGACATCGTGTTGCGGCTGAGGAAGCCGCCGGTTGAGGAAATCGCGCTGCTCAAGCCGGGTTCCATCCACGCGAGCTTGCTGGATCCGTTCAACGAAAAGGAGCTTGTGCAGAAGTTCGCCGAACGCGGCATCAGCTCCATCAGCATGGAATTCATTCCCCGCACGACTCGCGCGCAGAAAATGGACGTTTTGTCCTCGCAGGCCAACCTCGCCGGCTATGAGGCGGTCATTCTCGCGGCACGTTACGCAAACAAGATTTTTCCCATGATGACCACGGCGGCGGGGACGATCCTGCCGTCGAAGGTATTTATTATTGGTGTGGGTGTGGCGGGTTTGCAGGCAATCGCCACGGCCAAACGGCTCGGCGCCAAGGTGACCGCTTATGACACCCGGCCAATTGTTGAGGAACAGGTGAAATCGCTTGGTGCGCAGTTCTTGAAGATTGATATCGGTGAAACCGGCCAGACGAAGGACGGCTATGCCAAGGCGCTGACGGAAGAACAGATCCAAAAACAGCGCGATGCCATGAAAAAAACCTGCGGCGACAGTGACGTGGTCATTACCACGGCGCAGGTGTTTGGCCGGAAAGCGCCGATCCTGGTGACGGCGGAAATGCTGAATGCCATGAAGCCCGGCAGCGTGGTGGTGGACCTTGCGGTCGAATCGGGCGGCAATGTCGAAGGCGTTGTGTACGATAAAGTCACCGACCGCAACGGCGTGAAAATTATCGGCATAGCGAATCTGCCGGGCCGTGCGCCGCTGCACGCCAGCCAGGTTTATGCGGCCAATCTCGTGGCGCTGGTGGAGGAATTCTGGGACAAGAAAGAAAAAACTTTCGTGCTCAAACTCGATGACGAAATCATCAAGGGCTGTCTCGTGACCCATGGCGGCAAAATTGTGAACGAAAAACTCCTGCCCAAAACCAGTTAAAATTTTATGGAACCCAACATTCCCAATATTATTTTCATATTCGTCCTCGCGATTTTTGTCGGCATTGAGGTCATTTCCAAGGTGCCTTCGATGTTGCATACGCCGTTGATGTCCGGCACGAACGCGATTCACGGCATTATTTTGTTCGGCGGCATTTTGGTTTTGGCGGATGCGGCCACCCCGCTGGCGCGCACGCTCGGGTTCGTCGCGGTGGTTTTTGGCTCCGCCAATGTTTTCGGCGGTTTCATGGTGACGGACCGGATGCTGCAAATGTTCAAGAAAAAGAAAAAATGAGCTCGACCATCGCGTACATCATCATCGGGGTTTCTGTTTTATTCATCATCGGCATCAAGCTGCTGGCGTCGCCGAAGTCGGCCCGGATTGGTAACCTGATAGCGGCCGGAGGCATGCTGATCGCTTTGCTGACGTTGCATAAACCCAGCGGCGATTATGTCTGGTCGCAAGAGTGGACTTTTAACTACACGCTGATCGCCATCGGCACGGTCATCGGCCTCATCATCGGCGCGGTCGGCGCGTATCGGGTGAAGATGACCGCGATGCCGCAGATGGTTGCGCTGTTCAACGGCCTTGGCGGCGGCGCGGCGGCGCTCGTGGCCACGCTGGAATTCCTTCGTGGCGCGCATAGTCTCGAAGGGATCAACGCCTTTATTGCTGGCTCAATGCTGTTTGCCACTCTCATCGGCTCGCTTTCTTTTTCTGGCAGCGCGATTGCCTATCTGAAACTGGAGGGAAAATTTGAAAAGCCGCATACGTTCCCCGGCCAAAACATTCTGAACGGCCTGATCTTGCTGGTGATTATCGGCCTGTGCGGTTTCCTGACGCTTAACGCTTCCAGCGGGAATGCCACAATGGCCTTCATCGTGATGTTCTGCCTGGCCTTGTTTTTCGGCATTGCGATGGTCATGCCTATTGGCGGCGCGGATATGCCGGTGGTTATTTCGCTGCTCAACTCGTTCACGGGCTTGGCGGTGGCGGCGGATGGATTTGCCATCAACAATCTGGCCATGGTGGTCGCGGGAACGCTGGTCGGTTCCTCCGGCACGCTGCTGACCTTGCTCATGTGCAAGGCCATGAACCGCCCGGTGACCAACGTTTTGTTCGGGGCTTTTGGTTCCAGCGGTGGCGCTGGTGCGGCGGCTGGCGCGGTGGCGGGCACGGTGAAGCCGATTCAAGCCGACGAAGCGGCCCTGCTTCTGGCCTATGCGCAACGCGTGGTCATCGTGCCTGGTTACGGTATGGCCGTGGCGCAGGCGCAACATCAGGTGCGCGAGCTGTCCGAAGAGCTTGGCAAACGCGGCGTGGAAGTGCAGTTTGCGATTCATCCGGTGGCCGGCCGCATGCCGGGCCACATGAACGTATTGCTGGCCGAGGCCAATGTGCCGTATGACCAGTTGATTGAAATGGAACAAATCAATCCCTCGATGGACCGCGTGGATGTTTGCCTGGTCATCGGCGCCAACGACGTGGTGAATCCTGCCGCGCGCGAGGATAAATCCAGCCCCATTTACGGCATGCCCATCATCGAGGCCGACCGCTGCAAGGCGACCATTGTAATGAAACGTTCGATGGCCGCAGGTTTCGCCGGCATCGAAAACCATCTGTTCTACAAAGACAATACGCGCATGCTCTTCGGTGACGCCAAGGCGTCGCTCAACGCGCTGGTGGCGGCGGTGAAGGCGGGTTGATTGGCATTCTTTGCAAAAAATCTAAGCAGTACATTGCAGGGAGCAGCGGCGGGATGGAGGAACGGAATTATTTTTAATTGTCCGGCTGGCGGTCTATCCTGTCCCCTGTGAAAGGCAGTAAAATTTCTCTGAATCGCCCGGCGGCCAACCCGCGTCATTGGCTGCTTGACCCTCAAATCATTTTCCTGAATCACGGTTCATTCGGGGCGTGTCCCAAGCTTGTCCTGGAAAGTCAAAATCAGTGGCGCCAGCGGATGGAGCGGCAACCGTTGCAGTTTTTGGTGCGGGAACTCGAGGCGCAGGTTGATGCCGCGCGGGAATTTCTCGCTCAATTCGTCGGCGCGAATCCGGATGATCTCGTTTTTGTACCCAACGCCACTTCCGGCGTGAACGCCGTGCTGCGTTCATTGAAATTCAAACCGGGCGACGAACTGCTGGTGACCAACCAAGAATATAACGCGACCCGCAATGCCTTGAATTTCGCGGTCGAACGTTCCGATGCCGGGGTTCGGGTCGTGACTGCGCGCCTTCCGTTTCCCTTTCTCAATGAGGATGATTTAACAGCGCCCATCCTAAAGGGTGTGACTTCGCGGACACGTCTGGTCGTGCTCGACCATGTCACGAGCCAGACGGGAATTGTTTTGCCGATTCAATCTTTGGTGACGGAGTTGGCGCGGCGCGGAGTGGATGTTTTGGTGGATGGGGCGCACGCGCCCGGAATGGTAGGATTGAACCTGAATCAACTTGGCGCTGCGTACTACACGGGCAACTGCCACAAGTGGCTGTGCGCCCCAAAGGGTTCCGCCTTTCTCCACGTGCGGCGCGACAAACAAAAATCCATCCGCCCGCTTACAATCAGTCACGGAGCCAATTCCAAGCGGAAAGACCGTTCACGGTTCCTGCTGGAATTCGGCTGGCAGGGGACATCGGATCCATCGGCTGCCTTGAGCGTGCCGGAGGCTGTGCGTTTCATCGGCTCACTGCTGCCGGGCGGCTGGCCGGAGGTCATGGCGCACAATCGCACGCTGGTGTTGGCGGCCAGAAAAATTCTTTGCGCAGCTTTGGAGATCGAGGAACCGTGTCCCGCAG
>Ga0302320_10030423_pt1 | contig 10287 bp, 4 predicted proteins | sample Bog_T0_3_FD_202130 | JGI IMG/M metagenome (GOLD analysis project Ga0302320, IMG submission 202130) | Peat permafrost microbial communities from Stordalen Mire near Abisko, Sweden - Bog_T0_3 | ecosystem: Environmental > Terrestrial > Soil > Wetlands > Peat | place: Sweden: Abisko, Stordalen Mire... | reverse complement strand
GCCCGTGAACGCCTTGCGCTCGGTACGCGAGTACTGCAGGCCCCACTGGATCTTGCCGTAGTTGCCGATATAGGGCTTGTACCAGAATCCCAGCGTGCCCTGTTCCATGAGCCGCGTGTTGCCGACACAAGCACCCTTGGCCGTCTCGCTGGTGCAGCCGGCATTGGAATACAGCGGATTGCCGTAGCCGTACGGGGTGATCGTTCCAGTACCGGAGGTCAGGTAATAAGGCTGCGCGCTGTCCTTCTCCTGCCCGGCGAACAAGTACACATCCAGTGCGGGGGTGGCATGCAGCGTAAGCCCGGCGAGCGCCTGAACTTCGCTGATGGGCCGGATATTGCCTTGTCCGTCGAAGGTGACATCGGCGAGCTGCGCGCTGCCATAGCGGCCGATCCCCTTGCCCGCCAGAGCCGACACTCGGAATTCGAGCAGGCCGGGGACCAAGGGCACGTTGAGCCCGGCGCCGAAGCCGCCGCCGCTGGCGTTCTGATTGGCGTAGTCCAGACGCTCGTAGAAGCTGCGGTACAAGCCGAGGGCCTCCAAATGAATGGTGCGATCGGCGATGGTGGGTTCATACGCGATTTTTGCGACCACGTCCGGGAGGCGATTCAGCGACAAAGTATTGGCTGAATTGAATTCAGCCCCGGCCGGCGCGTTGTAGGTCAGGATCACGGATTTCGGCAGAGCATTCGCCCCGGTGTAGAACGTGGTCTGCGGATTCTCGAGAGACACGGCCAGCCATAACTGCTTGTCGAAGTCCTTGGTGAGCCGAATCTGCGGCTGCCGAGTCCACGAGAAACCGGGAACGTACTGCGCGTCGATCACCGGCGGCGGTGCTTCGTTGCGCGGCGTGATGCCCTGGGTGTTCATGGTCACCAGCGACCAATTCTGACCCGCTAGCAGGTGCAAGCCGTAGTTGTCCCAATCGATCGTGCCGTACATATTGCGCACGCGCGGAGTGTAGGAGTTGCTCTCGTTGGAGTTGGCCGTCTGGGCCGCGCCCAAGAAATCGAACTCACCGTAGAATCCCAGATGCGTCTGCGGGTCGACGTCACCCTGGGCTAGAACCGAGAAGCGCGACTGGCGCGCCGTGAAGCGCAGTTCGCTGGTTTGACCCACCGAGCTATTGCTGTAGGGAATGGCGGCGAAGCTCGACCCGATGTCGGCTGCCTCATTGCGCGAACGATACACCGATTCGAAGGCGGCAAAGCCGCCGAGCGTCACGGTCACACCCTTGTAGTAGATCTTGTCGGTCTTGGGTCTGGCGGCGTCGACCGCGGTCTGCACCTGGGCCGGGATGGCGGCCACTTGTGCATTCGCGGCGGCGGCCTGCGCCTTGGCGGATGCGGCCTGCGATGTGGCTGCGTCCGCTTCCGACTTGGTTTGTTGGTCGGCGGCGGCCTGGCTGTCCAAGCGCTTCTGCAGGGCTTCTACCTGCGCTCGCAGCTCCTTGATCTGCCTCTGGGTCTCCTGATCGGAGGCGCTCGAGGCCTGTGCGGGTACGGCTGCCACGCTGATCAACGCCCCTAGGCTGGCGCCGGCGATCAATGCGGTGGCGGGCGATCTGTTGGCCGATCGTTTGGATTGCATCGTTTGGATTCCTTTAGAAGTTGACCAATAAACGTGAGAGCTGAACGGCCCCTTTATTGGCTCGGCATGTTCGCCGCGGAATGTTGCAGTTGCATGACACAGGCGGGTTTTGGCAGTGTTTTTTGCCTAGGCGGGGTGATTCCCCACGCATTTTCAGGCGCAGCGGTCGACTTCGTCGCGGCCACGCTACACAGCAGGGCGAACGGCTACTCGAAAATGCGCCGAAAGGCGGCGACGACGGCGGGTTGCGGTCGGCGGATGGCCGGCACCGCCTGGTAGTTCTGCCAACCCCCGCCCAGGCTCTTGTAGAGCTGTACGAACTGCTCGCCTTGGTCCACCTGCGCCTGCGCGTACTGCTCCTGCAGATCGTAGAATTGGCGCTCGGCGTCGACGACGTTGAGAAAGTCCGTGAGTCCGCGATTGTATCGAGCGGTGGACAAATCGACGGCACGCTGGCCGGCCAGCATCGCGGTACTCAATTTATCCATGCGCTGCTGCTGTGCTTGATAGGCATCGAGTGCCGTATCCACCTGCTGCACGGCCGTCAACAGGGTCTTGCGATAATTCACCAAGCTGGCGTGCGCCGCCAACCCGGCAATGTCGACTTGCGCGTCGAGCGCGCCGAAGTCGAGCAGCGGCCACACCGCTCCCGGCCCGAAGGACCAAATGTGCGTGTTTGTGCTCGGACTGGTCCCCCACCCCTGTCCCTGGCTGCCGATGGCTGCGCTCAACGTGACCTGCGGGAACAGGTCCGCGGTCGCCACCCCGATCCGGGCGGTGTTGGCAGCGAGTTCTCGTTCCGCCACTTGAATGTCGGGCCGGCGTTTCAAAAGATCCAGCGGCACACCGGGCGCGGTGGGTGCCGGCATGGTGGGAACGAGATCGGGTTTCGAGAGTTCCTCGACAATGGTCTGCGGATATTCGCCGACCAGCACGGCCAGCGTGTATTGCGCGGCGCTCACCGCAGCCTCCACCGGCGCTAGCTGCGCTTCCAGGGTCGCAAGTTCGCGAGTCGCGAGCGCCACATCGAGCTCATTGGTGATGCCGCGCTCGTAGCGGATATTGACGATGCGCAAAGACTCGCGCAGCACGTCGCTGGCCTTGTGCAGGATGCCGGCGCGAACCTGCAGGCCGCGCAGGTCGACATAGGCGCGCACCACGTCGGCGACCACGGTGGTCAGCACATCGTAGCGCGCCGCGCGCGCTCCTTCAGTGTCGTCGCGCGCCGCCTCGATCTGTCGCCGGAATTTTCCGAATAAGTCGAGTTCCCAGACGGCGTCGAATCCGGCGATCTTGTTGATGTGCTGCAGTCCCGCTCCATTGTCCGCGGACCTGAGCGCCTGATCAGCTCGCCCCTTGGTCAGATCGCTTCCCGTACCCCGTCCGGCCGCGGCGCTTGCAGCCACCGTCGGCAATGCGTCTCCCACCACCACCGCCTCGTAGGTACGCGCCTGCTGCAAACGGTCCAAGGCGATTTCAAGGTCGAGGTTCGACTTGACGGCCCGTTCGACCAGGGAGTCGAGTTCCTCGTCGTTCAAGGCGCGCCACCACGTCGCGAGATCCGGGGCGCCCGTCTGCGAGGCCGCGGCCGATTGCGCGGTTGCCGCCGCGGAATTCGCACCGGCCGGTGAGGCGAAAGCCGGGGGCAGATCAGATTTCGGCGCGCGGTAGCTGGGACCCACCGCGCAGGCGCTCACGCCGAATATCCATCCGACAACCACTAACCGGTGCGCTTTCATCATTCGGCCCTTCAGCGCTTCGCGCCCAAAGGCGTATCGGCGGCAGCCGATTTGCCGCCGCCATCCGCTTCATTGACGGAGACCGTTTGACCCGAAGCGATTTGGCTGCTGATGTTCAGCACCAGGCGGTCGCCCGGCTTCGCTCCCGAGGCCAGCTCCACCAGGCTGCCGTTGTCGCGGGCAATCGCGACGTCTTCGAATTCGATCTTGCCGTCCGCAGCCACTCGCGCCACTTGCGTCCCGCTGGCGCGGAATATCAACGCAGCGGCGGGAACTTCCACCAAGCCTCGGGGCGGCAGCTTGAACGCGATGTTCACGTACATCCCGGGCACCAGCGCGTGATTGGCGTTGGGCATGTCGACTTCCACTCGCATGGTCCGCGCCTGGGCGTTGATGGATTCGGCGGACCTGGCAATCTTGCCCGAGAAAACACCGCCGACGGCGCCGCTGGCGCGTATCTCGGCCGGCACGCCGGCATTCATCAATTCCCCCGCAGCGCTCTGCGGAACGTCCACGAAAACGCGCAAGGGATCCGTCTGCGCCATGTGATACAGGGGCGTGGTCGTCGATCCACTACCGGCCGTCACTAGATTGCCGACATCGATCTTGCGCTCCGTGATGGTCCCCGCGAAGGGAGCTTTCACTTGTTTGAATTCAGCCAGCGCGCTGTACTGATCCACCTTGGATTTATCCAACGCCACTTGTGCGACGGCTGCGTTCAGCCGGGCCTCGGCACTTTCATAGTCCGCTTTCTTGGATTCCCGCTCCTGGTCGGATACGACGCCTTTCGGCGAATCGCGCCAGCGCTCGTTGGTGGTCTTACTGAACTCCGCTTCCGCTTGCCGCGCTCCCACCTGGGCCTGCGAAGCCTTGAGCTGGGCCCGGGCCGCTTCCAACTCCGCGTCCAGCTCCGGAGTCTCGATGGTGGCGAGGACCTGACCCTTCTGCACATGGTCTCCGATGTCCACCACCCAGTTCGCCACATAGCCATTGACCCGCGCGTAGATCGTGGTCTCGTACCACGCTGCGGTCTCGCCGGGAAGCACCAAATCCTGACCCACCGTGGGGGCACGCGCGACGACCACGTCCACCGGCGGCGCCGCGGCAAAAGCGCTCTCGCCTGCTTTCGCGACCCCATGGGCGTGAATCAATCGCAGCACCACCACCACGAGAAAACATACCAACAAGATCGCCCCGGCCACCACCACCCCAAACTTGGTTCGCCGGCCCGTTTCGGCGGCGAAGTGCGTGGACACTTGATCGTGCTCGGCGCGCGATACCGCGTCGGGATATTCCGCGCGATTCGGATTTTCGCTCATCGGCGCCGTAGTGACGGGATGTTCTGGATCATGCGGTTGCATTGGCTGTACCTTTAACGTGCGAATCGGCGGCGAGCGGTTGGCGGCGCAACAACCGAAACATGACGGGCACGAAAATCAGAGTCGCAAACGTCGCGAACAACAAGCCGCCGATGACTGCCCGCCCCAACGGTGCGTTCTGCTCGCCGCCCTCGCCTATTCCCAGCGCCATCGGCACCATGCCGAGAATCATCGCGCCGGCCGTCATGAGCACAGGCCGCAGTCGTGTGTATCCGGCGTTGGTGGCCGCGCGCAACGCGTCATCTCCGGCAGCCATGCGTTGATTGGCGAAACTCACCACCAAAATGCTGTTCGCAGTCGTGAGGCCGATACACATGAGCGTGCCCATGAGCGCCGGCACGCTCATCGGGGTTTGCGACAAGAACAGCATCCACATCACGCCGGCCAGGGCAAACGGCACTGCCATCAACACGATTAGCGGATCGATCCAGCTCTGGAAATTCATGACCAGGAACAGATACACCAGAACGATGGCCAGCGCGATGCCGGTGAACAAGCCGTTGTAGCTCTCGCGCATGGTTTCGACCTGGCCGCTCAAGGTCACCGTCAGTGCCGACGCTGCGGGCGGACGATGTGCGTCGATCACCTTGTCGATATCCTGTGCAGCTCCGTATAGGTCGCGGCCCTGCACGTCCGCATGTACGTCGAACACAGGGCGGATGTTCAATTGCGAGGTCACCATCGGCACCGCCTCGCGGCCGAAGGAGGCCAGATTCATCAATAACTGTCCCGAATTCGCCCCGGCCCCCGCGGCCACCGGCATGGTTTCGAGATCCTGCGATGAGCCGATGCGATAGGTCGGGACCTGGACAACGAGCGGATAGCTCACGTTATTGCGTGGATCCACCCAGAAATTCGGCGCCGTCTGCGCACTCGAATTGGTGGCAACGAGGACGTTATCGGCCGCCTCCTGTTGAGTGACGCCTGTCTGGGTCGCCAGCGCGCGATCCATGTCCACGGTGAGCGAGGGCGCATTGGGCACCTGGAATACATGTGAATCCACCACGCCGGCAACGCCCGACACGGCGTGCGCAAGTTGCGATGCCAGGGTAAACGCAGCGCCTTGATCGGGTCCCGATATCCGGATATCGATGGGCGCCGGCTGGCCGAAGTTGAGGACCTGATCGACGATATCGGCCGGCTGGAAGAAGAACTGCAACTGCGCGAATCGCGCGGGCAATTCCCGGCGCAACATGGCGATTATTTTCGCGGTCGGGGCATGTTTCTTGGTCAGCGAAATCAATATCTCGCCATCCATGGGACCCACGGTGGCCGAATCGCTGAGCGCGATGTTGATGCCGCTGTAAGGCAATCCAATGTTGTCCAGCATCACGTCGATTTGATCGTTCCCGACCAGCTTGCGGATCCGGGCCTCGACCTCGGCAAAGTACTGCTGAGTCTTCTCCAGACGCGTTCCGGCGGGGGCCCTGACATGCAAACGCATCTGTCCCGCATCCACCTGCGGAAAGAAATCCCGTCCCAACAGCGGAAACAGCAGCGCAGAGACCACGATCAATACACCAAACGCCACCGCCGTCAGGCGCGCCTCCGACAGCGCCCATGACAGCGTATTGCGATAGTTCTCGCGAAATTTCTCGAATCCCCGCTCGAATCCCGCTTGAAATCTCACCAGGGAATTCTTGCGTGGCATCGACTTAGGATCCGGCGAGTGAGCGGACCCGGCGTCGAACTCATGCACGGCGCGGCGCATCAGGAAATTGAACAGCACCGGCACCATGGTGAAGGACAGCGCAAGGCTCGCCAGCAACGATCCGATGACCGACAGCGACAAAGGAGAAAACAGATACTTTGCCGTGCCTTGCAGCAAGAATACGGGAATGAATACGATGCATATGCAGAGCGTCGACAAGAAGGTCGGTATGGCCACTTCGTTGGCGCCGACCACGATCGCCTGGTGCAGCGGCTCTCGCATGGCCACGTGGCGCTCGATGTTTTCGATGACCACGGTGCCGTTGTCGACCAGGATTCCGATCGCCAACGCAAACCCACCCAGGGTCATGGTGTTCAGCGTCTGCCCGGTGAGGTTGATGAACAGGACGGCGGTGATGATGGACAGCGGAATCGCGGCGAGAATGATCAACGACAGGCGGACATTGCCCAGGAACAAGATGATGACCAGAGCCGTCAAGACGGCCGCCATGCCGGCGCTCAGAAGCACGCTGTGCAGCGCCGCTTTCACGAACACCGACTGATCGAACAGCGCCTTGATCGTCACATCCGGCGGCAGTGCTTTTTTGATGTCCCGCAGCGCCGCGCGCACGCCGTCGATGACCGCCAGCGTCGACACGCCGCCCGTCTTGCGTATGCTCATCAGCGCCCCGGGCGTGCCATCGACCGACACCGAATTGGTCTGCACCTGAAACCCATCGTGCACGTGAGCCACGTCGCGCATGAACACCGTTTTGCCGCCGACTTGCTTGATGGGAAAGGCATTGATGGTCGAGATGACGTCCGGCGAGTTGTTCATGGTCAGCGCGTAATCTTTGTCGCCGATTTTCACGTCGCCCGCCGGCAGAATGACGTTCTGCCGCTGCAGGGCCGAACTCACGTCCGAAGCAGACAGGCCGCGCGCCTGCAAGGCCTGCGAGTCCAGATCCGCCATGATCACCCGAGGCTTGCCGCCGTAGGGATACGGAACCTCGGCTCCGTGCACCACGGCCAGCGCCGGGCGAATGATGTTTTGCCCCAAGTCGTTGAGCTTGGTGTCGGGCAGGGATTTGCTCGACAGGCTGAGCTGAATGATGGGCACGTCGGTGGCCCCATAGCGAAGCACCAGCGGCGGCGTGATATTGGGAGGCATGTACTTGAGCACCGCCAGCGCGCTGCTGGCGAGCTGCGATACCGCGCGCGTCACGTCGGCCCCTTCGTGCAGATAGATTTTCTCGACCCCGACACCCTCGTAACTCACGGCCTCGATGCGCGATATGTCGTCCACCAAGGAAGCGAGCTGGCGCTGATGCAGAGTCAATATGCGGTTCTGGATGTCCTCGGCGCTCATGCCGTTGTACGTCCACACTACGGCAACCACCGGAATGTCGATTTCAGGAAAAATGTCGATGGGCATGCGCAGCGCGGCGCCGATTCCCATCAAGGAGATCAAAATCAGCATCGCGACCACGGTATACGGCCGTTTCAGCGCGGTTTCGACTACGGACATGGAAGGTCCTTCGGAGTCATGGGGACAATCTAGACCCGCGGGGCCGTATCGTCAGGAGCCGAAAGTCATGATTTCGCATGACCAAAGTCACTCCGTGGCAGTGACTTTAGTCACTAGTCACTTCTATGCGCACATCCGTGCGGTAGCGTACACCTCGCAGCTTGGTCACCCAGGACTCAATCGGCGCGGCGTTGTTTTCTGGAGAGAATCGCCAGTTCGGTCCTGGTATTGGCATGCAATTTCTCCATGATGCGACTCACATAGTTCTTGACAGTGCCCTCCGCCAGAAATAGCGTCTGGGCGATCTGCCGATTGCTCCTGCCTTCGGCGATGAGTTCCAGGATTTTCTCCTCCTTGTCGCTCAGAGACTCCGTGGCGAATGCCGCACCCTGGGACGGCGCGGTCGAGTCCGCGGACCGAGAAGCTTGGGCGTGCTCGCCGAATGGCTCGGACATCGACTGCCGCGCCAGACGCTGAAATTGATCCATGACTTTTCGTGCGATCTGGGGGGTCAGGTGCGATTCGCCCCGTCTCAGCGCGCGGATGGTTTCGAGCAATTCGTCCTCGGCCGCATCCTTGAGCAAGTAAGCATGTGCGCCCGCACGCACCGCTTCGAATACGGTTTCATCGTCGTCCAAGGTGGTCAACACCAGAATCTGGGCGCCCGGCAGCGCTCGCGTGATTTCGCGGGTCGCGGCTACCCCGCCTTTCACCGGCATGTGCAGATCCATCAGTACCACGTCGGGGCGCAGCAGCAGTGCGAGATCGACGGCTTCAACGCCATTGCTCGCCTGACCAACGACCTCCATATCCGGCTCCATGGCCAGCAACAGCGCCACACCGCGCCGCACCAGCGCCTGATCTTCGGCAATGACGACTCGAATTGCCGGCGCAGTAGCGCTCGCGTTGGGAGGATCCATGATTCGCACCTTAGGTGTAGTGTCCTGCGACAGCCATGATGCGGCTCATGCGGCGTAGTTTGGAAGTGACTTTCGTCACCTGTTAACGTGTCAGCATGGCCAACTCACCCAACTCAGCCGAGCGGCTGCCTGGCACCTGGGATATCGACCCGCGGCGCAGTCTGGCGGCCGGCGCGATTTGGCTGATCGTCGCATTGGCCGTGACATTTTCCATCGCCGCGGCGGCATGGGTCGGCAGCATTGCGCGGCAGAATGTTTTCGAGCAGCACATTCGCAGGCTGACGCTCGAAACCGACCAGCTCAGCACTGATTTCAGCCAGGCGCTCTCGTCGCGGCTCGACGCCGTTCGCGCGGCCCGGATCATTTTGCAGAACCCGGGCGTGGAAGGCCGTCCGAGCGGTCTCGCAGCCGTATTCGATGAATTGGAATCGGCCTACCCCGACCTCGATTGGATCGCCGTCGCGGACGCGAGCGGAGTCATCGTGAGCACGCAGGGCGACGTGCCGAAGGGCAGCCGGGTCGATTCCAGCCGCTGGTTCGCCGCCGGATTGCAGGGGCCGTGGCTGGGCATCGTGGACAATATCCCGCGATCGAGCCCGGCGGCGCACATCGCGGCGAGCATCGACGCGCCCGTACTCGGCGATATGGCGAGCCCGGTGCACGACAATGCGGGCCGCGTCGTTGGGGTCATCGCCGCTCACCTGCGCTGGCGGCGGCCACCGAACCACCCGCTGCGTCTGACCGACGAGCCCGACGCGCCCGGCACTCATGCGTATGTGCTCGACAGCCGCGGCATCGTGCTCATCGGGCCCGACGATATTCGCGGCCTGCCGTGGAACGGAGTGAGGCTCAACCAGCGACGCGCGATGCCGGCGGATTCTGCCGGCCCCGCGATGGCTGCGCTGCACTTTGAGCGCTTACCCAATGGTCAGGAGGTACTGGTCTCGCGAACGCCGTTGAGCCTCGGCGGGGGCGCGCCGCTGCCCGGCTGGCAAGTCCAATTATGCGAGCCCAACGAACGCGTGTATCAACGAGCAGACGCGGTGGCATTGAGAATTCTGTGGGTCTCGCTCGGTCTCGGTGCCGCCACGGTGTTGCTGGGAATCTTCGGGGCCCGCCACCTGACTCGGCGGCTGAAACGTCTGACCCATTCAGTGGCATCGGTGGGACGAAACGAAGCCGCCCGCATCGAAGTGCCGAGCGGACGGGACGAAGTGGCGCAGCTCGCGGGCGCCTTCGCCAAGATTCTGGACGATCTGCATCAAGAGCGTGGCGAGCTGAAGAGGCTCAGCAGCGAACTGGAGCGCAGAGTGGCCGTGAGGACACGCGAAGTGCAAAGGCTCGGGGAAGAATCCCGCTACGCCGCCATCGTGCGCGAGCGCCTGAAAATCGCTCGGGACCTGCACGACACGCTGGCACATTCGATGATGGCCATGCTGAGCGAAATTCGATTCCTTCGCAAGCTTCAGACCCACGATCCC
>Ga0302320_10030422_pt1 | contig 10287 bp, 13 predicted proteins | sample Bog_T0_3_FD_202130 | JGI IMG/M metagenome (GOLD analysis project Ga0302320, IMG submission 202130) | Peat permafrost microbial communities from Stordalen Mire near Abisko, Sweden - Bog_T0_3 | ecosystem: Environmental > Terrestrial > Soil > Wetlands > Peat | place: Sweden: Abisko, Stordalen Mire... | reverse complement strand
ATGACGGGGTCATCGAGAGCCACCCGGCCTTCAGCCGGGCGATGCGCGGGTAAATCGCAGGGCCGCCCCCTATATAAAGCGGCGGATACGGCTTCGTCACCGGCTTCGGCCAACTGTAGATCGGGTCAAACTCCACAAATTCCCCGTGGAATTCGGCCTTCTCCTGCGTCCAGATCTCAATCATCGCGCGCAGCCGCTCGTCAGACACGCGTCCGCGCACCGCAGGATCGACACCATGGTTGGCGATCTCTTCGCGCAACCAGCCCACGCCGACCCCGAAGCAGAATCGCCCCCCGGACACGAGATCAAGCGACGCAACCTCTTTGGCCGTCAGGATCGGGTCGCGTTGCGGGAGCAACGCGATGCCGGTGCCCAATACCAGTGTCTGAGTGGCGACCGCCGCCGCCGTCAACGCCACGAACGGATCCAGGGTGCGGTAGTACTTCGCTGGGATCGGGCCACCCATCGGATACGGAGTCTTCGCGTCGACGGGGATGTGGGAGTGCTCGGCGAGGAAGAGTGAGTCAAATCCGCGCTGCTCAAGTGCCTGGCCGAGCTCCACCGGGCCAATGCCGTCGTCGGTGACGAAGGTCAGAACACCGAATCGCATGCTCAACTTGCCGGGGCCTCACTTGCCTTGGTCCGGCGCGTCGCACCCCACAGCCCGACGCCGACGCCGACGACGGCGCCACCAAGGCCGATGATTTGTTGTGAGCGCCTCAGCTCGTGATGGACACTCAACCCGCCGAGCAGATCGGCGGCGTCGGCGCCACCGGAGGCCAGGAACCAGCCGCGGGTATTCTTGCCGCGCAGCCCCGCCGTCACCAGCAGCCCACCGATCAACGCGTCCCGGTATCCCATCGACCGCAACAGCAGTCGCGCCGTCGGCGTCGGCACTTCCGGATCTCCCCAGAGGCGGTTCGCACGCAGCGGGTCGACGAGAAACTGAACACCCGAGGCGAGTCGGATGCTGCCCGCAACGAGCGCGGCACGGTCGATCGGCATGGCCGCAGCCTAATACCGCCCATCAGTTGGCTGGGCACGCGTCCGCGATCTGTATCGAAGCCGGCCAAAATGCGATCATCAGCCCGAAGCCCCCGACGTCCCCGCCTGCCGGCAATACCCTTTCCAGCCGTGTCTGAACTAGCTGCGTCTGATCGGGATGAACCAGCGCCCAGACCAGTCCAATGGCCAGGTAGGGAATCGCGAGCCACATCGCCAACTCGATCAATGCCTCGATGCTGACCTGGTGGGCGAGCACGCGCCGAAGCGGAGCCATCGCCCGCTCAGCCCGGTCAATCCAGACGGACAAAACCGCACCCCCAAGCAGGGCAGAATTCCTGAAAGCCCGGACACGCCGGCTCCGAGCCATTTGATTCTCACACCTTTATCAACGGGTGCAAAGATAACTGCGAGGCGCAATCTCGACGAAGGACCACCGATGCTCACCAAGCTCCGTCAGCTTCTCAGCTACCAGTTGACCATCGCCGAACTGATGGGCATCGCGGTCATCCTCGGCACCCCGTATCTCATCGTCGGGATCATTTGGTCGTGCACCCACACCGAGCACCTCCGCCAGATGCAGGGTGCCGACCTGGTGGTCTCATTCCTGGGCTCGATAGTTTCCTGGCCGGTTCTGCTGTTTTCCAACGTCTGCATGACCTGAGGCGTCGCGCGACACGCTTTTGGGTGCTCTTTGACATCCGTCTGTACCCGTGTACCATTTTTTTCATCGGAAACATAGTTTTCGAAATCTGCCCTTCATTGCCTAGACGGGAGGGGCCGTGATCGACGCGCGCCCACAAGCGTGCAAGAACCCGCTGGCGTGGCTGACGCACTCGATCGCTGAGGCTGTCTTATCGGCCGCCCCACCGGCTTCACAAGACGTTGAGGTTTACCCGAACGCCAAATTCCTTTGGAGTCATCGTGATCCAGCAAACCTGGCGGAACTCGGGGCAGAACGGCTAACCTGGTGGGCAGGGGGCATCGAACGGGCGATGGACTTCCGCCGAAAATTCGGTGATGACCGCTTCGTCGACGTCTCCTTTGGCGACCTGCAGACCGATTCGGTGAGCATTGTCGCCAGAAGCTATGCGCAGCTTGGGCTTACGTTCAGCGATGCGGCGCACGCATACGGCCTTGCCGACTGTGGACTGACGCCAGGACACGTCCGCGAGGCGTTCAGTGAATATTCGGGCACGTACGATGCCTCGGCTTGAGGCGGGGAGGATCAGGGTTAACGAAATGGAAGCCGTCCATAGGGGCCGCCCCAAACTTGAACCGAATCCACAGATCCAGGAGGCAATCCTGGAGGCTGCACTTGCCATCGTGCGTGAAGGCGGGCTGGACGCGTTGTGTGTCGCCCAGGTGCTCGCCCGGACGCAACTGAGCACACGAGCGTTCTATCGACATTTCGACTCCAAAGAAAAGTTAGTCACGGCCATGTTCCTGGAAATCGCCCGTGCCGAGATGGAGCGGCTGAAAGAGAAAATGCATGGCCAGGGACCGGTTGGCGCTGTGGTTGCCTGGATCGAAGGGCGCCTGGATTTGGCCTTCGACCAACCGGTCGACGCCCGCGAATTGTCGCTCGAGGCGTACTCACAGATCTTTGCCTCACCCGAACTTTTCTCGCCCGCCTACGGCGAGGTTGTGCGCCCGCTGATCGAACAAATCGATCACGGGACGCGCCTGGGGCTTTTCGCCGACGGGGATCCGGTCGAGGAGGCAATGTCGATCCACGGCGTCGTGTGGGCGAACGTCGTACGCCAATGGGCGACAGGGACTTGCGACCCGGAAGACGTGCGGCAGCGGGCCCTACGCTTTTGCCTGCGCGGCCTGGGCGTCGCCGACAACGTAAGCGCTGCGCTCATCTGCGACAAGGAACCATCAGAGGGCGTGTGTCGGTGATGGCGCGACGCCGATCGCCTCGATCGACACATTTCTGATCTAAGGACAGCCCGTTCACAAGCTGAGCACAGATTGCTGGGATTTGCTTCGACGGACGCCAAGCGGTTGCCGAAACCATTAGCCTTATGCCTGGCACGCGCGCGGTTGGCGGGTTAGGAGTCGGCGATGGGTGACGCGACCGCGGATTCGCGGGAGGGTGAACAGTTCGGGCAGTACCTGCTGCGGCGGCTGGTGGGCCGCGGCGGCATGGGCGACGTCTACGAGGCTGAAGACACGGTGCGGGAACGGATCGTGGCGCTGAAGTTGATGTCTGAGACGCTGTCGGGCGATCCGGTCTTCCGCGCGCGCATGCAGCGCGAGGCCCGCACCGCGGGGCGGCTACAGGAACCGCACGTGGTGCCGATTCACGACTTCGGCGAGATCGACGGCCAGCTCTATGTGGATATGCGCCTGATAGACGGCTCGGACGTGGCCGGCATGTTGAGCCGCTATGGGGCAATGTCCCCGCCACGGGCGGTGGCGATCGTCCGCCAGATCGGCTCGGCGCTCGATGCCGCGCACATTGCCGGGGTGCTGCATCGCGACGTGAAGCCGGAGAACATTCTGGTCAGCTCGGATGACTTCGCTTATCTCGTCGATTTCGGGATCGCCAGCGCCACCACCGACGAAAAGCTGACGCAGATCGGCACCACGGTCGGCACCTTCAAATACATGGCTCCGGAGCGGTTCACCGACGCCGAAGTGACCTATCAGGCCGACATCTACGCATTGACCTGCGTGCTTTATGAGTGTTTGACGGGATCGCCGCCGTATCGCGGTGACCAGATCAGCGTGATGAGCGCACACCTGAACCAGGCGATCCCACGGGCCAGCACTCTGCGGCCTGGCATTCCGGTCGCCTTCGACCAGGTGATCGCCACCGGCATGGCCAAGAACCCCGCGGACCGCTACGCCACCTGCGGTGATCTGTCAGCGGCCGCCTTGGCCGCGCTGGCCTCACCCGATCGGGACCGGGCCACCGACATTTTGCAGCGCAGCCAGGTGTCGAGTCCGCCGGCCGCGTTCGCCGGGCCGCCGCCGGGTGGTTTTGCGCCGAATGCGCCGGGCAGCCACTCTGCGCCGCACGGGTGGCCCGCGCAATCGGCTCCCGTGCCGTACCCGACCGGATGGTCCGGCGCTTCGTGGGGTCAACCGCTGCTTCAGGCGCCCCCAAACAAGCGCAAGCCCTGGCTGTGGGTTGGCCTTGCCGGCGTCGTCGTGGCGGCGGTCGTGGGCGTGGCCGTCGTGGTCGCCCATCCGTGGCAGTCGTCCCGGTCGTCCCACTCGTCCCCGGCGGCACCACCACCACCGCCGCCGGACGCGGTTGCGCTCCGTGTCCTCGACGACGGTGTGTACATCGGTAGCTCGGTGGCACCGGTGACGATCGACATTTTCAACGAACCCATCTGCCCGCCGTGCGGCAGCTTCATCAGGTCGAATGCGAGCGATATCGCCACCGCGGTGAACAACAAGAAGCTCGCGGTGCGCTATCACCTGCTGAGCTTTCTCGACGACAAGTCGCACAGCAAGAACTACTCGACCCGCGCTGTAGCGGCTACCTACTGCGTCGCAGCGCAGAACAGCCCGAAGATCTACGACGACTTCTACTCCGGCTTGTTCGCCAGCGACTTCCAGCCCCCGGAGGGCGGTGCAGAAGATCGCACCGACAGCGAACTGGCGCAACTGGCCAAAACCGTCGGCGCCGACCCGACGGTGATCACCTGTATCAAGTCGGGAGATGACGTCGGCCTGGCCAGAGCGAAGATCACAGCCGGAAACGAGACGCTGGCCGGGCTCAACGCCAATGGCACGCCGTTCGTGTGGGACGGCTCCAAGGTGGTGAATTATCAGGACCCGGGCTGGCTCACGAAGCTGATCGGGTAACCAACGACAGCAGGCGCATCAGAGCAACGACCACGACTCCGACGACCAAACCGATCACCGCCGACACGGCGGTGTCGGCCAGCCAGGCCAGTACGGCACCCGCGGACTCCACAGCGTGCCCAACCACGCCCTCCAGCGTGTGCCAGCCCAGCTGATCGCTACCCGCCCGCAGGATGTGCCCGCCCACCCACAGCATCGCTAGCACTCCAACCGTGGAAAGCAGCGAAAGCAATTTCGGCATGGCGGCGACGAGGCCCCGGCCGACCTGCTGCCCGACTCGGGATGCGGTCGCGGTGAGGTACAGGCCTACGTCGTCCATCTTGACGATGACGGCAACGACGCCGTACACGGCAACCGTGAGGACCAGCGCGACCACGATGAGGATGACGAGCCGCGGCACAAACGGCTGGCTGGCTACCTCGCTGAGGGCAATCACCATGATCTCGGCCGACAAGATCAAGTCGGTCCGGATCGCCCCGGCCACCACCTCGTTCTCGGCGACAGGCTCGGCGTGGGCGTGCCGACCGCGGATGCTCCCCCAGAGCTTCTCGGCGCCTTCGTAACACAGGTACGTGGCACCGAGCATCAGGATCGGGGTCAGCAGCCGCGGCGCGAACTGACTGAGCAGCATTGCGGCGGGCAGGATCAACAGCAGCTTGTTGCGCAGGGAGCCGAACGCGATGCGTTTGATGATGGGCAACTCACGCTCGGCAGCGATCCCGTGCACGTATTGCGGCGTCACCGCGGTGTCGTCAATGACCACTCCGGCGGCCTTGGCGGTCGCGCGACCGGTCGCGGCGGCCAGCCGCGCCAGGACCGCGACGTCGTCCAGGAGTCCGAAAAGACCCGCGCTCATTTCGGGGGCGACGTCAGCCGGTCGTATCGGGGGTCGGAGCGGTCACGAGTGGACGTCCAGTACTTCGCGTCGTCACCGGGAAGGGTCGCGTCGGGCACCACTCGCCGGTATCGGAGCTTCCACCTGTCGTCGATGCGAAGGAAGTAGTCGATGTAGCGACCGAAGGACGCCATCGTCCGGCCGGCGGCTACCGCGTGCATCACGAAGAAGGTCTCGCCCCAGGCTTCGTCGCCCCGGACGTCGAACACCGACTGGCCGAGCAGATGATGCATCGCAGTCAGCGGACCGGAATCCGTGGACGCACAGATCATCTCGGCGAATCCACGACCCGACCCCTTGAATGCGCCGTGGTCGTCGTAGGACTCCTCGGCGTAGCAGTCGATGATCGCCTCCCGGTCGGCGCGGTCGACCGCCGCGGACAACACTGCCAGCAGCTCGGCCAGCGCCAGCTTGTCGAGCCACTGCTGCAGCTGATCGCCGTTAGCCGTGAATTCAGTCATGGAGCTAGAACTTCACCATCGGTGCGGGGTGCAAAGGTGACTCGCGCAGGCCTCGGCCAAAGGCCTTGAGCAGCATGGGCCGAAGGCCATCTGCGGGGTACTCGGCGACCAGCGCCCGGTGGCGCGCGCGTGACACACCGGGTGCGATCAGGCCCGCGGTGACATCGGTCAGGTCGGCCCGCCGAAACGCCTCGACCAGGGGGTCGGCGTGCCGCGCGCGACGCAGGCGATGGTGCTCACTGATCAAGGCGGAGACCAAACCCGAGTAGGGCTGATCGGATTCGTCCAGAGCGGCAACGGCGCGACGCACCGACGGCACCAGATAGTCCCAGGTTTCGTCGAACCAGATGCCCGCATCGTGGAAAAACGCGGCCAGACCAAGCGGGCCCGCAACCGCGGCCGGCACGTCGCGCTGGAGCCCGACAATGCCGATCACCCGATGGACATGGCCTCGGTAAGTCTGCAGATCTCCCCCGAAAACCGCAGCGTTGGCCTCGAAGAGGCTGTCGGCAACCTCGTGGGCGCGGTCGATGGACGGAGTGGTCACGCTCGCGTCAGGCCTAGGGCTTCGGAGGTGGCGGCCAGCGCGGCCAGATGATCGTCGACCGACGCGAGCCCCGCACCCATCGTGTTGATGGACAGGTGGGTCGCCCCGGCGCTTCTCCATCGTTCGACGTCGTCGATCAGCGTTTGCAGACCGTCGGGGACCCAGATGGCTCGACCTTCCATCCCTAACGTGGCCGGATCCCGTCCGGCTTCGATCGCCGCGGCGTCGACAATGGCCTTGGCCTCGTCGAGTTTCGGGCCCGGCGCCGCCATTGGAAACCATCCGTCGCCGAGGCGACCGGTGCGCCGTAAAGCCCGTGGCGACGAGGGTCCGAACCAAATCGGGATGGGCCGCTGAATCGGCAGCGGAGCCAAGCCTGCACCGGTCACGCGCTCGGTTGGCCCGTCGTGAGTGACGGTCCGTTCGGTCCACAAGCGACGCATCAGCGCGACCTGCTCTTCGCTGCGCGTGCCGCGGTTCGAAAAGTCCTTGCCCAGCGCTTCATACTCGACGGCGTTCCAGCCCAGCCCAATCCCGAGGCGGAAGCGGCCGTTGGTCAGCAGGTCCACCTCGGCGGCCTGTTTGGCCACCAGCGCCGTCTGGCGCTGGGGAAGGATGATGATACCGGTCACCAGCTCGAGCGATGTGATGGCGGCGATGTAGCCATAGAGCACGAACGGTTCGTGGAACGTTGTGTCGATGTCGTACGGGCCGGCCCACCCTTTGTGGATCGCCGGGTCGGCACCGACCACGTGGTCATAGGCAAGCAAGTGGGCGTAGCCGAGCTGTTCGACGCCCTTGGCGTAGGCGCGGACCGCGCCGACGTCACCACCGAGCTCGGTCTGGGGGAATACGACGCCGATCTGCATGAAGTGCCAATCTACTTCACACCACTTGCCACCCTGTTCTTAGAACGCGGGCACGCCGTCACGGTGTGGGTGCAATGCGCCGAGCGGTGACGTGAGCGGAAGGTGAAGTGCGTCGACAATCCCGGCCGGCGCTTCACACACCCATGGAATGGCGTTAACGGCTCTCATTCCGGTCGCGAGCAGACCGTGGTCGTTGGCGCTCTCCCCGTCGCGGTAACCGACTTCGAATTCACCGTCGAAGGACGGTTCGCCATCAATGATGACGCGCCAGATGCCGTCGGTTCCGCCGGTGCGGCCGGTCGGCCATTGCGGCGCCAGATCGTCGGCCATCCGGTCGACGTGTTCGATGGTGATGACTTCTTGTCCGTCGACGACGCCGACACAGCGTGCGTATGTCGCGCCGACCGTTCCGGCTTCGATGACTCCACAGGCGGTATCCAGTTGCCTTGGCGTGGGCAGGAACTCACAGTACTCGCGTATCTCATCGAGTTCGACGCCCAGGGCGTCGGCCACCATAGTGACCGCGGCGCCCCAGCCCCATTTCAGCACCCCTGGGCGTTTCAGGCCACCCTGGTAGTCCAGCGGTTGGCCAAATCCGAACAACTCTCGGACGTCGAACTCGACCGGATACTCCGAGTAGTTGGTGATCTCGATGCCGCGCACCGAGTACACACGGTGCGACATGGACAGCAGGGCGATCGGGAACAGGTCGCACCCGAAGCCCGGCTCGATCCCGGACGAGTAGATGGAACTGTTGCCCGCCCGGGCGGCTTCGCGGATGGGCTCGAGATAACGCTCGGACAGCGAACCCTTCTCGTAGACCAGGCCGGGCAACGAGGTCGTGACGATGTTCTTGCCCGCGGCCAGGATCCGGCAGAAGTCGGCGAGCGCCTCTTTGGGCCGAGGGCCCGCTGGGGCGGCGTACATGACGCAGTCGGCATCCCCACCGAGCAGGGCGTCGACGTCACGGGTGGCGTTGACACCCAGGGGCGCGATACCTGCCAGAGTCCCGATGTCCTGACCGTCCTTGGCAGCCGAGTGAACCCATGCCCCAACGAGTTTGAGGTTGGGGCGGTCGGCTGCCGTGCGGATGGCATAACGCCCCACGCCCCCGGTCGCCCAGACCACGACCTTGTATGTCTTGCCCGGCGTCGACCTCACGGCGAATCCTTTCGCGGGAACCTGACTCAGCTAAACGATAACAGCTGTAATGTTTTCGCATGGCCGAATCCAAGAACCAATCGAGCCGACCAACCGGCGTTCATCACGTGGTGTTCGCGGTGCCGCCCGAACAGCTGCCCGAGGCCGTCGAGTTCTTTTCTGAGTTGGGCTTTCGCTTCCAGGACATCGAGCTCGAAGACGTGGGCCTTCGCGTGCTGCTGGACTGGGACGGCGGACTTGAACTGGTGACCCCGTTGTCCTCGGAAGCCGAGGACGCTGGCGCGGTGACGGAGTTCCTGCAACGGAACGGCCCCGGCGTGTATTCGGTGGTGATCCGGGTCGGTCACGCCCCGGCCGCTGAGCAGGTGGCGCAACGCTACGGCGCGCAGACTCGGTTCCACCAGCATCGCGGCGGCGAGGGCTTCGAGCTCGACGAGATCGAACTGTCGGTGCTCGGACTCCCACTGACGTTCCTGTCCACCGATCTGCCCTAATCGGTTAACTGCCGTGCAACTCGATATACGCGGCGATCACCTCGACCAGCGCCTGGCGGTCACGCGTGGAATCCACCGGTTCTGGCCACGTCATCTGGGCGACCACCAAGCCCCGCAGGGTGGCCCAGATGAGGTTGCCGATCCGGCCGGCATGCGGCGCGGATAGTCCTTCACCCAAATGGCGGCCCAGGACGGACAGGGTTGCCATCAGGTCGGCGAGATGGGTGTTGGCGACGGCGTCGCGAAGGCCGCGGGTCGAGATGAGAATCTCCAGGGCGGCCATCGACGTGGGACTGGAGAACGCATCCCAGATCGTGTCCACGACGAACGCGGTGCGCGCCGCAACACTGCCCTCGCGCACGGCCTGCGTTGGCAGCTCGGCCAGTGCGTCGAGCAATTCGCCGAAACCCCTGTCGACGACTGCCATCAGCAGACCATCCAGATCGCCGAAGTGGTACTGGACCACCCCCCACGTCAGCCCGGCACGCTCGGTGATGTGCCGCACGCTGGGCGGAGCGAATCCCTCGTCCAGGATGCAGCGCACCGTCTCGTCGATGACGGCAGTGCGGGTGCGTTCGGCCCGAGCCTGGGTGCCGGTGGGCGGACGGCGGGGCGCTGTCATGGCGTTCGGGCTACCAGAGAACGCCGCGAACATGGTCGGTCGGCCGCAGATCATGGGCGGCCAGGATGCCGCTGGGGGCCCGGCACACGGCATCGACGACGTTGACCGCGCGCGCGGCGGTGGCGATGACACCCCCCTGGTTGTGGTCGATACCTGAGGTCCCCACGTGAGTGTTGATCGTGATGCCGGGGCTGCCCTCGATGACGACGCGATGCACGCCGGGATGTCCATCGGGTGGATACGCCCAGTCCGGCGCCGCGACCTCGGTGAGCCGGTTGACGTGTTCCATGGTGATCACCACGTCCCCGCCGCGCACACCCTCCACCGCAAAGCGAACGGCGGCAACATGACCGGGCCCGACATTCATCATGGCGCACTCGATCGGTTCGGGCGTGACCCACTTCTCGA
>Ga0302320_10030418_pt1 | contig 10288 bp, 14 predicted proteins | sample Bog_T0_3_FD_202130 | JGI IMG/M metagenome (GOLD analysis project Ga0302320, IMG submission 202130) | Peat permafrost microbial communities from Stordalen Mire near Abisko, Sweden - Bog_T0_3 | ecosystem: Environmental > Terrestrial > Soil > Wetlands > Peat | place: Sweden: Abisko, Stordalen Mire... | reverse complement strand
ACGTCGACCGACTCGGTCTTGGCGTATTCCCAGGACCGCGCGTGGAAGTTGGTGGGCAAGGAAGTCAGCGCGCCGACGGGGCAGAGATCGACGACGTTGCCCTGCAGCTCCGACGACAGCGCGCGCTTGAGATAGGTGGTGATCTCCATATCCTCGCCGCGGCCGAGGCCTCCGAGTTCCGAGACGCCGGCGACTTCCGTGGCGAAGCGGACGCAGCGCGTGCAATGGATGCAGCGGTTCATCGAGGTCTTGACCAGCGGACCGAAATCCTTGTTGGCGACCGAGTGTTTGTTCTCGGAGAAGCGCGAAGAGTCGGCGCCATAGGCCATCGCCTGGTCTTGCAGGTCGCACTCGCCGCCCTGATCGCAGATCGGGCAATCGAGCGGGTGGTTGATGAGGAGGAATTCCAGCACGCCCCGACGCGCCTTGCGCACCATCGGCGAGTTGGTGAACACCACCGGCGGCTCGCCGTTCGGGCCGGGACGCAGGTCGCGCACGTTCATCGAGCAGGACGCGGTCGGCTTCGGCGGGCCGCCCTTCACCTCGACCAGACACATCCGGCAATTGCCCGCGACCGACAACCGCTCGTGGAAGCAGAAGCGCGGCACTTCGGCGCCGGCCGTCTCGCAGGCCTGGAGCAGCGAATATTCGGCGGGAACGTCGATTTCCTTGCCGTCGATGATGATCTTGCTCATTTGGCCTTTTCCAGCTTCTCGACGCGCTTGCGCAGCGCCGCGAGTTCCGCTTCAAGCTTCTGCCCGCGCAGATGCGAGTGCATGGCGAAACCGCCAGCGGTTGCGATCGTCTCCTGCCAGTCCTGCATGTCCTTGCGCATCTGACTCATCTGATCCTTGAGATCGCGCACATCCTCTCGCACTACACCCGTCTCGGCCCGCAATTCGCGCAGCAACGTGAGAATGAGATTCTCAGGCTCCTTGCTCATGCCCCTACTCCGCCGCCGCCCGCACAGGCTCGCTGTGCGGATTGGCGGAATAGTCGCCGATGCGCTTCTCGATCTCGCCGCGGAAACGCGCGATCAAGCCGCGGAGCAGCTCATATTCCCTGCGAGCGTCGACTTCCTTGCCGTCGATGGCGACCTTGCTCATAGCGCCTTTTCCAGCTTCTCGACGCGCCGCGTCAGCTCCGCGATTTGTTCCTGCAACTTCTTCTGCGATTGCGACGCGTTGGCGGCAAAGCCGATGGCCGTCAACGTTCCCTCACGCAACATTTCGACGCGTTCGTCGAGCGCGTCAAAACGGAGATTGTGCGAAGTCACGGTCCGACGCACCTCATGCAGCACTTCGTCCGAACGCGACATCGCCGTGCGCACGTCCTTGATGTCGGACCTGAGGTTCCGAAGCAATGGCAACACGAGATTGTCAGGCTCTTCGCTCATTCCCTCACACCGCCGCCGTCACGCTCTGCTTCTCGATCTGTCGATTCACGGTCATTTCACAACCACCACGCCGTGCATGCCCGCCTCGTAATGGCCGGGAAGCAGACAGTCGAATTCGAATTCGCCTTTCTTGGTGAAGCGCCAAGTCAAGGTCGCCGTCTTGTCCGGATCGATCGTCTTGGCGTTCGGGTCGTTGTGGCGCATGTCCGGCATATCCGCCATCATCTTGGCGTGCGCGGCGTTCTCCGCCTTGTCGCCGATCACGAATTCATGCGTGGTCATGCCGGCGTTGCGCACCACGAACTTGATCGTCTCGCCGCGCTTCACTTCGACGCGCGCCGGGGTGAGCGCCATCTTGCCGTCGGCGTCGGTCATCACGACCTCGATCGTCTTGGACACCGCCTTTTCCACGCCCGGTTCGCCGGCGCCGAAATGCTCGTGATCGCCGTGCGCAAAGGCCAGCGAGGCCGCGCCGAGGACGCCCGCTACGATAGTCGCGTGTTTGATGAACCGCCGCATGTCGTCCCCTCACTCCGCCGCCGCGCGCACAGGCTCGCTGTGCGGATTGGCGGCGTAATCGTCGATGCGCTTCTCGATCTCGCCGCGGAAATGCGCGATGAGGCCCTGGATCGGCCACGCCGCGGCGTCGCCGAGCGCGCAGATCGTGTGGCCCTCGACCTGTTTGGTCACGTCGAGCAGCATGTCGATCTCTTTCTTCTGCGCGCGGCCCTCGGCCATGCGCGTCATAACCCGCCACATCCAGCCGGTGCCCTCTCGGCACGGCGTACACTGGCCGCAGCTCTCGTGTTTGTAGAAATACGAGAGACGGGTGATCGCGCGCACGATGTCGGTCGACTTGTCCATGACGATGACCGCGGCGGTGCCGAGGCCCGAGCGCAGCTTGCCGAGCGAATCGAAGTCCATCGGGCAGTCGATGATCTGCGCCGCCGGCACCATGCGCACCGAGGAGCCGCCGGGGATCACGGCGAGCAGATTGTCCCAGCCGCCGCGGACGCCGCCGCAATGCTTGTCGATCAACTCGCGGAACGGCGTCGACATCGCCTCTTCGAAGTTGCAGGGCTTGTTGACGTGGCCGGACACGCTGAACAGTTTGGTGCCCGCGTTGTTGGGCGCGCCGAAGCTGGAGAACCACGAGGCGCCGCGGCGCAGAATGGTCGGCGACACCGCGATCGACTCGACGTTATTGACGGTCGTCGGGCAGCCGTAGAGGCCCATGTTCGCCGGGAACGGCGGCTTCATGCGCGGCATGCCCTTCTTGCCCTCGAGCGACTCGAGCATCGCCGTCTCTTCGCCGCACACATAGGCGCCGGCGCCGTGGTGGACATAGAGATCGAACGGGTAGCCGTGGATGTTGTCCTTGCCGATCAGCTTGGCCTCATAGGCCTCGTCGACCGCGGCCTGCAGACGCTGGCGCTCCAGGATGAATTCGCCACGCACATAGATATAGGCGGCCTGGGCGGCCATCGCGAACGAAGCGACCAGCGCGCCCTCGACCAGCGTATGCGGATCGTTGCGCAGGATTTCGCGGTCCTTGCAGGTGCCGGGCTCGGATTCGTCGGCGTTGATGACCAGATAATGCGGGCGCGCGGGGTCGACATTCTTGGGCATGAAGGACCACTTCAAGCCCGTCGGGAAGCCCGCGCCGCCGCGGCCGCGCAGGCCCGAGGCCTTCATCTCGCTGACGATCCAATCGCGGCCCTTGTCGAGCAGCGCCTTGGTGTTGTCCCACTGGCCGCGCGCGCGGGCGCCCTTGAGAGAGCGATCTCCCAGGCCGTAGAGATTGGTGAAGATGCGGTCCTTGTCCTCGAGCATCGTCGATCCCTTACGCCTTGGCGCCGTAGAGCGTGTTCAGAGCCGTGAGCTGCCCGCCCTCCGGCTCCGACGAAACGCGGCCCGTCTGCGAGCCTGTCTTCACCGGACGACCCGCCTTCAAATCGTCGAGCAGCCTGGCGAAGCTCTCGGGCGTCAGATCCTCGTAATAGTCGTCGTTGATCTGCACCATCGGCGCGTTGCAGCAGGCGCCCAGGCATTCCGCCTCGACCCAGGAGAACTCGCCGTCCGCGCTCACATGCCGCTCATCGCCGATCTTGCTCTTGCAGACCTTCTTGATGTCTTCGGCGCCGCGCAGCATGCAGGGCGTGGTGCCGCACAGCTGCACGAAGTGTCTGCCAACCGGCTCCAGATTGAACATCGTGTAGAAGGTCGCCACTTCCAGCGCGCGGATATAGGCCATGCCCAGCGTGTCGGCGACCTTCTCGATCGCCGCGCGCGGCAGCCAGTAGTCACTTTGCGCCTGGGCGCGCCACAGCAGCGCGATCACCGCGGACGCCTGACGCCCGGGCGGATATTTGCTGATTTCCTTCGCGGCCCACGCCTGATTCTCGGGCGTGAATTCGAAGCTGGCGGGCTGCGTTTCGGCGAGACGACGGACGGACATTATTTGGACCTCGACGCGCGGCTCTTTTTCCGAGCGGGAACCGGCGCGTCGCCCGCGTCGGTGACAACGAAGAACGTCGCGACCAACGCGACCCCAATGAGGACGCCGACGTCGGCGGTGGGTTGAATCAGCGGCTCGCCCTGCGACCAGCGCATCGCGCCCATGACGAAGCCGAACGACAAGGCGCCCATGGCGAGCGTGCCCGCGCGCTTCTTGAGTGTGTCGATCGCGCTCATCGGTCGACCTCGCCGAACACGATGTCGAGCGATCCCAGGATCGCGCTGACGTCGGCGAGCAGGTGCTTGCGACACATGAAGTCCATCGCCTGCAGATGCGCGAAACCGGGCGCGCGTAGTTTTACGCGATAGGGCTTGTTGGAGCCGTCGCTCACCAGATAGACGCCGAACTCGCCCTTGGGCGCTTCGACAGCCGCATAGACTTCACCCGCGGGGACCTTGTAGCCCTCGGTGTAGAGCTTGAAATGATGAATCAGCGCTTCCATCGAGCGCTTCATGTCGCCGCGCTTCGGCGGCGCGATCTTGTGATCGCCGACCTGCACCGGACCTTCGTTGGCCGACTGGCTGAGCAGATCGCAGCATTGCTTCATGATCTTGGCCGACTGGCGCATCTCTTCCATGCGGATCAGATAGCGGTCGTAGCAGTCGCCGTTCTTGCCGATGGGGATGTCGAAGTCCATCTCCTCATAGCATTCATAGGGCTGCGACTTGCGCAGATCCCAGGCGGCGCCCGAGCCGCGCACCATCACCCCGGAAAAACCCCAGGCGAAAGCGTCTTCGAGCGAGATGACGCCGATGTCGACGTTGCGCTGTTTGAAGATGCGGTTGCCGGTGAGCAGCGTCTCGATGTCGTCGAGCACTTTGACGAACGGGTCGCAGAACGCGTGGATGTCGTCGACCAGCTTCTGCGGCAGATCCTGGTGCACGCCGCCGGGACGGAAGTAGGCCGCATGCATGCGCGCGCCGCTGGCGCGCTCATAAAACACCATCAACTTCTCGCGCTCCTCGAAGCCCCAGAGCAGCGGCGTCATGGCGCCGACGTCGTTGGCCTGCGTGGTGATGTTGAGGATATGCGAGAGCAGGCGGCCGATCTCGGAATACAGCACGCGGATCAACTGTGCCCGGCGCGGCGCCTCGATGCCGAGCAGCCGCTCGACGGCGAGGCAATAGGCGTGCTCCTGGTTCATCGGCGCGCAATAGTCGAGCCGGTCGAGATAGGGCACGTTCTGCAGATAGGTGCGCGCCTCCATCAGCTTCTCGGTGCCGCGATGCAGCAGGCCGATATGCGGATCGACGCGCTCGACCACTTCGCCGTCGAGCTCGAGCACGAGGCGCAACACGCCGTGCGCCGCCGGATGCTGCGGGCCGAAGTTGATGGAGAAGTTGCGGAGGTTTTGTTCGGTCATGAGCGTAGTCCGTTCAATGCCGAACGGCAGTCGGCAATCGGCAGTCGGCAGTCGGGGGGCGTCGAAGTTCTCATATCAGGCCTCCGCTGCGCCTTGCACATTTCGAATCAAGCCATAGAGCATACGGCCCACAACTTCACAGCGATCCAGGAGGCGAGACACGATCTCACCGCCCGCATAGCCGAGACGCTCGCAAAGAATCAGATGCGTTTCCAGTTCTTTTAGCGACCCCTGCGCGATCTTCAGGAAACTAACGTAAGAACCGCGACTATCCCGGCCATAGCCCCCGGCAATGTTTGCCGGCATCGACGCCGCGGCGCGACGCAACTGCGAAGTCAAGCCAAACGCCTCCTCCCTCGGGAGGATCTTGGAGAACCGGTAGCTTTCCTCGACCAACGTCATTGCTTCCTGCCAAACCCTGAGATCGCGATAGGACCGGATCTCAGCCACCCACGGAGCCCTTCCGACTGCCGACTGCCCACTGCCGATTGCCGACCCCCGACTACTTCGCCTTTTCGTCGCCCGGCAGCGGCGCGCCTTCCCACGGGCTCAGGAAGTCGAACTGGCGAAATTCCTGAGGCAGGCGCACGGGTTCGTAGCGAACGCGCTTCTCCTGGTCGTCGTAGCGCACTTCGGTAAAGCCCGTCATCGGGAAATCCTTGCGCAGCGGATGGCCGTCGAAGCCGTAATCGGTCAGCAGTCGACGCAGGTCCGGATGGCCGTCGAACACGACGCCATAGAGATCGTAGGTCTCGCGCTCGAACCAGTTGGCGCCGGGGAACAACGACGTCGCGGAGGGAATCGGCGTCGCCTCGTCGGTCGACACTTTGACCCGCACCCGCTGATTCTGCTTCGGAGACAACAGTTGATAGACGACGTCGAAGCGCTTCTCGCGCGCGGGATAGTCGACGCCGCTGACGTCGGTGAAGTTGACGAACAGACAGCCCGAATCGTCGCGCAGGAATTTCAAGACGTCGAGAATGCGCTGGGGTTCGGCGATCAGAGTCAGTTCGCCGAAGGCGTGACGCGCCTCGATCACCGCGCCCGGCAGCGCCGCAAGCGCCTTCTCGCCGATGGATTTCAACGCGTCGTCCATGGAGCCTCGACAAATCTCTCTCGACTTTCCTTCTCCCGCGCCGCGGGAGAAGGTGGCCCGAAGGGCCGGATGAGGGCTTCCCCTCACCCCCTAGCGAACGCTCGCGTTCGCGGCGCCTCTCCCGCGAGCGGGAGAGGGGGAGTCACCGTTCGATCGTGCCGGTGCGGCGGATCTTCTTCTGCAGCATCAAAATGCCGTACAGCAGCGCCTCCGCCGTCGGCGGACAGCCGGGCACATAGATATCTATCGGCACGATGCGATCGCAGCCGCGCACCACCGCGTAGGAATAGTGGTAGTAGCCGCCGCCGTTGGCGCAGGAGCCCATCGAGATCACGTAGCGCGGCTCCGGCATCTGGTCGTAGACCTTGCGCAACGCCGGCGCCATCTTGTTGGTCAGCGTGCCCGCCACGATCATCACGTCGGACTGACGGGGCGAGCCGCGCGGCGCGAAGCCGAAACGTTCGCAGTCGTAGCGCGGCATGACGATCTGCATCATCTCGACCGCGCAGCACGCGAGGCCGAAGGTCATCCACATCAGCGAGCCGGTGCGCGCCCATTGGATGAGTTCGTCGGTCGAGGTGACGAGAAAGCCCTTGTCGGCGAGTTCGTTGTCGATCGCGCCGAAAAACGGGTCGTTGGCGCCCACCGGCTTGCCGGTCGCGGGATCGATGAGGCCCTTCGGCTGAGGCGCGATCAGGGTTCCCGAGCTCAATCCCATTCCAGGGCTCCCTTATTCCACTCGTAGACGAAGCCGACGGTCAGCACACCCAGGAACAGCATCATCGACCAGAAGCCGAAGAGACCGACGTCGTGGAAGGCGACCGCCCACGGAAACAGGAACGCCACTTCGAGATCGAAGATGATGAACAGCAGCGACACCAGATAGAAGCGCACGTCGAACTTCATACGCGCGTCGTCGAACGGATTGAAGCCGCACTCGTAGGCCGAAAGCTTCTCGGGATCGGGCCGCCGAAAGGCGACGATAAACGGCGCGACCGCCAAGGCCAGCGATATGATCGCAGCCAGCGCGATGAACACCACCAGCGGCAGATAATCGGATAACAGGCTCGGCACGCGGCCTCCGAACTCGGCTGTGCCCGCGCGCGAGTGCGCCCGGGCGCGTTGTCGCCCTCTTCGACCGGCGCGCTCTCGCGAATGAGAGTGAACCCGCCTCCGATTGCCGAGCGGCTCGACCGCCGAAGCCAACCGCCCCCATGCGACCCCACGTCGCACAGTTTTCGTCTGGCGCTGACCTATCGCAGCGCACCCGAACCTGCAAGACGAAACCCGCGCGCTCCCGCAGAATCGTCAGTCAAAAACCCTTGCGTTGGCAGGCGAAGCGCGGGCTCATACGACAAATTGTGGAGAGGACCGGCTATCGAGACTGACTGACGATAGGGCAGACTTACTGACGATGGAGAAGAGTTGGCGCTGGGGACTGGCGAGAGAGACGGGACTTGAACCCGCGACCTCCGGCGTGACAGGCCGGCGCTCTAACCAACTGAGCTACTCCCCCGTGCGCCGGTTGCGGATAAGGCAGGGCGAGACCCAAGTCAAGCGCGTCCCACTCAAAAGGGCGATGTCGCCAATCGGGTCTGCAACATGGCGGACGGCGTGAGCGCCCACATCTGGTCGGGGGCAAGAGATTCCGCCATCGCCACGATTCGCGGACTTACGCCCATATGCGCAGCGTAACGCTCGACGATGGCGATCAGTCGCCGGTCCGCGAACGTCCGGCCGCCCGCGTCCAGGATTTCCGACATGCGATGCAACGCGACGCGGCTCGCCGGCGGCGCGACGCGGCGCACGGCGCCCATCCACGCATAGACGCAGGCGGAGGCGCATTGGCCGCCGAAGGCCCCGGAAACTCCGCCTTCCACTGCGTAACGGCCGATGATCGCCGCCACGCGCAGGCGGCGGAATTCCGCGCCCAGCTCCATCGACGCCGCGACATTGCCGCCGGGCGAATCGAGGTAGAGCAGCACCGGGCGGCCGGGACTGAGCGCCGCGCGCGCGGCAAATTCGTGGAAAACGGCCGGCGTTTCCGCGTCGATGACGCCCGAGGCGACGACGACGTCGGGGCATTTCGAATCGCACAGCGTCGCCAACGGCGCGGCCATGAACGTCATCGGCCCGCGGTTCTCGGCACGGGCGAGCCCCAGGGAAGCGAGAAGGAAAACGATGAGCGCGGCGGCCCGGACAATGGTGGGCGGTGACGGGCTCGAACCGCCGACCCTCTCGGTGTAAACGAGATGCTCTACCAACTGAGCTAACCGCCCCCGCGCGAGCGCCGACGCGCGGCGTCGTTTCGCAGCGCACCCTATACAGTCGCCGACGCTTGGCCAAGCCCCCGGACGCTCGTCGAAACGCGGACGCCGCAAAAACATACGGGCGGCCTTGGCGACCGCCCGTCGAAAACGCCAACCTGAGCGAGAGCGGCGCTTACTTCTTCGTCGTCTTCTTGGTGTTCAGGCTCGCCTTGAGCGCCGCGCCGGCCTTGAAGCGCGCGTTCTTCGAAGCGGCGATCTTGATTTCCTTGCCGGTCGCGGGGTTGCGACCCTTGCCTGCGGCGCGCTCGCGCACCGAGAAGGTGCCAAAGCCGACGAGGCGGACTTCCTCGCCCTTCTTGAGCGCCTTGGCGACCCCATCGAGCACGGCTTCGAGCGCCGATGCAGCGCTGACCTTGGTCAGTTCGGCCTCTTTGGCGATATGTTCGACGAGTTCGAGTTTGTTCATGAAGGCCTCTCCTTTGCCTTTTCGAGCGACGGGCTGTCGTCGCTTTCCGGTCCGACGATCCGCCGACTCCAGCGGCGATTTCGTCGAATCAAACTGATGATGCGAGACCATTGGTCGCCAAAAACCTTAGCAAACGCAAGGGTTGCAGACGGCCCAACGCAAAAAAATCCAACGTTTTCCTATGACTCGACGCCCTTCGAGACGAACCGAACCGCTTCGAACCCGCGTCGGGCGGTTTTTCGCGCGCCAAACGGGCCAAACGCGCCGTCAAAAACGAGAAAGCCCGCGGCGATTCGTGCGAATCGCCGCGGGCTCGCGACTTATCCGATGTCGGACTGAGCGCTCAGTGCGCGATCAAGCCCGCATTATCCTCGTCGGTTGCGATCGGTCGCGTCGCCGGCGCCTTTTCTTCTTCCCATACGATCGGCTTCGGCGCGCGCGTCAGGGCGTGCGCCAGCACTTCCTCCATGCGCGAGACCGGCACGATCTCCAGCCCGTTCTTCACCGACGCCGGGATGTCGGCGAGGTCCTTGGCGTTGTCTTCGGGAATCAACACCTTCTTGATGCCGCCGCGCAACGCCGCCAGCAGCTTCTCCTTGAGGCCGCCGATCGGCAGAACGCGCCCGCGCAGCGTGATCTCGCCGGTCATCGCGATGTCGTGTTTGACCGGAATGCCGGTCATCATCGACACGATGACGGTCGCCATCGCCACGCCCGCCGACGGGCCGTCCTTCGGCGTCGCGCCTTCGGGCACGTGGACATGGACGTCGCGCTTGTCGAACAGTGGCGGCTCGATGCCGAAATCGACGGCCCGCGAGCGCACGTAGGACGCCGCCGCGGAAATCGATTCCTTCATCACGTCCTTCAAGTTGCCGGTTACCGTCATGCGGCCCTTGCCGGGCATCATCACGCCTTCGACCGTCAGCAACTCGCCGCCGACTTCCGTCCACGCCAGACCCGTCACCAGACCGACCGCGTCGTCGGCCTCGATCTCGCCGTAGCGATATTTCGGCACGCCGAGATAGTCGGCGACGTTCTGGGCGTTGACGACGACCCGCTTGGTGTCCTTGGTGAGGATCTCCTTGACCGCCTTGCGCGACAGATTGGAGATTTCGCGCTCGAGATTGCGCACCCCGGCCTCGCGCGTGTAGCGGCGCACGAGCTCCATCAACGCGCTGT
>Ga0302320_10030414_pt1 | contig 10289 bp, 10 predicted proteins | sample Bog_T0_3_FD_202130 | JGI IMG/M metagenome (GOLD analysis project Ga0302320, IMG submission 202130) | Peat permafrost microbial communities from Stordalen Mire near Abisko, Sweden - Bog_T0_3 | ecosystem: Environmental > Terrestrial > Soil > Wetlands > Peat | place: Sweden: Abisko, Stordalen Mire... | reverse complement strand
CCTCAGATGCGCATCGGCATGAGCACATACCGGTACTTGTACTCGGCGTCGGGATCCTCGGGGCGCATCTGGCCGGCGGATTGCGAGTCCTTGAACTCCAGGCGGACCTCGCCCTCGTTGCTTAGAGCCTTGAGGAAGTCGAGGATGTAAACCGAGTTGAAGCCCACGGCGATGGGATCGCTGGAGTAGGGCGTGTCGATGGTGTCTTCGCTCTCGCCCGATTCGTTGGAGTTGGCGCTGATCTTCAGCTCGTTACTCTCCAGCCTCATGCGGATGGCGCCGGAGCGCTCGTCGGCGAACTGGGCGACGCGCTCGATGGCCGCGGCCAGCTCGCTCGAGCGGACGACGGCGAATTTCGTGTTGTCGCGCGGCATCACCGCCTCGAAGTTGGGGAACTGGCCGGAAAGCTTGCGCGTGCTCAATGTCCGATGGCCGACGCGGAAGAAGAGCGTGTGCTCGTCGTCGGCAAAGGCGACCTTGTCAGCGTCGGAGACGGAGAGCAACTGTTGCAGCTCCTGGAGAGCCTTGCGGGGGATGAGGACGCGCTTCTCGCCGCTGATGCCTTCGAGCAGCTCATTCGGCTTTTCGACGTAGGCGAGGCGATGGCCATCGGTAGCCACCATGGCCAGCGACTCGGCCTTGATCACCAGCAGCGCGCCGTTGAGCGTGTAGCGCGACTCCTCGTTTGAGATGGCAAAGATGGTGCGGTTGATGAGCGTCTTGAGCGCTGAGGCGGAGATGCTGGTGGCGGCAACAGTAGGAAAGTCGGGGACCTGTGGGTAGTTGGCGCGCGCCATGCCGACCATCTTGGTGTTCGAGCGCCCGGAGCGGATCTGTACCCAGTGGTTCTCAAGGAGCTTGATGGAGATGTCGCCTTCGGGCAGGAGCTTGATGTAGTCATAGAGCTTCCGCGCGGGGATGGTGCAGGCGCCCGGCTTCTTGACCTTGGCCTCGGCGCTGGTGCGGATAGCCTGGTCAAGGTCAGTGGCCGTGATATTCAGGCGGTCGCCTTCGGCCTCGATGAGAAAGTTCGAGAGTATGGGAATGGTGGTCTTGCGCTCAACCACGCTTTGCGTGGCTGTGAGTTCCTTTACCAGGTCCTGACGGCTTACAGTAATCTCCATCGCTGCCCCCTGCGCTGCCGGCTTCTCAACTTCGGTTTTCTCGATGGACTTGAACCGACCACTCTTTTGTGGCTACCAAAGAAAACCTGATTGAAGCAGTATCCGCACTGGCCACACTGTACAACAACTTGCCGCCAGACGGAAACGGCTGCGTTTCCTGCTTCTTGATTGTATTCACCTTAAGGCTCCTGGGCGCGTGGAAAACAGGGTTGGTTCTCTGGATTTCGGGGTTCTGGTCGGTTTGCTCGATGGCTGAGGTTGGAGGACCTGCAAAGAGCACGGGTGATTTTCAGACAGGCAAAGGGGGGCGCGACGCGGGAGAGGAAAAACGGAGGGAGATAAAGAAAAAAGAGAGTAGTACCCGTCGTTCAGGCAGGAAAAGTGGAAATAGAGCTGAAGTACCTGAGAGAGAATAAGTTGTCTGATGTGCGAGTTTTCTAAATTGAGGCTGTGGAATTGAGGATTTTTGCAAATCGGGGTGAGAACAGGGCGGTGAGGCTCCTGTTTTTCCACGCTTCCCAGAGGGAGAGAAAAAGAGGCTGTGGAATCTGCGTGCGTTCTGTGAAAAGAGCGTCTCAAGGCGCGTGGGGCTTGAAGTTGGAGACGACAAGGTATGCACAGGAGGCCTTTCGTCGGGGTCTTGTGAGCGGATGGGGGAAGCTGGAATTTCCAGGTTTGGCCTTCGAGGATGAGACTTCCCATTCCAGTCCATCCCGGCCAGGAACAAGAAGATTTCTCTTCGATTCAATTCCTGGTGCGTCCTAGACTTGAGCGTTGAGAGGCTGTCGGGATGACCATGGATATCGGGCGGCTGGAAGAGCAGGTGCTTGAGATGTCGGCCGAGGGCACGCCGGGGCGTGAGTTCTGCGAGGCAATTGCCGAGCTGGCCAGGACAGGCCGGTTCGCGCAATTGCGGCAGGTGCTTCCCGGCATCGTCTACGACGAGCTGTGGGTGCGCTATCAGCAGGACGCCGGTGCCTTCGTGGCAGGATGGCGGATGCTGGCGGAGGAGATGCGGCAGGGGTTTATCCAGCATGCGCGGCAGCGGCTCACGTCACTGACGAAGCTGCAATATGCCGGATGGGAGGGGTCAACGCCGGCATGGCAGGAGATTCAGCGGGCGCTGGACGGGCAGCAGAACGACCTGCTTCGCACCGCATTTGCCCTGGAGCTGCTCGAGCTGGTTGAACCGGCCGTAGCGCGGGCCACGCACTTGCGGGAGTGTGTGGTGGCTGAACCCACTTCAGAGGAGGCTGACCGCTATTTGGACGAAGCTACGCGCTGCTACTTTCTTGGGCTGTTCACTGCCTGCGCGGTGATGTGCCGCTCAGTGCTTGAGGAGGCTATCAAGCAGAAGCTGCCCGCCGGGTTGACGCGTCAGGTCGGCACGCGTTACCGCAACGCGGCGACCCTGGGCAATCTGTTGCATGAGGTCAATAACAATCTACAGATGACGGGATTCGATCCGGAGTTTCCGCGCGTGGCCAACCTGGTGAACGACACCGGCAAGAAAGCGGTCCATCAGGGGCTTCTGTCAGAGGATAAGGCACGGGAGTGTCTGCAAGGCGCGCGCGAGGCCTTGCAACTGCTTCTGCGGAAGTGAGAATGTCGAGCACGTCCGGGGAGCGCGCTTTTATACTTGAAGCTTGAACTCTTATCAAACAGCGATTGAAGAACTCAGCGCCATGGCGGTCGAGCTGTATACCGGGCCGGGTCAGCCGCGCCGGAAGTTCTCGCTCGACGAGATAGGGGTTCTGCTGGGCGCGCTCGGCAACCCGCACCGGCGCCTTCGCTCGGTGCTCATTGCTGGAACCAATGGCAAGGGCTCGACCGCGTCCACCTTAAGTTCGATTCTGACCGCCTCCAGGATGCGCGCCGGCCTCTACACATCGCCGCACCTGGCGCGAGTGAACGAGCGTATCCGGATCGGAGATGCGGAGATCGCCGACGAAGTCTTTGCCGGCCTTTTTTTCCGGGTTCATGACGCGGCAGAGAGGCTGTTGCAAGGCGGAGCGCTGCCCCAGCTTCCGAGTTTCTTTGAGTTCCTGACGGCGATCGCGCTGCTCTACTTTGCCGAGGCGGAGGTGGATCTGGCAGTGCTGGAAGTGGGGATGGGCGGACGGCTGGACGCAACGAACATCGTCGATCCGCTGATCTCGGTGATTACCGATATCTCGCTGGATCACACGGAGTGGCTCGGCTCGACCATCGCGGCCATCACGCGGGAGAAGGCGGGAATCCTGCGCCGCGGCGGGACGCTAGTTACGCTTCCGCAGCACCCGGAGGCGAATCAGGTGTTGGGTGAGGTGTCGGCTGAGCTGGGCTTGCGCGCGGTGAATGCGGCAGCCTACATGCCCGCCGGCCGGACCGGCGTCGCCGGCCCATACCGCGTTGAGGCGCTGGGTGCGCGGGTCGAGGTGGAGTCGCCGCTGACCGGCTCCCACCAGCAGCGCAACATCGCTCTGGCCATTGCCACGGCGGTGGAGTTGGCTTCCGCGCACGGCTTTCCTGTCACTCCGGCGGCCATTGCCGACGGGATTCGCCACACGCGCTGGCCGGGAAGGCTAGAACGCATCAAGCCCGGCCGCTTCGAGTTGGCCGGCGTGAAATGGATTCTGGATGTGGCCCACAATCCGGCCGGCGTTTGGGCCTTGCGGGCGGGGCTGGGCGATCTGGAAGCCAGGACGCCGCGGACGCTTGTCTTCAGTTGCCTGCGTGACAAGCCAGTGGCGGAGATGGCGCAGATTCTCTTTCCGCTCTTCGAGCAGGTGATCTTTGCGCCTATCCACTCGGCTCGGGCAACCGCGATCAGTGACCTGGAGGCGGCGGCGAAGGCAACGGGAACACCCGCGGTGAGCGCCGGGTCGGTGCGAGAATCGTTGCAATGGGCCAGGGCACGCGGAGAGGACGGCCTGGTTGTCATCTCGGGATCGGTCTACCTGGTGGGCGAGGCGCGGTCGGTGCTGCTGGGCGAAGGGATCGAAATATGAGACAGCGTCCCAATCCGCTCCCCTGGATCTACTGCTGGCGCACCAATCTCATCCATGTGCCGGTCATGACGCTTATTACTGCGGTTTGTGGAAGCCTTTCGCTGCTGTTATCGCTGGTGGACAGGAAGGGCAATGCACAGCACCGCATCGCGCGGGTTTGGGCACGGAGCTGCGTCTGGGCCTCCGGGTGCCGGCTGGTTGTGCGTGGGGCCGAGAATCTGCACAAGCATCCAGCGGCCGTCTACACTTCGAACCACACCTCGTACATGGATACACCGGTCATCTTTGCCGCTTTGCCTTTTCAGTTTCGCATCCTGGCAAGGACTGTACTATGGCCTATCCCATTCATAGGATGGTACTTAAATCGCTCTGGACAGATTCCGATTGATACCGCGAACCCGCGCGCGACCCTTTCAAGCCTGGGGGCTGGCGTCAAGGCGCTGCGCTCCGGCATGGCGCTCTTCGTCTTTCCCGAGGGCGGACGCACACAGAACGGCGAACTGAAGCCCTTCCTCTCGGGCGCGGCTTACCTGGCCATTCGGGCGCAGGTCCCGCTGGTGCCGATGGCTCTCAGCGGAGTGTATGAGTTGTTGCCAATTCACACCCGCCACTTTTATCCCGGAGAACTGACGTTGACAATCGGTGAGCCGATTGAGACCGCTGGGATGAGTTTGCGCCAGGCGGACGAGCTGACGGCGCGGCTGCGGGAGGCCATCGAAAGCCTGCGCGTGGGCCAGCGCGCGGAGGCATCAAGCACCATTGGTGTTGAGCCTGTAGGTACGAGGGTTTGACTTCCGCCCCAGCCCCTCTATCGCATTTAGCTCTTCTGTGATAACACTGTCTCTGCCATGTGCGTCCATGTCGCAATTCCCGAGCCTACAAGCAGCGATTCAGCTTACAATGAGCGCTCGCTGCCGTCGTATCTTGCCGCGCTGCGATCAGCCGGCGCAACGCCGATCATCGTTCCACTGCACGAGCGCCAGGACCGCGTAGCCCGGCTGCTTGCCGGCGTACAGGGAATCCTGCTGCCGGGGAGCAGATTCGATGTCGACCCGCAAAGATATGGCGAAGAGCGGATCCCCGAGTGTGGTCCGGCAGACCCGGCCCGCACCGCGGTCGACGAACTGCTGCTACAGGAGGCCTTCAGCCTCCACAAGCCCATCCTCGCCATCTGCCACGGTACGCAAAGCCTGAACGTCTGGCTGAACGGATCGCTGGTTCAGGATCTGAAGACAGTTGTCGATCACCGGCCGGGCCGGGAAGTGGTGGAGGCGCACCCGGTCCGGATTGCCGCTGAGTCACGGCTTTCGAGACTGCTTCCCCGCGAGTCCCGGCCCGAGCCGCAGGTCAACTCCAGCCACCATCAGGCGGTTTGGGTTGCGGGCGATGGATTGCGGGTGAGCGCCGTTTCGCCGGAGGATGGGGTGGTTGAGGCTGTTGAATTGGATTCTTCTGAGCACTTTGTCGTCGGGGTGCAATGGCATCCCGAGCGCACCTACGCGCAAAGCGCCTTTTCCCGCGCGATATTTGCCTCGTTTGTGCAGGCGGCGGTGGTCTGGCAGCCACGGCGGCTTGAAGAATCCTCTTCCAGGGTTGAGAGGACTTCGCCGGTCGAGTGGGAATCGGTGGCGCCAGAGTGAGCGAACGGGCGGTTTCCGTGGGGGTTCGGCTCAACGCGCTTCTGACGGAGGCAGCTCAGGCACCGCTGGACCCTGCGCAGAGCGAACAATTCGAGGCATATCTTTCGCTTATTCTTCGCTGGAACCTCGGCGTGAATCTGACGGCAATTCGCGACGAGGATGGCATTCTTCGCCGGCATTTTGTCGAGTCGATTACCTGCGCCCGCGCATTGCCCGCCGGAATAGCCACTTTGCTGGACTTTGGCTCCGGTGCGGGGTTTCCCGGAATCCCTATCGCGCTTTGCCGGCCGGAGATCGCCGTGACCCTGGCGGAATCCCAGGGCAAGAAGGCGGCGTTTTTGAGGGAGGCACTGCGGCAGTTAGGGCTCGCGACGAGGCAGTCAGGGGAAAGACTCGATCCGGAGGGAGGCGGGGGTTTCAACCCCCGCATAAGGCCATTAGAATCAACGTTGGCTTTAGCCCTGGCAGGCTGTAGCGTTCATTCCGGCAGGGCTGAAGTACTTCGTATCGTCTTCGATTGCGTCACACTGCGCGCCGTAGACCGGATGGAGGTGGCCGTCCAGGCGGCCGCGCGATTAGTTCGCCCCGGCGGCTGGCTGGCGCTGATGACCACCGGCAGGGAACTGAATGCCCTGAAGGCCGCAGCCGGCCCGGAGTTTGCCTGGCCTGAGGTGCATCCGCAACCCGGCGGCGAGGACCGGCTGCTTGCAATTGGGAAGCGAGAGATCAGTTTGCCAGCTTGACGAGGGCGAGCTTGCGAATCGCGGCCAGATCCTTCGGACCCTTTACCATCAGGCGCAGGCCGGTTCCCTCCGCGTAGCGCGGAGCCTCGTCGAGAAGCTTGAGCACAGGTTTTGGAAGACCACTTTGGCGGGCGGCCGCAACTGCCCTGTTGCCCAGAACGAAGGCGACCCGGAAGCACCCATCACAAGGGCCAAGGTAGACAATGGTCCTCTTCTTGAGTTTGAGGCGGAGGGACCAGCCATATTTCGGCGAGGAGGACTTCCACTCCTGCTCGGCGACCCCCTGTGTTGCGAGCCAATCCACCAGTTGCTTCCATTCGTCAGTGGCCGGGCCTAGGGCTGCGGCGACCTCTTCGGGCGTTGGCAGGGTCGTTTTGCCGATGAAGGCGTTTGGAGTCGCCATGCTGCTCCTTTGCGAACCGGATCCATTTTACAGCGAGTGCGGCGCAGAATTGGCCTTTGGATGAGGATGCACGAGTCATTCTTGTAGGGAGTTCATCCGCAAGCGAGCAGGCGCGGCCGTTGGGTTAAGCGGAGATCTATCCCACAACTGCCAGGACCTCCGCAGGCTCAGGATCAGCTCGGAGGCGGTGACGCACCCGATAATCCGGAAAGGAAGGCTCACCTTCTGCGCCTTCGCCGTCTTGGATGAATGCCTCGAAAAGGCTTGCATACAGACCTTGCCGGGTCGTCAATTTCTGTTGCCGTTTTCGAAGGAACCCAAAGCGAAAAGACGACAGGCGCTCGGCCTCTGCTAGAAAACCAGGGGAAAAGAACTCTGGCGAGTTCGCGACTGCACCGACAAAGAGCGCTCGCCAGCTCATCTTCAGCAGGTTCTTGAGTGTTCTTGGCGCGTTGGGCAAGTTGTCCATCCCAGCCGCGACTCGCTCGCTGAAATTGAGGAGCTGAATTACCAGCCCATCCAGCGGAGCGCCCGCTGTGGCAGCCAGGGTAAACAAAGTGACCGAGCCTCGCCGCAAATCCTCTCGCACATCCTGCAAATCGTCGCCTAACTGAAGCAGAACGCCCCACTCAAACGAGAAGCTGCTCTCCGCCTCAGTGAGCCATCCGTGTGCCAGACACGCGTCCGCCAGCACCGACGTTCCACCTTTTGCGCAGGTGATCCGCAGGATTTCAGCGTCACGGCAATGGGCGCCGGATCCCAGTTGGGCGATGCTTTCCTCTTGCGCTTGGTGGATCGCCAACAGGCAGTCAAAGACCTGGGGATAACGCTTGCGAGGGTATTGGCCCTCAATCAGTTGAACCAGGGCCCACAGCGCGGCTTCCCGGTGGTTCGCGGCCAGAGGCCCATTGCCCCGCAAACGTTCCCGGAATCGTTCACTGAACCGAAGCTTGGTCTGCGGAGATACATCTTTGCAGTCCAGATAATTGTCGCTGTACGGATAGAGGAGGCTGTAACCCAGGATTGATGGCGAGATTCCCAAAGGGTCGCCGAGCAATGATTGCAGCCCGCAAGCGGTCCAGGCGCTCCGGCACGCCTGAACGATGTCGGCCATGCTGAGGGTTGGGTCGAAGCGTCTTGCCCAGCGAGCGAACGTTGTTCCCGCAGGCAGGAAGCCATCTGTCAGCAGTGTGACCGCTTCCTTCTCCAGGCCCAGGGCTGAAGCGGCAAACCGAGCGAAGACAGCATTGATGCGGTTCTGCGCGTCGACGCGTTCTTCTTTGCTTCGAGGGGCTTTTCTCAGTTCCCGCTCAACAGCTCCAAGTGCTTCGTCGTATACTCTCTCCCGCTTTTGCTGCTCCATGACCGAGAAGGGTGTTCCAACCAACCGCGGCGGGAGAGCGCTTTGATTCCAGATGTCGATGCTCTGCGCGACCTGCGCCTGAACCCATTGCCAGTTGTAGAGTTCTTGCATGTCCAGCCTCGTGAGTGTTACGAAGAGGCTGATAGATCGGTTCCACGCCAAGATGGACGCAGCGCTTTCATACTCAATGGCCGAATCTTCGGTCGTCTGTTCCACGTGAAACATTTTGGGAACCCAGCCGAAAGCGTACGACGTTCCACGTGAAACACTTTGAGAGATCAGCCCGAAATGGGCGCAGTTTCAAATTGGAACCCGGCAGAAAATGGCCGGTTTCCAGCCAGCTTCCTCCCAAAAAAAACGAAAGTTTTCCACTGCTCAGCCCTTTCGCAGCCTGCCCTCCGCCCCACGTATCCTCCTCGCCGAACCCCTTCCCTAGCATATGTTTGTCGGCCTTTCGCCCCGGCCATCGCAAACCGCTTTCCACAGCTTTGCTTCGTTCTCCACAGTGCAAGCGCCTATCCCGAAACCGCCCTTCCCGTTACTCTAAAGTCCCATGGGAAAAATCCTCGGCATTGTCAACCAAAAGGGCGGAGTTGGCAAAACCACCACTGCCATCAACCTGGCCGCCTGCCTCGCTCTTGAAGGCCTCAACGTCCTCTTGGTCGACTGCGACCCTCAGGCAAACGCCTCCTCCGGCCTCGGTTTGCAGCGCGACGACAATCGCCGCTCCATCTACGATGTGCTGATGGGCGACTCCCCCGCCGACCAGGTCATTCTGCCCACCGAAATCGATCTCCTCTCCCTGCTCCCCGGCTCAAAGAACCTCACCGGCGCCAATATCGAACTGGCCTCGGCCGACGACCGCGCTCTCCGCCTCCGCCAGGCACTTGAGCCCATCCAGCCCGCCTTCGACCTGGTCATTCTGGATTGCCCTCCGGCGCTCGACCTGCTCACCCTCAATGTTCTTTCTGCGGCCGACACGCTTATCGTCCCCATGCAGGCCGAGTACTTCGCCCTCGAAGGCATCTCTGAGCTGCTCTCAACTCTCGAACGCGTCCGCGCGGCCTACAATCCCTCGCTCACCATCGAGGGCGTCCTGCTCACCATGTACGACGACCGCACCAACCTCGCCCAGCAGGTCACCGAAACCCTCCGCGAGTACTTCCGTGAGCGCATGTTCATCACCGTAATTCCCCGCAATGTCCGCCTCGCCGAGGCGCCCAGCCACGGTAAGCCCGTAGCCCTCTACGATGCCCGTTCCCGCGGCACCGAGGCCTATTTCGAGCTCGCCGGGGAGTTCCTCGCCCGCAACCGCATCCACCTTCCGCAGAGAAAAGGACGCATCGTCACCGAAAAAGCAGAATTGAAAGCTCCGGCATTCGTTCCGGAATAAAGGACGTTGAATCATGAACATCGCCGCCCCCGACATCAAGCGCCGCGCCCTCGGCAAGGGCCTCGACTCCCTGCTGCCGCGCGTTCCCGCCGCCCCCGCTCCATCCGCCACCGAGACCGAAGGCGGCAAGCCCCTCGAGATCCCCCTCGATCAAATCGACCGCAATCCCTTCCAGACCCGCTCCCATCTGGCCGAGGAGCCGTTGGCCGAGCTGGCCGCCTCCATCGCCGCCAACGGAGTCGTTCAGCCGGTCCTGGTCCGCCCCCTGGCCAACGGCCGCTTCCAGCTCATCGCCGGCGAGCGCCGCTGGCGCGCCTCCGAGCTGGCCGGCAAGACCACCATCCCCGCCATCCTCCGCCAGGTCTCCGACGAGCAGGCCATGGAAATCACCATCGTCGAGAACCTCCAGCGCGCCGACCTCAACCCCATGGAGCAGGCCCGCGCCTTCGACCGCCTCTCGCGCGAGTTCCACATGACCCAGGAGCAGATGGCCGTGCGCACCGGCAAGGATCGCGCCACTGTAGCTAACTTCTTGCGTCTATTGAGGTTACCTGCATCCGTCCAGGCCCGCGTCGAGGCCGGCTCGCTCAGCTTCGGCCACGCCCGCGCCCTGCTCTCCTTCGAACACCCCGA
>Ga0302320_10030413_pt1 | contig 10290 bp, 4 predicted proteins | sample Bog_T0_3_FD_202130 | JGI IMG/M metagenome (GOLD analysis project Ga0302320, IMG submission 202130) | Peat permafrost microbial communities from Stordalen Mire near Abisko, Sweden - Bog_T0_3 | ecosystem: Environmental > Terrestrial > Soil > Wetlands > Peat | place: Sweden: Abisko, Stordalen Mire... | reverse complement strand
TCGGCGATATCTATTATCAACTGGAACGATATGACGATGCGGAAGCCGAGTACGGCAAGGCCCTGACGATTGCTCCTAACGACCAGGCGTCCTTGCTAGGCTTGGCGACGGCTTGTTTGAGCAACAACGACGCGCAGAAGGCGATGGAAACAGCCCAAATTGCTCTGGAACACGCTCCCGACGATCCATCGTTGAACCTCATCATTGCCGAAGCGCTTGTAAGTAAGGCCAACTTTGCCGAAGCGGAACCATTCCTAAAGAAGAGCCTTTCCGCGAAACCGCAGATGCTTGCTCACGTCCATGCGTTGCTCGGCAAAGTGTATGCAGAGACAGGTAGAACCCATGATGCAATCGTGCAACTGAAGATGAGCACCTCGAGCGATGAAACCGGCTCTATCCATTACTTGCTGGCGCGGCTTTACCGTCAGATGGGCGACATCAAAGACGCAAACGCTGCACTCGAAGAGGTAAAGGTCATCCGGGAAAAACGACGTGACCGCGGAATGAAGAGAGTCGAAGACCCCGATCTTTCTTCCGTTGAGGCATCGAGTAGCGATACTCCAAATCGATAGGAAACCCTGGCCCGCCGTTCGATCTCCGCTAACACAGTGTTGAATACATGTTTGTTCAGGAGTCTCAATGCGCTCGGTTCGTTTACTTTCTGGCGTACATCTTGCAATCCTTCTTTGTCTGCTTGAGGCATCTGCGATTGGCGGTGCCCAATCGACCGCTCCTCAGTTGAATTCTTCCTCCCTCACGTCGAACGCACAAGCACAGGTTCTTTCGAATGGAATTGAAGTCCGGGCGGGTGAGTTATCCGAGAGAGTTATCGCGTTACGCGACGATGTCCTGCGAGTTACATTCGGGCGCAATGGTGTTTTCCCCGAAGATGCATCCTGGGCGGTCCTCGCTGTTGCTCGCCACAGCACGGTCCCAATCACGATCGACACAAACGCCAATCGGTTCGGATTTCGCACAGGCAAGCTCGTTGTGGAGATAGACAAGAGCTCGCTTCAATTAAGAATTCGCGATCTCTCAGGCGGCATTCTGCAGCAGGACGCCCGCCCGGTTCGCTTTGACGGAGATTCCTTTCGGGTATTCAAATCCATGCCGGGTGATGAACACTATTTCGGTCTGGGCGACAAGACAGGCCCTCTTGATCGCAGAGACGAAGCCTTTACCCTGTGGAATACGGATGCTTACCGATTTCAGGAATCGACCGATCCACTTTACAAAAGCATTCCATACTTCATGACATTCCGCGCTGGCGTTGCGGTTGGTGTTTTGCTCGACAATACCTGGCGCACGAGTTTTGACTTTGGCAAGGAAGCCGCCGGAGTTTACTCCTTTGGAGCCGCCGGCGGTCCGCTGGATTACTACATCTTCTATGGCCCGACTCCGAAAAAAGTGGTTGAAGCCTACGCCTGGCTGACAGGTGTTCCGCCGCTTCCTCCGCTCTGGGCCCTGGGCTTTCAACAGTCACGCTATAGCTATATGTCCCAAGCTCGAACATTGGAAGTTGCGAGCCGCCTTCGAGCCGACTCGATTCCGGCTGATGCGATCTATCTCGACATAGATTTTCAGGACCGGAATCGTCCATTCACTGTTAACACCGCCGCCTTCCCTGACGTATCGGGGATGGTGGCCCAACTCCACGCAGAAAACTTTCATGTTGTAGCTATCACCGACCTCCATATAGCCAATGTTCCAGACCAGAAGTATTCTCCTTTCGACACAGGTATTGCAGGGGACCACTTTGTCAAGAATCCAGATGGTACCGTTTTTTCGGGCCGCGTCTGGCCAGGGCCGAGCGTGTTCCCAGACTTTACTCGGCAGCAGACCCGCGCGTGGTGGGGCACGCTCTATCGTGGTCTTCGCAACAACGGTATTGATGGCTTCTGGAACGATATGAATGAACCATCTATCTTCGATAGCGCAAACCATACGATGCCTGAAAACGTTGTGCATCGGATCGATGAGCCCGGGTTCAAACTGCGGACGGCGATGCATGCCGAAATACACGACGTCTATGGCATGGAGAACTCGCGAGCGACATTCGAAGGTCTCCTGGCGCTCGATCCGGCCACGCGCCCTTTCGTCCTCACCAGGGCTACTTATGCAGGAGGACAACGTTTTGCTGCTACCTGGACCGGAGATAACAGCAGCAGTTGGAATCATCTTCGCTTCACGACGCCAATGCTCGAGAACCTTGGACTGAGCGGCTTCGCATTCAGCGGAGCGGACGTTGGTGGATATGCTGGAACTCCAACCCCGGAGTTGTTGACAAAGTGGTTTGAAATAGCTGCGTTTCAGCCGATTTATCGCGATCACACCGAGAAAGGTACTGGCGACCAGGAGCCATGGGTCGGTGGCCCAGAGCAGGAAGCAATCCGCCGCCGGTTCATCGATACCCGCTATCAGCTCATGCCGTATTTGTATACGCTTGCCGAAGAGGCCTCGCGCACAGGGGTACCAATGCTACGGCCATTGTTTCTGGAATTTCCGCAGGCCTTCGAGGACGGCCACCCCATTGACACCGACACCGAAGCTTCAGGAGAGTTTCTTTTGGGCCCTGACGTGCTGATTGCGCCTCCACCTTTTCCCGACGAAACAGACTCGTATTCGGTTGAGTTTCCGTCAACCGATTGGTTCGACTTCTGGACCGGCGCGAAGGTTGCAAGATCGATGACTTCTCACCCTGAGCCGTTAGTAAGTCCGAGGTCAAGTGTGCCACTGACAAGCCGAGTTACCCCTGAGCTGGCACAGCTTCCGGTCTATGTTCGAGCGGGTTCCATCCTGCCGTTAGCGCCTGTTATGCAGAGTACGAATGAAAAACCGAAAGGCGCACTTACTCTGCGCGTCTATGCGGGAGACGGGTGTGCTGGCACCCTCTATGAGGATGATGGAAAGACTTACGAGTTTCGGCAGGGCAGATACCTTCGGGTGATGTTTAGCTGCCGAGTAACTGCTGAGGGCATGCACTTGACGCTCGGGCCTCATGAGGGAGCGTATCCCGCGTGGTGGAAAGAAATTCGCATTGAGATCTACGGTGCAACGCCGAAGCAAGGTGAATTGCTTATTAACACAAAGAAGATCGCAGAAGGTGTTGAGGCCGGCCCGAATGGCGTGAGCTTCGTCGTTCCTGATGATGGCAAAGGCGTTGAAATTGAGGTGCGTTGAGCCCAGAGACCGTTAGAGTTCATAGTAATGAAATGGGTCCTAGGTAAGCGCGATCGAGGAACCGTTCTGTCGGGTGTAGATGTTATCGACTCCAGCCGTAGCGAAATTTGTAGCATCGGCTCAGGCTGGAGAATTCTAGTCACGCGTGGCTGTGCAGTCTACGAGGAATATCAGACAGTCGCAGGAATCGCCAAACCGAATTCAATCCAGCAGACGCTTGCCGCCTTGGCGATGAGTTTCTCCTTGCCTGAAAAAGACGTCCCAGGAAATTTCGCATGGAGAGGCGAAAAATTCGCGCGAACATGTAGCGAATCATTCTTGAACAAAATGATTACAAAATACTTGACATTAGATTACACATATCGATTATATATGGACAACAAGATGACAAATAAATGACAGAATTGTCGTCGAGCCTGGCTTCAGCCGGTTATTGGCCTCTCCCCACTTTCCACCGAGGCTAATGCCGAACTTGTATTTATTTCAGGAGGTCTGCGTGCAAACGTCAATAATTTCTTCGCCTTCGGGGCAAGATGTACGAATCATTCACCGAGTATCCAGGTTCAGCCTCAGATTGAGACGAAGCTTTCCCGCTGGCATATTCCTTCTCTTTTTATTGATCTTCGGTCGCACTCTTCCGGGTCAAACTCTCTCGACATCGCAGATATCGGGTCAAGTGACGGATCCAGCGGGATTGGCTTTGCCTGGCGCGGTGGTAACGATGACCAACGTAGATACGGAAACCACCGTCAGCGTGGTTACGGATGCGCGCGGATTTTACACGGTGCCAAATCTTCGAGCGGGTAAATACGAGCTTAAGGCAACAAACCCGGGTTTTCGAACCTACCTCCAATCAGGCATTGATTTGGAGGTCGATGTGAATCCGCAGCTAAACATCAAGTTGATAGTTGGCGGACAAAATGAAGAAGTTAATGTCCACGCTGACGCTTCAATGGTCGAAACCCACAGTGTTGGAGTTGGCCAGGTAATCGACCAGCAGCGCATTGTCGACCTACCGCTGAACGGGCGGCAGGTGTATCAACTCGTGTCGCTGGCGGGCGCCGCCGTATCAGGCCCGGCCATCGATACGCGCCACTATCCGACTGATGGGGAGTTCTCGGTCGCGGGCGGTCAAAAAACGGCAACCAATTTCCTGATGGACGGCGGATGGAATATGGATACGGACGCCAACTTCGGCCTGCCCACGCCCTTCCCCGACGCCGTCAAGGAGTTCAAGGTTGAGACAAGCGCACTCTCCGCGAACTTCGGCGCCCACTCGGGTGGCGCGGTCAACGTAATCACAAAGTCCGGCACTAATGAGTTTCATGGCGACGCCTTCGAGTTCGTACGCAACTATATCTTCAACGCTCGAAACTACTTTGCAACAACGCGCGATTCGCTGAAGAGGAACCAGTTTGGGGGCGTTGTCGGAGGCCCGATCAAACAGGATCGTCTGTTCTTCTTCGCGGGCTACCAGGCCACGACCCTGCGGAGTAACCCTACGGAGACCACCAGTTTTGTTGCGACGCCCGCCGAATTGGCAGGGGACTTCACCACGGTTCTCGGCCCGGGCTGTAATTCCGGAAAGCAGATCACTGCAAAGGGGCCCTTTGTCGGAAACAAAATCGATCCCTCGAAGTTCAACTCGGTGGCTTTGAAGCTGCTCGCATTGATTCCAGTCTCGAGCGATCCGTGTGGCAAATTGGTCTACGCCGGTCAACCTCAAAACACTCTTGAAAACCAGGGAATCAGCCGGATCGACTGGCAGCAGAGACCCAACAACGCAATCTTCGCGCGCTGGTTCGTTACCGATTATGAACTCTCGCCTCTTTACACAAATAACCTGCTGACGACCACCGCTGTTGGCCTGGGGGATCGAGACCAATCTGCAATCGCCGGAGACACGTGGATTTTGAATCCGTCCACTGTGAGTTCTTTTCGGGCAACCTACACACGGTCTCGCATTTCTCGCATCGAGCCAAACGGCGTGCCCAACCTGACGGAACTCGGGGCCAATATAACCAGTCCGATCGAGAACTACACAGGTCAGGTTTCAGCCAGCGGATACTTCTCGCTGGGTGGTATCGGGGGAATTTTCGCGAACAACTCAGTGGCCCTCTCGGAGGATATAAACCATACGCAAGGAGCCCACGAAATTATCGCCGGGGTCAACTATGTGTATACCCAACTCAATGCCATCGGCCCCTTCCAGGAAAATCCGAGATACACGTTTTCAGGATCGATCACCGGCAACGCGTTAACCGATTTCTTCATCGGAGCGCCGACGACCTTTTTGCAGGGCAACGGGCAGAACGGCAACGACCGAATGAACGCTCCGTCCCTGTTTGTCCAGGATTTCTGGCGAGTTTCGCACAAACTGAGCGTCACCGCGGGTCTGCGTTGGGATCCGTTTTATCCGCAACACAGCGTCAAGGGCATTAACAGCATCTATGAGCCGGACCAGTTCGCAGCCGGCAACGTCAGCACGGTCTTCACGAATGCCCCTCCCGGAATCTTCTTTCCTGGAGACAAGGGCTTTCCCGGAAAATCGAACACGTTTGAGCATACCGAGAACTTCATGCCGCGCGTTGGGCTGATCTACGATCCTCGCGGCCAGGGCCGTGAAGTGATTCGAGTCGGATACGGAATCTTTACCGACATGAACTACACATGGCAGATGATGCATGTGCCGCTGAATCCTCCGTGGGGCGAGACGATTACGCTCAATGCGCCAGTGGGCGGCCTGACTAATCCGTGGCAGGGCTATCCGGGGGGTAACCCGTTTCCGACGCCAACGCCGCTGCCTGCAGACTTCCCCTTCCCCATCGGCGGCACGTTCGTCTTCATGCCGGTGCATGTGAAGCCCACCTATACGCAACAGTGGAATCTCACCGTCGAAAAGCAGTTGGGAGAGAGTTGGCGGATCTCGGGCAGTTATCTCGGGAACAAAACTACGCATCTATGGCTCTCGCACGAAGTCGATCCCGCAACCTACATTCCTGGTAACTGCAAGGCCGGCCAATATGGACTTACCGCGGCCGGTGCTTGTTCGACGATCGCAAATACCAATTTTCGCCGAGCACTCTATCTTGAGAATCCTGCGGAGGGCCAGTACTTCGGAAGCATTTCGCAGGTGGATGACGGTGCGAACGGCAAATACAACGGTCTGCTGCTCACCGTCCAGCATCGTCTGCATCACGGGGTGAGTCTACTCGCCAACTACACCTGGTCGCATTGCCTGGACGACGGCGATCAATCGAATGCCGGTGACATCACCAACCAGTATCAGGATCCCAATAATCGCGCTGCCGAGTACGGCAATTGTGTCCTCGACCGGCGGAATGTATTCAACCTGTCGGCAATCGGGCAGACTCCACAATTCAAGTCCAAACAATTGCGGCGAATTGCGAGCGACTGGCAAGCCGCAGGAATCTTCACTGCATCGACGGGAGCATACCTTACACCTCTTACGGGCACGGATAACGCACTACGCGGCGAAGTGTCGATCCAGGACAGACCTAATGTAGTTGCCAATCCTGTTCTAACGAGTCCGACAATCAACGAATGGTTTAACACCGCCGCATATGTGAAGGCGGCGACCGGCAGTTATGGCAATGCAGGTCGATCAACGATCCTCGGCCCCGGTGCGTGGGACTTCGATTCGTCGATCTCGCGATATTTTCAGATCAAAGAGGGCATGCGGTTCGAATTCCGTGCAGAGGCGTTCAACACCTTCAACACCACACGTCTGGGCAATCCTGGGACTACGTTGTCCAGCACCACCACCTTCGGGAAGATTACTACCGCACTGGATCCCAGGATTCTTCAATTTGGAGGGAAGTTTGTCTTCTAGCAAATTGAAAACGGCCAGGCCGAGGATCCGGCATTCGCAACAAAACGGTTCGACGTGATCTTCAGTCGCTTGTTGCTTTTCACGCTGCCGCATCCGGGCTACTCCATTCGCCGCTTGGTTAAAACGGTAGAGCCCGGAGTTCGGCTGGTCCTGGTCGGACATGGACGTAGCGGCGATCGATAGCACGAGGAAGTTTTATATCTGCGCTGCGTGTGCAGCCCCTACAGGTGCAATTCGCACCGTCCCCGGAGTTAAAGTGCGAAGAAGCGTAAAAATCTCAGTTCTCTGTGGCTTCGGAAAGTACATCTTGCCACTCGTTCTGGCGCTGGCCGGCACCGCAGTCCCAGCTTCAGTGGCACAAGCGCCGAATCCCGGCGATTCCTCGGCCAGTCTCCCTCCCGGGCCAGGTCGAGAAGTCTTTGTGCAGTCCTGCTTAACTTGTCATGCGCTGGGTATCGCAATCGATAAGCGCCGCACGGCAGATGACTGGCGCGCCGAGATCCAAGGGATGATCGGGCGAGGCGCGCCAATCGACTCCACCCAGGCAGACACAATCCTGCGCTACTTGAGGGCCAACTTTTCCGCGGCGACCTCTCCGGCGCTGGAACTCCCGGCCACGCCTAATGAATCCGCAAAGGCTATTTATCCGCGCCCAAGCGGCCCGGACCAATGGCCGGCCTATGGAGGCGGCAATGCCAACCAGAACTATTCGCCGCTTACCCAAATCACTCCGGAGAATGTCAGCAAGCTTGAGCAAGCGTGGGTCTACCATTACGGTGCCGGAATCGTGCATGTGAACGATCAAGGGCTCGATCACCGTTTCGAAGTCACGCCCCTTCTGATCGGCGACGTGATGTATATCTCGACTCCCACGTCCCCCGCGACGCCGGGCCTTAAATCTTCTATCACGGCCCTGCAGCCGGAGACCGGCACCGTCCTCTGGAAATACGAATGTCCTTTTAATATCCATGGGCGCGGCATTGCGTATTGGCCCGGTGATGCAAAAACGGCTCCTCGCCTGATCTTTGCCACGGACGGCGGACTGATCATGGAGGTTGACGTAACAACTGGGAAGCCGCCCAAAGATTTTGGGCTGCGCGGCCGGATCGACGCCTATGTCGGTGTTTCCGATGAAGTCGTCGGGGAATCTCGGCGCAGCACGTTTACGGTTCCCAACCCGGTGATGGTCTATAAGGATCTCTTCATCACAGCCGCACGTCCCGGCGAGATGGGACCGCCCGGCCCGCGCGGCGATATTCGCGCATGGGATGTCAGAACCGGACGTCCGGTGTGGGACTTCCACACGGTTCCCTGGCCCGGGGAGCCGAATCACAACGGGTATACGGGCGATCAGTGGCGAGATGTGACTGGAGCGAACGTCTGGTCTACGATGACGCTGGATAATGAGACGGGAGTTCTTTACGCGTCGACGGGCGATCTGAACTCTCATGCAGCCGGCAGTCATCTTTACGCCGACTGCCTGCTGGCCATCGACACCAGCAATGGCAAGCTGAAGTGGTTTCACCAGATCACGCACCACGACGTTTGGGATTGGGACTCTCCCACCCCGCCGGTTCTGCTGAATGTCGATCAGCACGGCAAATCCATTCCCGCCGTTCTGCTCACGGGCAAACATAGCTTGCTGTTTCTGTTTGACCGCCGAAACGGTGCGTCTCTGAATGGCTTTACTGAAAGGCCGACTCCTCAGCCACCCACACCCAGTCCTGCCATTTGGCCTACTCAGCCTTTTCCAACTGCGCCGGGACCGCTTGCCCGCATTCAAATGACGAGAGATGAGATTCCCGACCTCGTTCCTGGAATGCGCGAGGCATGTCAGAAGGGTTGGGACGACACCTCAACGGTGAGCGAGCCGCTCTATGGGATGCGCCAGAGCGCCGATCACGCAGCGCTCACCTATCCGAGTGCTGTGGGTGGTCCGAACTGGGGCGGCGGGTCGTATATTCCGGACCTGCATATGTACTTCATTAATGTCCAGAACAGAGCAAGCTGGCGGCCCAAGAGTGCGGCCGGTGAGCCGCCTTCGCCCGCAGGACCGGGCGGAATGACGCACCCAAGTCCCTCGGAAGACGGAAAGATGCCGGCCATGCGCCGTCCTCCCCGCGATGGTGCCGGTTTCAACTTCAGATACAAAACCCCGGATGGTATGGAGTTATCGTGCGGGGCGTTGCCGTGGGGCGAGTTAGTGGCTGTGAATGTGGATGAGAAGAAAATTGTCTGGCGCGTTCCTTTAGGCAAGACGGAAGAGCTTGGGCCAGCGGGCGAACACACCGGCTCGGACAACATAGGCGGCAGCATGGCCACAGAGTCTGGACTCGTCTTTATCGGCGCGACGAGTGACCGGCGATTCCGAGCCTTCGATGCAAAGACTGGCAACCTGCTTTGGGAGACACAGCTCGAAGCTGGTGGCAACGCCACTCCAATTACGTTCATGGGTAAAGACGGGAAACAGTATGTCGTAATCGCAGCAGGCGGTGGGACTCCAGCCGGACGGAAGGTCATGTCGGATACGGTCGTGGCGTTCCGATTGCCGTGATGAGTATCGAGGATGGGTTTTGAAAGAGGGCCGTTCATTGCGGACAGCCCAATTGTGCTCGCGGAGTTTCGCATATGGAAGTGGGAATTTCAACGGCGAGTCAATTGCCAAGGAGCAGCCATGAAAAGCAAGCCGCAATCGCGTCGCGACGTTTTGAAACTACTTGGGACAGCACCATTTCTCGCGGGCGCTGTTAGTCACTTGCACGCGCAGGCGGCCCAGTCACCCCAGACCCCAGGTGCTCCCCAATCTCCAGGCTCACCCCAGATGCCAGGCGCCGCGCCAGGTCCCGGTGGTGGTGGTCCCAGGCCCAATGTGGATTTTTGGCCCGGGTTAAAACATCTGCTATTCGTCTCGGATACACAGACGGGCTATCAGCACGACTTCCTCTCGCATGCGATGGCGACCGTGGAGCAGATGGGCCGACGCACAAAGACCTACATGACCATGATCAAGACCGACTCTCAACTGATCACCGCGCAGCCCATCAAGGGGCAAGGGCAATATGAAGGAGCCAACGGCGTCAATGCGAGAACTCTTCCGTTTTATGACGCCATCTTTATGCTGCCGAGCGGTTGGGGCACGATGAACGATGAGCAGAAATCGGCTCTCTTGGCCTTTGTTCATGATCAGGGAAAGGGACTGATCGTCGCTCACGCAGCGGTCTTGGCATTTTCGAATCGAAAAGAAAACATCGACGTTT
>Ga0302320_10030410_pt1 | contig 10291 bp, 5 predicted proteins | sample Bog_T0_3_FD_202130 | JGI IMG/M metagenome (GOLD analysis project Ga0302320, IMG submission 202130) | Peat permafrost microbial communities from Stordalen Mire near Abisko, Sweden - Bog_T0_3 | ecosystem: Environmental > Terrestrial > Soil > Wetlands > Peat | place: Sweden: Abisko, Stordalen Mire... | reverse complement strand
TAAATTTAAAATTTATTTCAAATGCTTTAATTTATTTCTTCATATTCAATTTTAAGATAATTTTTTCTGATGATCAATAGACAATCCCCAATGTTTTTCCCTTTTTTGTTGTTGGCCCTTCTTCCTTTAATTTCCTCCTTCAAATCCCATCATTATCACTCAGATAATAATTATTCCTATGTCCCAGCCCCAACAAGTCTTTTTGACGATTACACCATCACCATTGCCTGTAATAGTGACTCTTATCATAGTGATGAGGAGGTTGAAAATGAACTGGATTCCATTAATCTTCGGTGGATAGATTCCATTGTTTTCATTTCCCTTGGAACAGTCACTTTCTTTTCCACAACATTTATTATTCTGACTTTCTTCAAATATCCCCAGGCTCGTGAGCCTCCGGGTGACATTATCCTTGGAATTTCTATCTCGGAATTTGTTTTAACTGTCCATTGGATGGTTTCTGCAGGGCGATTTTTAACATATCCAAATGATCCACCAAAGTCTAATGGGACATTTTGCCTAGGAAATTCCATTGTTAGCATGATAGCTGGTACCTATGAATTTTTATACAATTGTTGTTTCTGTCTATTCGTGATTTATAAGGTGAGGAGCGTGTTGAAGGGAGGAACAATTAGAAGAGACGTGTTTCATATAGTATGTTTTCTGATAAATTTGGGATTGATGATAATTCTGGGTGAAGAAGATAGTTTGGGGAAAAACTTATTCGGAACTTGTTCTGTAAAGGCCGTGTCAAAATTTCCTCTGATTGGTCCTTTGCTTTTTGTGATCTATGTGATTCTTGCTTTTGCGACGATATATTACTTCAAGAAGCACGTACCTAATGATGAAAGGTTCAGACAATATCGAGAAGATTTCTTGAATTTTTACTATAAATATGTGAAGGCATGTTCAATTATTTGGAGTGTGTTGGCTTTTTGTAATATTGCTGCTGTTGTTAATTGTTATTCAAATGATGGTGGTGTAGGTGGGTTGAATATCTTCCTAACGATAGGAAATGCTGCTAAATTGTTTACTCCATTGGTGCTATCTTTTCTCAGATATCAAGACCCTTTCTTGAAAAAGAAAGTCAATAGATTTTGTCGAAAAATGAAGAATTGCATTCTACGCAAGCCACCTTCGAACACAGTTATTGAGAAATTTCTCCCAGAAGAAGAGAAAAATAACAACAATAATGGTAATGGTGGTGAAGATTCGGGAGATAAAGTTGCTGACCATCAATTGGAATTCGTGGTGAATAAGCCTGGACCTGAAAGAGAACAATTGGCTGAAAGTATCATAGATGATCAGGATATATGGTTGAATATAATGAAAAACGATATGAAGGTGATGTTCACCTATACGATGATATCGGGGATCTTGTTAAATTATAAGAATGTTCGAGGAGCTTTGGAGATGTCGAAAAATCCTGAAAATCAGAATTTCGAGAAAGAGAATAGATATCAAATTAATAATGACACTTTGAAGCTATATTTGCCTAATGTTATGAGTATTTTAAATGAGAAGAATTTCAATACTTTTTCAACAAATATGATAGTTTATGCACCAGAAGCCTTTGAATCTTTGATAGAACAGGATGGTGATATGATAGATTTGGATGTGTCATTGGATTTGGAGAAGAATTATGATCAAATTCAGAAGGCAAGTGGAGCAGATGGTGGTAAGGGAGGCGAGTTTTTCTTCTTCTCTTATGATAATAGAGTCATTGTGAAGACTTTGACTAAGCAGGATTTAGTACAATTGAAGGGAATTTTAAGTGATTATTACAATTATTTCGAGAAGAATCGAGACTCCCTGATAGCAAAAATTTACGGAATTTACACTTTTGAAAGAAAAGATATAAAGGATCAAAGTACGAGTATTTTATTGATGAGAAATATTGCAGCATGCCCTCGACAATATGTTTTGAGGACCTATGATTTGAAGGGTTCAACATTTGATAGAGAAGTTTTAAAGAACAAGCCAGATGCTGAGTTAAATAAGATGACTTTGAAGGATATTGATTTTTTGAAGCTAGAAAGGAAGATTTTCATCGAAGACAATTATAAGAAAGCTTTGCATACGATATTGGAAAAAGATGCTGAGTTTTTCAAGAATAGGAAACTAATCGATTATTCTTTGATCGTTTTTAAAATTGACAAAAGGAGGTATTTCGATGATTTGGAGAAGGAAGGTGTGAATTCGGCTGACTTCTTCTTGAATAAAAGAGAATTATATTCTTTGAAATCGTTAGAAGAAGAAGGGGTATATTATCATATTGGGATAATTGACTATTTGCAACCTTATAATTTGCAAAAGTATATAGAGAAAAACTTTAAAAAGATTATGAAGGTCAATATTGATTTGAACACCTCCTCACAAGACCCAAAAACATATTATGAAAGATTCTGTAAATTCATGAAGGAGATAATTTAAATTAAAAATTCGTCGGATAGGTGTTAAATATGAAAAAATTACCTTTTATTGAAAAATGCAAAATCAATTTATTTTTTTTTAATAGTTTATTTGTATTTCCCCTTTAAAATTGTTGACAAATACAAAAATAATTCTTTTTTTTTTCTAATTTTTTTCCAAAATTCTTCAAATCATTTGTTTTTCTTCTCTTTTTTATCTTTTTTCTTCTTCTTTGAGTCAACTTTATTTTTCGTCAAATCTGTATTTCCAACATTTTATTAAATTGAGAATTAAAAAGAAATTTTACAATAAATAACAAACGCGAAGAAACACAAAATCATAATCAATGACACATAGAGCAAGATTTTATTCGCTTTCTCGCTTTCAAACACTTCGATTTTATCAGAAAACTGTCCTACATTGTTTTTGAAATAATCATCACTAACTGTTTCATCGATTTCCTATATATATAGCATTTAGCTTCAAATAAAAAAAAAAACTCTAACCTCTATAAAATTCAGCAAAAGCTGATCAGTCTTGGTGTAATTTAATGAATAATTTCCTTCTTTATATCGCTTCAAGCTAAATTTCATCAATCCAGTTTTTTCATAATAACTATTTGGAATCGTTATATCGGCAACGTCTTCCATTACCTAAACCATAATCAAAGTTTTCTGAAATCGAAAAATTTAGAATTTACTCTTGAAACATTGAATTCTGACACTTTCAATAGACATTTCTCAATATGATCTAATCTCAATCTGGTATAGAATTCCGTTTTGTTAAGAGTGTAATTCGAAATGAATTCAGTGAATTCTGGCTTATGTTCTTCGATCACTTTCTCAAAGATGAAATAACAGGCCGTCAATGCTTGCATTTTCATTTCATAGTCTGCAAGTTTAAATTCCTTTTTGGATTTTCTACCAGTTGGCTTGCTTGTCTTCGCAGTGGCTCCTTTATCTGATTTTGGCTTGACCTCAGGCTTGGATGACGGGTTTTGAGTATTTGTTTTAGGAATGTCTTCTGCAAAAATCAAAGGATTTACATTTAGAGAAAGCTTGGAAAAAAGAAAAGTTAAATTTTGAGGAAGAAAATTTGGGGTTACCAGAAACAAGAGGAGAAAAAAATGGATTTTCATTTGGGGACGTGAAAAAATGAAAAGATATGGATTTTTTTTCTACCTTTTTTTTTAATTAAACTTTAAAAACGTGTTGAAAGCTTAAAACAAGAAAGAAAAAACTTAATATTTTTATTAAATTCCAATTTTTTTTTTTTTTTTGAATTTTTATCCTGGATTTTTCTCTAAAATTTATGAATTCCAATAAATTGTTCAGTTTAGAAGTTAAAAATAAGAAGTTCTTCTCTTAATCCAAAAGAAAAAATTTATTAAGAACCAGTGAACTTCGAGACAATTGGGACAATTATATAGCATCCAGCTGCGAGAATAATGATCCCGAGGATGATTTTAAGTTTTAGGTTTCTATAATACATGATTTTTGCGAGATCTGTCGATTGGTTTTTGAATTCATGGGCTTGGTTTCTCATTTGATCAGCTTTGATGCTAAGGTTCTAAAATTCACAAAATATTTTAATTATGTCAACATAATATAAATCTCATACCCCCAAATCTTGTTGATTGTTGAGCATTTTTTGCAAATTGTTGTTCATAACTCCAGCGACTTGAGTGACGTTTTCTTGAACAGCTAAGAGTTTATCGATTTTTTCCACATCGTTATATTTTTCTGCCAATTCTTTCAATTTTGGCTTTCCCTGTTTCTTCAAAATATCAATAGATTGGTCTTCATAATTTCCCAATTTGTCCAAATGAGCTATGAATTCCTGCAAAAAATGTAAAATATAAAAAAAAAACATTTTCACCTTAATAAGCGAATAAACTATCCTTTCTGGATAATTAACGTCCGTTAACACTTTTGCCATTTATTAAAATATATTAATGGGTTGAGTTATTAGTAGTTTACCCAAATAGCAAATATCCTTATCGTCATTGGTACAATACCAACTCCCGAAGCTTGAAGACATTTTTTGTCTTTCGTCGGGAGTCAAATTCAATTTTTTAATGTTGACGAAAACCTTATTGGCTTCATTGTTATAAGTGGACTAATAAAAGAGATCAAAAAAACATTTTGGAAGAAATATAAAAAGATTACATCTTTTCCGCTCTCGTTGCAAAATTTTTCAACAATTGTGCTTGTGGAGTTCTTGAAATAAGCAATGAATTTCATTCGGCTGGTCATTTTTGAAAAAAAATTTCTTTAATTTTTTTTTAGAACAGAATATTTAAGTCGTAATATTAAATAAAATTTTAAAAACTAAAAATCAAATAGGAAATTTCAAAAATTATGAAAACAGATTAAAAAATATTGTGGCATATTAAAGACATTTTTTTTTCCACATATTTTTTATCCTTTTACAACCATTATTTTTTTCCATAAAAGTATAAATTTTTTCAAAAAAATAATTTCGAAGTTTTGTTAGTTTTAAAGAGAATACATATTGTTTTCTTTTATGCATTCAATGACCCCAAAACTCACAACACCATAGACTCCCAAATATTTATCATGGAATTCATCTAGCTTTTTGTTGGTTCTTTTCACTAACCAGTCTTCCTGCGAAAAATATTTCATAGGCTCTTTTTCATCAAATTTATCTTCATTCTTATTTTCCAACTTTTTTCTTCTGTAATACTCTTGAATTCTTTTTCTAACAACTGTTGAGCTAGCTCCAACAAATGTTGTTTCTATCAAAATGTAGTTCTTGGGCAATAAATCCGGATTTAAAACAAATCCCGTTCTCAAGATGATCAGGAAATTAATTTCTTCCTTTAATTTTTTTCCGTTATCCCATTTCTCCAAACCTTCTAATAAATCCGTCCCCATAACGAAGAAAAACTCGATATCTGGATAATCTTCCTTAAATCTGTTCATAAGTTCATATGTTGGCAATGATTGTCCATTTCGAACTTCGATGTCATTCAACTTATAGAAATGTAGAAAATTATATAGAATTTTTTTTAAAAATTTACTTTGACTGGAATACTCTCATTTGAAATTTCCTTCAACATAACCTCACAAAGTCGATATCTGGCATATCTATCGACTTCCACTTTTTTATCTAATCTGTCTCCGCATGGCACTATCCATACCTCATCCACATATCTTAAGTTGATGACTTCCAAAACCACCTGGGAATAAAAATATTATATATTTTGGTTAAAAAATACTTGAAAATGAGCCATTGTTGGAGGATTGAACGACCCTCCGAATATTCCAACTCTTTTTTTGGTTTGCATTGAATTTTCTCAAATTTAACTAGAAATTATTTACAATTTTCTTTTTTTTTAAATTTTAATCTTTTTATCTCTAATATTCAGCCTAACAAAATTTATTAATGATGAATTCAGAACCGTTATTTGGCAGTGTCTTCGAAGAGAACTTTGCGATTTATAATCAAATCGAACTTGAGACCCCTGAACCTAAATGGGATGTTGTTTTTTTCAAGCGTCTTCCCGAAACTCATATCTCATCTTTTATCACAATGATTGAAAAGGAAAAATATAATAAAATTCCATATTTTTATTTCCTCAGAGGCATAATCCAAGAATATGGGATAAAGACCAAGCCTAATCTAGAACAAGCACTTTTGAATTATAAAAAGGGTGCAGAGGCTAATGAGTCATATTGTTTATTGAAACTTTATTTTATCCAGAGAAACCATGCTGTTATTTTTAATTTAGAGAAATCTAGGGATTTAGAGATGCTCTATTTAATAAAATCAGCAGCTTATTTCGACTATTATTCAGATGAAAGGTATAAATTTTACCCAGTTTATCAATTGGCGGTGCATTTGGACAAGGAGGACCAAAATGTGGAAAAATGTCATAGATTATTGAAAAAATTCGAGAAACTCGAACTTCAAAAGTTAGTTTCTAATTATAATATTTACGGCAGTGAGACTTTGGAAAATGATAAAAAAAAGAAGAGCACAGAATTTCAGTTTCTCAATTGTTGGCTTTCCATAAGGTTCTATTTGTCGAAGGAAGAACAGAAGAATTCTTATAGGAAAATCAAGAAAATGGCTATTGAAGAAAATTATTTGGAAGCCTGTTTTCTCTTATCGGAATTATGCATTGGTCATATCGAGGGAGGTGATGAATATGATCTTTCAAAAGCAGAGGGTCATTTGAAATTTTGCATCGAAAACAATATGTTGAAGGCTTTCACATGTTTGGCGTCACTTTATGAGAAAATGAACGATTATCCGAAAGCCATTGAATATTATTTCCAAGCAGCCAAAAATGGATGTTATAGAGGATTATATGAATATGCCAGCTTCATAATTTGCGGATATATGACTCCAATAAATTTCAGAAAAGGAATCAAGTATTTCGTGAGGGGGTTTTGGTTAGGATATATGTATTCTGCAGATCATTTGGTCCTGATTTTGAATAATTCGGAATATCAAAAGAGGAACATTTTCACTGAAGAGGATTATAAGATGTGTTTTGAAATCTCGTTGCATCTTTACAAAAATTATGAATTCATTAGCACCAGTTTCTTGAAATACGGGCCTCAATATTATTTGGTTTCTATTTGTTATGAAAAAGGATTGCATTTGCAACATCCGAACTTTGATAAAGCCCTGGAAGTGTTATTGGAAGGGGAAAAGGATGAAGCTATGAAGGAGAAAAAATATGTTTTATATCGTTTGGGAAGGATTTATTTCAAGAAAAATAATATCCCTGTGGCGAATAAATATTACGAGAACGCTTTCCATAAATATATGGAAATAATATATGATGATAAATTGACGAAATATCCAGCACAATACTATAGAGTTGCCAAACTTTTCGAAAATGGATGGGGGGTCGACCAAAACATCAATTTAGCTATTGATTATTATAAAAAAGGCATGAAACCCTCGAAATATTTCTTCCTATTGCAATATTACTACCAGAACAAGTGCAAACAGAAATATCTGGCTCTCAAAGAAAAACTGCAAATCAAAAACTTCACTTTGCAAAAACACTCAAAACAAATTTATGACCTCGTTCTCTTAAATTCTCATAAAATCGCAACTGCTGGTGAAGACTGCAATATTTTTGTCTGGGACATTACTAAAAAAGCTCTGGTGCGAGCATTTTATAAAGCGCACAAGGCTCCAATCCATCATCTTTCTTATTCCAAGAACGGGACCTTGATCTCTTTAGGAGCTGACCATTTCTTGAAAATATGGAGTCTTTGGAATTCAACACTCCTTTATTCCTTTGACATTCGGAACTATATCAATTTAATTTCAACACCATCTCTCCCTTCTTTGGGCGAATGCTTCAAGAGCAAAGTGATTGTGCAACTTAGTGCTAATAGAATCACCTTATTTGACTTCAACCGAAAGAAATTCATTGATGATAACTTCCCACATGTCAATTTAATCACCTCAAACCTGTTTTTACCGAATCAGAATGTTTGGATAGGGGGGGACCAAACAGGTTATTTGAATTGTGTGAAGTTCGATGATGAGTTCAAAATTCTGTATTCGGTGAAAACATTATTTCATCATAAAGACATTACCAGTATCATATATTTTGAACGATTCAATAAATCTTACCTGATGACCTGTTCTTATGACACCAAAATTTGTATAATTTTGATTTTGATCAAAGGAAATGAAATCAAATTGTTGTTGGAAAGGAAATTTACCACTCAATCTAATATGGATTTAAAAGGATTGGCATATGCTCAGAAAATTAATTCCTTTTTTATTGGAAATTGTGTTGGTAAAATTCTGTCTTTTGATAAAATATTTGATTATCAGAATAATTGCAATGGACAGACGAAAAGTGATAAAAATGATAAAAAGAATTCAATAACAAATGAGCCTTGCATTCAAGAAAATTACGTTTTGGAAGGACATAAGTATGAAATAGCCAAAGTGGTTGTGGTTGATGAGAAATTCTTGGTAAGTGTCTCTGCGAGCAAAGAAAATTTCATTCGGGTCTGGAGATTGGAACTTTCTAAGGAAGAAAGAGATAAAATAAATTTATAATCAATAGTTTGATTAAAAAAAACTTAAAAAATGACAATTAATTCTCTTTATTTAACTTAATTCCATAAATTTTTCATAAAGTTGAAAAAACATTTTTTTTATTTTCAAATTAAAATTTTTCTCAAAAAAATCCTAGAACTTCAATGTTTTTTAATAAATTTTATTTGAAATTTTGAGGTTTTCACAAAATAATGAAAAAATTTAATAATTTCAATTGTTTTTAAATTTATCGATTATGGGAAGCTGATATAAATTATTTAGCTCATTTTAATTAAATTTTTATTTTTTTTGAGCATAAATAAAATGAGCCAAAAACAATTTATTACAATCGATAAATATATAGTATTTACCAATGAAAGATTAGGCAAAGGTATGTTTGGAGAAGTCTTTAAGGGTTCTTATATTGACTCAAGCCAGAAGAAGGATGGAGAACAATATTTGGCTGTAAAATTAATTGAATTATCATTTTTTGAGAAAGACATTCCTCCTCAAATTATGGAAGAGCTTGAAAATGTGAAGCAGGAAATTAGAGCCCTGAGGTCATTGAAATGCACGAACGTTGTCCGTTTACATGATGTCAAACGTTTCCAAAGCAAGATCTATATTTTTATGGAATTTTGCAACCAGGGAGATTTGCGTACCTTCATAATGAAAAACGATTTATCCGAAGATGAAGTCCTTTATTATTTTTCTCAAATAATCAATGGATTTCGTCACATCCACAAAAAAAAGATCATTCATCGTGATGTCAAACCCGAGAACATTCTCATTAATAACAACGTGATAAAAATTGCAGATTTTGGTTTCGCAAAAAAGGTCAATGGAGAAACCAATACTAGTTTTAAAGGAACACCATTAACAATGTCCCCACAAATTTTGGAGGGAGTGAATTATTCTGATAAAACAGACATTTACTCATTAGGAGCCACTTTATATTTCATGTTTTTCAAAACCTTCCCGTTTTCTGCGCCGAACATGATCCATTTGGTGAAGAAATTAAAGGAGAAAAAAGAGCCTAATTTCGAAAAAGATGGCGTAGTGATTTCCCAACAAACTAAAGAGTTCATATTGGCTATGTTGACTTATGAAGAGAGCGAAAGGATTGATTGGGAAGATTTGTTTAAACATCCGAAAGTCCAGATGAAGAAGGAACAGGGACAATTAGATTTAAATATAATTGGAGGTTTAGAGATTTCTATGGATGAGGATGATGGAGAATTTGAGGAAGATTTCGATTTTGATTTTGCACCGAAAGAAAATAAAGTCGACCAGGAAAAATTAGCGTTAGAAGGGGAGAAACTTATTAACGATTGGAACCTAAAACAGAAAATCGATCAAATTTGCTTAAGATTCAACAGAAAAATAACTTTTCAAAAAGGTCGAGCGTGGTTCGTGAAAAGAGTCTCAAAAAGGTTTAATGAGAAAAACAAATTAAATTTATTTAATAATGACAATATTCCATTTCAGCTTATCAATATCATGAAATTTTCTTTGATAAAATACGAATTGATTTTAACGACCGACTTAAAAGAACATGTGATGGATAACACTTATGGAGTTGATAAAGCCGATTGGCAAATGTTTCTAAATAAAGATGATTTCAAAAATGTGGAAAGAATTCTAATTATTGATTGTTCGACGCTCACCTTTCAATTATCTGAAAATTATAATCAATTCATTGAACCTTTAAGGGTTGGATATTCGAACTCTCCTATGGATGAAATGGCGGATTTATTGAATTCAAGCATTTTCAACGATTCCATCACGGATAATGAAACTGAATTTCTCAATTTATTTGGAAATTTGATTATAGAGT
>Ga0302320_10030409_pt1 | contig 10291 bp, 10 predicted proteins | sample Bog_T0_3_FD_202130 | JGI IMG/M metagenome (GOLD analysis project Ga0302320, IMG submission 202130) | Peat permafrost microbial communities from Stordalen Mire near Abisko, Sweden - Bog_T0_3 | ecosystem: Environmental > Terrestrial > Soil > Wetlands > Peat | place: Sweden: Abisko, Stordalen Mire... | reverse complement strand
CGTCGGCCGTACGCCAGATATTCTTTATAGATCACGCTGAAGTCGTAATTCTTAAAACCGTACACTTTCGTAAAGATCTCGTTCTTCTCATTAAGATTATCCGCCAGTTTGGCTTTTAAGACCCTGGGGTTTAACAAGTCGATGATCCGCACCCCCATGCGCCCTACTTTATCCGAATAACAAGGCCCTATCCCTCTTCCTGTCGTTCCGATCTTTTGAGCACGCTTGCCTTCACGCAACTGGTCCATCACCCGATGATACGGCATCACCACATGGGCATTAGCAGCGATCTTAAGCTGCTTTCCGGTCATTGGCAAACCGCGTTTCTTCAGATCGTCAATTTCTTCCAGAAGGGCTTGAGGATCAATGACGACACCGTTACCTATAACGCAGATCTTATGGGGACGCAATATAGCCGACGGTATCAAATGAAAGATGTATTCCTTCTCACCGACAATGACCGTATGCCCCGCATTGTTCCCTCCCTGGTAACGCACCGTGATATCCACCTTCTCGGAGAGAATATCGATCAGCTTCCCCTTACCTTCATCGCCCCATTGGGCGCCTACCACCACTAGATTCATAATGAGTCCTTAAAATGGATCCCCGATCAAAACATTCGGGGATGACCCTGCGGGGTCATTTAAAAATTAAGATTACACTCGACGATGCTACAAAAAAGACAGACGCACAAACGATCTTCACAAAAGCCGGCCGGAGGCCCTTTATGCTTAAGAATGACCACAAAAACCATAACGGCCATAAGCTCACGATCGTATAAGCCAAAAGCAGGACCATCACAGACTGCCACTGCCCGTTGATGACACTCCCCGCTCCCAACAGGGTCAGGTAATAATTAGCAGGCCAAACGGTCGCCAGCGCGCTTAAAACCACTACTAATATAAAAGTAACTAAGAAAACGGCTGCGCCGTTCATTGGTAAATTTACCGGCGGGACATCTATATCTTTCCCGGGATGTCGATAACCCTCCAACCAGTCTTTAAAAAACCATGCCCCTAACCCAAAACTGCCAACCCCTAAGACTAAGTAAATGATCTTGGCCGTTAATACAAAAACTTTATGAAAGAACAGAAAACCGACAGGCCCGAAATTAAAGAATAACATGCACAGGCCATAGGTCAAAATAAAGAACAAACGCAACCATCCAGGGTGAGAACAATACCTGGCACACCTGATACTTAGCGCCATAAAAACAGCGCAGGTCAAAAAAATACAGGGATTGAATCCGTCTTGCAAACCAGCCCCTAAAGCCACACGCCAAATATCACCCATTGGGCCGCCTATACCTTGATGGTTTTGACAAAAAGAATGTTCTTGGTCTTGCGTAATTTCTCGATGACCGACTCAGGAATTTCACTGTCTACATTAACGACACTTACCGCCACACCCTGCTGATTCTCACGACCCAGGGTGATGCCGGCAATATTGATGTTCTCCGCGGCCAGGATCGTCCCGACGGCACCTACGATGCCGGGCTTATCATTATTATTGATAAACAGCATATGCCCCTGGGGAACGGTCTCGACATAAACATTGTTGATCTTAACGATACGCGGCTGCTTATTGCTCGATAACGTGCCTAATAAGGAAAACGGATCTTTTTCGGTTACAATATCCAAGGCGATCGCGTTGACATACTCACCTTCCTGATTGGAAACGATCTCCTTTATATTAATGCCGCGTTCTTTCATCATATTCAAAGCATTGATCGTATTAACGCCTTCTTCGAGGATAGGGGTCAACACTCCCTTGGCCAAAGCCATGGTCACCGCGGTGACTTTTTCCTTAGCGACAGCCCCGCTGTAGGTGATCGTCACCTCACTGATGCGTCCCTGAACTAATTGACCGGCAAATTTTCCCATACGTTCCGCTAAGATCAAATAGGGTTCAATGGCTTTAAAAGCTTCCGCCGATAAAGACGGGAAATTGGCAGCATTGCGTATACCGTCACCTGATAAAGCATCTTTGACGGCGTGCGCGATCTCAAGGGCCACATTAAGCTGAGCTTCTGATGTGGATGCGCCTAAATGCGGCGTTGCAATGCAATTATCTAATTTAAATAGCGGAGAGAGAAAATCAGGAGGTTCTGTTTCATAAACGTCCAATGCCGCTCCGGCAATACGTTTTTCCTGCAGCGCTTTGATCAATGCCGCTTCATCAATGATGCCGCCTCTGGCACAATTGATGAGCCTCGCTGTCTTTTTCATCATGGCTATTTGTTCATCTTTGATCATATGATTGGTTTCATCCGTTTTAGGGATGTGCACCGTTATATAATCCGCCGTTCTATAAATTTCATTAAGCTCAACAAGCTTGATGCCGTTCTTGGTGGCGATCTCAACAGACAAATACGGATCATACCCGATCGTGACCATACCAAAAGCTTGGGCCATTTTAGCCACCGTCGATCCGATACGGCCTAATCCCACGATGCCTAAAACCTTACCGTGAAGCTCTATCCCGGTAAATTTGGAACGCTCCCACTTGCCGGCACGCAGGGAAGCAACTGCCTGAGGAATATTACGCGAAAGAGCCATGATCATGCTCATGGTATGTTCGGCGGTTGAGGTGGTATTCCCTGCGGGGGTATTCATGGCCACGATCCCTTTTTTGGTAGCGGCCTCCAGATCCACGTTATCCAACCCTACACCTGCGCGTCCGATCACCTTCAATTTGTCAGCAGCTTCAATGATCTCAGCTGTAACCTGAGTTCCTGAACGCACGATAAGCGCATCATAATCCTTGATGATACTCTTTAATTCAGCGGCAGGTATACCAAATTTGCAATCGACCGTAAATTTGCCGTTAGCCGTTAAAATATCAATGCCTTCTTTTTCCAATTTGTCGCTAATCAAAATTTTAAACATAAAGACCCCAATTTTTTGTCATTTTGTATTAAGAACCTTTTGCGCGGCTGTCAAAGCTGCCCCAAGCTCAAATTTATGTCCCATTTGATACAAAACCTTTTCTAAACAGGCCAGGCCTGTGAGAATATCATATTCATCCAACGCGCCCATATGCGCCATCCGAATGACCTTGCCTTTAAGATGATCCTGTCCTCCGGCAAAGGTAATGCCATAGGTGTCGCGCATGGTCTTGGTTAATTTTTCTCCGTCGATACCAGCCGGAACCTTGACCGCAGTCAGGACATTGGTGGCACAACCGGGATCCGGGAACAACTCCAAGCCGATCGCGTGACAACCCGCACGGACCGCACGGGCTAAAAGCGCGTAACGGACAAACATGTTCCCAAGCCCCTCTTTTTTGATCATGTTGATGCTGTCGACCAACGCGATCAAAACCCCGATGGCCGGCGTAAAAGGCGTATCGATCTTTTCCATAGCCTTTTTACATTCACGCAGATCAAAATAGTAGCGCGGTGTGGTGCTTTTATTGATCAGATCAATGGCTTTAGGAGAAGCGCTGACAAAACTTAAACCAGGAGGCAGCATCAGCCCCTTGTGAGACGCTGATACCACTACATCACAATGCCATTCATCGGTCTTGATCTCCTGGACTGCCAAACCGGACACCGCATCCACAACTAAAACAGCGTTGGTATTTTTCACCACATCGCCGATAGCTTTGACATCAGGTGTCACACCGGTTGAGGTTTCAGCCAGAGTGATAAAGACAGCCTTCGTATCGGGATTGGCGTCTAATAAAGATTTGATCTCGGCGGCGCTCGGCGCTTTGCCCCATTGGACTTTGTGTACGATCGTATTGACTTTATAGGTTTCACAAAGCTCCACCCATCGCTCACCGAATTTTCCGCCGTCAACCGCAATGGCCTTATCATTAGGAGAAAGCAAATTAACCACGGACGCCTCCATGGCCCCGGATCCGGAAGATGTCAGAATATACATATCATTCTTCGTCTGAAAGATCTCTTTCAATCCTTCCACCACCTGTTTGATATTCTCCTGGAATTGCGGGGTGCGGTGATGAATGATGGGCTTGCCTAAAGCCGCGCAAAGATTAGCAGGAACCTGAGTTGGACCCGGAGTTAAAAGCAAATTGCGTTTCATGGTTAAGACCTTTCTTTAATTATTTAACTGTATCCCCAAAATGGGCGATCACGCCGTCAATTAAACCGTAATCTTTCGACTCCTGAGCAGACATAAAGAAATCACGGTCGGTATCTTTGATGATCTTTTCTAGAGGCTGCCCGGAATGATTGGATAAAATCTTATTTAATTCTGTTTTCATACGTAAAATTTCTTCAGCCTGTATGGAAATATCACTGGCCGTACCCTGTGCGCCGCCCCAAGGCTGATGGATCATGATGCGTGCATTTGGCAGGGAATAGCGCTTGCCTTTGGCTCCGGCTGTCAATAACACGGCTCCCATACTGGCCGCCTGACCGATACAACAGGTCACCACATCCGGCTTAACATATTGGATAGTGTCATAAATGGCCAAACCCGCAGTTACCGAACCACCCGGCGAATTGATATACAGGAATATGTCCTTCTCCTTGTCTTCAGACTGCAAAAACAGCAGCTGGGCGATGATCAAATTGGCCACATGATCGTCGACACCAGTACCCAGAAACACGATCCGCTCCTTTAAAAGCCTGGAATAAATATCATAAGATCGCTCCCCGTGACTGGTCTTTTCGACAACCATTGGAACTAATATTTGCGCATTAGACATAGTGTTCTCCATTTCCTAACATTTTATCCCGCCTTTGGCGGGATTTCGCCGCCTATTTAGAGGCGGGCTCAACATCTTTCCACGCGGCTTCTTTGAGCAGGAATTCCATCACCTTGCCGCCTAAACTTTCATTATTATCCGCAGTCGATATATTCTCAAGCTTACCGATCTCTTCTAAGATCAAATAAACCTTCACTTCATTCTCCACCAAAGGATCCAGCTGTTGACGAAGCTCTTCTTCTTTTTTCTTAAGGTCCTCATCTCCCATGCCCTGAGCCTTCAGGCGGCGTAACGCTTCATTCAAACGGTGATGCAGCTGACGCTTGACCAGAGACTGAGGAACAACTAGTTTAGCATTTTTAAGTAAATATTCTACAATTTGATTTTCAACATCCATGCGATTGTTGCGGTCTTTGTCAAAAGCCAATTGCCGCTTTAAAGCAGTTTTAAATTCTTCGAGGCTCGGGAACCCCATGCCCTTGGCAAACGCATCGTCGATGGTAACATTTTCATCGCCGCCGCGGCCTTTTTTAAAGAATTCCAGGGTTTTTTGCAACTCTTCATCGGTAACTTCGCTTTTTTTACGGGTCACTTCGATGGCTTTATATTTGCTGATCTCAACCTGCGGACGGATATCCAATGTCGCGGTAAAGGTCAATAATCCGTCTTTAAAATTCACTTCCGTGATCTCAGGCATGTCGATCGGGTCCAGTTTATGCAGATCCAAAGCTTCATGATAGGCTTCAGGAATGATCTTCTTTATAGTCTCATCTTTAGCCAACTGACCGTGAGAGGCCGTTAAAATGTGACGGGGAACCTTGCCGGGGCGAAACCCTTTGACCTTCGCATGTTTACCGATCTCGGTATAAACAGCTTCCATCGCTTTGCTGACACGCTCGCGAGAGATCTCAAATTTCATTTCACGTTTTAAAGCGTCTACTTTCTTAACTTCAACTTTCATTTTCATTCCCTTTCATATCGACATCGTTAGGTTTGTTCAACTGCTTAGGTTTGTTCCTCTGGGTTGCTGGGTTGCTTTACATTGAAAATTTTTCACCCAGATAGATCTTTTTGGCCTTAGGATCGTTGATCAGGTCCTGGGCAGTCCCTGAAATAAGCACCCTTCCGTCAGCCACCAAATACGCCCGATCGGTGATCGATAGGGTTTCGCGTACATTATGATCGGTCAATAATATCCCCAGTCCCTTTTTTTTAAGGTCCTTGATGATCTCCTGCGCTTCAGCAACCACAATAGGATCAATACCTGAAAAAGGCTCATCCAGCAATAAAAAAGAAGGATTGGTCACCAAAGCCCTGGTAATTTCCAGACGACGGCGCTCTCCCCCCGAAAGGGTATACGCCTTGGCCCTGGCCAAATGGGAAATATTGAGCTCTTCGAGCAGAGATTCTAAACGCCGTTTGCGCTCCGCAGGGCTGATATTCAAAGTTTCCAGTACAGCCATGATATTTTCTGCGACGGTTAATTTACGAAAAATAGAACTTTCCTGGGCCAGATACCCCATTCCCAGACGACAGCGCTCATGGATCGGTTTTTTGGTAATATCGTCCTGATCAAAGATCACCTGCCCCTCTTCGGGGTTGATAATACCCACCACCATATAAAAACTGGTAGTTTTCCCCGCACCATTAGGCCCCAGAAGCCCTACGATCTCTGATCGGCCGACGCTAATGCTCAGACCATCCACCACCCTGCGGCCGCCGTAAACTTTAACCAGATTTTTAGCTTCTAATAAACGCATTTAAGAATCCTTGTCCTACGTTGCTAGATGGATGAGTAGGTATGATGTATTCAGCACATTAAGGAATTTTTTGCCAAAAGTCTGCAAGGCTTTAGGATAAATCTGTTCATATACCAGTGCTGCTATAAAACAGATTTATCCTAAACCGCAGCAGACGGCAAAAATATTCCGTGCTGAATACAGCATGCCTACTCATCCGTCATGCTAATCATTTTCCAAGAGGCTGAAACATACCGTTCTTGGTGCTGCCGGTATCAAAAACTATTTTCGGCCTGCCGATCATGGTCAGCACCTGAGTGTCGCCCATATAGATCATTTCATCCGCATAACTGACATTAGGGCCTTGAACCACCTTCACATGGCCGGTGCATATGGCCTTCTTAATATGTTTGGTTGCCTGGTCAAACCATATTTCCATTTTATCAGAATGAAGTTCGCGGCCGGTGGCCTGATCTACCGCCACCACATGGACATTAAAGACCGCATACATTTTGACCTGATCCATTTGCATGGGTCCGTCAGACGTAACTATTACCGTCTGGGGACTGGACGGTTCCTTGGCATTGGTCTGCACCACCGCTTTAACATCACTGTTGATCTGCGCTTTCTTCAAATTCGGATGGGCAGTCAGCCCCTGCCCGGTCACTACTCCCTGTTGGTCTACGATCTTGACAGAGTCCTGGGTGGTGACCAGATCTTTATCACGGTTCCAATTTAAGGTGTCGGTGGTCATTTGAGTGCCGCGATCGGCAGTCACCACCACATTGTCCTGCAGATGGACATTCCCGTTGACCTTATCGATAGTGCCGTGATCCGCCTTTAAATTGCCATGATCTTTGCCATAAAAATTAGCATCGACATTCGTGATCTGAATGTTCGAATCCGAGATATCCGCCTTAGTGCCGTTGACATCCCAGGTCTTCTGTCCGGTGTTGCTGTAACCGTTAAGATTAAATCCCTGCAGCTGCTGTGAAGAAGGAGCAGATTCAGTTGATTCATCCGCGAAAGCCACTATAGAACAAAAAACAAAACTCAGCAAACAAAGAAAGATTTTAATTTTCATATAGTTGAGGGCCCCAATATCCCTGTGCTTTTAAGATCAATTCAACCGTTTCTCGGACAGCGCCATGGCCGCCCTTTTTGATCGTCACGTGATGGGCGATCCCTTTGACCTCAACCACAGCATTAGCTACCGCCACCGCCGCACCGCATCGACGCATGATCCCGATATCAACAACGTCATCACCGATGAAACAAACCTCGGCATCGGTGACGCCGAAAGCCTTTAACATATCCTCATACGCACTTAATTTAGGGTAAACCCCCACATAAACTTTATCGATCTTCAAGTCTTTGGCACGATAAGCCACCACATCTGATCCCCGGGCCGAAATGATCGCCGTTTTAAGTCCGCATTTTTGCAAAAGCACCAGGCCTAAGCCGTCCTGCACATCAAAATTCTTGCTTTCCCTGCCATGGCTGTCCATAATAATGCGTCCGTCAGTCAATACCCCGTCCACGTCCATCACCAGCACCTTGATCTTTTTTAAAGCATCTTTCATCAGACCAACCCCGCCTTAAGCAGATCCTGGACGTCCAACACCCCGACCAGGCGGCCGTTCTTATCCACTACCGGGAGTTCATCGATCTTCCGGGTCTTTAAAATTTCAAAAGCCTCAGCGGCCAGCTTATCACGGGTTATGCTCGTGGGATCCTTGGTCATCACTCTGCGGACCTCACGGGTCAACACAGCCGGATCACTTTCCAAATGACGGCGCAAATCTCCATCCGTAAAAATACCCAATAGTTTCCCCTTAGGATCCACCATACAGGCACAACCGCAGCGAGCCTGGGTAATGGCCAGCAAAGCATCTTTAACCTTCATGGCCCCGGACACCATGGCAAAAGAATTCCCCGTGCGCATAATATCTTCGACTTTTAATAACAGGCGCCGGCCCAAACTGCCGGCAGGATGATATAAAGCAAAATCTTCTTTCTTGAATTTTTTCCGGTCGATCAAGCAGGCTGCCAAAGCATCCCCCAAGGCCATGGCGACGGTGGTTGATGCCATAGGCGCCAGGCCTAAAGGACACCCTTCATATTTGACCTCGATATTTAACGTCAAATCCGCGTGACGGCCTAAAGTAGATCTAGGATTTCCCGTCATAGCAATGATTTTAGCGCCCAGCTTCCTAACTAAAGGCAGCAGACGGATGGTCTCTTCGGTTTCCCCGCTTTGAGAAATAATGATAACCACGTCCCCGCCCGTCACCTGCCCCAGATCTCCGTGTGCCGCCTCGGCACTATGCAAAAAAATACTGGGAGTCCCGGTTGAAGACAATGTAGCTGCGATCTTCCGGGCCACAATCCCGGTCTTGCCCATGCCGCAAACGATCACTCGTCCGCTGCACTTAGCGATCATATCCACCCCGGCTTCAAAATGATGATCAAGACGGGACTTCAAGGCGTTGATCGCCTGGGCTTCAATAGTTAAAACTTTTTTGGCGCGTTCTAGCATTTGTCGTTTCTCGGATCATTTTTTTTCGACAATTCTGTCGATAGCAATTAAATCTTTTAACAAGCCTTCTAAATTCTTCAACGGTAACGTATTTGGCCCGTCAGACAAAGCCTTCTTCGGGTCCGGATGAGTTTCCAGGAATATGGCATCTACCCCGGCCGCAACCGCACAGCGGGCTAAAAGCGGTATATACTGGCTTTCACCGCCGGAAGACGTCCCCAAACCACCCGGTTTCTGCACACTATGGGTCGCATCAAAAACAACCGGAAACCCACAAGAACGCATGATCGGCAAAGACCGAAAATCTGAAACCAGATTATTATAACCAAAAGAAACGCCGCGCTCAGTTAAAAGCAATTGATGATTGCCGGCCTCCAGCATTTTCTTCACGATCCCTTCAATGTCCCAGGGCGCCATGAACTGCCCTTTCTTAACATTTACCACCTTGCCCGTTTTGGCAGCAGCTACGATCAGGTCGGTTTGCCGGCATAAAAATGCAGGGATCTGGATGATATCCAGGATCTCCCCGGCCATCTTGGCCTGATCAACGTCATGCACATCCGATACAATCGGCACCCCCAGCTTTTGCTTTATCTGGGAAAGTATCTTTAAGCCTTCATAAAGCCCGGGACCGCGGAAAGAATTAATCGAGGTCCGGTTGGCTTTATCGAAACTAGCCTTAAAAACAAACGGCACCTTAAGCCGGGTGGTGATCTTCTGTACGGCCTCGGCGATCCTGAGCGTCCCGCTGGGAGACTCGATCACACAAGGACCGGCAATCAGCACTAACGGCCTCTTGTCCCCAAAAATTACGCTTTTACTGACCTTAATTTGTCGTACCATGCCTGGGCTTTCTGTAAGTCCTGCGGGCTGTCCACCGCAATGGATTCATAATCCGTTAATGTTGTTTTAATTTTAAAACCGCGTTCCAATACCCGCAACTGCTCTAGCTCTTCGGCTGATTCCAGTATCCCCTTTGGCCAATCCTTGTACTGCATCAAAAAATCTTTCCGGTAAGCATACAGGCCTAAATGCTTAAAACGCTTCTTTGAAGCCGACGACTGATCACGATAATACGGGATCGGAGAACGGGAAAAATACAACGCGTAGCCCTGATCATCCACCACACATTTGACCACATTCGGATTTTGGGCATCCTCTTCATTCGTAATGGCTTTGATCACCGTCCCCATGGAAGCATGAGGATCCTGTTTTAACAGCACCGCCAAGGCATCAATGGTCCTGGGATCAATAAAAGGTTCATCACCCTGAATATTGACCACTATATCAACATCAAGATCCTTGATCGCTTCAGCAATCCGGTCTGAACCTGACG
>Ga0302320_10030407_pt1 | contig 10291 bp, 7 predicted proteins | sample Bog_T0_3_FD_202130 | JGI IMG/M metagenome (GOLD analysis project Ga0302320, IMG submission 202130) | Peat permafrost microbial communities from Stordalen Mire near Abisko, Sweden - Bog_T0_3 | ecosystem: Environmental > Terrestrial > Soil > Wetlands > Peat | place: Sweden: Abisko, Stordalen Mire... | reverse complement strand
AGTATGTGGACCACCTTCCGTTGTACCGCCAGGAGCGTATCGATGCGCGCGGCGGCGTGTGGATCGGCCGCCAGGCCCGTTGCCGCTATGTCGAGGCGGCGGCGCATCTGTTGATTACGATCCGCGCGCAACTGATCGAGCGGATCTTGCGAAGTCGCTATGTGCAGGTGGATGAAACCTTCACCAAACTGATCGACCCGGACCGCCGAGGTCGGTCCCGCGATGCGTACCTGTGGGGCTATCACGCCCCGCACGAGCGCATTGTCGTGTTCGAGTTCTCGCCGACTCGAAGCGGCGCCATCTTGCACGACTTCTTTCCCGAAAAGTGGAGCGGCATCGTGCAGACCGATGGCGCGGCGATGTATCCGAACGTGTTCAAGCATCGACCGAACATCGTCCACGTCGAATGCATGGCGCACCTGCGCCGTTACGTGCTCGATGCCATCAAGTCCGATGAACGCGAGGCGCTGCCGCTGTTCAAGGATATCTGCGAGCTCTACCGCCTGGAGCGAGTGGCGAAGGATCGCCAGCTCACCGATGAGCAACGCGGATACTTCCGTCACGCCAGAGCCAAGCCTGTTCTGAAGGGCTTGCAGGCGAAGTTCCGCGAGCTGGAACGCACGGCGCCACCGACGGGTAACCTCCGTGAGGCGGTCACCTACGCCAAGAATCGCTGGCCGCATCTCGTGCAGTATGCCAAGACCGGCTTCGGTCACGTGCACATCGACAATAACGCAATGGAGCAGAAGTTCCGGCCGACGAAAGTCGGGCTGCGAAATTATCTCTTCATCGGGCACCCTGCGGCCGGCTGGCGCTCCGCGGTGATCTACACCGTCGTCGCCAACTGCAAGCTCGTCGGCGTGAATCCCGAGAACTACATCGCCTGGGTGCTACCGAAGTTGGCGGCGGCCACGAACAAGACCGCGACGGGTCTGTTGCCGCAGGACTATGCGCTGTTGACCGAGCGCGACGAGGCGGACAGCAGCGAAGACGCGCAACCCGAATCCATCACGGACTTCGAACCGTCACCTTCGTCTTGATCGAGTTCGCGATGAAGCATTGCTCGTGCGCGAGCTCGTGGATCCGCGTGAGCGCGCTCGGCATCACGCCCTGACTGGCGGCGAACGTGATAGTGGGCTTGAGAATCACTTCGCTCACCCAGTACACGCCCTCCGAGATCTCGGTGAGCACCCCAGCGGCCGGGTCACGATAGGTCTCGACCTCGATCCCCATCTGGAACGCCACATGCAACCACGACAGCATGTGCGCGCTCGCGACCGTCGCCACGAACAGGTTCTCCGGGTTCAACTTGATCTTGTCGCGATACCCCTCGGGCAGCATCGCGTCGGTGTCGGTGGCCTTGATCTTCGTGCCGCCGGCCAGGTGCCAGGTGTGCTCGCGGGCGTACTTGCCCTTCACGTGCGACCACTTACCACGGGTCCAGTCGATCGTCGCCAGTTGTAGAGCTTCGGGGTCCGTCATCCCCCCTCGCATTACCCGGGTCCTGGCCTAGCCGTCAAGTCCCGTAGGGGCCTGTAGCCGCTGAGACGTTTACCTTGCTCAGAAACCGTGGATCGTTCCAATCCCCGGAACGACCAAGCTTCATCGGCTCGAAGAAAACATCGGATCGACAGCGGTCGAACTCACTTCGGAAGACCTCGCCCTGATCGACGACGCAGTCTCGCAGATTCCAGTAACAGGCGAACGGCTGCCTGAAGGGGCGCTGGCCATGACCGGTCGCTGAGGACTCTGGATCACCTGGGTTTTTGCCAGTTTTGCCCCCATTTACGGGCTTACGCACTGACCGCCTGCCGTGGCAAGATCAAACGGGAGGCCCTCGTCACTCCCACTCAATTGTCTCCGGCACGTATAAGCCCATGAAATTACGCAACTTCTGCGCAGGGCACGCCAAACTTACCGTCAGATCTACCGCCAAAAACTTCCGCTTGAGCGCGATAGACGGCGATAGATGCCGGAAGGGTCTCTCCGGGTCGGCCACCGCACCGAATAGTCACCCATAGTGACTATAAATAGAATTCCGTAAACCTTCACTCTACTTGCCTGAGGTTTACAGAACGTCTATTTTAGTCACCATGAGTGAGTCAAAAAACGAAAAGCTAAACCGGCTTCTAGAGACCTTGGGGGACACCACCCTCGTCTCCAGCCGGTGGCTGCGCTCCCACGGCTACCCGAGCAATCTTGTCGCCCGCTACATGGCGAGCGGCTGGCTCCAATCACCCGCCCGCGGCGTCTACCTCCGTAAGGGAGGCAAGCCGACCTGGGAAGGTCTCCTGCACACCCTACAGTCACTGGAGCAACTGCCCCTCCACGTAGGCGGTCGATTCGCGTTGGCCCGCCAAGGACATGAACACTACCTGCGACTGGGCGAACCTGCGACTCTGACACTCTACGGTCCATCCAAGTTACCGGCCTGGTCGCGCAAGCTGCCTCTGCGCGAGCGCGTGCAGGCATGCGGAAACGGTCCGTTCGACTGGGCACCCCTCGCCTTCAGCGCCGAAACCCTTGACGCAACATTGAGTGCCCAAGGACTTGGACGCATGGCAGACGACACCAGCGCGGTCGGGGTCGTCTTCTCCGCTCCCGAGCGGGCAATACTGGAACTTTGCGACGGGACTCCGGACAGCGCCCTGGTGCATGAGGTGAATGCCATCATGCAGGGACTTACGACGCTGCGGCCGCAACTCGTCAGCACGCTGCTCCAGAACTGCAGAAGTATCAAGGCGAAACGACTGTTCCTCGCGCTCGCCGACCAAAATCGCCACGCGTGGCTGGCGCACGTGAGCTTGCATGGCGTGGATCTCGGGCGCGGCAAACGCGCGCTTGTTCAAGGCGGCAAGCTGAACACCAAATATCAGATAACAATGCCCACCGACCTCGATGAACCACTGGGATAGTCGTTACGCCGAGCGCGTGAAGCTTCTCATAGAGATCCTGCCAACGCTCGCAAAGGAGAAGCGCTTTGCGCTGAAGGGTGGCACGGCCATCAATCTCTTCGAGCACGATCTGCCCCGTCTCTCCGTCGACATCGACCTGACATGGCTGCCCGTCGGCGAATTTGCGAATGACGCAAATGACATCTCCGCAGCGTTGAAAGCCATCGGCGAGCGGCTGCAAGCCGGACCGCTACGACTTCAGCTGCAGACCAGCGGAACCGAAGCGACCGGAATCCACCGACTGATTGCGGGCCGCAACCGTTCACGCGTGCAGATCGAGACCACCCCTGTGATGCGCGGCACAGTCCATCCAGTGCGGACGATGCGCGTGCAGCCCGGAGTCGAACGGGACTTCGGATTCGCCGAGATGCAGGTGCTCGACTTCGCGGACCTTTATGCCGGCAAGCTCTCGGCAGCGCTGTCGCGCCAGCATCCCCGCGACCTTTTCGACATGCAGCCGCTGCTGGACGGCGACAAGCTCGATGAAAGATTGTGGCGAACGTTCCTCGTCTACCTCACCTGCAGCCCAAAACCCGCTGCAGAGATGCTGGCACCGAACGAGCCACGCGATTTCGAGCAGACGTTCGCCGCGAACTTTCAGGGCATGACTGCGGCGCCAGTCACAGCCGCTTCGCTCCTCGATGTGAGGGTACGCCTGCTCAATCGCGTTTCGCAATTTCTTGATGCGACATCGTGCGCGTTCCTCGAATCTGTCGAGCGCGAAGTACCCGACTTCAACCTCATCGAACTTCCGCACGCCGCCGAGTTGCCTGGCGTGCGTCGAAAGCTCGCCAACTTGGGTCAACGCTCGGCAGCGAAGCGCGCCGCCGACTACGACCGTTTGACCACTGTCCTTGCTAATCGACGTTCTACCTGAGAGCGCCGGCCGATATACGCGCTATAGATGACACCGTTCTTTCGTCGCCAGCCTGGTAGACCGCGGCCAGAAATCCAACCAAGTCGCCCCAGAAGGCAGCGAGTTTTTGCCAGTATTGCCCCCCAGGATTCCCCAGTATGCTGAGGAGCACCTTGCGGGACCCGGACCGCCATGAAGCCGCATCAGTTCCTTATCAGGGTAGCGGGCGAAAAACTCCATAAATCCCGAAGCCCGGCGATGCTCAATGCCTGCGAGGCCTTTATTTGCAGCGGATTTCGCAATCTTGCGCATCGATTGACGGTATTTCCTGGCGCCGGAATCGCGGGAAAATTTTTACCGTCAGAAATACCGTCAAAAAGTTTCGCTTGGGGGTCGGAGAGCAAAAATACGGCATGGCACCAACCGTGATTTTTCAGAGGCTTGCGCGTGCATGCGATAGATCGCGATAGATGCCGAAAGGCCCTTTTCACTCCCACTCGATCGTCGCCGGCGGCTTGCCTGAGATGTCGTAGACGACGCGCGAAATACCGGCGACCTCGTTGATGATGCGCAAGGCCACTTCGTCGAGGAACTCGTACGGCAGGCGGGCCCAGCGTGCCGTCATGAAGTCGATCGTCTCGACGGCCCGCAATGCCACGACGTAATCGTAACGCCTACCGTCGCCCATGACACCGACCGACCGTACGGGCAGGAACACCGCGAACGCCTGACTCACCTTGTCGTAGAGCCCCGCGCGCCGCAGCTCGTCGATGAAGATCGCATCGGCCGGGCGCAGCAGGTCGGCGTGGGCCTTGGTAACCTCCCCGAGAATGCGCACGCCGAGGCCCGGCCCTGGAAACGGATGGCGGTACACCATCGCGGCCGGCAGATCGAGTTCCAGCCCGAGCCTGCGAACCTCGTCCTTGAACAGTTCGCGCAGCGGTTCGAGAAGCCTCAAGTGCATGCGCTCCGGCAATCCACCCACGTTGTGATGGGACTTGATCACATGGGCCTTCCCGGTTTTCGCGCCCGCCGATTCGATCACGTCCGGGTAAATCGTGCCCTGCGCGAGCCATTTGATCGCGTCGAGCTTGGCCGCCTGCTCGTCGAATACCTCGACAAACAAGCGCCCGATGGTCTTGCGCTTCCTCTCGGGGTCGGTCTCGCCGGCAAGCGCGTGCAGGAAGCGCTCCTCGGCGTCGACGCGGATGACCGTGATCCCCATATGTTCGGCGAACGTTGCCATCACCTGGCTGCCCTCGCCGAGACGCAGCAGTCCGTGATCGACGAAAACGCAGATCAAGCGATCGCCGATGGCGCGATGCAGGAGCGCCGCCAGCACGGATGAATCGACGCCACCGGACAACCCCAGCAACACACGATCGGAACCGACCTGTGCGCGCACCCGGTCGAGCAAATCCGCGACGATGTTGCGGGTTTCCCAGTGTCCTGCGCAGCCCGCGATCTCGCGCACGAAGCGCCGCAGAATTTCCCCGCCCTGCAGGGTATGGGTCACTTCGGGATGAAACTGCACGGCGTACAGGTGGCGCGCTTCGTCGGCCATCGCCGCGAGCGGAGCGTTCTGGCTCTTCGCGATGGCGACAAAACCCGGCGGCAGCATTTCGACCCGGTCGCCGTGGCTCATCCACACATCGAGCACCGCGGTGCCGTCGGCATCGCGGTGATCGGCGAGACCCTCGAGCAGCCGTGAACGGGTCGTCGTGCGGATCTCGGCGGCGCCGAATTCGCGGTGGGACGAGGATTGGACGCGGCCACCGAGCTCCGCGGCCATCGTCTGCATGCCGTAGCAAATGCCGAGCACCGGCACGCCGAGATCGAAGACTTCGCGCGGCGCCCGCGGACCGCCCTCGACGTAGACCGACTCGGGCCCCCCCGAGAGGATGATCGCGCGCGGCGCGAACGCGCGAATCGCGGCGGGATCCGCATCCCAGGCATAAACCTCCGAATAAACCCCCATCTCACGCACTCGGCGCGCGATCAACTGGGTGTATTGAGCGCCGAAATCGAGGATCAGTACGCGGTCGGCATGTACGTCGGACATCACCCGATCCGGTAGTTCGGTGCTTCTTTGGTGATCGTCACGTCGTGCACGTGGCTCTCGCGCACGCCCGCGTTGGTGATGCGTACGAACTGGGGTCGTGTGCGCATCTCCTCGATGCTGCCGCTGCCGGTATAGCCCATGGCCGCCCGCAGCCCCCCCGAGAGCTGGTGCAGGATCGCGACGAGACTGCCCTTGTAGGCGACCCGACCCTCGATGCCCTCCGGCACGAGTTTCTCGAGCTCGGTCGTCGTGTCCTGGAAATAGCGGTCGCTCGAGCCGTACGATTGCGCCATCGCACCGATCGATCCCATGCCGCGGTAGGCCTTGTACGAGCCTCCCTGATACAGTTCGACCTCACCCGGCGACTCCTCCGTGCCGGCGAACAGGCCGCCGATCATGACCGTGTGGGCGCCCGCCGCGAGCGCCTTGGCGATGTCGCCCGAATAGCGAATCCCCCCGTCGCCGATGATGGGAACGCCGGTACCCTCGAGCGCCTTCGCGACGCGCGAGATCGCGCTGATCTGCGGTACGCCGACGCCGGCGACGACGCGCGTCGTGCAGATCGATCCGGGGCCAATGCCCACCTTGACCGCATCCGCGCCATGTTTGACCAGATCGAGCGCGGCCTCAGCGGTCACGATGTTGCCGCCGATGACCTGCAAATCCGGGAACTGTCGCTTGATCTTCGCGACCGTCTGCAGGACGCCGCGCGAGTGTCCGTGCGAGGTGTCGACCACGATCACGTCGACGCCGGCCGCACGCAGCGCGGCGACGCGCTCGATCGTGTCGGGCGCCGTGCCGACGGCGGCGCCGACGCGCAGGCTGCCCACGGAGTCCTTGCACGCATTCGGAAATTCGGTCGCCTTCTGGAAATCCTTGACCGTGATCATGCCCTTCAGCTCGTGATCGTCGGCCACCACGAGCACCTTCTCGATGCGGTGCTTGTGCAACAGCGCGAGGACGTCTTCTTTCGGCGCGTTCTCGCGCACGGTGATCAGCCGCTCCTTGGGCGTCATCACGGAGGAGACCGGCGCATCGAGCTTGGTCTCGAAGCGCAGATCCCGGTGCGTGACGATTCCGACGACTTTCGTGCCGAGCACGACGGGCACGCCGGAGATGTTCTTCGCGCGCGTGAGCTCGATGACCTCGCGGATGGTCATGTCGGGATTGACCGAAATCGGATCGCTGATGACGCCGCTCTCGAACTTCTTGACGCGGTCGACCTGGCGCGCCTGATTTTCGATCGACATGTTCTTGTGAACGATGCCGATGCCGCCCTCCTGCGCAATCGTGATGGCGAGACGGGCCTCGGTGACCGTATCCATGGCGGCGGACACCAACGGCAGATTGACGCGAATGCCGCGCGTCAGCTGCGAACTCAAGGAGACTTCGCGCGGCAGGACCTCCGAATACGCGGGGACCAGCAAAACGTCGTCGAATGTCAGTGCCTCTTCAAGAATACGCATAGGGGGTAGCGTTCACGCGGTTTCGTTCGAGAGGCGGTGCATTCTACCTTGCGGCCGCGACGCGGTAAACCGCAGTATGATGGGGTCCATGGAAATGCAGCCTCCCGACCTTGCCGCATCCCGGCCGGAGCGCGACGTCTACAGTGTTTCTCGGCTGAATCGCGAGGTGCGGGTTCTGCTCGAGCGCGGCTTCGGCAGCCTCTGGCTGGAAGCGGAAATCTCGAACTTTGCACGGCCGAGCTCCGGACACTGGTATTTCTCCCTCAAGGATGCCGCCGCCCAGGTGCGCTGCGCGATGTTCCGCCAGCGGAACATGCTGGCGGCTTTCGCGCCCCGCGACGGCCAAAAGGTGCTGGTGCGTGCGCGGATAGGGCTCTATGAACCGCGCGGCGAATATCAACTCATCGTCGACCATATGGAGGATGCGGGCCTCGGCGCGCTCAAGCGCCAGTTCGAAGAACTCGCAGCGCGCCTCGCGGCCGAAGGTCTGTTTGCGACCGAGCGCAAGCGGCCGCTGCCCGCGCTGCCCCGGCGCATCGGCGTGATCACCTCGCCGACGGGTGCGGCCATACGCGACATCCTTCACGTGCTCGCGCGGCGTTTTCCCGGCGTCGGCGTGCTCATTTATCCCGTGCCTGTGCAGGGCGCCCAGGCGGCGGCGGAAATCACGGCGGCGCTCGTGCTGGCCGGCACGCGCCGCGAATGCGATGTCCTGATCGTCGCGCGGGGTGGCGGATCGCTCGAGGATCTTTGGGCATTCAACGATGAGGGTCTCGCCCGGGCAATCGTTGCTTCGCCGATTCCCGTCGTCAGCGGCGTTGGCCACGAAATCGACTTCACGATCGCCGATTTCGCGGCCGACGTCCGCGCGCCGACACCGTCGGCGGCCGCCGAGATCGTCGTACCGGATCATCTCGAGTGGCTGAAGACCCTGCGTTCGGCGAGCTCGCGCTTGCATCAAGCCTTGCGCCGCCGCCTCGGCGACGCCCGCGAGCGCCTGCGCTGGCTCGCCGGACGCGCCGCGCTCGTCAATCCGGCGGCGCGCTTGTCGCAGCAAATGCAGCGGCTCGACGACATCGAATTGCGTTTGGCACGTGCCTGGCGGCAGAGCCTCTCGGACCGACGCTCCTGGCTCATGGAATGCCGTGGCCGGCTCTGGCAGAACAGTCCCGTCCTGCGTTTGCGTGAAGGTCGCGCCCGCCACGAATCCTTGCGCGCGCGCCTCGCCGCCGCCGAACTGCAGACATTGCGAATGGCACGGGAACGGCTGATGCCGCTCGCACGCACGCTCGCGGCCGTCAGCCCCCTTGCGACGCTCGATCGCGGCTATGCCATCGTCGGTCGCGCCGGGGGCGGGATCTTGCGGAATGCGGCGGATGCTCCGCCGGGAACGCTGATCGAGGCGCGACTCGCGCACGGGACGCTGCGCGCGCGGGTCGAGGATTCCAGCGGATGAGGCACCGCGCGCGGCGCCTCGTCGCGAGCCACGCATGGCTCGTCTTGAACGTCGCCTGTGCCGCCACACCGGCGAGTTCCCTGCCGGTCTACGCGGCGACCGACACGATGCCGCGCGAGAGTTCGGTTCCCGGTGGCATCAAGATCATGGCCCTGCCCCCGAGCACGAAATCGGGCGTACCGATCGTGGACGTCGATGGCCATCGGGCGCTGGTGGTACGCGATGCCGGCAGGTGGTTCGCGATCGTAGGAATTCCATTGAGTGCTGCCCCCGGTTTGCGCTCCCTGGAATGGCGGGACGGTACGGAGTCTCGGACCCTGCAATACCGCATTGCACCCAAGCAATACGCCACACAGGCCCTCAAGGTTCCCCCGGGTCAAGTCGATCTGTCGGCCGAGGACTTGGCCCGCGTCGCCCGCGAGCGCGTCGCGATCGATCGGGCGCTCGACCATTGGACCGATGTGGCGCCGGACCGCTTGCGCTTCCGAGCGCCCGTACCCGGCATTCGCAGCAGCTCCTTCGGCTCGCGCCGCGTGTTCAACGGCGCATCCCGCAGCCCACACTCCGGCATGGATATCGCCGCACCGAGCGGCACACCGGTGCTTGCTCCCGCGGGGGGTCGGGTAATCGACGTGGGCGATTTTTTCTTCACCGGCAACACCGTCATCCTCGATCACGGCCGCGGCTTCGTGAGCATGTACTGCCATCTCAGCGCCATCGACGTCCGCATTGGCGACCCCGTGGCCGCCGGCATGCGCCTCGGCGCCGTCGGCATGACGGGACGCGCGACCGGACCCCACCTGCACTGGGCTGTCGGTCTGAACCGAGTCTGGGTCGATCCCGAGTTGTTCGTTCGCTAGCGGCCTGGCTGACCCGCTGCCGACCCCGAATCAGAAGTCCTGCCATTCCTGGTCGGAGGCGGCGGGCACGTGCTGCGAGGCGGCGGCCGGGGCGCTCGCTTTCGGCGTTGCGCTCCACGGCCGCTTGCCCGAGCGCCGATCGACGACCGGCGTTGCATGCTTCGGCGGTACGGGGCCACGGGACGGCTTGACGGGCGGACGAGGCGGCGCGACGCCCGGTTCGAGCGCCGTCATCTTGCCGGCGGACTGGGACGGCGGCGAGCGTTCGTCGCCGATGCGGTAGTGCACGATCAGTTGCATGAGATGCGACGCCTGCTCGGTGAGCGCCTGGGCGGCGGCGGACGCCTCTTCGACGAGCGCGGCGTTTTGCTGGGTCGTCGCGTCCATGGAGGTCACCGCGTTATTGACCTGTTCGATGCCGGCCGCCTGTTCGCGGCTCGAGGCCGCGATCTCGGCGACGACGTCCGTGACCTTCTTGACCCCGGTGACGATCTCGGCAAGCACCTTGCCCGATTCATCGACGAGCTTCGTCCCGTCGCCCACCTTGCCGACCGAATCCTGAATGAGTCCCTTGATCTCCTTGGCCGCCTGGGCGCTGCGCGAGGCCAGATTGCGCACCTCGGAGGCACCGACCGCA
>Ga0302320_10030406_pt1 | contig 10291 bp, 7 predicted proteins | sample Bog_T0_3_FD_202130 | JGI IMG/M metagenome (GOLD analysis project Ga0302320, IMG submission 202130) | Peat permafrost microbial communities from Stordalen Mire near Abisko, Sweden - Bog_T0_3 | ecosystem: Environmental > Terrestrial > Soil > Wetlands > Peat | place: Sweden: Abisko, Stordalen Mire... | reverse complement strand
GCTTCGCTATTTTCGGTGAAATCGTATCGTCCCTTCGGGCTTGTTTGCGGGTGGAGGCCAAAACCGTCGAAGCATCACCGGGCACTTTCGGTCAACCCCTCTGCCTCCGTCCCGCAGTGAGGGAGGCCTTACGGGGGCGGGTTTAAGCGGCGCCCTGCCCGGCCGGAACCCGCCGATTGAGGCGCGTGGGAATGTTACAATTTTAAGACACTGGGCGTCCAAATTTCATGCGCATTGGTAAATACTTGGTTCCAAGGGGTTTAAAAGCGAAATTACATGGCCGGAAAGCGTGCAAACAGGGCGTTAAACCGGGGGTTTTTCCCGGGCGATTTGTTAGAATACTTTTAAGCGGTGAGGTTAAGAAACAAATAACACGTTTTGAAGTTTGGGGAATTTATGAAAAAAGACAATTTTTTGCCGTGGGTGCTGATGTCAGCCGTGGTGTCGGGATGGTCCGCGTCGGCCCAGCAGACGATTTTTACGGGCCAGGATCCCAACAGCCCCTATTACGCGGATTTCACGACCTCCAGTTTGAATATGACCTACACCTATGAGTCGGGAACCGATGCCGCCGGATATAATTATGGGGAATTCGTTGTCACCGGCAACGCCGGCGGCGTTTATACCAGCAACCCGTCGGCGCCGGGAACGGGCGGTCTTGGTTTTGGGAATAACGACCCTGGCAGCGGGCGAACCAGCGGCGGAAATCCGGATGCCTTCACGGGCAACGCCACCGGAGCCAAAACCTACACGCTCACCGCCTGGGTTCAAGACGTGGGCGGGGTGTGGCAGGTTTTTGATAATGCGGGCGCCAGTGAAAACAGCATGGTGGCCATCAATGGTTATTTGCCCGGGGTCAGCCCCACTGCCGGTGGCGATCCGAGCGAACTGTTGCTCTCGGCCAATTTGAAAACGGGGGCCAATACGTTCGGCTACACGGCCGGCAGTTCCCCGCTCTTTAGTTTTCTGTTCAATGATGTCAGCAGTGCGGATTCGAAAATCCTCGAAGATTTCTTCGGGAATAATGGGGCGGGCGGCATTGTTTTGACGGCGGGCGCCACTGCTTACATACCGACTGGAAGCTTCAACGGCAACCTGGCTAAAAGCTTTAAGAATGCATCCAACGCCGGGTATGCCGACACGTTTGTCCCCGAGCCGGGCGCCTATTCGCTGGCCGCTGCGGCGTTTGCCGGTTTGGGATGTGCGGGAGCCGCCGTCTCCCGGCGCAAGCCGGCCAGGCCGGTGGTTTGAGGTCGGGACGATGGCTGAAGGGAAGGGGATGAATCAGGGGCATTTTAAAACCGATTGCACGGAAGCAAAACCATAAAAATCAGAGACCAAATAAGTAAAAATGAAAAACCAAGTTAAAATACTATGGGTGGCGGTGATTTGCTGCTTCCTGGCGAACCTGGCGAAGGCGGATCTGCTGGGGGTGAACCCCAGTTTTCCACAAATCAACTTCATCAATACGAGCACCACGGCGTTAACCTACGATCCCGTCGCCCAAATATTGACCATCAATGCGCTCCCGTTTGAAATTTTATTTTCCGAATCGGATACCGGCACCCTGATTGCCAGTAACAGCCTTGCGATTCAATTGGACACCGACGGCAACCTCGTGTCCGGCACCAACGGCTTTGTTTTAACCGGCCAGTTCACCCATGTGGTGGACGGGGTCACCAATAGCTACTCCGGGGTGCTCCTCCAGGGCGATGTCCTGGCGTTCGGCTACCTGTATTCCGGGGTGGTGAATCAGTTCGACTTCAGCGTTCAGGTGACCGGCGGCGAACTGCAGACTTTGTTTAACTGCGCCGATGACCTGGGGGTGACCCTGACGAGTGAAGCCTCCACGTTCACGGGCTCCTTCACCAATGCGTTCAATGGCGCCGCCAAGGGCGAGTGCGGTCCGGAAGATCTCACGCCGCCCACCATCACCTGTCCGCCCCTTTCCCAAGTGGTGACCACCCCGGCGGTGGACGCCAATGGGAATCCCGGTTTCATCATCACCTACCCCGACCCGGTGGTGACCGATAATTGTGATCCCGAGCCGAGCATTTACTGTGACACGGCTTCCGGTAGTTTCGTTTATTTGAATGCGGGCGACCAGCTCACCGTCACCTGTTACGGCATTGATGCCTCTTTCAACTACAGCGATTGCTCCTTCACGGTGACCATGGGCGTGACCAACAGCGCACCCTGCATGCTGGCGTTCAACAACCCCGGCTGCACTCCGACCACCCTGGACACGGATACGAACGAGTGCTACGCCACCTACGCCTTCGCGGCCCCCATGGCCACCAATTGCTCCAGCCAGTATTTCACCGCCACGGCCACGGCCTTGAGCGAAGCGGGTGCCGCCATTGTTTTGAAGACCCTCACCAACGGCCTGTTGCAGGGCCAGTTCCCGCGCACGCTGACCACGAACGGCGACGTCATCACCTTCACGGCTTCGGATGGCCGGGGCAACTCGGTGGTGCAACCGTGCGTGGTGTATGTCAATGACCGCCAGCCGCCGACCATTGAGTGCGTGAATCAGAGTGCCACGTTCAAGCCCATCCTGACCAACAACCTGAGCTGCATTGAGGCGGATTTCAACAATCCCTGTATTCAGGCCGGCAATTATATCTGGTTCAGCAGCGTCATCCGCCCCAATTCATTCTGGAACCAGGGCGGCACGTTCACCGTCCATATCACGGACCAGACCATTCAACTGGCGGTGGATGACACGAACATCACCCTGGCCGTGCCGGATGCGTATGTTTACTTCTCCAACGGCGTCGCCACCGCCACCACGATCTTCACCAATAATGAATGGGTGACTTTCTCCTCCTTGAATTGCGGCGGCAATACCTTCGCCGCCGGCTTGGCCTGGCAGGTGCCGTTCAACTTGAACAACCTGACGGGCGGCTGCTGGGGCCGGGATGCCGGTTGCAGCCAATACCGCCGGCATGTGAACCCCGCCACTTGGAGCGCCCGGTTCGCCGTGGACACCGCCAATGTGTCCCTGCAATGGCAATGGGGCGGCGTGGTGGAAAGCAAACTCAGCACCAACTATAATGCCCTTTGCGTGAAGCCCGTCGATGACAATCATAGCAGTTGCTGGAAGAACAATGATCCGGCGGGCGCGTGCGAAGGCTGCAAATCCTTCCTGGTTTGCGGCGCGCGCGGCAACGGCATTTGCTATCAGGGCGGCTGGCAGGTGCCCGATTGCACCGGGATTTTGAGCGCGGTCAGGCCTTGCAACCTTGGCGTGGGCATCCTCTGTGAGGGCGCGGTCAATTTCACGACGCCGTCCGCCTGCGACAACTGCGGCAACCCCGTCAAGGTGACCTGCAATCCGCCTTCCGGCACCGTGTTTGGTCCGGGCGACCAGACCATCACCTGCACGGCGGTGGATGCCGGCGGCAACACCAATGAATGCTCCTTCACGCTGACCGTGCTGGCCCCGCTCCAAGTGGTGTTTGATGCGCCCGCCTGCGATAACCTCGTGGACAACACGTCTGACCCGGATAAGGGTTACACCGACTTCAACTGCCCGGATTCCCCGTCCACCTTCGAACAGGTCACCTGTTTCCGGGTGGGGCAGTGCGTGTTGCACGAGGTGCGGCTGCTCGATTGCAATGGCAACGATGTGACGTCCTCGCTGGCCAACTGCGTCACCGTCCATCTGGATGTGACGGAACGTTGCGGCAGCTACGCCAATTCCGCCCTGGTGAGCGATGTTCCCCAAAACTACAACTTCTATGGTTGTGCCGGCAGCCTCATGGTTCCATGCAATGGCGAGTTCCTGTATAACCTCAACACGGCCGGTTATCCGAGCCACACCGTGAACACCTCCACCTTTTTCCGTTCCTGTGTCTGGGTGGATTACAATTCCGCTCCGGGCGTGGTGGCGGGCATGGAAGACGTGCTGTTGCAAAGCCAGTAGTCGCCGGCAAAGTTTAAGCCGCCGGATCGGCGCTGCCCCGGGCCCCGATCCGGCGGCTGATTTTATTGAAAAATTCAATGGTTGCGGGAATCGTTTAAAAATGTCCAAGTCGTTTCGCCTTTTTCTGATGGGGGTAGTCGGTCTGATGATGATCAGTCTGGCCTATAAGACGGCCAACCCACGGCAGTCGGCGCCGGTTAAATCGGCCACTCCGGTTACTACGGTCACAATTGCCAGCCCCTCCGCCACGAACATTGTCGGCCAGTTGGCGGTGAAGGCGGGCGCCCCCGCCGACCGGTTGTTGCACCTGCGGAGGGATCAAGTGCTGGCGACCGTGAACGGGCACGCCGTCACGCCGGCGGACCTCCTGCCCCTCGGCACCAATGACCGCCGGTCGGAACTCGAAGTTTCCGCGCTGGAGTTGAAATTTCTTTTGAAACGGGCGGTGGACCGGGAATTGATTTTTCAAACCGCCCAAGATCGCGGAGTATCATTGAACGACGCCGAGTATAAGCAGTTGGCGACCCTCACTTCGTTGCGCAACCAGCCGGAGCCCGGGGGCATCGCCAGGCTCAACGGCGGTGACGCGCAACGGAACTTGGAACTGCAGGACGCCCAGGCGTACATGTTGCAGACCGACTTGATGGCGGCCCAGGGGGCGTCGCCCAATGTCACCGAGGATCAAGTGACCGCTTATTATCAGGCCCACCTGTCGGAATATGGGGAACTGCCCGCCGATCCCAGCGCCCGAACCCAGGCTTGGGCGAAAATTGATTTCTCGATTCGCGAGCAACTGGCCCCGTCCATCCGGTCCGGCTACAATGACCAGTTGGCGGCCTATATGGCGCAGGTGGAGGCTTCCGCCAGCATTGTGATGAACCCGCTGGGACCGTCCTCCGGCAACGACTGAACCGGCCGGGGGCCGCGAGGTTGGGGTGCGCCCCACCGTCAACCGTTGCACTCTGGCCGGCTCGGTTTATGAGCCCATGGACCGGATGCCACCGGACGCGGTTATCCGGGTTGCGGCCGGGGGTGGCCCAGCTTCCTCACCGCTTCCGACGTTCGGTGATGTCCTGAAAAATCCAGACTCTTCCGTAATATTTTCCCGCCGGGTTCTGAAGGGGTGAGGAGTAGCGATCCAGAACCGTCCCGTCAACCAATTCAATCTCATCCCGGCTCACCGCGCCCGGGTGGGTGTAAAGATAAGACACTTTCTTCAAGAAGGCTTCCGGGTTGGTCGTCCGCTTCATGAAGAATTTAAGCTGTTCCGTATAATTTTCCGAGAGGCCCGCGGGGATTTTCCACAGCGCGCGATGCCGGGGATTTTGGAGAATGGTTTCGCCCTGGCGATTCACCGCCAAAAGCCCGTCCCGGGCGGGATCCATTTGGGCTTCCCGAAAAGCGGTGGCCAGGGGCGATTCATACTCGGCGGGGATCCCCGTGGTCGAGCCGTCGCGCCCGGCGGATTCATTCTCCGGCCCGCGAACGAGGGCGGCGAAGATGCCCGCCGCCGCCACCCCCGCACACGCCAGCAACGCGGCCTGAAAGCCGGTCAGAAAGTTAATTTGCGAAGTGATCATCGCCGTGGCGGGGCCGGCAGGGACCGCGTGGGCGGTGAGCAGGGCCCGGCCGGCCGCCGCGCCCCCCAGCCCGGTAAAAATCGCCCCGGCCAGGGCCACGCTCAAGCTTTGACCGAGCACCCGGCCGGTGGCCAGCAAGCCCGAGGCTTCCCCTTGTTCGCCCGCCGGGGCCGAGTTCATCAACGCCCGTGCGTTCGGAGTCATGAACAGCCCCTGGCCGGCACCCGTGAGCAGCAGCGGCCAGAGGATGCCCCAATCAGAACTGTGGGCATCCAGCCGGGCCGCGGCCGTGAGCCCAAGACACGCAATGGCCAACCCCCCCGAGGCCAGCCAGCGTGAGCCAAAACGATCCGCCAGCGAGCCGCTCAAAGGCGCCATGAGGGCGAGGCTCAACGGCATGGCCGTGAGCAATAAACCGGATTTGGCCACCGAGAAACCGCGCAGTTCCTCAAAATAGAACGGCAGAATGAATCCGACCGCAAACAAGGCCAGCATCCCCAGCGTCATGGTGATCAAGGAGGAAGTGAACCGGCGGTTTTGCAACAACCGCAGATGGATGATGGGGTCCACCGCCCGGCGCTCCACCGCCGGCAACGCCAGCAAAGCCGCCAGACTAACCCCGAAGCAAAACAGCGGGCGCGCCGAACTCCAACCCCATTCCGGGGCGAACGAAAGCCCCAGCGTCAGCGGGGCGAAAGCCGCCGCGAACAAGACCACCCCGGGCAGATCAAAATGCTGACGCGCGGGGCTAAAGGTGTCGCGAAGCACTTTTTGCGCCCCCGCCAGCCCCATGATGCCGAGCGGAACGTTCACATAAAAAATCCAGCGCCAGCTCCAATGTTCAGTGATCAGGCCGCCCAGGGCGGGGCCCACACTCGAGCCCAACCCGACGACGACCGCGTTGCCGCCCATGGCCAGACCCCGCTGGTCCACCGGAAAGGTGTCGGTGATGATCGCCAGACTGGTTGAAAACAGGAGCGCGCCGCCGAGGCCCTGGAATGCCCGCGCGGCCATCAGCAGCGGCAGCGAGTTGGCCGCGCCACAAATCCCCGAGCCAAGGGTGAAGAGCGCCATCCCTGCCAGCCAAATCGGCTTGCGCCCGATCATGTCGGACCAACGCCCGAAGGTCAGCAACGTGGCGGCGATCGTGGCCAGGTAGGCGATGATGACCCATTCCACCGCCCCACCCACCGGCGTATGAAAGGTCCGGGCGATGGCGGGAAGACTAATATTAACAATCGAAGCATCCAACATGATCATGAACGTTCCCACCGTAACCAAGGCAAACGTGAGCCAGGGGTGGATGGGTTCCGGCCGCGCCGCAGCCTGGTTCGTCATGGCGGAGTTGCGCCGCCAGGGACTTTGAGGCGTGGTCAAGGGTTCAACGGCGGTAGCTTGGAGATTCATGGTTGTGCTGAATTGCAGTACTTTCATTTTTTGTGCGCCAGGTAATCGTGGATGGCTGAAAAATCTTCCGCGCCATGGCCCTCCCGAATGGCCAGGCGATAGGTTTCCTTGGCCGCGCTCGTCACGGGCATGGCCACCCCGGTTTCGTAAGCGCTGACCGTGGCGAGGTGCAAATCCTTCTGCAACCACTGCAAGGGAAAATCGGCCTGGGTATAATCGCCCTGTTCGATTCGCACCCGCTTGACCGCAAGAAAAGGGGCGGCCGCCGGTCCGCTGAGCAGGGCCTCAAACAAGGCGTCCCGGGACAAACCGAGCGATTCCCCCAGCACCAAGCCTTCGGCAAAAGCCGCCATGACCGTGCCCAGCAATTGATTCATCACGATTTTCAGCGCGGCCCCCGTGCCCGGGCCGCCGCAATGAATGATTTTGTTCCCCAGGCATTCGAGCAAAGGCCGGCCGGTTGCCAAATCATCCGCCGCGCCCCCCACCAGGAAAGTCAGTTTGCCCGCCGCCGCCACGGCCTTGGAGCCGCTCACCGGGGCCCCCAGGAAACGAACCCCCTGCGCCGCCGCCGCCGCCGCCATTTGTCTCGAAAACGACGGGTTGACGGTGCTGCAATCAATCCACAGTTGGCCCGGCGCCAGTCGTGGCAGAAATCCCTCCTGGCCCAGGGCGGCGGCTTCAACTGCGGCGGGATGCGCCAGCATGGTGAAGATCACCTCGACTTGCGCCGCCAAAGCGGCCGGGGAGTCGGCCCAGTGCGCACCGGCCGCCAACAAAGACTCCGCCTTGTCCCGCGTCCGGTTAAAGAGGACCAGGGTATGGCCGGCTTTTTGCAGGTTGGCCGCCATGCGGCCACCCATGATGCCCAGCCCGATGAATCCGATGTTCATTGGCTCCTCCCGGCCAGTTCGGTGGTGGCTTCAATCTCCGTGAGGTCCGACTCTGTGAGCTGAACCGCCGCCGCCGCGACCATGTCCCCCACCTGCTCCGGCCGGCGGGCGCCGACAATCGCCGCCGTCACGGCCGGATGCCGCAAAGTCCAGGCAATCGCCACCGCCCCCGGGGAGCAGCCCTGCCGTTCGCCCACGGCCCGCAACCGTTCCACCAACGCCAGATTGACTGACAACTTCGGTTCATTGAATTCCGGACTGCGTTTGCGCCAGTCGTCGGCCGGCAGCCCGGCAATTCGTTCCCGGGTCATGGCGCCGGTCAACCACCCGGAAGCCATCGGTGAATAGACGATCACGCCAATGCCCGCCTGGTCGCAGAACGGCAGCACCTCTGATTCCACTTCCGGTCGGACCAGCGAATAAGGCGGCTGTAACGAGGTGACCGGGGCAATGGCGTGCGCCCACTCCAGTTGTTCCACATTGAAATTGGAAACCCCGATCCAACGCGCCTTGCCTTCCCGCTGCAACTGCGCCATCGTGCTCCACCCTTCTTCCAATTCGTTTTTGTCTTCGACCGGCCAGTGGATTTGGTAAAGGTCAATCGCCTCCACCTTGAGCCGGCGCAGACTATCCTCGCATTCCCGCCGGATGGAGGCGGCCGTCAAATCGTGACGCGTCTGACCCTGGGCATCCCAACGGAGCCCGCATTTGGTGAAGACATACGGCTGCGGTCCGTGCCAATTCGCGAGCGCGCGGGCGACGATTTCCTCCGAATGGCCCACGCCATACACCGCCGCCGTGTCAATCCAGTTCACCCCCAACTCCAGGGCGCGGTGGATCGTGGCCGCGGATTCGTCATCGTTTTGTTTTCCCCAGGCAAATTGCCAGCCCGAACCGCCGATGGCCCAGGAGCCGAAACCCACGGGGGTGATCCATAAATCCGAATTTCCCAGTGGTTTGGTTTTCAGGGGGCTCGCGGTGATGCTTTTCATAATTTGATTCCGGGGGGTGATGGTTGCATTCATATTCTGGTGGGGGGATGATTTTGAGTTTGGTTGGTATTCATTGGCCGCCGGTGGCGGCGGAACGAAATTGATGCCGGCCGCGTCCGGCGCGGCCGGTGTTTGCGGGCTCAGGCCGGACTTTTTCCCGGGTTGATGAGTGGGCGGTTCGAGCGCCGCGAGGATCGCCGTGAGCAATTTCTCCCGGCTGGCGGGTTTGCGCAAAAAATCCGCCGCCCCCGCCCGCAACGCCCGGCGCTCCTCTTCGTCGCTGGCCCGCGCACTGAGGAAGATGATGGGGATTTGCCGGTGGCTTTCCCCCAAACGGCGCTGCAATTCCAAGCCGTCCATGCCCGGCATGCGGAGATCCAGCAGCAGGCAATCCGTTTCCCGCACCCGCTCCGACTGCAGGAAATCTTCAGCGGATGTGAACGCCGCCGCCCGGAAACCGGTGGAGCGCAGCAGGCGCTGCGTGGATCGTCCCACCGAGAAGTCATCATCCACGATGGCGACGAGCGGGCCGGCCGATGACATTTTTGCGCATCCGCCGCCGGCCTTCGAACAAGTTTCATTCATGCTTCAAGTTAACCACGCCCCGCCTGCGAATTCTACTGTCCCTTGGTTCAGGGACCGCCCCTGTCCTTTGGTGCAGGCCCGGACCAAGTAATGGGTAATCCGGCGGTGGGTTGATCCGGCTGAAGCCCCGGCCCGCATCCCCTTGACGCCGGCGATGACCCGAACAAAACATTTGCCACCCAGGTGATTTTCTCTCAATCGAGTGTGGGCTCCCTCATTTCAAAGACTGGACATAAGCAACCAGGGCGGCTATTTCCGCCGGTTGAAGCTTTCCGGCGAAAGCCGTCATTTGCCCCGCCTTACCCTTGCGGATGCGATTGGCAATCCCATCGTCGGTCAAACCCAGATCGTGCAAGTCCGGACCATCGTCACCACGGGCGTCGGCACCGTGACAATGCGCGCAGTTTCGCAGGAATAGCGTGCGGGCGTTGCTGGCGCCGGTCGCCGGTTGGGACCAGCCGGCGGTGCGGACCCCCGGGCTGTTGGTGGGTTGCGCCCGGGCCGTCAACCCGAACGCCGCGAGCGCGATGGCCGCCAAATTTTTTGCGATCATAAATGACGATCAACTTAACGTCGTGTCCACCACGGCCAGCGAACTCCTGCCCTCCACATAATTCACGTCCGTGATGCCGAGGTAATCGTTCAGTTTGCCGGGTTCCACTTTCATCGGGCCGGGCTTCGGGGCCTTGCCGGGTTCGGGTTGCGGAAACGCCGTGGACATCGCGGTGTGGAAGGTGATGCGGCCTTCCACCTTTTTCACCGTCTGATGGATGTGACCATTGAGAACCGTGACCGAGCCGAAGCGCTTCAGATAGGTCAATGCCTGCGCGCCATCGTCAGTGCCCCAACCCCATTCCGGATAAACCATCCAGAGCGGAATGTGGGCAAAGACCACGATGGGCGTCT
>Ga0302320_10030404_pt1 | contig 10291 bp, 9 predicted proteins | sample Bog_T0_3_FD_202130 | JGI IMG/M metagenome (GOLD analysis project Ga0302320, IMG submission 202130) | Peat permafrost microbial communities from Stordalen Mire near Abisko, Sweden - Bog_T0_3 | ecosystem: Environmental > Terrestrial > Soil > Wetlands > Peat | place: Sweden: Abisko, Stordalen Mire... | reverse complement strand
GTCAGCTACCGGCCCGAAGACGAAGTCATCATCACCGTCGGCGTGAGCGAGGCGCTGGATCTCGCCTGCCGCGCGCTCATCAATCCCGGCGACAAGGTGATGTTCCACCAGCCGTGCTACGTCAGCTATCATCCGAGCATCACGCTCACGCACGGAATCGCCGTGCCGGTGCCGACGTTTGCCAAGGACAATTTTGCGCTCACCGTCGAGGCGCTCCGCACCGCGTGGCAACCGGGTTGCAAATTGCTCATGCTGAATTTGCCGTGCAATCCCACCGGTGGCACCTGCGACCGCGCGCAGGTCGAGGCCATCGCGAAATTCGCCGTGGAGAAGGATTTGATCGTGTTGAGCGACGAAATTTATTCCGAGCTGACGTTCGAGGGCGTTCACACCAGCATCGCCAGCATTCCCGGCATGAAGGAGCGCACGATCTTCCTGCACGGATTTTCCAAGGCGTTTGCCATGACCGGCTGGCGCATCGGCTATGCTTGCGGCCCGGCGGGGCTGATTGAGGCGATGATGAAAGTGCATCAATACTCGATGCTCTGCGCGTCCATCATCAGCCAGGAAGCTGCCATCGAGGCGCTTGTGCGCGGCGAAGACGCGATGAAAAAAATGCGCGACCAGTATCATCGCCGCCGCGATTTCATCGTGCGCCGGTTCAATGAGATCGGCTTGAAATGCCATCTGCCGCGCGGCTCGTTTTACGCGTTCCCGGATGTTTCGGTGACCCGGCTGAACGAAAAAGATTTCGCCGTCAGCCTGTTGCAGGCGGAAAAAGTGGCGATGGTTCCCGGCACGGCGTTCGGCGCGAATGGCGCGGGTTTCTGCCGCGCCTGTTTCGCGACCAGCTACGAACAACTCATCGAGGCGTCCAACCGCATCGAGCGGCATGTTCAGTCATCGGCAAAAAAGTGAAAATCACGGCCAAGCGTCGCCGTGCTGAAATCTGGTCAAGTCCGCCGCTCGAAATGCGGCGATGAAATCCTTGGTGAATTCGTCCTGCGGCTTTTGCGCCAGCGTCACGCGCAGCAGTTTGAATTTTTCCGGTGGTTTTCCCTGGCGAACATTGTTGATGAAGCCAAAATCGCGCGTGAAACAGACCTCGAAATTTTGGATCGCCAATTGATAAAGCTTGCCGTTGTCCAAACCCTGCATCCGCAGCGTGATGACCGATTCGACTTCGTGGCCTTCCGCGCGCAACGCGGCGACGAGCTTTCGCGGCAAATTCTCGTCCAACAGGATTTTCACGCCGGCTGCAATTCCTTTTGATGCGCCAGTTCCGCCAGCGCGCCGCGCACCGATTCCTCGGTCAGGCTCGGATAAGCGTCCACGATTTCGGCGACCGACAGGCCGGCGGCGAGCGACTCCAGAATGAGCGCCACGGAAATGCGCGTGCCGCGCACACGCGGGCTTCCGCCCAAATGCTCCGGGTCGGCGACAATCCATTTCTTCATGCCAGTCAATTTAACCGATTTGACCGGAGGCTCAAGTCAGGATTAACTGTTGCAGAAGTGAGCAAACCAAATTCTAAAACTCGATCCATCATCAAACGCTCGTTGCTGAACGCGGTGCGGCTTGAACGTGGTGCTGTTGAAAGTTTTGAAAAATATCCATTTTGCGTTCCGGCGATTCGGCATTTGCATCGGCTGGAATTTCATCCGGCAGTGACTTTTTTCGTTGGCGAAAATGGTTCAGGCAAATCCACATTGCTTGAAGCAATCGCTGTCAAACTTGGTTTCAATGCAGAGGGTGGAAGCAAAAATTTCAACTTTGCCACGCGAGAGACTCATTCCAACCTGAATGAGTTTATTAAAGTTGAACGCGGAATCAGTCACCCAACTGACAATTATTTTTTACGCGCGGAAAGTTTTTACAATCTCGCGTCGCAAATTGACGATTTGAATGTCGGGTTTAGTTATGGCGATAAATCCTTGCACGAGCAATCGCACGGCGAAGCATTTCTTTCACTTTTGTCAAACCGATTACAAGGCGACGGCGTTTATTTATTTGACGAACCCGAAGCGGCTTTGTCGCCGCAACGCCAGTTGAGCGTTTTGACTTTGCTGCACCGGCTGGTCTATCACCAATCGCAACTCATCATCGCCACCCACTCGCCAATTTTGCTGGCTTATCCGAATGCGCGCATTTACCAATTTACTGAAAGCGGAATCAAGGAAATCAAATACACCGAAACTGAACATTACCAAGTCACGAAAGACTTTCTGAATCGTCACGAGCGAATGTTGGAAATTTTATTGTCCGCCGAAGACGAAGATTTGAAATCAAAGGAGCGAAAATAATGCCAGCAAATCCCCAAACCGCCGCCACTCGGCTCAAACAAATTTCGCCGCTGCGCCCGACGCTCGCCATCGTGCTCGGCAGCGGATTTCATCACGTCCTCGCCGAATTGCGCGTGGAAAAAAAGATTCCCTACGCGAAAATCCCCGGCTTCCCCAAACCAACCGTCAGCGGTCACGCGGGTGATTTGTATTTCGGCCACCTCGGCAAAACGCCGGTGATAATCTTGAGCGGTCGCGCGCATTTTTACGAGGGTCATTCGATGGAGCGTGTCACATTCGCCGTCCGCGCGCTGGCGGCGTTTGGCATGACGGATCTGCTGCTGACGAACGCGGCGGGCGGCATCAATAAAAAAATCCGCGCGGGCGATTTCATGGTGCTGACGGACCACATCAATTTCATGGGAATCAATCCGCTGCGTGGCCCGGCGCTTCCGGGTTTGCCGCGTTTCGTGGATTTGACGGAAGCCTACGACGAAAAGTTGCGCGAGCTTTTGTTCCGCGCCGGGAAAATCGCCGGGCTGAAATTGCAGCGCGGCGTTTATCTGGCCGTGAGCGGACCGAGCTACGAAACGCCGGCGGAGATCCGCGCGTTCGCCCGGCTCGGCGCGGATGCCGTCGGCATGAGCACGGTGCCGGAGGCAATTGCTGCGCGGCAATGCGGATTGAACGTCGCAGGCATTTCGTGCATCACCAACCTGGCGGCGGGCATCGGCAAAGAAAAATTGTCGCACGCGGAAGTTTTGGAGACTGCGGAGCGCGTGAAAAAATCCGGCGCGGCGCTGCTGAAACATTTTGCAAAGCTTTACGAAAACGTTTGAGTCAACCACAGAGTCGCCGGGACACGGAGCAAATAAAACTCTGCGGCTCGGTGTCTCTGTGGCAAAATCGAACCGTGAAAATTGATTCTCAAAAACTGATTGCGGCGGCGGCGCGGGCGCGCGAAGGCTCGGTTTCGCCGTATTCCAAATTCAAGGTCGGCGCGGCGCTGCTGACGAAGTCCGGCGAAATCATCGGCGGTGCGAATGTCGAGAGCGCGAGCTACGGGCTGACGTGCTGCGCGGAGCGCGTGGCTTTGTTCAAGGCGCTGACGGACGGAAAAAAACATTTTGTCGCGGTGGCGGTGGTGGCGCGGTGCGACGGGGGGCCGATGCCGTGCGGCGCGTGCCGGCAGCTTTTGGCGGAATACGCGCCGGACGCGAAGGTGTTCGTCGCGGACAGCGATGATTTGAAAACAATCCAGGCGTTCACCGTGCGGCGACTGCTGCCGGCGGCATTTGTGCTGGTTCCGTAAAATTCCATTGTGAAACGGCGTTTAAGATTTAATTTACGCGGCGGGAGGCATTGATGAAATCGGACGCGGTTTTTATTCTGGAAAATGCCGCCTGGCCCGCGCTGCTGCTGGACGGCTCCGGCACCATTCTCCGGGCCAATCCGGCGGCGGTCAAAATGTTTGGCTCCGTGCTGGAAGGCGAGGCGCCGCGGCTGTCGGCCATCTGGTCCGCCGAAAACGGCCTGACGCCGGAGCAGTTCCTCGTGCAACGGGGACATTCGCCGGCGGGCGCGGAGGCGCTCAAATTTCTGGTCAAGGGCGGCGGCACCGGCGCGTTTTCAATCTCGATTTGCTCGCTCCACAAGGATGGGGAGAAATTGTTTGTCTTTCAAGCGGTGTCGGAAGCCGCCGCCGTGGGCGGTGCAAAAAATCAGGTTTTGGAAACCGGTCTCGCGCAAAAGCAAAAACTGGATTGCGCGCTGCAACTGGCGCGGACGGTGTCGCTGGATTTCAACAACGCGCTGACCGGTGTGCTGGCGCACACGTCCTTGCTGCTGGGCAAGGCCGAGCCGGGACATCCCTGGCGGCAATCGCTGCTGGAAGTGGAAAAATCGGCGGAGCGCGCGGCGGAAATTTCCAACGAGCTTGCGGCCTTCAGCCAGCGGGAAATGGAGCCGCCGCGCGCGGCGCCGGGGAATTTGAACGCGATCGCGAACCGTTGCGCGGAATTTTTCCGCAACGCGCCCGGCGCGGCCATCGCATGGCAGTTGCAGTTCGACAAGGGCCTGTTCGCGGCGCGATTCGACGAGGCGAAATTGCAGCAGGCGCTGCTGAAAGTTCTGGAAAACGCCGTCGAGGCCGTCGCCGGCGGCGGCGGCCAGATCCTGGTGCAAACGCGGAATCTGGAATTGTCCGAGCCGGCGCAGGACCAGAACGTGCAACTGGTGGCGGGCACTTACGTGTGCGTGGAAATTGCCGACAACGGCGCGGGCATCGCGCCGGAGGTTTTGCCCCGGATTTTCGAGCCGTTCTTCACAACCAAGGGCGGCGCGCATCGCGGCCTCGGGCTGGCGCTGGCTTATGGCATTGTGAGCAATCATGGCGGCGGCGTGGCGGTGTCGGGCCAGCCGGGCGCGGGCACCTCGGTGCGGATTTATCTGCCGGCGGAAAAGCAGCTCGCCGGCGATGGCGATGGCGCTGGCGATGATCTGCACGGAACCGAAACGGTGCTGGTGGTGGACGACGAACCGCTGGTGTTGACGATGATGGAAACGATCCTGACCGAATACGGCTATAAAATTCTGACGGCCAGCGGCGGCCGGAAGGCGCTGGCGATTCTGGCGCGGGACGACACGAAGGTGGATTTGGTGATCACGGATCTGGTCATGCCGGGCATGAGCGGGCGGGAACTGACGGAACACATCCGGCAACACAAGCTGGCAGAAAAAGTTCTTTGCATGAGCGGCTATGTGACGCCGGCGGACAAACCGGCGGACGGAAACTGCCTGCGGAAGCCGTTCACCAGCGCGGAATTGCTGGCCAAAGTGAGGCGCGCAATAATTTCAAATCTTGGTGTTGACGAATAAGTTAATTTGTGGTTTAATCCGCCTTATGCAAATCGAGAGCTTGAAAGTATTCTGCGACCTGGCCGAAACCGAGAGTTTCACCAAGGCCGCGCAAATCAATGGGGTCACCCAATCCGCCGTCAGCCAGCAGATCAGTTCGCTGGAGCGGCTGTTCAAATCGCTGCTCATCGAGCGGAGCAAAAAACGCTTCCGCCTCACGAGCGAGGGGCAGGTTCTTTATGATTACAGCAAACAAATCATACAGACCTACGAGTCACTGCACAGCCAGTTGCAGGAGTTGAAGGACATCATATCCGGGACCATCCGGTTGGCGACGATTTATTCCATCGGCCTGCACGACCTCCCGCCGTATGTCAAAAAATTCATGCGGAGCTACCCGACCGTGAACATCCACGTCGAATACCGCCGCGCCAACCAGGTTTACGAGGACGTGCTCGGCAACGTGGTGGACATGGGGCTGGTCGCCTATCCGACCAAGGACGCCAAACTGGAAATCATCCCCCTCCGCAAAGACGCGCTCGTGCTCATCTGCCATCCGCACCATCCGTTCGCCAAACTGAAAAACATCAAGCTCAAGATGCTGGTCGGGCAGAAATTCGTCGGCTTCGAGCCGGACATCCCCACGCGCAAGGCGCTTGACAAGATTCTCCGCGAACACAGCGTCAGCGTGAACAACGTGATGGAATTCGACAACATCGAAACGGTGAAACGCGCGGTCGAAATTGACGCGGGCGTTTCCATTGTGCCGCAGGGCACGGTCACGCAGGAAGTCGCCAAGCAGACGCTCGCCGCCGTGCCGCTGGAGGATGGATCCTTCTTCCGTCCGCTCGCCGCGCTTTACAAAAAGAACAAGGTCCTTTCGCCGGCGATGAAACAGTTCCTCACGCTGCTCAAAGAGGGACGCTGAACCGGGATTTGAATCAAACGCGGGCGGCGCAAAACGCCGCCCGTTTTTTTATTCGCCAATCCGCCGCGAAAGTTGCAGAACGGCAATCCGCCGGGCGCGGCGGTGGCAGGCGGTATTATTTTTTCTCCGTGTAAATCGCCTGGATTTCCGAATCGGAAAGCGCGCGGTCGTAAATCCGGACATCTTCAATCAGTCCGTGATAACCCCAGGTGCCATCATACCGCGCGCCGATTGCCCAGCCGTGCTCTGTCGCGGTAAGTCCCATGGAATTGGTCGCCGTGTTGTCCAGCTTGCCGTCCACGTAAATGGAATAGACGTAGTCGGAACCGCTCTGGCGCATGGTGCCGGCCACGTGATGCCACTGGTTGTCCTGAACATTGACTTTTGAACTGGCGCCGACAATTCCGTAGTGGCCGAAGGTGACTGACGTGCCGTTGTAATCCATCAACAAACCGATGCCGTCGGACTTGTCCCACACGCTTCTCTCCACGATGTTCTGCCATTGGGATTGGCCATGCTTTACCCAGCAGGCGATGGAAATTTCCGTGTAGCTGCCCTGAAGGATGTTGCCCAAAGACACATATTGGTTTCCATTAAACTGTAGCGCGCCGCCATTCCTGCCCTTGGCCCACTTTGGCTTGCCCACTAATTTCCCAGCATTGCCCTTGAAGGCATGACTGCTGTCGTTTGCCACAGTTCCGCCGCCGTCATCCAGTTTCCACCAGCCGGCCAAATTTGGCACGGCTGTGTAATTCTTGAATTTTGAGTAACCAAACCAGCCGCCGAGTCCGGCAAGAACAACCACCGCTGCCGCGATGACCAGAACATTTCGCAGCGTGCGCGACTTCGCCGGAACCGGGTGCCGGGCGACGCCGGAACGCTGCGGCTGCGGCACGACGATGGCCTGGTGGCAGGCCGGACAATTGATTTGCGTTCCCGAATAGCCGGTGTCGCACTGGATGTTCTGATTGCATTGCGGGCAGGGGAATTTGAATTCAGGCATATACTATATTGGGTTGGCTTGTTGGCTAATGTATCCCAGCGCTGCCCGCTTTGTAAACGGATCGAATTTCCCCGGCGGACAACGCCCGGTTGAAAATGGCGACCCGGTCCACGTCCCCCTGCAGCTTGCCGTCCCACCATTCACCAGTTGTCCCGATGAACAAAGGACGCGTGCCACAATTTAACGGGAATTGTGCATGGGCGCTGCCCTCCTGCACGCCGTTGACATAAATCTTCAATTGACCGCTGTTGCGATCGTAAGTCCCCGCGAGGAAATACCAGACTCCAACTTGGGGCACAGTCGTGGAATTTGCAATAACTTGATCTCCGCCAGCCGAGCCGATGCTAAATGCAAATTGGTTCACGTTTTTGAGCAGGTTGTAACCGGTAAAATTTCCCTGGCGCGGATCACGGGTGTTCAATTTGAAAACGATGCTCTGTTGTCCCGGCAGGTTGGCGTTCGGCGATTCTTGCACATCAAACTTAACCCAGGCCGCGACGGTTATATTCTTCGGTTTGAGATCGGCGGAATCAGGGATTTGAACATACGCATTGGTCCCGTTCAAATGGAACGCCTGGCCTGCCAAGCCATCCGTCAACGTGACATTTACCAGGGTGCCGTTATTCCTGCCAAGGCTGTCCTTGCCGTCACCTTCGCCCGACCACAGCGCGACCAAGCCTGAAGGCAAATGCCCGCGGTTGTATTTCAAGTAACCCAACCAGCCGCCGAGTCCGAGTCCGGCGAGAACAACCACCGTTGCGGCGACGACCAGAACATTTCGTGCTGCGCGCGATTTCGCCGGAACCGGCTGCCGGGCGACGCCGGAACGAGGCGGCTGCGGCACCACGATGGCCTGGTGGCAGGCCGGACAATTGATTTGCGTCCCCGAATAGCCCGTGTCGCATTGGATGGTCTGATTGCATTGCGGGCAGGGGAATTTGAATTCAGCCATAAGTTTTGCTGGTTAAATAGTTTTATGATTTTAATTTAGTGTTGGGGGCGGAAATATTCATTGCATCCAGCTTTCAAACCAGCCGGTCGAAGGAGCGGGCAACGGCAGCGGTTCGCCATGGTTTTGGTTCGCGCAAACGGCCTGAATTTCCGAAGCTGCAAGCGCGCGGTTGTAGATGGCAATTTCGTCCATCAAGCCCGCGAACGAACGGTTGGATGTCCAGTTGCCTTGAGTGGTGTCGCGCAGGCTGATCACAAGGTCGCCCTTGGTGCCGGTAACATGGCCGCTCAATTGACGTTGAGCCACGATGACGCCATTCAAATACCATGTGCCGATGCCGCTGGCCTTGTCAAACGTCAGGGCGATATGCTGAAAAATGCCGCTGGCCACCACGCCGGGATGTGAAACCAAGAAGCGATTACCCTGGCCATCCGTCATGCAGCCCATCAGCACACCGCTTTCGGAAGGGCGCTGGCCGATCGAACACTGCACCGGGGCGCTGTCGGTCCATTGAAACAGCGGATGATAGCCATCAATCTGTGTCGGCTTGATCCACGCCGTGATGGTGAAGCCCGCGCCCGCGCCAACATCCAGCGCCGGGCTGGCCGGAATCCGGATGCTCGAACTGGTGCCATTGAAAGAAAATGCCTGCCCCACTTTGCCATCGGCAAAAGCAATGTCTGTCAGCGTCGCCGTGTTGCCGCCCACCGAATCAACGCCACCGCCTTCACCCGACCACAATGCGACCAAGCCCGAAGGCAAATGTCCGCGCTTGTAATTTGAGTAACCAAACCAGCCGCCAACAACCAGTCCGGCAAGAACCACCACCGCTGTCGCGATGACCAGAACATTTCGCAACGTCTGTGACTCCGCTGGAGCCGCCGGTTGAGCACCGGGCAAGCCGGAGCGCAGCGCCTGCGGCACGACGACGGCTTGGTGGCAGGCCGGACAATTGATTTGCGTTCCCGCATAGCCAGTGTCGCACTGGATTTGCCGGCCGCATTGCGGACAGAAAAATTTGAATTCAGCCATAAATTTTTACTGGCCGCGGGAAATGCCAGTTTCAAATATGACACGCGACACGACGATTTATTAGATTCTTTTCCAGAAAAATGGCAGCCGCGACAATTCAGCCGCCATTATTTCAAACTCGCCGGATTTAGATGCTTCAAATCCTTGGTCAGAAAAATTCCGTCCTTGCGGATCAGTTCGCCGTCGAACCACACCTCGCCGCCGCCCCATTCCTTGCGCTGGATCAACACCATGTCCCAATGCACCGCCGAGCGGTTGCCGTTGTCGCATTCCTCATAAGCCTGCCCCGGCGTGAAATGCAGCGAGCCGGCGATTTTCTCGTCGAACAAAATGTCGCACATCGGGTTCAAAATAAACGGATTGAAACCAAGCGAAAATTCGCCGACGTAGCGCGCCCCGGCATCCGTGTCCAAAATTTCATTCAGTCGCTTCGTGTTGTTTGACGTAGCTTTGACGACCTTGCCGTCCTTGAATTCCAGCCGGACATTATCAAATTTCGTTCCCGAATAAAGCGTCGGCGTGTTGAATTGAATCACGCCGTTCACGGAATTTTTCACCGGACAGGAAAAAACTTCGCCGTCGGGAATGTTGCGGTCGCCCTTGCACATCTTCGCGCCGATGCCCTTGATGCTGAATGTCAAATCCGTTCCCGGCGATTTCAGATGCACCTTGTCCGTGCGCTTCATCCGGCGCTCCAGCGGAACCATCGCGCGCGCCATTTTCGCGTAATCCATCGTGCAAACGTCAAAATACAAATTCTCAAACGCCTCGGTGCTCATGCCCGCCGCCTGCGCCATGCTGGGCGTGGGCCAGCGCAGCACGCACCAGCGCGTCTTGTTGACGCGGTAATCCTGCACCGGACGGATGATGCGCGAGTAAAGCTGCATCCGCTCGTTCGGCACGTCGGAATTTTCGCTGATGTTTGCGCTGCCGCGGATGGCGATGTAAGCCTGCATCTTTTTCATCCGGAACAGCTCGATGTCGCGGACGAGCGCGGCCTGCTTGTCATTCACTTCCATCAACAGCTCGCGGGAAACGCGGGTGTGGCGGACCTCGACCAGCGGCGTGCCGCCGGCGGCGCGGACGGCGCGGACGAGTTCCACGGAAAATTCATCCGGCACGTCAATCATGTCGAGCAACGCGCGGTCGCCCTTTTTGATTTGCGTGGAATAATTGACGAGCAGTTCGGCCAGTTTGGTGTAACGCGGGTCGGTCATAAATTTTGGAAAGCGTAAAAC
>Ga0302320_10030403_pt1 | contig 10292 bp, 6 predicted proteins | sample Bog_T0_3_FD_202130 | JGI IMG/M metagenome (GOLD analysis project Ga0302320, IMG submission 202130) | Peat permafrost microbial communities from Stordalen Mire near Abisko, Sweden - Bog_T0_3 | ecosystem: Environmental > Terrestrial > Soil > Wetlands > Peat | place: Sweden: Abisko, Stordalen Mire... | reverse complement strand
CGCCCAAGCCTATCTGTTCGGTCGTGCGGTTGCCAGCCGGATCGTAGCCGTAAACATATTGCGAAATGACCGCCTGAGGCGAGGTGTTGCTGTTGGTGGCGGACGTCAACTGGTCAGCCTTATCGTAGCCGTAGGTCCAGATCGTTGGGGAGTTCGAATCGGTCTGCTCCTGCTCGGTCGCGATGGTGCCGACCGGGTTGTAGTTATAGTCGAACTTCGACAAGACCGTCGCGTCGGCCTTGTCCTTGTAATTGGCGATTTCGGTCAACCGGAAATCCTGGTTCGGGCCGGTCTGGTAGCTGTAGCTGGTATTGAGCCCGTTCTGATCGTTGGTGACTGTTTGCAGACGGGGCGTCACGCCATAATATGTATAGGTGAAGTTGCCCAGCGGGTTGCTCGCTCCCGACACCCGACCGAGCGAATCAAAACTCACCCCTGAACCGACCCCGTTGATGGAGGTGCCCGTCACCCGGCCCAAGGCGTCGTAGGCAAACGCGTAGGTATTACTTCCCTGCGTGATCTGGATGAGCCGGTTCTCTGCGTCCCATTGGTAGGTTTGGCCCTTGCCGTTATTGGTCATGTTGCCCGCCGCGTCATAAATGGGCGACACGCTGGCGCCCGAGGGCACCACGACGAGGTACTTATTGGTCTGGGCATTGCCGCTGCCGTCGGTCGCCACCACCACGTTGGTGTTGTTGCCGCTATGCAGCGTCGGATTGGCCACAAAATTGGTCGAGGTCGGCATGGTTGCAGCTTGGCCGTTCACGGTCACCGTTCCCGGCTCGCTGATGGTACCCTGAAACCGGGTCGCCCCGCCAGCCGATATTGCCGTGATCTGGTTGAGGTTGTTCACGCCGGTTTGCGTGACGCTGGCATCGATCTGCTCGCTCGTCCGGTTGGCCGCGGCGTCGTAATTGTAGTAGTACTGGTGCAGCACCGCGTTGCTGGAATTGCTCAGGACGTCGCTGCTCAGTTGCCCGGCGGCATCGTAGCCAATAATGCCATTCGGGACAGGCATGTTTTTTGGCCTCATTCTGAAATCGTTAAAGATGCCCGGCTCTTATTTCTCGGCTTGTGAGACGCCATAGATCAACTCCGCACCGACGCTACGCCCTCGCCTCGACAAAAGCACGCCGTTTCCGGTCCCGCCTGCGGGAACTAAATTTTTTTGAGAGGGCCACAAAAGATTTTAAGCGATCCAGTCGTTTTAAGCGCTGCAAGGCTAACGCCCTTTCCAAATTCGTGCCATAATCGCGGCATGAAAGCGCAGTCTGTACCCATCTCCCTCCGACCGCCCGCGCGATACCAATCCGCGGCCGACCGCATTGCCCGAAATTCTCGGACCGCCTCCCGCGCCGCTAAATCCGCTGTATCGTCTAAATCGCCTTCGTCCGCTGCGTCCACTAAAAATATAGCGTCTTTAAGCGCAAGCCACGAAGCCCACCAAGCCGATTTAGCCCATTTAAGCCGGCACGCCCATCGCCGGGCGATGGTCCTCCGCCGCGCCGGAAGTGCCGGTCACGTGGGCGAAGGCGCCCGTCGCCAGGAACCGCGCGATCTGCCGGTAGCAGCGCCGGGAAAAAAGCATCCCGAAGTGGTTCAGCCGGTAGGTCACATGGTCGCGGACGCCCGCGAGCTGCGTCTCGTTGAGCAACACCACGCCGTCGCTCGGTCGCGGCAGCGTCTTGAAGATCGCCCCGATGCCAAAGCGAAACGTCCCCGCCAGCACGCCAAAGTCCCGCGCGCCGTGCCAGACCGGGTCCGCCGTCCGCGCGATGTGGTCCGCCACGGTCCGCCCGATCATCAGGCGGCCAAGGCGCGGATTCAGCCGCACAAAGCGCCGTCCCACCCAGCAGTCCAGCAGCGGCGAGCCGATGGCGACCAGCCGTCCCGGTCGTGGATCGGGGTCCTGCTCAAAAACCTGGCGGATCAACACACCGCCCATGCTGTGGCCGATAACGTGGACCACGTCGCCCTCGGTTTCGCCGAGAAATTTCCTCAGCCGCCGGACGTTCTCATCGAGCCCCTTCATCATCGAGCGATAGCGGAACTGCCGCACGCGGTAACCAAGTCGGCGCAGACGGCGGCGCAGCAGCCCCATCTCCCAGCCCCGGACAATCGCCCCGTGAACGAAGACCACGGTGACGCGGGCAGACGCAGGCGGGCACCACGCCGGATCGATCGAGAGTCTGGCCATATCTCCACGTAAGCATAGTCGGATTTCCCGCAATGGCCACCGATTGTTCTTCCCCGCCGCCGTCAATCCGAAGGCCGTCATTATTAAAAGAGAGCGTGTCGGCGCCGAGCGAAAACCAGCCCAGACAAATCCATAAGACAAGACAGGCGCAGAGGATGGTCGATTTCATGGTAGGCAAGTGGAGCGCGCGGTTGCCTAAAACCGGCTTGCGGCCATGCCTTCTAAACCGCTTTGTGCGTTATAAGTTACGCTATTGTGACGTAAATTTGTCTTGTCGTCACAAGGCAATTCGTTCGTGCGGAAGCAAATAAAAAAGTTATCAAGCCACCCTCTGACAGACGGGCCGCGGCCATTTTTTTACAAACCCGGTACCGCGCTTGACTCAACTTTCATGGGTGATAGCCTCGACTCTCGCATTCAAAATAAAATCCTTTCGTTTTATGTCAAAAAAATCCAAGAAAAAACTCAAGAAAAAAGACCGTCAAACCTCCATCCTCAAGTCCGCCCCCAATTCGCGCAAGTCCTCGAAAAAGGCCGCCATTAAACTGCCCGCGGATCGCAATGGCCATTCCGAGGCCAAAGCCAAGAAGGGGCGCCTGGTCTATTTCTTCGGCGACGGCCGCGCGGACGGCGACGGCAAGATGAAACCGCTGCTCGGCGGCAAGGGCGCGAACCTCGCGGAAATGACCCGCATCGGGCTTCCGGTTCCTCCCGGATTCACCATCACCACGGAAGTCTGCACCTGGTTCAACGCCCACGGCAAGACCCTGCCGAAGGAGCTTGATCAGCAGGTCAACGACGCCATCGTGCGCATTGAAAAAAGTCTCGGCAAGGGCTTCGGCAGTCTCTCCAACCCGCTCCTCTTCGCGGTGCGCTCAGGCGCGCGCGATTCGATGCCGGGCATGATGGATACGATTTTGAACCTCGGCCTCAACGACGAAACCGTTCAGGGTCTCGTCGCCGTCAGCGCCAACGAGCGTTTCGCCTACGACTGTTACCGCCGCTTCATCCAGATGTACGGCGACGTCGTCATGGGCGTGCAGACGCTCCCCGGCGAGCATCACGAGCCCTTTGAAGCCGTGATCTCCGAGCTCAAGCAGCAGGTCTTCCCCAAACGGCCCTTGAATGAAATCGCCGACACCGATCTCGATGCTTCCTCGCTCAAGGAACTGATCGTGCGGTTCAAGAAGCTCGTCCGCGAGCGCACCGGTCGCGATTTCCCCAGCGATCCCCATGAGCAGTTGCGCGGTGCGATCTGTGCCGTGTTCGGTTCATGGATGAACGAACGCGCGATCGTCTATCGCCAGAAGTACAACATCCCGACGGAATGGGGAACCGCCGTCAACGTCCAGGCCATGGTCTTCGGCAACACCGGAACGGAAAGCTGCTCCGGCGTCGCTTTCACCCGCGACCCCGCCACCGGCGAGAAGGTGTTTTACGGAGAATACCTCATCAACGCGCAGGGCGAAGATGTGGTCGCCGGCGTTCGCACGCCCGACCCGGTCGCCACGCTGCAAGAGAAAATGCCCCAGGCCCATCGCGAGCTGGAAGATGTCCGCGCCGCGCTGGAACGGCATTTCCACGAGATGCAGGACTTCGAGTTCACGGTCGAAAACGGCAAGCTGTTCATGCTGCAGACCCGCAACGGCAAACGGACCGGCGTCGCCGCCGTTCGCATCGCGGTCGAGATGGTGAAGGAAAAGCTCATCACCTGGCAGCAGGCCGTTTCGCGTGTTCCCGCGGACCAGCTCAGCCAGTTGCTCACCCCGATCTTTGATCGCAAGGCGATCAAGAACGCGGAGAAAATCGCCTCGGGATTGCCCGCCGGACCCGGCGCGGCCACCGGACGCATTTACTTCAACGCGAACGAGGCCGAAGCCGAATCGCACAAGGGCAAGGTGCTCCTGGTGCGCGAGGAAACCTCGCCGGAAGACATCCGCGGCATGCTCGCGGCGGAAGGCATCCTGACCGCGCGCGGCGGCGTCAGCTCTCACGCTGCGCTTGTTGCCCGCCAGATGGGCAAGGTCTGCGTTTGCGGCGCCAACGCGCTCCACATCGATTACCACAAGGGCATTCTCACCGTCGGAGATCGCATCTTTAATAAGGGCGACTTCCTCTCCATCGACGGCACCAGCGGCGAAGTCTACGCCGGTGAAGTCAAGACGGCCCCGTCGGAAATCGTGCAGGTCCTGATCGACAAGACCCTCGACCCGAAGGAAAGCGCGACGTACGGCCTGTACGCCCAGCTCATGGGTTGGGCCGACAAGCTCCGCCGCCTGCAGATTCGCACCAACGCGGACCAACCCGACCAGGTTGCCAACGCGGTGGCCTTCGGCGCCCAGGGCGTCGGCCTCTGCCGTACCGAGCACATGTTCTTCGAAGGCGACCGCATTGACGCGGTGCGCGAGATGATCCTGGCCGATACGAAAGAAGGACGCGAGAACGCCGTGGCGAAACTCCTGCCCTATCAGAAGGGAGATTTCGTCGGCATCTTCCGTTCATTGAATGGACTGCCCGCGACCATCCGCCTGCTCGATCCCCCCTTGCATGAATTCCTGCCGAACACCAAGGAACAGCAGGCCGAACTGGCTGCGAAGCTCAATGTGCCGGTGGAAAAAGTGACGCGCCGCGTTGCCGAACTGCACGAATTCAACCCGATGCTCGGTTTGCGCGGATGCCGTCTCGGCATCACGTTCCCCGAAATTTCGCGGATGCAGATCCGCGCGATCTTCGAGGCCGCCATCGAGGTCCAGAAGGAAGGCGTGAAGGTCAAGCCCGAGATCATGATTCCGCTCGTCGGATTCGCCAAGGAACTCGAGCTCCAGGTTCAACTCGTACGCGAAATCGCGGCCGAGCTGACCAAGAAGCACAACGTCCGGCTCAACTACCTCGTCGGCACGATGATCGAAATCCCCCGCGCTTGCGTCGTGGCGGATGACATCGCCAAGGAAGCTGAGTTCTTCAGCTTCGGCACCAACGATCTCACCCAGACCACGCTCGGCATGAGCCGCGATGATTCGGGCTCGTTCCTGCCCGGCTACCAGAGCCTGGAGATCATCAAGCAGAATCCGTTCGCGACGATCGATACGACCGGCGTCGGCGGCATGATGAAGATGGCAATTGAGCGGGGCCGCAAGACGCGTCCTGAAATCAAGCTCGGCATCTGCGGCGAACACGGCGGCGAACCGGCCTCCGTCAAGTTCTGCCACCAGCTCGGCCTGACCTACGTCAGCTGCTCGCCATTCCGCGTGCCTATCGCGCGCCTGGCCGCAGCCCAGGCTGCTTTGGCAGACGCTTCCTGATAGATTGGATGAATCAAAAAAGGCCGCGACCGGGCAACAACCCCCGGTCGCGGTTTTGGAAGTTCGGAAATAAAGGTTGCAAAGCTTCGTCCGCTCACCATGCTCGACTAGGGCATTATCTTCTCTTATGTATTCGGACGATGGCGATTCAGGGATAAAAATATATCTGCGCGAGATCGGGCAGACACCTCTGCTTACACGCGAGGAGGAAGTCAAACTGGCACGCCGTATCAAGAGGGGCGACCAGGCCGCCCGCCAGCAAATGATCAAGGCCAACCTGCGCCTGGTTGTTAAGATCGCGCATGACTACTCTTCCTACGGGCTGCCGCTGCTCGATTTGATTTCCGAAGGCAACATCGGCTTGATGAAGGCGGTCGAGCGTTTCGATCCGAAGAAGGGCGGCAAGCTGAGCACCTACGCCGCGTGGTGGATCAAGCAGTCGATCAAGCGCGCGCTGGCCAACCAGAGCAAGACCATCCGCCTGCCGGTGCATCTGGTCGACAAGATCGCGCGGATGCGCCGCGTCGGGATGCAACTGGCCGAGGAATTCGGCCGCGAGCCGACCGATGAGGAGTTGGGCGAGGAACTGAACATGGCACCGAGCAAGATCGCCCAGTTGCGCACCGCCGCGATCCGGCCCGCGTCGCTCGACGCCACGGTGGGCCAGGAGGAGGACGGCGCGTCGCTCGGCGACATGATCGGCGACGAGGCCGCGCACATGCCCTCCGAGATGCTCAGCGACAAGAATCTTCGCAAGTCAGTGATGGATTTGCTGCACGTGCTTGACGACCGGGAGCTGAAGATCATCACCATGCGATTTGGCCTCGACGGCAAAAAAGAGATGACATTGGAAGAGGTGGGCCGCAAGTTCAAGGTGACTCGCGAGCGTATCCGTCAGTTGCAGAACATCGCGTTGCGCAAAATCAAGCGGGCGCTCGACAAACAGGACAAATTAAAACCAGCATGAGCACCCCTTTCAAGAGCGCCCTCGAACGGCTCAAGAGCAGCATCCGCGATGTGCCCGACTTCCCCAAAAAGGGGATTATCTTCAAGGACATCACGCCGATCCTCTCCAACGGCCAGCTGTTCGGCCTGGCGGTCAACATCTTCGCGGAGCGTTACCGGCGCAAGAGCGTGGAGAAGATTGTTGCCATCGATGCGCGGGGATTTCTTTTCGGCGGCGCGCTGGCACACCACCTCGGCATCGGGCTGAGCATCGTGCGCAAAAAAGGAAAGCTTCCCTACAAGAGCCATTCGCACGATTACGAGCTGGAGTACGGCCAGGGCACGCTCGAAATGCACGTCGACGGCGTGGATAAAGATCAGCGCGTTGTGATCATCGACGATCTCCTCGCCACCGGCGGCACGGCGGAAGCGGCGGCCAAGCTGGTCGAGAAATGCGGCGGCGAAATCGTCGAGATGGCCTTCCTCGTCGAGCTTGGTTTCCTCAAGGGCCGCGAAAAGCTCGAGAAGTACCAGGTCTTCAGCGCGATTACCTACTAGATAACGGGCAACCCGGCGGTCCGGGCCACATCATGCCAGCGCGACGATCTGAATCCAGGATAACACCGCCGCGAATCTTTTTCGGCGCGGTGTAACCTTTCGCGCTTTTCGGCGTCTTCCTCTTTATGAAGTCCCCTCTCCTTTGCGTCGTGTTTGCCGGTGCCGTTCTAATGGCCATGCCTGTGCAAATGACCATGGCCGATGATACCTCCACCTCCGGGCAAACTGCACCGGCCGGCGGCTCCACGACTGCTGGTGGAAGCGGCGCGGCCACCGGGTCGCAGGGACAGAAGCTTGAGCGCCTCAAGGAAGCCATGGCGGCGCTCGACCTGACCGAGGCACAGAAAGAGCAAATCAAACAGATTCGCTCCAGCACGACACCGGGCCAAGACCGTCGCCAGCAGATCCTGGCCGTCCTGACTCCCGAACAGAAGGCCAAGCTTCGGGAGATGATCATGGCGCACCGGGATGCCGGCCAGGGCGGCGCCGCGTCCACTGCGAATGCTGAGGACAATTAGGCCCTCGGTTGGGCCGATTTCCTGGCCCAAAGCCAAAATTACCTCGGGGATTGAGCACTTGTTACATGATTTTGTTTTGACCGCCCCTTTGGAAGGTTTACTTTATCCGCATGAGTTTGAAACGGGAAGGTGATCTCAACCCCACCAGTCGCAGCCAGGTCAATCGGGCGAAGACCGCCGCGCAATCCAAGAATTTCGATTATGCGGTGACCCTGATGCAGGCCGTGCTCAAGGACGAGCCGCTCTTTCTCGATGGCCGCCGTTTTTTGCGCGCGATTGAAATTCAGAAATACGATTCCACCGGTACGTTCACCAAGCACATGGCGAGCATCCGTCTCACGGGCGGCGCGCTGAAGTTCTCCTCCGGCAAAACGACTCCGCAGGAGCAATTGATTCAGGCCGAGGAAATCCTGATGCAGGATCCTTATCACGAAAGGGCGAACGTCGCGATCGGCGAGGCCGGCATGACACTCGGCTTTCCCGAGTTCAAATGTTTCGCTTACGAAACCCTGGCCAAGGGAAAAAAGGAATATAAGCCGTACCTGCATAACCTGGCGCAGGCCTACATGGAAGCGAAGGATTATCCCAAGGCGGTGACGGCTTACGAACGCGTCCTGGAAATCGACCCGCGCGACGGCGAAGCGTTGAGCGGCCTCAAAAATGCCAGTGCCGCGGAGACGTCAAAATCGGGCGGTTGGGAAGAGAACGCGGAGGATTATCGCACCAAGCTCAAGAGCAAGACCGAGGCGGAGCAACTGGAGCAGGAAGCCAAGGTGGTGAAATCAGCCGACGCGATCCAGGAGCAGATTGATCTCAATTTTCAAAAGCATCAGGCCGACCCGACCAATCCCAACTATTCCAAGGCCATCGCCAAGCTCTTTGAGCAACGCAACGATTACGCCTCGGCCATCCAATGGTACGCACACGCGTTTGAGGCAGGTGGCCGCACCGATCCGTCCCTCGAGAAAACCATCGGCGATCTCCGGCTGAAAACAGTGGAGCAGGAATTGCAGGCCCTGCGTACTGAACTGGCCGCGCAAACCGATCCCGAGCTTCAGGCGCAAAGCCAGGCTGCGGTCGAGCAAAAGGAAAAGGAACTCAATGAGGTGCGCCTGTCACTGGCCGAAGCGCGCGTGCGGGCGCAACCAAACGAAGGCGAATTCCGCTACGACCTGGGCGAAGCGCTTTTCAAGATCGGCCAGTACAAGCGCGCCACGGAAGAGCTGCAACAGTCGCTCAAACAGCCCAGCGTCCGCTACATGGCGCTCAATCTCATGGGGCAGGCCTTCATGAAACGAGGGATGCTCGACTTCGCCATCAAGCAGCTCGGCACAGCGGAAAGCGAATTGGTCGGCATGGACGAACTCAAGAAAGAGATCGTCTACAACCTCGGCCTGGCCTACGAGTTGAGCAAGCACCCCGAAAAGGCTCTCGATCAGTGGAAAAAGATCTACGAGTACGACATGAGCTACCGGGATGTATCCGCCCGTGTCGAAGCCTCCTACGGCGGCGGCGACAACGCAGCCTGACGAGCGTTTTCCTGACTGCAAATAAGAAAACCCCTCTTCGCCTGGCAAAGACGGCAGTCCGGGCCGCTACTCCAGTGGTACTGTCGAGCATGAGAGACGATCAACGACTCCGCGAGGGGACGGCTCTGGACGCGACAAGCAAGGCCTTAATGTAGAATTGGGTAGTTAGGACTTTAGGGCGGCGGATGAAGACTCGCCGCCAAGCATGGGAATGTTAAGACGAATGGCCGATCCTCGGTGGTGTTTCCTTGTTCTTTGCGGCACCAGTCACGACAGGTGCGGCGATCTCGTCCCTATTTTGATGATCCACGACGAAGCCGTCGTCGAGCGGGTTGATCCGTTCCTTCCGCAGGCGCCGAAAGAGGTCGATCATGTCGATGATCCCCCCCCATGTGAACCATGCGCCTGTAACGGCCACCATAATGACGGGGATCGTGACGATGTTCACATGCCAAAAAGTGGACCAAGTGTCCGGAGACCACGGCCAGACAAGGCACCATGCCGTCCCAGCAACAGTGATGACAAAGAAAAGTAGCGTCCAAGCGAATACACTCCAGGCAATCTGTTTGTCGGCGAATGTAAAATTCTCGTCGCAGCCAATCAGGCTACTCAAAGCAAATCGTCGCGCCTTGGAGGCTGCATCCTGGGTGTCCTCGGACCGCGAGTAGATTCCACGATGGAGCATGCGATCGAGGTTGAATTCTTCCCGGGAAGTAAGAAGCGAAACGAGTACGAAAGCGACAATGGAAATCACCATGCTAAAAAATGCGATATGAACACCATTGAGCGGAAAGGCTTTCCCGAATAGGAGCTGGGAACCGATTCCCGCCATGGAGAGCACGAAGCCCGTCACAAACGCCGTCCATGCGCCGGCCGTTGTCGCCTTCTTCCAGTACAGACCTCCGATGATGGCGGAACCGGCACCGCTGATATAGATGCCCATCGTCACGCTCCACCACATGATGATGTAGTCAACCAAGGGAAAGAACAATCCGAAGACAAACACGAACAGGGCCACCCCTGCAATCGCCCAGCGAAGAAGACGAAGATGTTGCTCTGGAGAGAAGGCCGTGCGGCGCAATGGCATGACGACATCCTGAATGAAAAGACTGCCCCACGAATGAAGGTGACTCGAATCCGCACCAAATATTCCCAGCAAGAGCACAGCGCAGAGCGCGCCTCGCAATCCCACCGGCAGCATATGCGTGACGGCGATAGGCAGTTCCATCTGCTCCTTCGTCTG
>Ga0302320_10030401_pt1 | contig 10294 bp, 7 predicted proteins | sample Bog_T0_3_FD_202130 | JGI IMG/M metagenome (GOLD analysis project Ga0302320, IMG submission 202130) | Peat permafrost microbial communities from Stordalen Mire near Abisko, Sweden - Bog_T0_3 | ecosystem: Environmental > Terrestrial > Soil > Wetlands > Peat | place: Sweden: Abisko, Stordalen Mire... | reverse complement strand
TTCGGAATGTTCGCAATCCAAGGCACTGTCGTGTATCGCTCCAACTCCCTAGTGGGCGAACCGAAAGGACTCGGCGGTGCATGTGTGATTTGGATGGCGCTGCTGCTGGCGGAGTGGAATTCGTTCGGCCGAAGGCGGCGGGTCTCTTACGCCGTGCTGATAGCTGCGGCACTTTGGTTCAGCACTTCGACCTCCGCTTGGGTGGCCGCGATCTTGCTGCTGTGCTTGACGCCTATCTTGAAGGGCACTGACAATCTGGGTTGGCGGAATGCGATGCTCGCCATAACTGGGGGCGTCCTGGCGGTATTTGTATACACGACTATTGGAGTTGTCGGGAGTGGCACGGAGGGCATAGTCGGCGGCATCGTACAATCCCGACTGGCGGACAGACTGGGCGGAGATGCGGCCGTGTCCGATCTTGCCGAAAAGGCATCTATAGAGGTACTGCGAGATAACCCGTCTTTTGTTTTGCTTGGAACTGGGCTGGGTGGAATGTCATTCTATATTGCGGAACGAATGACTGAAGTCCAGCGCTTGATACTATTCCCCAACAATGGCCTGCTTGGAATAGTCTGCAACATTGGCATCCTCGGTCTCGGTGTAATCATAAGTGTAGCTAGCACGGCGATTTTAAGTCTTAGGCGGCCACATTGTGACGCTTACAGACGTAAACTGTGTTTTGTGGGGCTCGGCGTATTTCTCCAGTGCATGATCTTCAATGTGCCGCTCTTCTTTTCGATTGCGCTGGGGTTTCTTACGGCGGGCGCCGCCCGAAGCAATCGCCCGTTGGCGAGCCGCCCGCGCACCTGGGGCGTCGCCGGGCGGCGTTTCTCAGCGGAGAGTATTCGGTCGAGTGGTGCCTGCGACGGGGTCCTGGCAGCGCCCAGCCATCACGCGTGAGCTTGAATGCTCACTGATTAAAGCGCAAACTGCCCCAACGCGCCCCCTTGCGGAGTCTTAACCTTTGGAGCGGATCGCTATTGTAGGAAGCTCCGGGCATGCGCGGATGGTCCTGGATGTCCTGGCCGCCGTCAAGGCGAAGTGTTGTGGTTTCATCGACAGCTTCAAGCCAGCCGGCTCCGTCGTCCAAGGGATTGCGGTGCTGGGCGACGAACGGGCAATACCCGAACTGCAGGAACGACACAGGATTGATTCATTGATTATCGCAATCGGTGACAACTATTCGAGAGAGCAGATGGCGCAGAGGATCCGTGAGATCTTGCCAGGGGCGCGGTTCGCGACGGTAATTCACCCATCCTGCCAGTTGGGCGGCGACGTCCAAATTGGTGAAGGCTGCGTTCTCATGCCCGGTTCGATAGTCAACCAGGGTTCTCGGATTGGGGACTTCTGCATCCTGAATACCCGCTCTTCGCTCGATCACGATTCAGAGATGAAGAATTTCTCCAGCATCGCCCCAGGTGTGACTACGGGCGGTAATGTTCAAATCGGCGTCGGCAGCTGCGCGTGCATCGGCGCAGTGATAGTGGAGAAAGTGACCATCGGAGACTACACTGTCGTCGGTGCGGGATCGCTTCTGCTCAACAGCCTCCCCGACCGCGTGGTCGCCTATGGTGTTCCAGCAAAGATCATACGCCGCCGCGAGCCGGGTGATCCGTACCTCAAGCCGCGCGCGACAAACTACTAAATCCGGCTGGGAGCAGGTATTGTGACCATACCAAGACAGGCTTCAAACGCAATGGCTCGTAATGGATCTGACAGCATCGGCCTATTCTCTGGGCGCCCCCGCTTCGATCTCCCGCTGCACGTCGGCAGGCCGAATATTCCTAGCCGCGCACGTCTGCTGGCGCGCATCGAGGATATCCTGGACCGGCGCTGGCTTACGAACAGTGGCCCATATGAGCAGGACCTTGAGCGGCGTATCGCTTCCTACATTGGTGTGCAGCATTGCATCGCCATATGCAATGGAACCGTTGCCTTAGAGATTGCTGTTCGGGCACTCGGGCTGCGCGGCGAAGTCATCATCCCGTCGTTCACTTTCATTGCCACGGCGCATGCCCTTCAGTGGCAGGAGGTCACGCCGGTCTTCTGTGACGTCGATCCCGCTACGCACAATATCGATCCTGCGCAGGTAGAACGCCTCATCACGCCCCGCACGTCGGGAATAATTGGGGTCCACCTCTGGGGACGTCCTTGCGATACCGAAGCCCTTGACTGCATTGCACGCTCGCGGAACCTCCAATTGATGTTCGACGCTTCCCACGCTTTCGGCTGTTCGCATCGAGGCCGAATGATCGGCCAGTTCGGCCGGGCCGAGGTATTCAGCCTGCATGCGACGAAGTTCTTCGGAACCTGCGAAGGTGGTGTCATCGCCACCAACGACGACTCACTGGCGCAGAAGGTGCGTCTCATGCGCAACTTCGGTTTTTCGGGGTACGACAACGTCACCTACATTGGCACCAACGGCAAGATGAACGAGTTGTCGGCCGCCTTCGGAGTCACCGCACTTGAGGAAATCGAGAACGTACTCTCCTCGAACCGTCGGAACTACTACTCATACCGTCACGCCTTGGATGGGATTCCCGGGTTACGCCTGATCCAGTATGACGAGTGTGAGCGGTCCAACTACCAGTACATCGTCCTCGAAGTCGACGCGGATGAGGCGGGCTTGCATCGTGACGAACTGCTCCAGGTGCTCCACGCCGACAATGTTCTTGCCCGGCGCTATTTCTACCCGGGCTGCCACCGCATGGAGCCCTACCGGTCCTATTTTCCGCACGCGGGATTGCTGTTGCCCGAGACCGAGATGCTCGCCGGGCGCGTCCTGGTGCTACCGACCGGAACCGCTCTTTCGGAGGGGGACGTTAGCGCGATCTGCGAGATCGTTCGGGCTGCCATCGAGAATGCGCCGCAGGTCCGCGATAAGCTCGCGGAACCTGCTAGAGTTCCCCGCTGAGGCTAGCACCATGGCGACCACGGAACAGACGATTAAGACTGCTGGCGAGGCACCGGGCACGCCTCGCCTGAAGTTCGTGTTCCTCAGTTACTGCGCGTCTCCTCACCAAGTCCGCCTCTATGGCCATCTCCAGAGGTTTTTCGAAACCGAATTCTGGTTCTACGAACACATTCCAGAGACGCGGCCGGGATGGTGGCGAATTCCCCTGCCGGACGGCTGCACGGTGTTCGATAAGGTGTGGTTCAAGAAACAGGCTCGCTACGTCGTCCCCGGCCTGACTCGGCGCCTACGACAGGCAAATCCGGATGTCCTGATGATCGGTGGGTTCTTTCTTCCATCCAATTACCTCGCCTACCGCTGGGCCAAGCGAAACAGCAAGCGAGTCATCATCAGCACCGAGAGTTTCCGCACCAAGTCTGGCCTCCGCGGGCTTAGTCCACTTACACGCGTTGTGGACTACGTGTACCGTGAGGTCGACGCTGTCCTTGCCCACAACGAAGCGGCCGCCGACCAGATGCGGCGCGTTCTGCCTCATCTCGGATCACGAACCCACTTCGCCCAGTACCCGGCCGACATCGACGGCTACTTCGATCACTCGGAGCGAACACCTAGGTCTGGCTACGTTTATCTCTTTGCCAACCGCTTGATTCCCGAGTACAACCCGCTGCTGGCGATTGAGATCTTCGCGGACATCGCACGGCGGTATCCAACTTCGCGCCTGCGACTCAACCGGCAGGGACCGCTGTATCCGGAGTGTGTGGCGGCGGTCGAACGCCATGGGCTGGCGTGCTCGGTCGAGTTCCTCGCCGATATTCGCGCCTGGGATGAAATGCCGCTGGTGTATCGTGACGCCGACATCCTGCTCCTGCCAGCCACCTTCAGCAATGGAAACTACACAGTCCTGGAGGCGATGGCTTCGGGCATGGGCATCGTGGTAAGCGACCGCGTGCTCTGGCCGACGCCACTGATCCGAAGCGGCGAGAACGGATACGTCTGTGAGCCAGAGAAAGGGCCTTTTCTGTCGGCTGTGCAGGCCTACATCGACCATCCGGAGCAGTTTGGATGCCACGCCCGCATCAATCGCGAGATAGCTCGGCCGCTGTCCTGCGAGGGAACCGCTCGGCTGTACGCTAAGTTGGTCCGGGAGATCTCCGGGCAGCCGGTCCGTCTGTGAATCCTGATGCCTGCTGGAAACCGGAGCCTAGTGGATGGAGGAAATCCTCAGGCACAATGCCAGACGCTCACGGCAGCAACGGATGCTTGGTAAGCCTTGGGAACAGGTTCGATGCTCGTAGCCATTGATGCTGTTGGGATCAGGATGGGCGGGGGCGCAACTCTGTTGGCTGAGTTTCTGCGGTCTCTTCCGGAAGTGAGGCCCGAGTGGGAATGGCTCGTCTTTCTGCTGCCGCGAAACTGTCGGGAATTTGATGAGCCGCCGGCGCGCGATGGGGTTCGGATTGAGACGATCTCGGCAGGGAATTCGGCTGTTGGCCGGCTCTGGTGGCTCTACCGCGAATTGCCGAGGAGGCTAGATGCTGCCCGAGCGAGTGCGTTGCTGGCTTTCGCAAACGTAGCATCGCCTCGATCCTCTGTGCCGCAGGTCGGCTACGTTCACCAACTGTTGGCCTTCAAGACAGACTTAACGAGGCCTGCAAGCTTCCGGACGATGCTCAGGCGCAGGGGTTTGCGGCACTTGATCGTGCGGGGAGCCCGGGCCAGCTCCTTTGTAGTGGTACAGACTGGCGACATGCGACGGAGGCTCGAAACCGCCGCACCGGAACTGCGTGACAGAATTCGCACCATCCCAGGCTGTGTCCCAGAAGTGGAACTTCACGCCCGGATTCGAGAAGAGAAACAGGCCCTGATCGACGGCGCTAGCTGGCCGCGACTCCTATACGTCGCGCACCCGGCGGAGCACAAGAATCACCCCAGGTTGATTCAGGCCATGCCGGAAATCGTTCGGAGGCACCCCAGTGCAACGCTGCTGGTAACGCTGGAGCCCGACGGTCCGGACGCGATCGCCGATCAGGGCTATCTGCAAGGGGTGCGACGGGCGGCCTCTGAGAACGGCGTGGATGACCATATTGTCTGGCTGGGAACCCTTTCGCAGGCGGAAGTCAGGTATGCTCTGCGCCAGTGTACACTCGCCCTGTTTCCAAGCCTCGACGAGTCGTTTGGCCTACCCCTAGCCGAGGCCATTTCGGAGATGTGTCCTTTGGCAGCTTCCAGCCTTCCCTTCGCAAGGGACGTGGCAGGTAAAGCCGCAGTGTACTTCGACCCTCTGGACGCCGACTCCATAAGTAGGTGCGTTGCGAATCTGCTCGAGACGCCCGAGCAACTGAACCTGCTCAAGCAGGAGGCGCGAGTACGCCGGGTGCGATTCCAGTCGCACAATGTGGCCGACCAGATCGCGACAGTCCTTCAAGCCGCTGTGGACCAGGAGAAAAACAGCCATGCACAGGTCGGTTAGGCAGCTGGCTGAACGCTTAAGCCGCGACGTTGTCTTTCACCGCAGACTACCCGAATGTTTTGGAGGGGCGAGCGTCTTTGTATCGCCGGCAGCCGGACTGCGATTTTGGCGGCCGCATATCGAAAAGTGTGACCCGCGCCTGCTGAATCTTGCGGCCGACCTTGTGAAACCTGGCGCAGTCGTCTGGGACGTGGGCGCCAACGTGGGCTTGTTTTCGTTTGCCGCTGCGGGACTCGCCGGACCATCCGGCCGTGTCTTGGCGATCGAACCCGACCAGTGGCTCGTGAGTCTGCTGCGCCGATCGGTAAGAGCGAACACGAAACGCACCGCACGGGTTGATATTCTACCTGTAGCGATCTCGGATAGTCTCGACGTCAAACAGTTCCACATTGCACAGCGCTCGCGGTCCGCCAATTACCTTGATGGTTATGGCCTTACAGATGCCGGCGGAAGCCGTGAGATGCACTTGGTGCCCACGGCCACTTTGGACTGGCTGCTTGAGCGCTTTCCCGCGCCCGCGGTGCTGAAGATTGACGTCGAAGGATCGGAGGTCGAGGTCCTAAAAGGAGCCCAAAGGCTCCTCTCAGAGGCACAGCCTGTGTTGCTTTGCGAAGTTGGCGAGCAAAACTCAGATGCGGTCGCAGAATATCTACGGCCTCACGGGTATTTGCTTTTCGATGCTGATCTCGCCAAAGCCGAACGACGGCCTTTGGCCCGAGCGTGCTGGAGCACGCTGGCTCTGCCAAAAACTTCCTGTCCAGATTACTCCCCACTTTCGCGGTGAGAGACAGCCATGCGCGCTAACGTCGCAGTCGTTATCCTGACACTAAACGAGGAACATAATATCGCAGGGGCGCTCGGATCGGTCTGCGATTGGGCTCGCGAGATCTACATTGTCGACTCCTTTAGCACTGACCGTACGGTTGAGATCGCGAGCAGTTTCGGCTGTTCGGTCGTCCAGCATGCATTCGAAAACTACTCTCTGCAGCGCAACTGGGCACTGGATCAGTTGCCCATTCAGGCAGAGTGGATTCTGTTCCTCGATGCGGACGAGTGGCTCCCCTGCCCGCTCAAGTCTGAGATTTCTGAAATGGTTGCTGCCCAGCCGCCCGAGGACGGTTTCTACCTCAAATGGCGGTTCATTTGGATGGGGCACTGGATCCGCAGAGGATACTATCCGACATGGGTTTTACGGCTATTCCGCCGGGGGAAAGCACAATGTGAGCAACGCCCCGTGAATGAGCACGTGCTCGTGCAGGGCTCGGTGGGGTTCCTGAAAGAACATTTCATTCACGAAGACCTCCGGGGGCTCAGCCGTTGGATAGATAAACACAATCGGTACGCCGTGCTCGAGGCACGGGAGTTGTTCCGGCAACGCAACGAGGGTCAGATAGCGGCTACGCTCCGAGGCACCCAAGCCGAGCGAAAGCGTTGGCTGCGCTATAGAATATACAACCGCCTACCCCCGCTCGTGCGGCCGTTCCTCTACTTCTTTTACCGGGTGGTCATCCGATTGGGTTTCTTGGATGGGAGGCAGGCGGTCATCTACCATTTTCTCCACGCCCTCTGGTATCCACTGTTGGTCGACCTTTTCTATCTCGAAATGCGTACAAATGCCTCTGGTCCAAGAAACGTGGAACGAGCGACTCAGGCTCACTTTGAGAGCCTCGCGCACTCCTGGAGTGAGCACTATTCTGCCAGCGGGAATTTGTTCTCGCGTCTGCGCCGGTTTCTGAATGCGTTGTCCGACGTCTGCTCCGCGCCCGCAGACGTATTGGACTTCGGCTGTGGATCAGGACATATTGCCATCGCCTGCTCGGAAGCCGGTTACCGGGTTCACGGAGTGGACATCTCTCCCAAAATGATTGAATCCGCCAGGAAAGGTGGCGTCGAGGGGCTGGTCTCATTTAGCGTCATATCCCACACGGGGCCGCTGCAACTTCCTTTCGCCAATGCCTCTTTCGATGCAATCGTCGCGTCCAGCGTTCTCGAGTACGTCCTTCGCCCCGTGGAGTGCTTTGCCGAACTGCGGAGAGTCAGCCGTCTGGGGGGATGGATGCTGCTGACCGTTCCAGATGTTTCGCATCGAGTTCGCAAGTTGGAGCACTTCGTGAAGCCGATAGCTCGGCTGGGCCGCCCCTTCTTGACAGGGTCGGCCAAGAGCTGGCAGGAATATCTCAGCATCTCTCACCAGCGGCATTCGCTGGCGGAATGGTCGCGCCTGCTCGCAAGCTCCGGTTGGGCCGTTAGGTCGATTCAGCAGCAAGACTCGCCTCTCGCCATGATTGTCGCGCAAAGTCGCTGAATGGAAATAACTTACTGACTCCTGTGCGCCAGGTTCTTCAAAGTCTTCGTGACGGTGCGACATCCCTCGCCACTATCCCGTGCCCAGGCGTGAGCCGGGGCCACCTCGTAATCCGCATCCGAACCTCCATCATTTCCGCCGGCACCGAGCGCATGCTCCTCGACTTCGGCAATGCCAACTGGATTGATAAAGCCCGCCAGCAGCCCGACAAGGTCCGCATGGTGCTTGATAAATTCCGCACCGACGGCATCGCCGCCACCATAGAATCCGTCAACGCCAAGCTCGACCAGCCCATCGCGCTCGGATACTCAAATGCTGGCGTCGTCCTCGAGTCCGGCGATCCCGCCTTCCAGCCCGCGGATCGCGTGGTCTCCAACGGCCCCCACGCCGAAGTCGTTTGCGTTCCCAAAAGCCTCTGCGCTCATGTCCCCCAGGGTGTGAATGACGAGGCCGCATCCTTCGCGGTTGTCGCCGCCATCGCTCTCGAAGCCATCCGCCTCGCAACGCCCACCCTCGGCGAGTCCTTCGTTGTCACCGGCCTCGGCCTGATCGGACTCATCACTGTACAGCTTCTGCGTGCTCACGGCTGCCGTGTACTAGGCACAGACCTTGACCCCAGGAAGCTCGGCCTTGCGCGATCCTTCGGCGCGGAAACCGTCGACCTCTCAGCCGGCGAGGATCCGATTCGCGCCGCGGAACGGTTCTCTCGCGGCCGCGGCGTAGACGGCGTCATCATCGCAGCTGCTACTAAGAGCGATGAACCTGTCCATCAGGCCGCCCTGATGTGCCGGAAACGTGGGCGCATCGTGCTCGTAGGCGTAACCGGCCTGAACCTCTCCCGTGACGATTTCTATAAGAAGGAGCTCAGCTTCCAGGTCTCCTGCTCTTACGGCCCCGGCCGCTACGACCCCAATTATGAAGAGGGCGGCCAAGACTACCCCCACGCTTACGTGCGTTGGACCGCGCAACGCAACTTCGAAGCGGTCCTCGATATGATGGCCGATGGACGCCTCAATGTGGCGCCTCTCATTACGCACCGCTTTCCTTTCGACAGGGCACTAGAAGCCTATGAGCTGATCCAGAGCAAGGAATTCCATCTGGGAGTGCTGCTCGAATACCCTGAGGGCCAGCCCAGTGAGCGGCTCCTTTCTCCTACCGTTACCCTCCACTCCAACCCGCCAAATGCCGCCGGTGGCGCCGTTGGCTTTATAGGTGCGGGCGCCTACGCCACAAAGGTCCTCATCCCCGCCTTCCGCAACGCGGAAGCCACGCTCCACGCTATCGCGTCCAGCGGAGGGACCACCGCCGCCCACGCCGGGCGAAAATTCGGCTTCGTCGAAGCGACCACCGATATCGATGCCCTTCTCGCCAACCCCAAACTCGACACCGTCGTCATTGCCACACGTCATGATAGTCACGCGCGTCTGGTCTGCCGCGCCCTCCAGGCCGGCAAACACGTCTTTGTAGAGAAGCCGCTCGCCCTCCGGGAAGAAGAACTGTGCGAAATAGAGTCCGTCTGGTCTAGCCTGGAACGCCGGCCCCTCCTGATGGTCGGTTTCAATCGCCGATTCGCACCCCACATTATCCGCATGCGCAAGCTGCTCCAAAGCGTACACGGGCCGAAAGCCTTCGTCTATACCGTGAACGCCGGCAGCGTTCCCCACGAACACTGGACTCTGGATCCGCACAAGGGAGGCGGCCGGATTCGCGGGGAAGCCTGCCATTTCCTGGACCTCCTCCGCCACCTCGCCGGCTGCGCGGCTGAGTCCCTGAAGGTCACCAGCCTCGACGAACAAACCGTCAGCATCGGTGTCTCGTATGCCGACGGGTCGACCGGGACTGTACATTACTTGGCCAACGGCCACAAGTCCTTTCCGAAAGAGCGCCTCGAAGTCTTCTGCGCCGGTCGCATCCTGCAACTCGACAATTTCCGCACCCTGCGAGCCTTCGGCTGGCTAGGGTTCCACACCATGCGCCTCTGGAGCCAGGATAAAGGTGCCAATGCCTGTGTGGCCGCATTTCTGAAAGCAGTACGCGAGGGGGACCCCTCACCCATCCCGTTCGAAGAACTCGTCGAAGTAACGCGCACTACTCTCCAGGCCGCGAATGGGCGTTAGCAGCCGCGAATTCGTCACCTTGTTCCATACCGTGCGCCACTTGAAGCCGGTGCAGGTCTATCGGCGCATCTGGCGGCGGCATCCACGAACCCGCTTGGCCATAGTCCCGGAACGTCGTCTCACCGCGGGGCACTGGACCACATCTATAGCGCGGGAGTCTGCGCGCACTGGCCCTTTCCGCTTCCGCTTTCTCAACCAGGAGCGCAGCCCACAGGGGTGGAATGATGAGGGCATCCCCAAACTCTGGTTGTACAACCTCCACTACTTTGAAGCGCCACAAGACGATCTCATTCGGCGCTGGGTCGTCGAGAACCCCCAGGGAACGGGAAACGGCTGGGAATCATATCCTCTCTCCTTGCGCGTGGTGAATTGGATCAAATGGGTGATGCAGGGCGGCGCACTCGGCGCCGAATGCCGCCAGAGTCTGGCCACACAAGCCGACTATCTGTCAAGGACCATCGAATATCACCTCCTCGCGAACCACCTCT
>Ga0302320_10030396_pt1 | contig 10294 bp, 10 predicted proteins | sample Bog_T0_3_FD_202130 | JGI IMG/M metagenome (GOLD analysis project Ga0302320, IMG submission 202130) | Peat permafrost microbial communities from Stordalen Mire near Abisko, Sweden - Bog_T0_3 | ecosystem: Environmental > Terrestrial > Soil > Wetlands > Peat | place: Sweden: Abisko, Stordalen Mire... | reverse complement strand
TGGTTCTCTCTGAGGACCACCAGAGCCAGTGGGCGTTCCTGCCACTTGGGGTGGGGCACCGCGATGACAGCGGCCTCGCGGACGGCTGCGTGGCCCACCAGCGCATTCTCGATGTCGACCGAGCTGATCCACTCGCCGCCTGATTTGATGAGGTCTTTCAGGCGGTCGGTGATCTTGACGTACCCCTCGGCATCAATGGTGACTACGTCGCCGGTACGAAACCATCCTTCGGCGGTCCACTTGTCAGGCTGCTCAAGGCCGAAGTAACTGGCGGCGATCCAGGGTCCGCGCACTTCCAACTCGCCAGAGGTTTCGCCATCCCAGGGGACCTCGCCTTCGTCACCGATGGCGCGCACCTGAATAAACGGCAGCGGGAGTCCTTGTCGGGCGCGCAACGTGTACAGTTCGTCGCTCGGCATTGCTTCCATGCCGGGTTTCGTTGTGCAGACGGTGGCGACCGGAGTGGTTTCAGTCATGCCCCAGGCCTGAAGGGCGTGAATGCCCAATTTGTCGAACCTGCGGAGCATCGATTCAGGAGCCGCTGCTCCGCCAATGGCAACGCGCAGCGCACTGGAAAGACTCCAACGGCCGGGATTCTTTTCAAGCGCATCGAGAACGCCCATCCAAATGGTGGGAACTCCGGCAGTGAAGGTCACCTGCTCATCCTGCATGAGGTCAAGCAGGGCATGGGGCTGCAGGTTTCTGCCCGGCAACACCTGCCTGCTGCCATTCATCACAGCGGCGTAGGGCAGGCCCCAGGCGTTGACGTGGTACATGGAGACGACGGGAAGAATTGTGTCGCGGCGGCTGAGGTTCAATTGATCGGGCAGAGAGATTGCGAACGAATGGAGCGCAATGGCGCGGTGCGAATAGACAACGCCCTTGGGCCTGCCGGTGGTGCCCGAGGTGTAGCACATGGCGGCGGCGTCCTGTTCATCGAGATTTGAATACAGCGGATACTTCTGGTCTTGGCCGGCTTCCTGGAGAAAAGCCTCGTAGGACTCCGTCCCTTCAGGCGGTGTGCTGTCGCGGGCGACTACGAAGACACGCTCGCACTTGACACGCGATTTTACCTGCTGCCACACATCGAGGAGCACATCCTCGACGATCAGGAACCGATCCCCGGCGTGGTTCATGATGTAGGTGAGTTCGTCAGGGTGTTGGCGCAGGCTGAGGGTGTGCACGACGGCTCCCATGGCGGGGATACCGAGGTAGGCCTCAAGATGCTCATGGCCATTCCAAAGAAGAGTGGCAACCCTGTCACCTTTGCGGATGCCGGCACGGCGGAGCGCCGTTGCAAGCTGAAGCGAACGCACGAGAAGATCGGCATTCGTATACCTGTGGCGAGAACCATCGGGAAGAGACGACACGATTTCAACGCGCGGAAACAGCTTGCCCGCGCGTTCCAGCATGCTGGTGATCAAGAGCGGGGACGCCATCATCGTGGACTGCATGGAACCTCCAATGCGCAGAGCTGGTCTCTGCCGAGGTGCTGTGCTGGCTGACGCAGTGGCCGGCGAGGAAGGGAAGATGCCGGCGGGTTGAAGAAGTATAGAGCAGCGGAAGAAGAAGTCGCCATCCCAAAATGCAGCCCTGTTTCCGGAGGGGCTCGATCTGACTGGGTGAGCGGCGCGAATTCAGAATCAAGCCGGAGGTTGGCCTCCGTGCGTGGAAAGGGGCCGCGCGGGACTTGCAAGGCTAAGCCTGGTAGGGGTTTTCTCTCCCTATGTATTCTGCCCGTTGTATGATTGGAGCGACCCAGCGGGCCCCCCTTGGTGCTGGGTCAAAACCCAAATCACAATTCAAGGAAAGAGGTCACAACGATGGTCACTGTTATTCGTACCGGGGCGATTGCGCCTGGCAAGACCGCCGAGGCATTAACATTCGCACACCAAATCTCAAAGCACATCAAAGAAAAGCACGGCGTTACGATTGAATTGCTTCTTCCAGTCGGCGGCAATCCGGGCCGAATCGCTTTCAAATCGAACTACGCGGGCCTGGGTGAATGGGAGACTCTCTCGGCGAAGCTCCTGGCCGACGCTGACTACCTGGCGGCAATCACGAGCAATAGCGCTGTCTTCCTGCCTGGATCGATCAACGACGATATCTGGCGGACGCTCTGAAGTGAGATAGTTGCGAGGGAAATCATTGAGGCGCGCGCTCCCCACGCGCGCTTCGCACCTTTGCCACTCACTCTCCGCTCGCCGATTGGTCGAGAACTCCTTCCTTCGTGAGATGCGCATTCCGCTCATGGCGAGGGACACGATCACGAAACTATGCCTCCAGTCGAATCAAACTCGTTGACACGCCGCCTCGTGACAGAAGTGCATGCACTCTGGCGGTGGAGACGCATACACACTGGTGCTCTTCCAGAGCATACTTCGCGCGTTCCATATCGACCTTCTTTTTGGCCGCGAACTTTTTGCTGACCTGATAACAAGCTGACGCACGGGCCTCGATGTACTCGCTGAGCCCGGCTTCAAAAGCTCGTGCCAAGTCAATACAGATTGGGCACTCCATATCTACTCCCTTCTAGCGTTCCGCTGGACAAACCAAAGCATCGATGTGGCCGTGGTTCAAATACTGCCCGAGATTTCGATCGAAGTGATTGGCAAGCCGGGCAGAGAATGTTCACCTGTGAAGTCTTCGACAAATGTCAGGCTACCAACCCATGGCATGTCCGGCTTTTTCTCTGAAAAACTGGCTCTATGGGCTTGTCCCACCGGCCTGAGCGAAGTCCGGCTCTGTTTTCGACTCACGGGTTGACCCTTGTCTGCATCGCAAGTCTTGCGGAGACTCTTCATCTGGTTCTCCCAGTCATCCAATGTCCCAACCTCAGTTGGGCGCCAATCCGTTGGAAATGTGGGTCCACTTTCATTTCGCGATTCTCACCCAGTGCTCAGATAATTGCGATGTACCAAAGGTGGGAGAACCCGTCAGGTAAATAGGGACGTCTTCCCAGCAAGAGACTGCGGTTGCGTGCTGCCTAAGACTGAAGGCAAGATTGTGTGTCCGGCATACATACCCGAAAAGTGCAAAAGGTGCGTGGAATCATAGTCTCGCGGTGAAGGGATTTCAGTGCAGCGGGCTGCGCTTTGCACGCAACTCCTGCATCACCGCGTGGTGGAGATTCCTGGGTGGTAACGGATAAGTCGGCGACGACACACAAGCGATCCGGGTTTATCATCAACAGATGAGATCTTCGGGCCCATGCGCCTAAACCCTGAGCAGCTTGCGGTTTGGTACTATTATGGCGATCTAAGGCACTGAAAGCCTCCGCGAATTGCTGTCGACGCGCTCAAAGAGGACTTTGACTGTCGCTTCATTGAGGTTCTGACGCGCCAGAAGGTTCGACGTCCCGAGTGATCGGAAAGCCGTAGAGAACAGAGATCTCGGGTCGGACCCCCAAAAAATCGGCCAATCTCCTCTGGGAGGGATACCGATCATGTCGCTGAGCAAACGGTTGCTGTTCACAATGCTGTTCGTGATCGTTGCCTTGGCGGAGCCCGGAAGTTACAAGGCGGAAGTTGATGTGGAGAATCCGAACACGTTGTTGCAGGCTCATGCGTCTGCCAATGCCACATTGTCTTGGCACGTCGGCTGTCCGGCAAGCAAGCCAGGTCAGTGGCTCAAGGCATTCAGCAGGAAAGGCGAATTGCTGACGGCGTCGTTTCTTCCGATTCAATTCAAGAACCCCAAAGAGTTAGGTATTGGAAAGTTGCTCGTTGCGAGCCGCGGTCTCGGCGACCCGCGCTTCGCTGGAACAGTGATCCTGCTCGTTCACTACGATGAAAACGGCGTAGTCGGACTAGTTCTCAATCGGCGCACCGATGTGCCACTTTCTCAAGTTCTCGATCTCAAGGCCGCGGAAGACCGCTCCGATCCGGTCTATATCGGGGGTCCTATGGAACCTTCGGCTGCATTTGCACTTTTTCAGTCCCCGGCCAAGATTGAAAAAGCTGAGGACATCTTCGGTGGCGTTTATTTGATCTCCGAAAAGGGCCTCTTCGAAAAAACAATCTCGGCCCGGCCTGACCCCAACGTTTTTCACGTTTACCTGGGATATGCCGGATGGACGCAAGATCAATTGCGGGCCGAGGTGCAAGTGGGCGCGTGGTTCGTTTTTCCGGCAGACACCGCCGCAGTCTTCAATTCCGACCCAGAATCGTTGTGGTTGCAGATGATTCAGAGAACAGAGCTGCGATTGGCGAAGACTGAGACCTTCGTAGAAGTCTCCCGGCCAGCAGAATTGTCTTGATGGATCCTGGGTCATTTACCAAACCGATATTTCGCGCAATCCATCGATCCGGAAGAATCCTCGGCAAGCAGGAAGTCGCCTAATTCTCGACCTTCCCGGGGTTGGGGGCGAGTCGGCGACGAGCCGGGCACAGTCTCAATTCCAGAGAAGCAGTCGCGGCCTGGAGCTAAAGATCTACTGGCCTGTACTGCGCCCAGACGTGTTAATCTGAGCGCGCATTCTATCCGAGGTCACCATGCGTTACAACCGTTCGGTACCACCCTGCCAGGTTATTCCTGTCCTCATCTACCCCGATCCTGGTATGGCTGCGGATTGGCTCGGCAAGGTATTCGGTTTTACTGTACGGTTACGTATCGCCAATCACAGAGTGCAAATGCGCGCCGGTGACGGTTGCTTTACCATCGCCGAGGGCAACATCGTTCCAAACCATTCAGCTCTTGTGCAGGTGCGGGTTGAGAATGTACTCACGCATTGCGAGCGAGCCCGACAGACCGGCGCCAAAATCCTGACGGAGCCGAAGGATCACATCTATGGAGAGCGTCAGTACAACGCCGAAGACTTCTACGGGCACAGATGGGACTTCACTGAGACGTTAACAGACGTGGACCCGGAGAGCTGGGGCGGCATCTCGGTGAACCTCTGACCATGGTCTTTATGCGCAAACGGCTCCATTTACACAAGGAACACGCATCCCCCGGAAGCGATGCCGGAGGCGGATTGAAACTTAAAAAAGGAGAATGCCGCACTGGCCGCAGACTGGCATCATGCGGCAGCCAGCCCAAGGCCTGAGCCCTGATCCCTGTTTCCGGGCCTTACTCCACGTCCACCGTCCGAAACCCAAGCCCATACAACAGAGCCGTCACGCTGGTTCGTGCATTCTGTCGCGCCTTCTCAAGAATCCCGTCGTCCAGTGCCGCCTGCGCAATTTGCTGTTCGGCAGTCAGGCGAACCTCCGACTCCAGATTTGGGTCGGTCGGAACCAGCAGGCCCGTCGTCCTGGAATACACGCGGGTCCGGCCGTTATCGATCCGCGTCGTCAGAATCTGCGCCGCCGGCAAACGGACATGCACCGTATCGCCGTTGACCTGCACATCGCCTGCCTTGAACTGGCCCAGGTCGATACCAGCAATCACCTCTCCGTGAGCCACCAGCAGCAGCTTGTCGCCGGCCAGAAAGTCAGGCAGGTAAGCGCTCTGCCGGCCGCCTTCCACGATCTTGTCCAGGGAATATTCGACCGTCTCCAGCCTGGAGAGCTGCTTGATCTTTTCGACTACCGTTGGAGACGACACGTCGAACCGGGCCGGACGGCCCGTGACAAACCGCGCGACGCGATCCAACAACCCGGCCTGCGCCACCCGCGCAAACCCCATCATCGCAAGCAACCCGAGAACGACGCCGGCACCAAGTGCAGCGACATACAGAATGCGGCGCCCTCTGCGACTGGACCCGAAATGCGTCTCCCCGGAATGGCCGCTGGCTGTCATAGCTATTAATGTACTCCGCAAACCAGGAGCGCCGAATCAGGCATAGACTACCTTGGGCTAGGTTGGGAAACAATGGGCGACGATACACCCGGAACCAACAATCTCGAAGCATGGCGGTTCTGGATGAATGAGTCGAGCTGCCATCAATCGTTGAGTTAGCGTGGCCCAATCGTTCTCACAGGTCCATCACAAGGAGGGTGAGAGAGTGCGAGCCTCGATTGTCAGGTTCTTTCGGGGCTCCAATTCTCAGCGAACGCGAAATCGCGATCACTCAGGGGAATCCATTTGGCGCGATTCCTGGTGCATGATCCCGCGCTACCACGCCCAGCCCCAAAGGTTCAATTCTGGCCCGCCAGTCCGGTCGCAAAAGAAAAGCCCGGACCTCAAATCCTCGCCAACGCGGCAGGGATCGCGGCCCGGGCCAAGCTTCTTCGAACGAGTGCTTACTTCGATGGAGTTACTGCATCCACCACCTTGTACAGCACTGTGTGCTCAATCGTGCACAGTTTTCCATGCTGCGCCATCGTGCTGGCAAAATCCGCGTCCCCATGCACCTTCGGCCACGCGCTGCGAATGCTGTCGTAATGGTGGGTGAACGCATCCCAGCTCGGAAACACATCGACCGTGCTCACCGCTGGTTCGTCCTTGGCGCCGCGCGGAAAGATCTGCAGATTGATGGCCCAGCCATCTGTGTTTCCATCCTTGACCATCTGTTCGGCAAGCGGCTGCCAGTCCTTCTTCTCGATCGCAACGCAGGCGCCAGGATCGGGCGAACTCATCGAGTTGAATTCCAGGTAATCTCCCTTCTTGGCGCCGCCAACCAGCGCCTGGTATTGCGTGATGTTGTCGTTGACCAGCTTGCCCATTTCGGACAGCTTCGCGTTGTATGCCCCTGCCGTCATCTGGATGTCCGCCTTGCGCAGAGCCATGCTTATCTCTTCCCTGGTCTTCGGAGCGGGCGGCAGGCCATTGTAGAAGGTGACGAAGACATAGTCGCACTGGGCATCCGTACCCGCCGGCATCTGGGTACGCAGCACGAGCGACATTGCATAGGCGCCGGAATCCACCAGCGACTGGGTCAGCTTGTGATTGTCGCCGTCGATCCATTCTTGAACCGCGGCTTGTTGGCCGGGGTTTACTTTTACGCACTGGATGTGGTGGATACCAACTGGGGCTTGTTGAGCGGCAAGTGAAACCGAGAGCGCCGCAGCGATAGCGGCACCCAGCAGAATGCGGGGAATGGACATATCTGAAACCTCCGTGCTGTTTTTGTGAGAGTTACGTGAGCCGGGGAAGGTCACCGGGAATGTTCAGCAAACATACACCCGCTGCCACGCAACGGGCCAGAAAAATCGGTGCACCGTTGCCGCTGAGGATCAGGAGCTGGAGAGGGTTTGACGGACGATTTGGCCGAAGGCTGTGGGAGCGTAGCGGGTGACGAGGAAGGGATCGTTCGACCAGCTCCACGCGGTGAAACCGAGCTGGAGCTGCTGGATGTAGTCGACGAGGTCGCGCACGAAGTCGAGGTCAGCAGGCGTGTCGCTGCCGCCGAACTCGCCCACAAAGACTGGGAACGACGCGGCGAGGTTGCCGAAGGCCTGGGGCCAGTTGGTTCCCTTGTTGGAGTAGACGTGGGTGGAGTAGACCACGTTCGAGAGATCGATGGGCATGCCGCGCAGATCGTAAGCCCAATTGGTTCCGGCGATGAAGACCAGGGCATCGGGGTTCTGTTCGCGAATGGCCCGGGTGAGCGCGCGGGCCCAGGGCTGCCACTCCCGCATGGTGACGGACATTTGACCGGGCGGGTACGTGGAGCCGTCGAGCTTGTTGAGCGGATAGGGATCGTCGGGGAGCCGGTCGTGGGGCTCGTTGAAGAGGTCGTAGAGGACGGCAGGCTCGTCCTTGTATCGGCTCGCGAGCGTGGTCCACAACTGGAGCGAATCGGAATTGGGAAGGGGCGCGACGAAGTTGCGGTCGCCGCCGTAGACGCGATCGGCATCGAGCCACTGGAGATCGAGCAAGGTGTAGGCGCCCGCTTGTGAAGCCCAGAAGATGACCTGATCGATTGCCTTTTGATATTCCTCGGCGGAATGGCCAAGACGGCCGCGCAGAACGAAGTCCTGATTGAAGGGAAGTCGGATAATGTTGGCACGCCAGTCGTGGACGATGAACTGGATTTCAGCGCGGGAAAGAGAAGCTCCGGAAAGGAAGCCTTCATCGTCAGGGCCGGAATACTCCAATCCGGATCGATTGACGCCGCGCAGCAGGATGGGCTGGCCGGTGGTGAGGTTGATGATGCGATTGCCGGAAGTGCCGAGAGGCGTGAGTGAATTGGATAGCTGGCCATTCATGAAGGGCTCCCGAGGCAGTGCGGCGAACTGAGCATCGATTATAGGTTCAAGCCATGCACGGCGCGTTGAGTCGAGGTTGAATTTGATTGACGGGCGCAGGTGGTTCGGGCAGTCTGACTGAGAGGCTTCCCGGAGGTACCAAGTGGCGACTGCTGCGGCGGTGCGTGGGCAGAAACTTGTTCTGCATGAGAAGGGCACATGGAGCGCGCGCGAGGACCGCGTGCCTTCTGCGGTGTGGCTCGGCGTGCTGTTGGTGGGGATGCTTTTGGGGTTCGGCACGGACTTCAGCAGGTTTCTGCACGAGACGCCGCCTGCGCCGCGGATTCTGTATGTGCATGCGGCGGTGTTTTCAACGTGGATGCTGATTGTGACGGCGCAGGTGCTGCTGGTGATGCGGAACCGCGTGGCGTGGCACAGGACGCTGGGATGGATTGCGGCGGGGTGGGCGTGCCTGATGGGCGTGCTGGGACCATGGGCGGCGCTGGCGTCGCTTGCAGCGAATCTTCACCAGCAGTTTTTGAGCCCACAGTTCTTCTCAGTGAACCTGGTGGACATTGTTGGATTTCTGATTTTGCTGGGGTGTGGGATTGCGTTGAGGAAGAATCCGGCGGCACACAAGCGAATGATGATTCTTGCGACAGTGTCGCTGGCTGATCCGGGGTTCTCGCGATTTGAGGGTTTCCTGTTTCCGACGGAGCCCAAGACGGTGTTTGTGTGGTTTGTATCCGTGTTTTACGGGAATGTGCTCCTGGTGGCGCTGATGGCGGGGTGGGACTGGTGGAAGGGACGGCTGATGCGCTCGTTTGTGGTGGGGGCGACGGGTCTGCTGGTGGCGGAGTATCTTGCCTCGGGTATTTATTTCTGGGATCCGTGGAAGGCGCTGTCGCTCGGTTGGGTGCAAGCGTTTGCGCGGATGACGGGCTACTAGAGTTCGTTCTTCACTTTCGCATGGGCGGCGCCGGGCGCTGGGCGGGACTCGGCAACTGTCGTAATCTTCTTTGCCATTCCACCGAATAAAGTTTGCGCAGCCCTATGGGTGAAGGCGATGGTGGCCTTGCGGTCGAGTTGGAGATTGCCGCCAATACCAAGCTTGGCGATGCCGTGCACGAGAGACCAAGCGGTGAGGGCTAGGGGCATGGGATCGCCGGCGGGTAGATCACCGGCGGCCTGCGCAGCTTTGATGCAATTGAGCAGGACGAGGAAGGCGTTCTCGCCGACGTGGTCGTGACTCTGCCTCTGGCCGTGGGTGTGCGGTGCTGGGGCCAGATCAAACATGACCTGGAGATGATTGGGCCAGCCCATCGCGAAGTCGACGTAGCCGCAGCCGCAGAGTTCAAGCCGCTCGATCGGAGTTTTTCCAGGAGCGAGCGTCTTCTGCATTCGTTCCGTCAAACGCTCAAATCCTTCAAGAGCAACGGCTAGAAGCAGATCATCCCGGCTGTCGAAGTGACGGTAGGGAGCATTATGGGAGACGCCGGCGCGGCGCGCGACCTCGCGCAGGGTGAAGCCGCGGGGGCCGACCTCGCCTATGAGGGCGACGGCGGCTTCAAGCAGTGTGTTTCGAAGATCGGGATGATGGTAGGTTTTAGCTGGCACAGCTTATTTTTACCAGAATATGTTGACAAGAGCAACATTGAGTCGTAATCTAATGTTGCTCGCGTCAACATTGATTGGTAAGAGATGGTGATCGGACGGACGATTGGGTTGACTCGAAGCGCGGAGGCGAGGATGGCGAACGGAACACCGTACAAGCAGGCGAAGCTCAGTGACACGTGGGACGCGATCGTGATCGGGTCGGGGATAGGCGGCCTGACTGCGGCGATTCTGTTGGGTGAATACGGCGGCAAGCGGGCGCTGGTGCTGGAACGGCATTACGAGGCGGGAGGATTTACGCACACGTTCCGGCGGCCGGGGTACGAGTGGGATGTGGGTTTGCATTATGTGGGGCAGATGGAGGAGGGGTCCGAGGCGCGCCGCGCGTTCGACCACTTGACCGGGGGACGCATGAGTTGGCAGGCGATGCCGGAGGTGTACGACCGGATCCTGATTGGGGGGCGGACGGTTGAGTTCAGGGCGGGTGAAGAGCGGCTGAGGGAGGAACTGAACAGGCAATTCCCGAGCGAGAGCAAGGCGATTGACCGGTATTTCGCCGCTGTTCATGCGTGTAACCGGATGAGCGGGCTTTACTACGCGGAGAAGGC
>Ga0302320_10030394_pt1 | contig 10295 bp, 8 predicted proteins | sample Bog_T0_3_FD_202130 | JGI IMG/M metagenome (GOLD analysis project Ga0302320, IMG submission 202130) | Peat permafrost microbial communities from Stordalen Mire near Abisko, Sweden - Bog_T0_3 | ecosystem: Environmental > Terrestrial > Soil > Wetlands > Peat | place: Sweden: Abisko, Stordalen Mire... | reverse complement strand
GCGAATACACAATCGGCCGCCCGCTCCCCTTCAGCGCCTTGCCCATCTTGTCGTAAGCAGCCACCATCAGCTTCATCTGGGCAGCCTTATCGTCGGGAGCCTGCTTCGTCATCACGTCCGTCCGGAAGCTGCACAGGTCGTACTTTAAATAGTCGACGCCCCACGAAGCGTAAAGCTCGGCGTCCTGCACCTCGTGGTCCAGCGAAGCCGCAAAGTGCGCGCAGGTGTGCGAGCCCGGCCCCGAATAGATGCCCAGTTTCAGCCCCTTCGAGTGCACATAATCCGCCAGCGCCTTCATGTCCGGAAACTTGCTATTGCTGTGCAGCACGCCTTCCGCGTCGCGATCGCCCTCCCACGTATCGTCAATGTTTACATACACATACCCGGCATCTTTCATCCCGGTAGCCACAATCTGGTCGGCCGAAGCGCGAATGTCCTTGTCGGTCACATTATGGGCAAAGAAGTTCCAGCTATTCCACCCCATCGGCGGAGTTGCAGCCAGTATCGGCGCTGCGGCGTGAGCCGCATGCTTGTTGGCAGCGGATGGCTTGCCGGGGGCGCCGGTTGTGGTTTGAGCCGAAGAGGCGGCAAAAGTGGCGAGTGCAAGGACGGCGCAGGCAATTGAAGCGGTGATACGCATATAGTTTCCCCTTGAAAACGGTTTCACGAAATACTATGCCGTCAGAGCCAGCTTCGGCAATGGACGATGAGCCTGCACGGTTTGCGAGAGATATCGAGCGTACTCTATTTGAGGGACTGTCCCACAAAGGAGATTTGCCCTCCAATGTCCACCGAAACCGCCGAAGTATCCGCACTCTTTCTCGAGTATTCCCGCAAGAAACTCATGGATCTGTTTTGGCCCCGCATGCGGGCCTGCGTCGAGTCGCTCACCGACGAGCAGATCTGGTGGCGTCCCAACCCCGCCAGCAACAGCATCGGCAATCTGCTGCTGCACCTGAACGGCAACGTGCGGCAATGGCTGGTCGCCTCGTTCAACCAGCTTGAAGACGCCCGCGACCGCCCCGCGGAGTTCAGCGCGCAAGAGGGGCTTTCCGTTTCTGAGCTTCTTGCCCGCCTCGGCCGAACCCTCGACGAAGCCGCGCAGGTCCTGGCCCGCCTCACACCGGCCGATCTCGTCGCGCCCTATGAAATCCAGGGCTATCACGTCCACGGCCTCGACGCCATCTACCAGGTCGTTGAACACTTCGGCCTCCACTACGGCCAGATCGTTTACATCGCCAAGAACCTCACCGGCAAGGATTTAGGCTTCTATCGAGAACTCACCCAGACCGGCAAAGCAAACCAACCCGCTGGCCGTCTCCCGTGAGCGAACTCCCAATCGCCAAGGCCAGCGCCACCGCACCTGAAAGGAACAACGTGAAGAAGGTATCGGTCTGGACTTTGGGAATGCTCCTAATCGTGCTCGCCGCTGCGACCGTTTTCGCCGCCCCGCCGCCAGTCATCCGCCCAGGCGATCCATGGCTCGACAATCGCGGCCAACAAATCCAGGCCCACGGCGGCGGCATCCTGCTATGGAAGGGAACCTACTACTGGTTCGGCGAAGACCGCACCCAGTCAAACGACCCGGAAAAACGCTACGTTTCCTGCTATTCGTCAAAAGATCTCGCCCATTGGAAGTTTCGCCGCCAGGTCCTTGCCCTCAGCGACCCTGAGCATCTCGGCCCCCATTGGATCCTTGAGCGCCCCAAAGTCTTTCACAACCCCCAAACCGGTAAATTTGTCCTCTACGCCCACATCGACGACGGCAAATACAAGTTCGCCCGCGTCGCCGTAGCCGTCAGCGACAAGGTCGACGGCGACTATCAATATCTGAAAAGCTACCGTCCTTTGGAACAGGAGAGTCGAGATATAGGGCAATTCATTGACGACGATGGCACGGCCTACCTCATCTTCGAGTCGCGGCCCACCAAGGGCTTCTTCATCGCCAAGCTATCAGCCGATTACATGAGCGTTGAAAAGACAAGCTTCGTTCAGGCCCCGCTCGAGGGCGGCGCACTGGTTCATTTCGACGGGCTCTATTACGTGATCGGATCGCACATGACTGGCTGGCGTCCGAACCCGAATGTCTATGCAACCGCGCCTTCCATCAGCGGGCCGTGGACCGAGATGAAGGATATTGCGCAACCCGAGGCAAACACCTATGGCTCGCAATCGTCGATGCTTGTCAAAGTCACCGGCACAAAAAAGACCACCGTCATTTACATGGGCGATATCTGGAAGCCAAAGCAGTTGTGGGACTCGCGCTATTTCTGGATGCCGCTCGAGATGGACGGCGGCGCAATGCATTTGCCTGCGCCGCAACCATGGAGTTTGAACACAAAAACCGGCGAGACCGCCCTCATCCCTTGAGCGAACTCATATCGATCACGAACCGATACTTCACGTCCTGCTTCAGCAGCCTCTCGAAGGCCTCATTGATCTTCTGGATCGGAATCACTTCAACGTCCGAGACGATATTGTGCTCGCCGCAATAATTCAGCATCTCCTGCGTCTCCACCATGCCGCCAATCATCGATCCCGCGATCGATGCGCGCCGCGTAATCAGGTTGAAAACACCAAACGTCGGGGGTGTGTCGGGCAAGCCAACCAGTGTCATCGTCGCATCCAGCTTCAGAAGCGCCAGGTAGTCATCCAGAGAATGCGGCGCGGAAACAGCATCCAGAATGAAGTCGAACGAATTGGCATGAGCCTTCATAGCATTTGCGTCGCTTGAGACCACCACTTCATCTGCGCCGAGCCGCAGCGCGTCTTCTTTCTTCTTCGGCGATGTCGTGAACTGTACAACATGCGCACCAAACGAGTGTGCAAACTTCAGCGCCATGTGCCCCAGTCCGCCCAGGCCCACCAATCCGACTTTCTTGCCGGGTCCAACCTTCCAGTGCCGCAACGGCGAGTAAGTGGTAATCCCTGCGCAGAGCAGCGGCGCAACCGAAGCCAGATCCAGGTTCGCCGGAACCGTGTGGGCGAATCGTTCGTCGACCACATAGTTATTCGAGTAGCCGCCCATCGTGATCGACCCGTCTACGCGATCCGGCGCGGCATATGTCAACGTAGCGCCCTGCTGGCAGAAATGCTCATCCCCGCGATTGCACGGAGCGCATTGGCGGCAACTATCCACGATCACCCCAACGGCCGCTACGTCGCCCATCTTGAATTTCGTGACGCTCGAACCAGTGGCGATGACGCGGCCCACAATCTCGTGGCCGGGAACCATGGGATAGATCGACTGGCCCCACTCGTTCCGCGCCATGTGCAGATCGGAATGGCACACGCCGCAATAGAGAATCTCAATGGCAATCTCCGTGACGCCGGGGTCGCGGCGGCTGAACGTGAACGGAGCAAGCGCAGACTGCGCGTCGAGCGCAGCATAACCTTTGGATGAGGGCATATAACAAGTTTCCTTTCGGTCGGAAGTCTACAACAGGCCCGTTAGATAGGTGAGAATTGGTGCCGGCTTGTAGGTCAGGGCTTTCACAATTTAACCCTGACAAATAGATGCCCCAAAACCGTCCAGGCTTCAGCGCCTCAGCCTTGCTTCTCAAAATGTCCCGCTATGTGACGGACGCTGCGCGAACGATACCCGAGGAATTCCCTGCAGATCGGGAACGAACTCGATCTGTTCAAAGCCCGCGCCTTTAAGCAATTCGACAATGTCCGATGACTGCCCGAACCCGATCTCAAGCGCGATGAATCCCCCATCCCTGAGACATGCGAAGCCCGAGGGAACCAGCCGTCTGTAAACATCGAGCCCATCGTCTCCGGCAAACAAAGCCATTTCAGGCTCGTATTCGCGCACCTCCACGGCCAGCGAAGCGCGCTCGGTCCTGGGCACGTACGGCGGATTCGAAACCACAATATCGAACCGCTCTCCAGCCACCGGCCCAAGCAGGTCGCCGTGCAGAAATCGTATGCGGCCAGCAACACCGTTGCGCTCCGCGTTCTGTCGAGCAACAGCCAGCGCAGCAGGTGACAGGTCGATCGCCGTCACTTCCGCGTCCGGCAGTTTGTGCGCGAGGGCAACCGCAATAATCCCGGAGCCGGTGCCAACGTCGACAATGCGCGGCTGACCAAAGTCCGCCGCCAGCTCGATGACTTTTTCGACAAGGTGTTCCGTCTCAGGACGTGGAATCAACACATTGCGATTGACTTGAAATGCCAGCCCGTAAAACTCCGTCGTGCCAATGATGTATTGAATTGGCTCACCGTCGAGGCGCCGATCCACGAGGGCATAGTATCGAACCGACCCCTCCGCGCTCAGCATCTCCTGCGGGTGCGCCAGCAGGAACGCCCGGTCGCGATGAATCAGGTGAAGCAGCAGCACCTCAGCATCGCGGCGCGCGCGATCCGGATGCGGCCCCTTGCTCAAACGCACTTCACCTTGCCGCAGCGAGCTCTGAAGAGTCACGTCGTCACGCCGCCTGAGACGAATCAGCCTTCAACTGCTCAGCCTGGTAGTGCGTAATCAGCGCGTCCACAATCGGCTGCAAACGCCCTTCCATCACCAGGTCCAGTTGATGCAGCGTCAGGCCGATGCGGTGGTCCGTCATCCGGTTCTGCGGGAAGTTGTAAGTGCGAATCTTCTCGCTGCGATCGCCCGAGCCCACCATCTGCTTGCGCTCCTTGGCCAGTTCCGCATTCTGCCGGTCCATCTCCTGTTCATAGAGCCGCGAGCGCAGCACGCGCATCCCTTTTTCGCGATTCTTGATCTGCGATTTCTCGTCCTGGCAACTGACAACGGTATTCGTTGGAATATGCGTAATGCGCACTGCGGAGTACGTCGTATTCACCGATTGCCCGCCAGGCCCCGACGAGCAAAACGTGTCGATGCGAATGTCCTTGGCCTCGATCTTCACATCCACTTCTTCGGCCTCGGGCAGCACAGCCACCGTCACAGCCGAGGTATGCACGCGTCCCTGCGTCTCCGTTGCGGGAACCCGCTGCACGCGATGCACGCCGCTCTCCCACTTCATCTGCGAGTAGACGCGGTCACCTTCGATAATCGCGATCACTTCCTTGAATCCACCCACGCCCGACTCCGACAGCGAAAGCACTTCCACCTTCCAACGATGCTGTTCGGCAAATTTCATATACATGCGGTAAATCTCCGCGGCAAACAGCGACGCTTCATCGCCGCCCGTGCCCGCCCGGATTTCGAGAATCACGTTCTTCTCGTCGTTGGGATCCTTGGGCAGCAGCAGCACCTTGATCTCTTCTTCCAGTTCCGTCGCGCGCGGCGCAAGCGTGGCAATCTCTTCCTCGGCCATCGCGCGCATGTCCGCGTCGGCTAGCATCGCGCGCGCCTCGGCCAGCCCCTGCCTCACCTGCTTCAAATCGCGGAACTTCATCACCGGAGCTTCCAGATCGCGCAGCGCCTTCCCTGACTTTTGATACAGCTCCCGGTCGCTCACGACCTCCGGCAGTCCAAGCTGCGCAGAAAGGTCGTCGTAGCGTTGTTCCATTTGTTCCAAACGATCGATCACGGCAAAACCTCTTCGCCCGCAAGGGGCATGTTTTCATTCTTGGGGGCTGAATCTGGAAATAGGCGGAGAACAAGTAGTGGCGGCGGGCGCCGCTAGAGAAGTGCCGGGATGGGCTGGTGAAGTGTCATTACGTCTTCTATTCTAGCGCGAAATGAGTTGGGGCGGTTTAATCACTTCGTTCTATGGTTCCTTGGCTGGGTCCGGCAGCGACTGGCGCTGGGAGAGCCGATATTTAGCCGGAAGGTCATGCGGACGCGGGTCACCTGCCGCGAGCCTCTCGATAAATTCTCGAAGAAGCTCGTTCAAGGTCGTCCCCATAGTCCTGGCACGCTCCCGCGCACGCCGGATAAGTTGCTCGTCTGCGGAAAATGTGATTCTCATACGAGAGTTATCGTCTCGTATGGGCGCAAACTGTAGAAGGATTCGAACTCAAGGCGTCACCACCGGCACCAGCAAACTAGAATCGTGCCCCGCCCCCGAGTAAATCGTAATCGTTGCCAGCTTGTAATCCCCCGCCTGGGCCTTCATGATATTCGGCACAAAAGTCTGCGGGTTGCGGTCGTAGAGCGGAAACCACGTGCTCTGAATCTCCACCATCACCGTGTGCCCCGCCTTGAAAACGTGGTCGACATCGTGAAGCGAGAACTTGTATTCGCGTACCGCGCCACCCGCAAGCGCCGCGGGCTGACTGAACGAATCCAAATACCGCCCGCGGAAGATTTCAGCGTTGGTCAACAGCTCGTAGCCGCTCATCTTTGCTTCTGGAGTGTCGACCGGATACTGGTCGATCAGCTTCACCACCATGTCGTTGTCCGTCCCCGTCGTCGAAGCAAAAATATCGGCAACCACTTCGCCCGTAAGCGTCAGGTCTTGCTTCAGTACCGGCAACTTCCACACCGCAACGTCCTTCCGCTGCGTCACAAACCGCTGGTCCTCAACCAGCCACGTATACCATTGAGACCCGTTACTGTAAGTCGGCTGAATCGGCCGATGACGGTAGGGAACAGGGTTAGCCGGGTCGCTGACGTAGCTGGTTGTGGCCTCACCTGGCGATCCTGCAAAGCTGAGCATCCCGCCGCCCTCAAGGTGCAGGCTCGTAGGCTTCGAGTCCTCCGGCGGAAAGTGATCGTAGCGCTTCCACGTATTCGATCCGGTCTGAAAGCTCGCCGTGTCCTTGAGGTCAAAGCCAGAGGCATTTGTGCCGGGCTCGTCCTTCAAATAGTGCGCAAAGAACTTTGCTTCAATCTGCGCCCGAAAATCCTTGCCGATCGCGCGGGTGTAATCGAGATTGCCGAGATGCCGCGTGGTCGCGCCCCAGGAGCCGTGCCGCCAGGGACCCAGTACTAAGAAATTCCGATGCTGGTCGTCATGCGGTTCAAGGCTGGCGTACTCCTTCTGCGGCCCCCACATGTCTTCCTGGTCGTAGTAGCCGCCGACGGTGAGTGTGGGCACCGTGACCCTGTTCAGCCACGGCCACACCGCGCGCGAAGACCACGCCGAATCGTACGCAGGATCGTCGAGAAACAGCTTCCAGGTCGGCAGCGTCTTCGAATGGGATTTCTTCGCGTCGGCAGCAAACGAGCCGCGCTCCAGAAAGGTTTCGAATCCGTCCCGCGGCCTGCCGCCGGTGTCCTCGCCGTAGTTCACCGCGGAATTCGTCTTGCTCGACTCCATCATCAACGAGTAGTCGTAACCGTAGCTCTGCCGGAAAGCACCATTGTGGAAGAAGTCGTCGCCCATCCACACGTCGATCATCGGCGCTTGCGGCGAAATCGCCTTAACTGCCGGGTGCGGATCGATCCCCGCCATCATGGTCAAAAATCCCGGATAGCTGGTGCCCACAAAACCCGCTCGCCCATTGTTGCCGGCCACATTCTTCAGCAGCCAGGCTACCGTGTCGTAAGTGTCGGTGCTCTCGTCTATCGCTTTCGGGTCGTGGTGATCTGCCAGCGGACGCATCATCACAAAGTTCCCCTTGCTCTTGAACCGGCCGCGAATGTCTTCGCAGACATAGATGTAGCCTTCGCGCGCCAGCTCCGGACGGCCGTCGAAGAACGAAGCGCGCGTAGTGGCGTCGCATCCATACGGGGTGCGCTGAATCAGGAATGGAAGCTCGCCGGCAATGTCCGCCGGCTTCAGGATGACGGCGTGCAGCTTGATGCCGTCGCGCGTGGGAATCATGAACTCTGAGCGCTGGTAATCGTGAAAGACATGATGCATCGGCGCGCCGGTTCGAATGTAGACGGTGTCGATTCCGCCATAGAGCATCACGCTCGCGCTATGTGCCGCCTCATCGACCGTGAAGCGAAAGGTTTCCCTGCTGTCGGGAATGCCGAATTCGAGAGCGGATTCCTGCTTCAGCGCGACCGGAACGCTGCGCTCGGTTTCGTAGACCAGAACGCCGGCCTCGACATAAAAGCTCAGCGGTGTATCGGGTTCAGCGGAATCGGTATATTCGCCGGCCAGTGCGTCGAGGGAAACTTTGGAGGGCGCGGCGGCCTGGGCGGGCTGCGCTTGCGGCCCGGCAAAAGTGGTTGCGGAGAATACGAGAAAAAGGCAAAAAACGCCGCAAGCAAGTCGAAAATGATTCCGAATCAAACGGTAGACCTCCTCAAATGTATTTCAGCATTTTCGATTCTGCTCTTTACAGAAACCTGGATGCCGAGCGGCCTTATCCTTCCAGCATGTTTCAAAATCCACTGTGTGTCAGGGCATGACTTCAGTCGTGCCGAAAACGAGCCCTAAAATGTTGGGCTTTAGCCCCTGCGGGACCGAAGCCGACTTCCGCCGGACTATTCTTTGAAACACGCTCTAATGCGCGTGCCCATGATGGCCGTGTTCCTGCCCGCCGCTCGCCATTTGCTCAATCGGCACCACGCAGCCGTGCAGCTCCTCGCAGCCCGTGTGCTCAAACTGGATCGTCGTGTGGCAAATGTCAAAGTGATCCTTGAGCACGTGGTTCAGCTTCAGCAGAATGCACGCGCTCTCTGACGGAGGAATATCGTCGATCAACACGTGGCAAGCCATGGCGCGCGACTGCGATCCGAGACTCCAGACATGAAGGTCGTGCACATTCAGCACGCCTTCCACCTCTTCCATGCCGGTACGAATCTCTGAAAGCGAAACGCCCCGCGGCATCCCTTCCAGCAGAATGTTCAGCGTCTCCCGGACGATCCCCACGCTCGACCACAGAATAAGGGCGGCGATCAGCAGCGAAAGCACCGGATCGATCCAGTTCTGCCCGGTCATCAGGATGCCCGCGCCCCCGGCGATCACTGCGGCAGTAGAAAGCGTGTCGCCGGCCATGTGCAGAAAGGCGCTGCGCATGTTCACGTCGCGCGCCACGCCCCACAACAGGGCCGCAATCGCTCCGTTCATCACCACGCCGGCCGCAGCCACCACCATCATCAACTTCGGCTGAACGGCCACAGGGCTCGAAAGCCGGTGGACCGCTTCGAAGCCGATCCAAAGCGAGATCACGATCAGCGAGGCAGCATTGATAAACGCAGCCAGCACTCCTGCTCGCTGGTAGCCAAAAGTCCTCGAGTGGTCGGCCGGGCGCGTCTGAAAATAAACCGCGGCAAAGCTCAGCAGCAGCGCCAGAAAATCCGAGGCATTATGTCCGGACTCCGACAGCAGCGCCAGCGAGTGCGCCCGCAGCCCCGCCACAAACGTCACCACCACGTAAGCAAGCGTCGCCACCAGCGAGAAGCGCAATACCGATTGTGTCCTGTTTGTGCCGTGCGTCGTCGGCGCCGCGTGGACATGCATACATGAAGTGTAACCGGGGGTGGGTATCCGATGCCAGCGCCCGAAAAACCAGGCTCTAGTTGCTGCCTTCGCGCAGATGGCTCGTATCCAGAGGCTCCGGATCCTCAAAAGCTGGCAACACTGGCAGTCCGACCCGCAGGCCCGTCCACTCCTCGGCCACCACAATGCTGTTATGAGGATTGCCCGGTTGGTAGCGCACGGTGCAGGGAAATCCGGCCCGCACATGGGCCGAATCTACAACGCCGCTCATGTCCGTAATGTCCTGGGAACACTCATAATCGACGCCGGCGATGCGATAGCTGTAAAGCAGCATGGTCAGTTGGCGTTCGGGCGTCTTCTTGCCTTTGGCCGGGGCCTCCACCTCGCAGATATCAAGCATCATGCCATCCACAAGCCGCCCCGATTGCACCAGAAAAAGGCGTCGCGAACGTTCCTGTTGCTCCGCATTCGGCCGTTTATGCAGAACCAGCCAGAGTGCAAGCGCACCCACAATGCCCGTGGCGGCAAATCCAGCGGCAATCTCCCATTCGCTTGCGTTGATCGCAATCATTTGAGGCGGGGTCCTAAACTAGAGCATACCGCAGCCGCATCACCTCAGACCGCCTCGTCGGCATCGCAATCGCATCCCCCCGGTCAAATTGGGATATCGGGATGCATTGGGATATCGGGACACAGCGAATACTATGGTAGAACCCACGCGCAGCCCCGGAGCCCGCAACATACGATGACCGCCCCACCTTCAGAGCTGAATGCAGTGCCGGACACCGGCGCCGTCCATGCTCAACAAAATCCGGACAAGGTCCTGCGCTGGAGAATTCTCTATGCCGTAGGGCCGGGCGATGTCGCAGGTCTCTACCGGGACCTGGCCGCCGGCCGGGAGCCGTCCTTTCAAGTTGGCATGCCGTTTTCAAAACAGTTTCTCGATTGGTGCGACGACTCCCACGCTGTCGCGCACCTCATGTCGTCGCATGGGCGAAAAGACACCTTCCTGGTCGGCCCGCATCGAGTCGAAAATCGCCCAAG
>Ga0302320_10030389_pt1 | contig 10296 bp, 11 predicted proteins | sample Bog_T0_3_FD_202130 | JGI IMG/M metagenome (GOLD analysis project Ga0302320, IMG submission 202130) | Peat permafrost microbial communities from Stordalen Mire near Abisko, Sweden - Bog_T0_3 | ecosystem: Environmental > Terrestrial > Soil > Wetlands > Peat | place: Sweden: Abisko, Stordalen Mire... | reverse complement strand
AAAAATATTTTTTACAATTAATATTTTTTATTTTTTAATTATCATAATATAAAAAAAATTTATTTTATTACAAAAGACTTTTTTTTAAAGAAAATTAATTATTTAATTTTTTCGCTTTTTTTTGAAACTTTCTCTCTAAAATGGATTCTCCCAAGACGAAGTTTCTGAACCTAAAAGCTATTTTCCGTGATTCCCATGAAGACATCGCTCTTGTTGATGAAAAACCCAAGCATTTTCATCTGAACAAAGGGAAAAACCTTCCGACTGAAAGCGATATAAGGTTTTTTTTTCTCCTAAAAAATCCATAATCCCACTAAATTCTTCAATAAGCCCCTCGAATTTCACTTTAAAAATGAATTCTTGTTTGAAAAAGACTCGAAATCAATTAAATTTCCAATTCCTTGAAATACGTGATCCTGCGAAAACTGCTGTGCTTTTGCATAAAATGAACGTAGAAAACCTCGAGAAAATGAAAATGATTAATTTCAGGTATTTTTCCTATAAATTTCCTCTAAATTTCCTCTAAATTCCTTTATTAAAGGAAAGTCATCAAGAAAAACCCTTGTGTTTTCACAAATCCAAGACAATTGGAATCTGGGTTTTTCGGTGATTCAATAAACCCACACAAAAAGCCTTTAATTCTAAAGAAATCTCGACAATTATCTCAAGAGGATCTTTCCATTGTGAGTCCTTTTTTCTTATCTGAAAAAAAAGAATTGAATCAAGAATATCAACGAATTAATGATGAAAAATTGAAAAGTCTCTATTTCCCAAGGACGAAAACCAGGACTTTTGTAGATGATATGTTGAATTATGAGTTTCCTATGCATAAAAGCATCGATTTCCTCAAAAGAAGACATGAGGGATTCTTGAATAAAGAGAATTTGGACCTTTTCAAGCATTTCCATCGTTTATTCTTTAAAAATCGTTATTATTTTGATAAAAAGAATGAAATTATGCGAAAAGCCATGATTTTAATCAATGAAAATCGCAATAAAGTGCTGATTTTTTCAGAAACTCCTTTAAAATTGAAGAAATTCATCATAGAAAAGAACATTTTCGATATCAAGATATATGAGGAATTATTGAGGAAATATGAAGAGGAAAAGGAATTAGCCATTTCTTTCCAAAACAGCGAAATCCTCACTTTCCAACAAGAAGAAATCAAAATCCTCGATTTGAACTCAGGGAAATTGAAGCTTCAAATCGAACATCAGATCTTTTTAGAAGAGAATTTCCTACTTTCCCTCCTGGAAAAAGCCGAAAACCTTGGTTTTTCTAGTATTTCGCCTAAGGAAATCATCGAATTCAAGAGAATTATCGAGAAAAGGAAGAAAAACCTGAATTTTATGAAGAATTCCTTAGAATTAATGGAAGTTAAAGTCAATAATTCGCCTAATTCTTTACATTTCCGCACAAAAACACTCACAGAATCGACTTTTCTCCAGAAAACCGAGGTTTTTGAAGAAACTCCTTTGAAAATCGAGAGAAATCGCAGCGAAATCCAAGAAAAACTCAATAATTGGAAGAATATGAAAGGAGAAGGCTTTGAATATATGAATATGATTGATAAAAGCCCAGATTTAGCCAAAGAAAGGAAAACGGCTTATAAATTTCAATCGATGTTGAATAAATTAAAGGAAAAGAAAAAATCAAGAAATCCCAATGAAAAAATCGCAAACATTGGGAAATTGGTTCTTCGCTTAGAAAGTGTGAAATTGAACCTTTTGAAACGATTGAATATGCAGGATTTACATGTTGAATATCGAAATTTAGAGAAAATAGCTGATTCTGATGAGATTTTCACGAAATATATGAAAAATATAGTAAATACTGGCAATATTATCACAGAAAATGAGGGTTTATCAGAGAATTCGAGAAATTATAGTGAAAAAGAGGAGATTCTCAGCAAAAAGCAGGATTTCATTAAGGAAATCATGCCTGAAACTGGGATTCTTAATATTGAAAGAAAGGATTTTCATAAGAAATCCCAAGGGAAAATCGCGAAATTCCATAGATTTTCCTTAGCTATGCCTAAAGACCTCGAAAACCTCAAGATTCTGCCTATAAAAGAAACGAAAAATGAGCTTTTAATGCCTATAACAGAAACGGATTATGAGTTTTTTCAAGATAATTATAATATAAAAAGCGAAAATCCTGGTTTTATTGAAAATCATATAGAGAAAAATTACGAAAATCCTGAAAGTCCATTAAATCACCAAAGAAAACCTATTATAATATCGAAAGAAAAACCGCTTATGCCAATCCAAAGCGAAATTTCATATAATAAGCCAGAAATCAAAGAAAAAAGCCCTAAAATAGAGAAAAATCCTCAGAAAATCGATAAAACAGGCTTGAAAAAACGATTTTCTGAACAAATTCAGCCAAAACCGCAACCAATTGCCAAATCAATGCGAAAAAGCCTTATTTTAAACTTAAAAAGCTCAGAAAAGCCGAAAATCGAGCCGAGAAGAGATTCAAAACTCCGGATTTCAGAACAAATAACCAGGAAAAAAACCAAATCTATGCCAAAACCTTCGAAATTCGCACGAATGTCTTCAAGTCTTCAGAAATCGAATGAGAAAAAAGACTCTTTTGAACAAAAATCACCAGGGAAATCAGGTTTTGAAGTTGAAAACCTGAATTCCTGGCATATTTCAATGAATAAAGAAGAAAGTCCTGATATAGTGTTAGAGAGTTTCTCGAAGAAAAATGAAGAAAATCCACAGAAAATCGAGATTTCCAAGAAGGAATCAACACCTCAAATCAGGAAAAGGATTATTACAATAAAAACGAAAGAAGTGAAAAAAGATGAAAACATTGAGAAAACAGAGAATTCGGGTAAAAAGATAAAGAAAAAGCGGAAATCCATTGAAAAACCTGAGGAAGAACTTCTGATTCTAATAAAAAAAGAGAGTTTCGTTGAGAATTCTTTAAATTCGATGAAATCGATAGTCATAAAATCACAGAATCTTGATGAAACTCCAGTGGTTTTAGAGAAATTGACCCCCGAAACCCTAAGAAATGAGAGTATTGAGATAATAACTCCTTCTTTTACTTCTATGAGACACGAACGAAAGCCTCTAAATGTCAAATCATTGAAAAAAGACAAGGATTTGTTAGAAAAACATCAGGATTTAGTTAAAATCGAGAATATCTCAAGACCTATGAGTCAAAGCTCTATATATATCAATAGTCCAGACTTAGAAAAGAATAATAATGCCAATTTTACCTCAAGAAATACGCTAATTCATCAAGAAAACTCAGAAAAATCGATAAGATATCAAAGTTTTCATGGTTCTTTCGAAAATCTCGATAAAGCCCCTATTTCACAATTATTAGACCTGAATAATATCGAAGCTTTGGGAAAACTCATCAAAACGAATATCGGAAGCAGGAAAAATATCCCGTTTTGGGAAGAAGATGAAAAAATCACGAAAAAAGCAGAAATGATGAATTCTAAGCTGTTTTCGATAAAAATAGAAGAGAAAAAAGCGAAAAATTCATTACAAAAGCCGAATTTCGACGAAAATATGATAATTTCGAAGCAAAATACCTTCAATTTATCAGGGAATATAGAAAATCCTGGAAATAATAGCAATTTTCCTAGCCTTTTGATTGAAGAGGATATTGTGAGGAATCGAGGGGTTTCATTGAAAAAAAAGAGAGAAGATGAAGAAAAAAAAAAGGAAAAAGATGAAGGATTTCTTATAGAAGATGAGAAAAATGAGAAAAACGATGATTTATTAGAAATAAAAGCTTCTAATTCATTATTGATAAAGAAGAAAAAGAAGAAGAAATCAGAAATCATGTATTTTTTTCCTATTATTTTATGATAAAAATGATGATTTTAAAGCGAAAATCCATATGAGAATTTGAAAAAATTGGAAGAAATAGAATTATTGGAGCCTTTGGCATATTCAACAAAGAAATCAGTGCTTTTTGAGAAAAATATGGATGAAATCGTCAATAAATTGGATGTGAAGCAATTCATCGAACTTCAAATCAAAAGAGCCCAAACCTCAACGATTAAGGAATTGAAACAGGAAATAGAAAACGACCTCAAGCTTCTAATGAAACCCGAGTTTTTGGACGATGATGATAAATATGAGATTTTCTTATGTTTATTTTTATTTTTATCCTTTGTTATTCATTATTTTTCTTTTTTTTTCTTCTTTTTTTCTCTTTTTTTCTCTTTTTTTTCTGTTTTTTTCTCTTTTTTTTTCTTATTTTTTTCTATTATTTTCTCTTTTTTTCTTATTTTCTTTATCCTTTATCATTTTTTTCTCGAAGATAATCAACGAAAAGATCAAATTTTCCAATATTTAAAGGAAGTCCAGACCTATCCCCAGGAAAAATGCCAATCTGATTACACAATAGAGCAACAATTGGCTGAGATTTGGACTGAACGATTCAAAATTTTCTTCGAATACGATAAGGTTTTTTTTCCTAAAGAATTCTTCATATTTTCTTAAAAAAAAAGACATCAAAAATGCAGTTTTGTGAGGAAATCCTGATTCCCAAAACTGAAAAGACAAAATTCATGAGGACTTTATATAAAAAGACTTCTGGTCTAATGTCTAATATTGAAAAGCAGGAATTGATGAATTATTTCTCTCAAATGTCAGATTTTGATGAACATGATGAAGTTCGTAAGAGGAAATTTGAGATGGAATTCAGTTTCTTGAAGATTATGAAGGCTTTTATCCAAAAACAAAGATCTTATGTAAAACAAGGGAATCTTCAATCATCTAATATGAAGAATGAGAAAGAAAGGATTCGAGAAAGAAAAAAAGAGGCTTTTTCTGAAAAAAACGAGGATTTTATTATGAAAAGCGAGGAAAATGAAGAGGTTTTTATTAAAAAAAGAGGGAAAAAAAGGAGAAATAGCGAAAAAGATGAAAATTATAAGAAGTTTATGAGGAAATTACAAAGTTTGAAAAATGAGGATCCGGAGAAATTCCTGGATTTATCGAGGAAATTCCATAGAACGAAGGAAAAATGCGAGAAAAACCTGCAAAATATTCAATAGTTTTTATAATTTATCTTGTTTTAAGCACATTCCATCATTATTTTATTATTATTTTCCAAGCTTTTGTTAGGATTTTAAGAAATTTCATTTTAGGCCATATTGTTTCTCTATAAAAAGGTCGAAATCCTCAAAAGTCAAAATGTTTTTCGTTTTTGACATTTCAAGGAAAATTTCATGCAAATCCTCTTCTTCATATTTCACTGCGATTTCTCCACAAATTTTCTTAAAATCCTCGAAACTGAGCTTTTCTTTTTTACTATTGTCCATTATTTCAAACATCGCAACCCTTCCTTTGATTTCCTTAGGATTTCCCTATAAAATATCGATAAAACTCATGAAAATTAGAAAAAATACCAATGTTTCACAAATTTCATTAAGAAAAGTCGAGAAATCGAGATCAGAATTCGAGAATTTTTTATCTATTCTCGAAAAAATCGATGTTAAATGGGCATGACTCTCAAAATAACCAAGAGATTTCAAAGAAACGATGAGATCTTTGAGATTCAAAAGCTTTGATTTCGGGTTCATGAAAAATTGGAAGATTTGAGAAAGCTCAGCAATTTGTTCTGAGGAAAAAATAGAATTTTCTTCGATAAGCTTCTTCTCAAATAAGAAATCGTCTTTTTTGGCCTTTTGATTTTGAGGAGACGAGAACTTTTCATTAATCATTTTGGCTTAAATATATTTTTCTTTATTTTCTCTAAGTTTTGAATTAAGGAAAAAGTTAATAAAAATAGAGAAAAATGTTTTAAATTTAAATTTTTTAAAAAAAATATCAATATTTTCAATTCAAAAATGTTTCCTTTCAAAAAAATAAAATTCAAGAAAGAAGCGAAAAAACCAAAAAATGAAGAGCAATTCGAAAAAATTAGAAAATATTACAATTTCTTCGATTTTGATGATGTCAGCCTTGATTTCAACAAGAAGGATGAACTTTCATTGGAACCTCAAACTCGGGGGAAAAGGAACTCCTTTCATCTCGGAGATCAGAAAAAGACATATCGAGAAAAAGACAAATTGTTACTTCTTTTAAAAATAATTGATTTCTTATTATTTTCAGGGAAATTCAGAAGATTTTGTTGGAAACCTCTTCTTTGAATGATTTAAACATCAAAATCATTTCGTATTTTAAACATTTTTTTAAAAAATTAAACAAAAAATAGAGAAAATAAATTTCAAAATCCTGAAACCAATGACCAAAAGAAAGATTCCAAGGCTTTTTATTTGAGATCAGGGATATTTCCCCCACAAATGTTTCAAGGTATCAAGGTTCCTATTAGATATTTTAATTTTGTCTCGGGATATGATTCAAGCATCCCCTCAACAATTCTGAATTGTTTCGAGCACAAACAAACAAAAATAAGATCTTTAAAAGGTGGCGCGTTTGAAATCAATCATTTTCGTGATATCACCACGTAAATTATAAATTTTAATAAAATAATTGAGCTTTTTTTTGTTCCAGGCAAAAAAGTTTATCAGATTCGCAAATTTTGGAAATGTTTAACTATGTAGATTCATTTATTTTTATTTTTTTAAATATTGCTATAATAATGATTTTTAATATTTTAAACAAAGATCAGAGATCATCTGATAGATTATATGGAATTGAATGAAATTAAATTTTCACTTTATGGGTATTACATTATATTTAATATCACAACAATACTGAAATTTAACCTTTATTTTAATAGTAATCGAGGGAGGATCACTGAGGAAACTCTCAAAACACTCTATAGTTTATATCGCGAAATGAAGGGTGTTGATTTGCATACCATTCATTTGGGATTTGACATAAAATTTACAGGTTCCAATCATTATTTTGTTTTTTTTATAAATTTTGTAGATTCGACGTTTTTGATAAATATACTTGAAAATATGAAGGAAAAAGTTTCGCAGAATCCTTTTCATAAAGGTTTGGAGGTGTTTTCCATAACCTTGGATTCAAAGTATATAATTTATAAAAGATTAAACTTTTTTATATCTGCTAAATAGCAAATTGTTCGCAGACGAAATTATCGAGAAAATTTCAGATGTTGTTCTTTGCACGAAAAAATTGCAACATTTTAAATTCAATCTCATGTAATTTTTAAATTATCTTTTAAAAAATTATAACGAAAAAAAAGGAGTATGGATAAATCTGTCAATTTTGAAAAAAATGGGTTTTTGAAGGTTTTGGCTGAAAACCTGCCCAAATTGAAAACATTCAATTTATCGATGTCATCAAGTTGAACCAAAATGGATAAAACCTAAAATAAAGTTTAGATTGGAGATATTTTCCTGACAATGACTTTGAATTATCTACGATAGAGAACATTTTAAAAATGTGTCAGAACTTTATAGGAGAAAAAATGAAAAATTTCTCTTTGATTTTATGGAGGTTTTGTATTAAATTTGTTAAATTTTCCAACTTAAAAAAATTGCAAGCCGACGACTTTCCTTTGATAGCCCATTTAACATCCTGCTTGATATCATCCAAAGAAAGAAAAATTTAATCAATACAACAATTGCTTTAGGGTTATTTTAATTTATATTTACTATCTTTTTAATTTCATTTTTCAGACAAAAAAGACATGAAGAAGAAGGAGATGAAACTTTGAAAAAGATTGATAAAATTAGAAAAAAACAATGCCAAAAGGAAATTGGAAATAGATCATTTCTTACTTGATTGAAGATTGAGAAGGTTTTTTTTAATATAGAGAGAGATATAATAATTTTTGTTTTGATAAGTCAACAATTTCAATATTTTTTTAATAAAACAAATGTAATTTAAAAAATGGATTTTCAATTAAACAAAAAAATTAAATTCCAAATTTATTTTGACAAAAATTTGAATTTTTTTTAAGAAAATTAAAAAAAAAACATAATTTTTTGTTTTCATTAATTAAGAAATTAAAATAACAAATTTATAAATTGGAACTTTTTTAAAATATAAATGCAACAAAAAGTTCAAAAAATATTTAGTTCAAAAAACATTTAATTTATTTTATTTTTTCAATGAATAAAATTTTCCGAAAGTTATATCCTTTGTTTTCTTTGAAAAAAGAATTCAGTGCTGCTCCATTTTCTTTAAGATTTGCTCATAAATCCTCATTTTCGACAATTTCCTTGAACTCTTTCAAGCCCAATTTATCGTTCATTAGAAGCAATACTTCGCAAACATCCTATATTTCATTTTCTGAAAACAGTTTAAATTTCTTTATCCCATGTCATACAAATGAAGATGTCAACCCAAATTTGCTTTATCATTTAACAAGTCCGCCTTCTGTAAATTTCAATTTTCTTTTTTTTTAATGATGAAAAGGTTTTTGAAAGGGATTTGACACTATTTATAATGTCGAAATATATGCAAGAAAAAAAGTTGAAGGATGGGCATTTTTCAGGCGTTGACATTTTGGTAACATCACCTGATAGTGGACTCCGAACATTGAGGATTTTGAATGAATTTGAGGCCTCTGATTTACATTTACTAATATCCAACAACAATTCCAAAGATTATAACGAAACTTTAAAGTTGAACCTTCAAAGAAATAAAATGGAGGAACGACTTTCTCAAAAATTATTCGGTAAATGGAAGCACTTTAAAAAAAAATTACGAAGTATTATTTCTTTAGTTCAGAATAAAGAAGAGAACGAAATGTTGTTGCTTTCATATTTAAATTTGTTCAATCCCAAAAACGACAGTCCAGGTTTGAGATATGACATTATTGATATAAATTGTTCTGATTCCTTGGGACTCAAAACAATAAAGAGTGCAATGAATTCAATTAAAAAAAAAGGAGGTTCATAATAATATGAAAAAAATAAAACATTTAATAAATAAATAAATCCAAGGTTTAATTTGTCTGAGTATTGATGATCATTCCTTGATCCAGGAAACCCAGAAATGTTTTTCTTTCTATGGGTTTTCTAAATTAGATCTGCCAAATAATAAGGAAGTATATTAAAATGTGAAAAACCACGATATTTACTTAAAAAAGATGACGATAAGACATTTGCTTTTTACGATCAACTCGATGGCTGGAACCTTAAGTCGAGTCATAAAACCAATATTAAGTGTGGTTTTAGAAGATGGAAGTATAAAATTGTATTTTGAAGTGATAAAATCAGGCTTAGAAAGTGAAAAGGCAACTTTAAGACATTCTCAAGTAATTAATTATTTAATGTCTCCATTATTCTGCTTTTTAGATTTTTAAATGCAGTTCATGCCTTAATTATGAAATTAATGATCTTGGCCATCTTGAAAACATGAGATTCGAGGCAAATCATCTAAACATTAATGTAGATAAATGCCCTTTTTGTTGGAGCCCATTTTACATTGGTTTTTATTGTTTTTATGATATCATAATCTTCAAAAAAAGGGGGACCCATCTGGAATGAGAATATCAATAATGTAGAATTCGTTGAATCTGCTCTAAAAAGTCTGAAAGATATCAAATATCCCAGTGCATATGTCATGCAAAAAGAAGAAATTTTAAAATTATTTGAAAAAATAATGAAGGTCAATAAAAAATTGATAAAAATAGTTAATTTTGCTAAAGGAGAAAGAACTGGGAAATGAAATATTTAGTTTCAATTCTAATAAAATATCTGAATTTTTCAAAGTTAATTCTTCTCCTAAAATTGAAGATCTGCAGTATTTTTTTGAAAATTGGAAATTTATTCAATCATTTAATTTAATAGACAAGTGTTGAAAAAACACAATTACAAATTTGTTCAATCATACCTCACTGAAGGACTTTGGAAAACAAATGCTCCAAAAACGAAAGTCTTTGAAATAATCTCTAGTTGGGTATATTAGAAAAAAAATATTTAATTTTTTGTCTCAACGGAATATGAATATAAGTTGAAAGATAAGGGAGGAAACATGCAAAATGATATAATCCTTTCCAGATTTTCAAAGGCTTTCCAGTAAAAAAACTTTTTGATTTTTATTATTTATAAAAAAATAAAAGAACACAAAAAATAAATGAAATGCGAGAAGATCATCAATCAGAAAATATAGATATTTCCTTCATTGAAAAAAGCAGAGACTTTCAAAATCGAATTGAAAGTTCTCTTAAAGAATTTATTAAAAATAATTTAAAATAAAAAACAATTGAATTTTTTTACAAAATTGATTTTAAAAAAATGATTTTTTTTTTTGCTTTTTATTGCTAATGAAAACCAAAAAATTTCAATTAAAGATTATACCTAATTCAAAAATGGCGAGTTTCCTAAAAATTTTATTTAATTTTTTTTAAAAATAAAAATAAATTTTTTTAATT
>Ga0302320_10030388_pt1 | contig 10296 bp, 9 predicted proteins | sample Bog_T0_3_FD_202130 | JGI IMG/M metagenome (GOLD analysis project Ga0302320, IMG submission 202130) | Peat permafrost microbial communities from Stordalen Mire near Abisko, Sweden - Bog_T0_3 | ecosystem: Environmental > Terrestrial > Soil > Wetlands > Peat | place: Sweden: Abisko, Stordalen Mire... | reverse complement strand
CTCTTCGTTCTCAACAACTCCTTGCCCTGTTTGACGCTGGCGTAGTGAGCGTTCCCTTCGGACCTCATCCGATCGTGTCGACCGCCGATGACGACTCAATAGTTATTCGCTCCACGAAGCTGGCCGAACCCTTCGAGGCCACGGTCAGGCACGTCGTGCGCGGTCACCTTGATCTTCCATCGCTGGCGCGATCTAGTTCTCCCCTCCTCAGTCACCTGTTCACGAAGGGCCGCTTGACTCAGTTCAGTTACGGGGGCCAGACCGTCGGTAGCGTCGCGATCAGTGAAGACTTCCACCCATACGACGCGGAGGGCCGACTTCAGGCAACTCTTTCTCTCCTGGGGGTCTTGACCGAAGGAGTTCGCTATTTCACCCACTACCTACCTTCTCCACGAAGTCGACTCCGGGCGGTCTACGATGCCCAAGCAACGGTGGAGGCAATCCTCGGGTAATCGCGGGCAACGCGGAGGACATCAATTTCCGCGTCTAAACCGCGCAGAGTGAATTCGCGACGGTAATCGCTCCCGTCGAGGACGTTTCCCACAGGCTGACCCCACTGAGTCCCGGTGCGCAACCGAATGTCGAAGTTCCGAGGGCGAGGCCGTCGTAGCATTGACGGCGTTTAGCACAGACGCAGGAGACAGCCAGCGAGTCTCGTAGCCAACTCCGTCTGGTCGATCCGCACGACAATTCTGTGCTGACCGGGCGATCGGAACACCACTTTGACTCAACGACTCCCGGATGTCTAAACGACAGGCTAAGCAGTTGCTCGGGTCAGTGCTTGGTCAATGTCGTCGATGAGATCGTCGATGTGCTCTAATCCGATGGAGAGTCGGATGGTCTCCGGCCGGATGCCCGCCGCGATCAACTCACTCTCGCTGAGTTGGCGATGAGTGGTCGATGCGGGGTGGATCACCAGTGACTTGGCGTCACCCAAGTTGAGCAGACGCTTGAACAGTTGCACCGAGTCGAAGAATGCCAGTCCTGCCTCGTAACCGCCCGCGACGCCGAAGGTGATAATCGACGGCACGCGTCCCTTTAGATACTTATCGACAAGATGGTGATATGGATTGTCGGGAAAGTCGGCGAAACTCACCCAATCGACGCGGGGATCCGAAGCCAAGTAGGCGGCGACTGCCCTGGCGTTCGCCTCGTGGCGATCGAGGCGGATCGCCAATGTCTCCAGGCCTTGGAGGAGCAGGAAGGAGTTGAAGGGAGACAACGTCGCCCCAGTGTTACGAAGCTGGATAGATCGCGCCCGCACGACGAAGGGTCGCTCAGGGAAGTCCCGAGCGAAGACAACGTTGTGGAAAGCAATTTCGGGCTGATTGAACATCGGAAAGCGCTCTACGTGTTCAGACCACGGGAAGGATCCACCGTCAACTATCGCGCCACCAAGCGTCGTCCCGTGTCCTCCGACGAACTTGGTCAACGAGTGAACCACGACGTCCGCGCCATAATGAAGTGGTTTAAGCATCAAGGGCGTGGCCACCGTGTTATCGACGATAAGCGGTACTCCAGCGGAATGGGCGACCTCAGCGACCGCTTCGAGGTCCACGACGTTGCCCGCGGGATTTCCGATCGACTCAACAAAAACGCAACGTGTCCGGTCGTCGATGAGTGCATCGATGGATTCAGCTCGATCGTCGGCGGCGAAGCGCGCCTCAATGCCGAGTGTCGAGAGCACGTGCGCAAAGTACGTGTACGTTGCGCCGTATAGCTGTGGCGCGACGACGAAGTTCGATCCAGCGGTCGCCACGGTGAGTATCGCGTAACTCACTGCCGCCATGCCCGACGCCACGACGAGCGCTGCACTTCCGTCCTCCAGCGCCGCGATGCGCTTCTCCAACACGTCGTTCGTGGGGTTGTTGATCCGGTTGTAGTGGAACCCCGGTACCGCTAGGTCCATGATCGAATTGGCGTGATCGGCATCGATGAAATCGTTGGCGACGGTCATGTAGATGGGCACCGCAACTGCGCGAGTGCCGTCCGACTGATAGCCCGCGTGAATCGCGATGGTCTCGTCGTGCATGATCAGTCCTCCCCGAGACCGACGTTAGTCAGCCAATTGGCGAAGAACTGAATCGCCGTCGATCGCCAAGGCCAAGGGGCTCGGGCTCCAACTTCGTCGAATGGGAAAGTGTCAACCAATACCGGGTCGCGTTCGCCGTGGGTGATCTCGTACTGCAAACTTTCTAGTAGTCCCCAGTCTTCACGCGACGAACAGTGATATGGAAGAAATGGCGGATCATCGCGTTCATGTCGCACGTAGCGTCCGGCATCGCGACGGTACTCGCGCACCAGACTCCAGGGGTCGTATTCGGGATGACCCTGCACGAGCACGACCTGGTGCCCACCCTCCTCTCGCGACGCCACACTCCATCCAGTGACCTCTGAATGAATGACCACTTGGTAGCCAACGCGTTCGAGATCCACTCGCGGCACCGAGTTCCATCTCGAGTGCGGTAGGAGTATCTCTGACTCCAGACCATTGGTCAACGGTTGGCCGAGATCGACGGTCTGGGGAAACACGCCAGTGCATTTTTCGAGCAGTCGGATTCGTTCAATGCCGTCAAACACGGTGAGTGCCGCGTGAGCCGACAGGCACGACAGAAGCGTCGACGGCACGCTTTCGCGAGCCCACGCCACCAGCTCAGCGAGGTCAGCCCAGTAGGGCTCGTTTTGGATGACGGGTTCAATCGGATTCGATCCCGTCACGACCAAAAAGTCTGGCGGGTTGAGATAGATGTCGTGGAATGACAAATAGTCACCGCGAATCCGCCGCGAGGTCTCGGCCCCCCTCGGCACGCCTACCATCGTGTAGCGCCGAACGTCGACGCCGTACCCCCGTGCCCCTTCTTCGATCAATTCGAGGTATTGCCGCTCCGTAGCGTCAAAGGCACCATCGGGCATGTTGTTCACAAGGGCCAGGGTTCGACGTCGACCACGAGGATCGCGCTCGATTGACGACTCGCGGCGAAAAGACGCGCGCGTTATCAGCCGCACGGTCACCCGTCGTGGCTGACGTTGGCGTAGGTGACCGTTACTTCATCGTTGAGCAGCCGATGCACTAATTGCAGCTGCTCGTAATCCTCTGCGAAACCGACCACCGCCATGATGTGATTGCGTGATCCGTCTTTCCAATCCAGATCAGCGCCGGGCTGTTGGTGCACGGTGATGGTGTCCACGCCAGGAAAATCACTGATGACGTCAACCCCCTCAATCGCCGTCACGGTGGCCGATACGGCGGGTGGCTGTAGAAAGAATCGATATCCGATACCCTGCGTCGCGACTGGGCCCTCGACGTTGACGGCCTCACCGAGCGCCACCCGCAGGGTCATTTCGATAAGACCGAGCCCGGCCGCACGGTTGAGCATTTCGGGTACGCCACCTCCGACGCGACCGTTTACCTCAATGACGCGCGGCCCTTCGTTCGTGAACTTGATCTCAGTGTGGAGGCATCCAGTCGTCACGCCAAGAGCTTCAATCGCCGAGTTCGCCAGATCGAGGACCGCGGCCCGATCTGGCACGCTAAGGTCGGCCGGGATGAAAAAACCCGTCTCTCGAAAGTTCTCCGCGAGAGGGAAGCGGCCCGTCACCGCCAGGTGGCTGATGACGCCTCGAGCGACCGCGCTCTCCACAGAGACGTAGTCCCCGTAGGTGGCGTTGGTTCGCGATGGGTCGTCGGGTAAATATGACTCGAGCACCATATCGGGTCGAGCCGGTCCTAGGGCAAGCAAGAACCCGGCGAGTTGAATTTCATCATCTACGAAGAAGGTGTAGCGACTCCCTTGTGCCGAGCGCGGCTTTAACACCGCGGGCCATCCCACCCTTGTGCCGAGCGCACTGACCTCGCTCGCTGAAAATTCCGGACCGATCACGTCGCACGCTGGAACCGGGAGGCCAGCTTCTCGCAGGGCTCGTCGTTGATCAGCTTTGTCCGTCAACGCGACGGACGCCGCTGGGGAGTGAAACGGAAGGGCCAGCGCAGCGGCCACTTTCGCGAAGGTCGGCATGTTGGCGTCGAGGTAGGTAACGATGCCGTCAGGTCGGTACGGCGGGGAGAGTTCCTCCAGAATCTGATTAACACTCAGACCGTCTATGTTGACGACGGGCCCGAATCGATTGAGAAGCTCCGTCATCTGTCGCATTTCCGGCAGTGAACCGTCAATCATCCAAAGCAACTCACAGATTTCGGCGGCGGCCTCGACGAGTTGCATGACCGGGACACAACGGGGTCCGTAGGCTACGGCGACCAAGGGTCGCTTTCCGCTGGTCGACGCGTCGACCGTGTCCCTCGCCATCAATCGGATGTTAGCGTTGAACAGGGCGTTCTTTTGCGGCCGGACGTATCGGTCGCTGGGCGTGGGGAGCTCGCTTTTTGACCAATCGAATGGAGGACGCGACACGATGCCACTTGAGATCATCGGCATGGTGGGTACGAGAGACGCCTCGGAAATCAAGGGACCGCTCGTCGACGGACCAGTCGTGGACTGGATGGACGGTCCAGTCATCGACACCGACTATCTGGTGACCATCTCGCGCGCTCACGACGAAGGCGGTTTCGATCGCGTCCTGATCGGGTACGGAGCCGTAGGTCCAGAGGGTTGGGCCGTCGCGAGCACCGTTCTGAACAGTACCGAGCGTTTGAAAGTGCTGGTCGCTCACCGGCCCGGCTTCATTCAGCCCGTGGTGCTCGCTCGCTTGGCCGCAACCCTCGATCACCTGACCGGAGGGGGCCGGATTGCGATTCACTTCATCACGGGCGGCGACGAAGCGGACCAACGACGAGAGGGCGACTTCGTCGCCCACGACGCTCGATATCGCCGCACTCGAGAAATGATGTCAATCGCGCGCCGACTCTGGCGCGAAGAGACTCCCTTCAACTTCGAAGGTGAGTTCTACCGCTACGAGAACGCGTTTAGCTCTGTGAAACCAGTCACGCCCGGAGACATCCCGTTCTTTTTCGCTGGGGCGTCGGTTCCTGCCATCGACGTAGGCGCGGCGGAGGCTGACGTCTACGCCTTCTGGGGCGAGCCACGAGAGCAGGTGGCGGCTCGAATGGCGACGATCGATGCCGCCGCGTCAAAGGTCGGCAGGACCCTTCGCTACAGCATCTCGCTTCGACCAATCATCGCCGACACCGAGCACGAGGCGTGGGAGAAGGCTGAGTGGATCGCTGACGAGACAGCGGCGAGAATCAAACTCGCGAAAGAGCGAATGGAAGGCCATCGAGACACGTACAAAGGTTTGGGTGGCGAGCGTAACGCCACGTTCTCCGTCGATCGCAACACCGAAGGTACGACGTCCGTCGGTCGAAAGCGGTTGATCGAGATGTCCGCTGACAAGGACGTGTACGACGAGCGACTCTGGATGAAGGTCGCCAACCTCACCGGTGCCGCCGGGAACTCTACTGCGTTGGTTGGTACCCCCGATCAGGTCGTCGAGGCCATGTTGAAGTACTACGACCTCGGCATCTCTACGGTGCTACTAAAGGGGTTCGACCCGCTGGCTGACGCGATCGACTTTGGCGAGCGTCTGGTCCCTCGATTACGTGAGGGCGCGAGGTTGCGCGACGGTGTCACCGCAAAGTGAGAGTGTGCCACGTGGCCCATCTGTCCGCGACCAGGACTACGACGAACACGAGCCACGTCGTGCGCACCCGGACTGGAGAGTCGCGGTGTGCTCCCTCGCGCGACGAGGGAGCGGACTTAGGATTCAATCAAGGATGTTGACACACGACGAGAGTTTCCACGAGGAGAGCCTCTGGTTCGGGGCAAGTGAACGACCACTCTTTGGTCGGTTGACGACGCCCTCAACCACGACGTCCAAGGGTGGAGTGGTGCTGTCACCACCAATCGGACGCGAGTCCAGACTTGCTCGCCGCGCTCTCCGCAGCCTGGCCATCTACCTGGCCACTGACGGATACGTGTCACTTCGTTACGACCACTTCGGCACCGGGGACTCGAGTGGATCGATGGACGAGGACGACTTCGATTACGCGTGGGTCGAAGGCGTCGATCAGGCGGCTGCGTTCCTACGCTCTGTCGGAGTGACGTCGATCTCGGCCGTCGGCATGCGCATGGGGGCAACGATTGTTGGAACCGCCGCCTCGGCGTATGACTTAGGACTTTCGTCGTTCGTGATGTGGGACCCCTGCGAGTCGGGGCGAGTTTACGTTCGGGAACTGGATGCCCTGGGCGCGCTTCGACGAAACGTCGTCAAGAGCGAGTTCGGCGAACAGACCTCGATGTTGGAGTACGCCATCGGTGACGAAGCGGTCGGGCGCATGAATCAGTTCTCGCTACGGGAACCGGCGGCACGACCGGTCGCGAAGCGGGTGCTAGTCGTCGTCCGCGATGACCGGACACTTTCGAGTAGGTTCCGAGAACGCTGGAGTTCCGGGGAAGTCGATTGGGCCACGACCTCCGAACAAGGACCGCTACTGGAGACCGAGTTACCGACTTCAGTGCAACCAGTCGCCACGCTCTCAAAGATACGGGCGTGGTTGACCGAGCCCGAAACGACACCCACATCGTTTTCGACTCCCTCGCTCCCGCGCGAGGCCGTACTAGTGAAGGAGCCAAATTCCTTCTCGGTGAAGGAGACGGCGCTGGAATTGGGCTTTCGAAAGATGTTCGCCCTGGTCAGCGAGCCCGTGGGCGAGGCTCACGGACCGCTGATGGTGCTGATCAACGGAATCAATGAAGACCACGTGGGTCCATCGCGACTATGGGTTGAGCTTTCGAGACATTGGGCCAGTCTGGGTCTGCGGTGCGTCAGGTTCGACTACAGCGGACTTGGGGAAAGTCCGTGGCTGCCAAATCAACCCAGTCGACCAGTTTTCGACAAGACCCTCCGTCAAGATATCGTCAACGCAGTGCGCATCGCCAACCTCGGTAAGGCTCAAGACTCCGTGCTGATCGGACTCTGCTCAGGCGCCCAGTTAGCCCTGGAAGCGGCGCTGGAACTCGAGAGTCGTGGGGTGTGCGCGATAAACCCTCAAGTAGGCGCCGGTGTGCTCCGCAGTGCAGACGACTTGAGGCACTCAGACCGAGAGTCAATCCGCTCATTGGCTCGAAGCGTCGAGACGCTCTTAAAGCGGCACCAATGGATCGGGGAGCTGATTAATTGGATATCACGCTTGACGCTCATGTCGGCGTATTCGCCACAGGTGACATCGGCGCTCACGAGGAATGACTCCAACATGCTTCTCTTGTTAGGTCCGGACGACAACTCGCCCTACGCAGGCATCCCGTTGATCGGCTCGGCGGCGCGTCGACGCCTTACTTCATCTGAGCGCATCGATGTCGAGATTGTTCCTGGCTTAGACCACGACTTTCTCAGCACCGTCGGCAGAGGCCGTGCCGTCGCCATCCTCGATGGTTACGTTGTCGAGAACTACGTTGACGCGCCTCAGTAGGGCCGTGATGAACCGCTTCGACTCAATCGCGCGGAGATCTTTGACCGTTCTCCATCGGAGCAAATGAGACGCACCTACTGCGGAGAGCCACCGCCGAACCACTCCTGAAACGCCACCAGTGAACGGGGGGTCTGCGGCCCAAGCGGTAATGCTTTAATATTCCTGCCCCCACCGTCAAAGTAGGTCTCGAACGCGAAGTTCTTGCTGTCGAACGTCGAACCCATCCCGCTGATGAATGCTGGATCGTCTCCGGAAGGGATCGAAGAGAGAGCCCATTCAGGAAAACTCATCGGCTTGCCCTTTGATGCGCCAAACGCTTCGAAGTGCGCGAGCCCAGCGGGTTCGTCGGAAAGTTGCGTGAAGCTCAGTGGGGTTCGCGGGGTTTCGCACCCGACGTCAAATAAATCGAGTCCGATGATATCGACGTACGAATTTCCGGGATAGTACCTCGCGTAGGGAATGCTCTCCTTGCACGCGTTGGGATTCCAGTCGATGAGAAAGTGTTCACCCACTGCATGACGTAGTCCCGTTACTTCATTAGCGAAGCATGTAGCCCATAGTCTCTGTTCACGGATGGTAGTGCCTACAAAATCGTCTTCCCAGATTCCATTCATCTCCGGGCCGAGCCGAAGCACCGAGTTCTCAAGTCCCGCTGCAACGAGATTCTGACCGAACTCAGTGGCGTGAGAGTCGAAATCCCCTCTCGCGCATGACATCTCCCACTTGGAAGGATTGTCGACGTTCTCGAGGTTGGTCGGAATCAAATCAACTTGTAACACGACTTGGCGGATCTGCGGCTCTTGTGCCACCCACGATGTGAATCCGTACTGCGCAGAGGTGACCCATGGGTGCTCCCACGCGCTCCACGTCGGTGCCCCGTTCAAGTACGCAGAGAGACACGTCACAGTCGTGTGTGTTTCATTATCGAAATTGGTGACCGCCGATTGAAGCGACGCATAACCAGTGCCGACAAGGTTGGGATCGAGGCATTCGCTTCGCGAAGGTCCAGTTGTGATGAGTCCCGGTGTCGTCGAAGAGTGTGCGGAATCACCCGTCGCTGTTGTCAACGTCACACTGGAAGGTCCCCCCGCCGCTGACGGAGCCGATGCAATTGACTTCGACGGCACTGGCGAAGTCGCACCGGCTGGAACGCTCGTCGGAACGACTGTAGCGACCATGAGCGCCGAAATGAAAGACGTGAGGGCAACCGTCGTAGAGAGTTTCGACACTACGGATGTCCCTTTCGTGAGCCGTCGCCCGTTCTTAACCATTTTTCCTGCAATTGAAGGTGCGAAGGGACGCGCTGTTCGCATTGACAGCGTTGTTGCTTGATAATTTCCCGATACCACGGGAGAGTGAAAGTTTACAACGAATCAATCCATGAGATTCATGCGGCCCCGTCGCCAGGAGCGATGTCCTAACGTGGAGCTAGTTGGTAATAACCAGTTGACGAGGTGAAACAGCCGCTGATTTGGAACGGACCAGGCGAATGTCGTGCCTCGCGAGACTGCCGCGAACTCCTTTGATATCGCTCGAGACCCCCCGACTACCGTCGTCCCCGTGACGCACATTTCGAAGGTGCAGTATGTCTCGCTAGCCCCTTTCGATCCGCGTTCCGAAACCGTGGTCACGCCTTATCCGAAGCGACGCACATGCGGTCCAAGTTTCGCGTGAATGCTCCAGTTTGTACAATCATGGCGCGCCTGGGAGGCATCTCTCCACACCGATGAGTCGTCAAGAACGAGCTCCGTCAAACTTGATATTTTGTCGCCTTTCTACCGACGATTTACTCGTTCGACGGCAAAGTGACTGTGAAGGTTTCGAAGCGGTTTCGAAACGCGCACACCAGTGTTAATTGCTGAAGAAATCACAGATAGTGAGTACCTTCACGATCACTTTTGGTGAATGATGGCAGCGTACGTCCGGATTCTCGGAGTCATCGCTCGGCACATAGCTGAGGTGGTTCGCCCAAAAAAAGCCCTTGCGGGTAGGGCCACGACCAGTGTCGGGCGCACTGAATAGTTCCTGATTAGAGGCGATGCTGGAGTTTCTTCCGATCGTGGTCACTGGTAACGGTCTAGATAATTATCCCTGGATTACAAGTTGATGAAAATCACGAACTCTCACGACATCCCAAGACAGCACCGTCGCGAGCCCAGATAGATTGCCAGGGTGAGGGCAACGGCGAGTTACGAACAACGCCTCGCGACAGCCCGGCTACTCCATCGCTTCAACTTTGGCCCGACCCCCGGACAGTACGAGGATCTATTGCAACGCGGCCTCGAGGCCACTCGAGAGACGGTGCTCAAGCACGGAATTGAGGACCCAGGGCTGAACTCAGCACCTGCGCTAACTCTCCCCGATCTTGGGCCGTACCCCACACCTAACACCTCGGCGTGGACGGCCTTTTGGAACTCGATTTACGGTGGCAACAACCAGTTGGTGACGTGGTGGCTCGATCGAATGACTCTGGCCAGTTATCCGTTGAATGAGCGCATGACGTGGTTCTGGCACGGGCACTTCGCGACCTCGATCTCGAAAGTCGTGTATCCGCTACCCATGCAGGTACAAAACAACACTCAGAGGAAACTTGCGCTGGGGAATTTTCGAGACCTGGCGAGAGAGATGGTGCTGGACGGAGCACTGAACTTCTGGCTCGACAACGAAGAAAACTATGTCGAGTCGCCGAACGAGAACCTGGCCCGAGAGTTCATGGAACTTTTCACTCTCGGCGTCGGCAAGTTCACACAAGACGACGTCACGTCGGCGGCGATGGCCCTCACGGGTTACGAAACGACGCAGTGGACCGGCGCCGTCTCGCTCAACGCCACCGGGCACTATTCCAAGCCAATCACGATCCTCGGCAGAACGGC